>Ga0209869_1000076_pt1 | contig 13425 bp, 14 predicted proteins | sample GWRWS1_50_60_FD_187238 | JGI IMG/M metagenome (GOLD analysis project Ga0209869, IMG submission 187238) | Riverbed sediment microbial communities from areas with vegetation nearby in Columbia River, Washington, USA - GW-RW S1_50_60 (SPAdes)... | ecosystem: Environmental > Aquatic > Freshwater >...
GCAGGCCTTCAAGAACGATCGGCTCATTGAAGAGGGGCGCGAGGACGAGATCTACGAGGATATGATCAAGTAGGCCCACCATGTTTCTGCTCGTCCTGCTCTCTCTGGCCCTGGGTTTCCTCTTGATTGCGGTCCTGGTCTTTGCCAAGCCCAGCAGACCGGCGGTCGAACGAGAGGGGCGCCGCCCCGAGGCGGCGTCCGGCTTTGCGCATCTGACCATGGCAGACTTTGAGCGCCTCTGCCTCGCACTGGTCGAGGAGATGGGCCTCGTGGTCAGCTCTTATGTCCGGAACGGACCGCGAGAGCTGGAGATCGCAGCCGTCAATCCCCAGCCGATTACCGGGGGTGACTTCGTCGTCCACTGCACCCATCCCGAGGACGGCTTCGTCGCCGCAGCCCGCGTGAACATCCTCCGGGACCAGGTCAAGGGCGAGCAGGCCGCGAAGGGCATCTTCATCACCACCGGGTTCTTCGCCGAGGAGACCTCGAAGGTGGCCGAGGGGCCTCCCCTTGAGCTCATCAATGCCAAGCGGCTCAGAGAGCTGATGCGCGACTACCGCCTTGTCGTGTAGCGCTGTCCGCAGTCCGCAGGGAGAGACATGAGACCGGAGACGGGAGACCGGAGACCCTAGGCTCAAAACTCAGGTCTCCAGTCTCTAGTCTAGTATCTGACAGCTGACTGCTGACCGCTGACAGCTTGGTAAGACATCAGATTGTAGTCCGGCGGGCAGTAGCCGCTGCCGCCACAAAGGCCACAACGCCGAACAGCAGCGTCAGGAGGAGCGAGGGGAGGAGCGGGGCCACGTCCCCGGCCAAGACAGGGTTCTCCAAGTAGAGGCACCGCCGCAAGGCCGCCACGCCGTATGTCAAGGGGTTCAGCGTCATGGCCCACTGCAACCACACCGGAACGCCCGAGGCGGGAAAGAAGGCGCCGGACAGGAGCCAGATGGGGATCAGAATCAGGTTCATGATCGCGTGGAATCCTTGGATCGTCTCCATGCGCCACGCAATGACCAAACCGAGACTGGTCAGGGCAAAGGCCACGAGGAACATCACCGCCGCGCTTGCGACTGCCGCGAAGGGCGTGAGGGAGACGCCGGCGGCCGGCGCGAGGAGGAGGAAGAGGACTCCCTGCAGCCAGGCCAGGGTGGTGCCGCCGAGGGCCTGACCGCACACGATCCTCGATCGGGAGATCGGAGCCACGAGTACCGCCTGCAAGAAGCCTTCCCGCCGGTCATCGATGATGGTGATGGTGGCAAAGACGGCCGTGAACAGGAGCACCATGGCGATCATGCCGGGGTAGACATACTCGGCGTAGCTGAGTCCTTCGGGACCGCCCGGAGGGCGGAACGATCCCCTGAGCCCTCCGCCAAGCAGGATCCAGAAAAGGAGTGGTTGCCCGAGCGTCCCGAGGAGGCGATGCCGCTGTCGGACGAATCGCACCATCTCCCGCCACCAGAGCGTCACGACGGGCAGCAGGAACCGCCAAATCGTCTTTGGACTCACCCGTTCCACAGCCGTCGTCCCGTCATCCGGACGAAGATGTCGTCCAGGGTCGGCTTACCAAAGGCCGCCGATTTTACCTCGTCGGGAAAGGCCTCCGCCACCGCTCGCACGAAGTCGGGCCCGGACGGATGTTCCACCCGTAGCGCCCCATCGACCAGCACCGCCTCACACCCGAACCGCTCGCGCAACTTCGCCTGCAATGTGCCGGGATGGGCGGCGTGGATCACGACAACATCGCCGCGGACGCTCGCCTTCAACGTCTCGGGATCGCCCACCGCCACCAACTGCCCCTCGTGGAGTACGCCGACCCGATCGCACTGCTCGGCCTCCTCGATGAGATGGGTCGTCAGCAGAATCGTGACCTGCTCCTCGTCCCGCAGACGGTGCAGGATCGCGCGGAAGTCCCGGCGGGCGCCCGGATCGAGACCCGTACTGGGCTCGTCCAACACGAGAAGCTCGGGTCGGTGGACCAGCACCTTGGCCAGCTCGGCCCGCCGTTGGAGGCCACCGGAAAGGGTCCCTACCCGGTCACGCGCCCGTTCCCCTACACCCAGCCACTCGAGGGTCGCCAGCGCCCGGCGGCGCAGGGCGCTGCCCCACAGGCCGTGGAGATGCCCGTGGTGGAGCAGGTTTTCAAGGACGGTAAGGTGCCGATCGAGGCTCGGGTGCTGGAAGACCACCCCTAGATGCTGTCGCACCCGGTGGGCCTCACGGCGGAGGTCATGGCCGAAGAGACAGACGCTCCCGTCCATGGGCGGCACCAGGGTGGACAAAATCTTAAAGAGGGTCGTCTTGCCGCTGCCGTTCGGGCCGAGGACGGCGAAGATCTCTCCGGGGGGGATGGCGAAGGTCACGCCGGCAAGGGCCTCCCGATCTCCGTACGCGTAGCGAAGGCCGTCGACTTCCACTACTGGATTGCCCATTGCTGCCTCACTCACCCTCGCGGTCCCCTGTGCCGTTCACCGTGTGGACTCTCAGGGTTGAAGATATAATCGAGGCTCAGCCATAGGCTCCTCGAATAGCGGAAGAAGACAAGCGGAAACCAGACGGCGAAGGAACCCCACAGGATGAGCTGGTACGCGAGCGAGAGTCCGATGAAATGATCGAGGGCGAAATACCCGGCGATGGCGATGACGGCGGTCACCGCATAATTGATATAGATCGCCCCGACAAAATACCCCGGCTCTCGTTCAAACCGGAGATCACACGAGAGGCAGTCCTGGTACATCGAGAAGAGACCCCGGAACAGCGGGGCGGCACCGCACCTCGGGCATCTCAAGCTGAGGCCCCTGCCTAGAACGGATCGGAGATGTCGAATCCTGCCTGATTCCACCGGTCTTCCCGCTATCATTCTAGCATAGACGGAATCCGACGGCATGCCTCCCCCCTGCTCACCCGCACCCTCCTCCGCGATGCCCACATGGCGGTCCCGCATGTCGCCGGATGGGACCAGCCTTACCCAGGGGCTGGCTCGATCTACCGCGGCGGGTAGAGCTGGTAGAGCATGATGTAGACAATCACGCCAGTCACGGAGACGTAGAGCCAGATCGGAAGCGTCCACCGGGCAATTCTCTTGTGCCGATTGAACTGTTCGCCGAGCGCGCGGTAGATGGTGACCAGGGCTAAGGGCACGATGAAGGCGGCAAGGATAATGTGGGAGATGAGGAAGACAAGATACACCGAGCGAATCCACCCCTGCCCGGAGAAGGGTACGGAGCCCACCTGATAGTGATGGACGAGATACGACACCAGAAAGAGGCAGGAAACGCCGAACGCGGTTCCCATGCAGCACTTGTGAGCGGTGACTCTTTTTCGTCGGATGAAGAGATAGCCCGCCGCCAGAAGGACGGCGCTCGTCCCATTGAGGAAGGCGTTGACCGCGGGCAGGGCCGACGCACGATATTCACCCTTCACCGCCGGCTGGCGGCCCAACAGGATGAACCCTATGCCCAGCACGACGAGAAGGGAGACCAAGCCAATGGCGGAGAGAAGCCAGCGGTCTCTCCTGCTCGCCTCACCACGGAAGAACCGGTCATCAGACCGCAGGACCACGCTCACTCTTTCCCAGATAGAACGACGAGGTGCATGAGGAGCTTCTGGAAAGGCACCGCTGGGAAGGCGCTACCCGTCGGGGAGGAACCCCAAGGGCCGGCCTGCCTCTTATCGGACGAGCCCGTGTAGCGCGTCCATCACGGTGACGGCGATCACGGGAAGTAGGAGGAAGATGGAGAAGACGGCGAAACCCCAGACCCACCTTCCCTCAAAGCGGAGGTGCATGAAAAACAGGCCGACCAGGACCGCCTTGGTCGACGCAATGGCCAGCGCGAGCGGGACGTTCCACCCCCCGAGGTTGATCTGCGCCGCTACGACGGTCACAACGGTGAATACGAGAAGCGCGATCCAGACCGCGTTATAGATCCAGTAGGGCTGCACGGAGTGGCCGGAACCGGGAGTACCCACGCGATATCCTCCTTTCCATTCTTCCTGTCAGGTCTCACCTATGCGACCAGATAGAGCAAGGGAAAGAGATAGATCCAGACGATGTCGACCAGGTGCCAGTACAGCGCCGTTCCCTCAACGCGGACATAGTTCGTCGCGGAAAAGCGTCCCTGAAAGGTCCAATACAGCACGAGACTTAGGGCGACCAACCCACCCAGCACATGGGCCCCGTGAATCCCCGTCATGAGAAAGTAAATCGAAAAGAAACTGCTCGTCCACGGATAGATGCCATGAGCGAACTTTCCGCTATACTCGAAATACTTAATGACGAGAAAGACGAGCCCGAGGAGAATCGTGATCCCGAGACACAGTTTCAACGGACGTGTCTTGCCGCGCTGGATGGAGGCCACGCCCAACGCTACGGACAAGCTGCTGCAGAGCAGGACCGCGGTGTTGATCGCCCCCAAGGTGACGTCCAGTTCCCGGTGATCCCGCGCAAAGTCCTGAAGGAAGACGCTGCGGAAAACGGCATACGTGGCGAACAACCCACCGAAGAGGAGGACCTCCGAGAACAGGAAGATCCACACGCCCATCTTCGATGTCTCAAATCTGGGAAACTCCTCGACCCCTGCAGCGTGTTCCATCCCCGCTCCTTTCTCCCCTGTTCTGCCGAGGTCAGGTTATCTCCCGACCCCCATTCAGCCCGATGGTCACTCGACGTGGTGAAGCGATGTCAGATGCTGGGCGGGCGCCCTCCTCCGCTGCCCGGAGGCGCGCCGGTACCTGTAGAGCAGCCAGCCGGCGATGGCACCGACAACGACATACGGCATCGCGATGAGAAAAAAGAGGCTCGTGTTGAAGCCCGTCCCTGCATCGGTGCCCATCGCCGCACCCCCACAGACGGAACACGCGTGGCCCGCCGCCGGGACCAGCAGCAGCGCTGCCATCCCCATTCCGAGGGCCCGACACCGACGCATCATGCGCACGCCCTCCCCCACACCATCCTCCTCTGGGCTCAGCTCAAGTAGACCAAGGTGAACAGCAACGGCCACAGGGCCACCACGAAGTACCAGTACATCCCGCAGAGAGTCAGGGCCACATGTCGCGTTGCCGAAAACCGATGTCCCCTGGCCCCCGCCAGGACGACCAACAGCCAGAGCACGGCGCCGAACACGTGGAGCCCGTGGACCCCGATGAGGGTATAAAACGTCGCGCCATACGTGCCGCTCGACAAGGTGAACCCAAAGTGCACCAGGCGAATCCATTCATATCCCTGCGCCCCCAGGAAGATCGTCCCGAGGAGCGCCGTGACCAGAAGGCCTCGAACGAGCCCCTGGCGGTCCCCGCGGCGGATGGCACGGAGTGCCCGGCCCATCGTGTATGCGCTGAACAACAGGATGATGGTGTTGACCCCCGTCACGCCCACCGGCAGATAGGGCTGGCCGGGAGGGGGCCACGTCGCACTCCCGAAGCGGAAGACCAGAAACGCACCGATCAGCCCGGCGAAGAACATCGCCTCGGCCCCCAGGAAGATCAGCATGCCCAGGCGGGCATTGCTGACCGGCGGCTGTCCGCGGTCACCTTCCCCGCGGCCGAATGGATCTCGGGGGAATTCCGGGGGCGGGCCCCCATCGAACCGGAGATGTTCCGGAGCCAGATCCTCTGCACTTTTATCAATGACCGGGGTCTCGACTCCTCGTGACATCGCACGGCCCTTATGCATTCCCGTCCCCAACACCCTCCGAACCCTTTTGAATATTCAATACCATCGGACACCTAGAATGGCACCTTATCCAGTGCCATGAGCCCGAGCTGCGCCGGCAGGTACACCAGGGAGGCGAGGAGGAGGCGGCGCGCAGCCGTCTCCGAGCGGGAAATGGCGAGCCCGATGCCGCACCCGAGGAACCCGACCCCGAGGACGAAGGCGCCGACGAAATAGACCGATCCCGCCAACCCGATGAGTGTTGGCAGCGAGCCCACGGCAAGCAGGGCCAGGCAGTTGCTGACAATCTGGCGCCCCGTACTCCCGCCATCGGGCTCGATGACCGGGAGGAGCCGGATGCCGGCCCGCGCGTAGTCGTCCCGATAGAGCCGGGCAATGGCGAGGGAATGAGGAATCTGCCAGAGGAACAGAATGGCAAAGAGGACCCAGGCCTCAGCCCCCAGCTCGCCTCGGGCTGCTGCCCACCCAATGACCGGCGGCAGCGCGCCAGGGACGGCCCCCACGATGCTGCAGAGCGAGGTCTTGCGCTTCAGGGGCGTATAGAGAAAGAGATAGCTCCCCACACTGACCGCCGTCACGCCGGCACTCAGGAGGTTCACAACGAGAGCGAGGAAGAGGAGCCCGCCGCCGGTGATCACCGCACCGAAGAGGAGCGCCTCCTTGGGCTCCAGCCTCCCATCCGGTAATGGCCGAAGTCGCGTGCGCTCCATCCGCGCGTCGACGTCCTGCTCGAGGTATTGGTTCAACGCCAGCGTTCCACCCGCCGCGAGTCCCAGGCCAATCAGCGTAGAGACCAGCCGGAGATAATCCGGCGCCCCCACCGAGCCCAGGTAGAACCCCACGAGGGTCGTGACCAGGACCATGACCACCACCCGGGGTCTGGTCAGCGCCACAAAGTCGGAGAGGCGGCCCGATCTCCCTATCGGATGGGCGCGGCGTGCACGACCAACCGCAGGCACCCGAAAGGGCAACAGCCGATAGACGCGAAGGGTCAGGACGAGGCACGTGGCCAGCATCAACGCCCCGGCGGCCACGTGCAACGTTGTGAGCGTCACCATGAAACGGGCGGGCGGGGTGACGAACCTGCTCCACATAGACCCGAGACCCAGGAGAAGTTGCACGATCAACAGCCCGCCAAGGAGCGCACCGGGAAGGACCAGTCTCGGCAGATCCCGGTGATTTCTCAGGATGCGGCCGGTGAGATACACGATCACGGTGGCCACCACAAGAGCATTGATCAGGTGCGCGCCAAGTCCTCCGCCCGTGTGCCGCAGCACGGCGCCGATCATTGACTGGAGATAGATACAGCCCATCGTGAGGAGGGCGAGGCGGCTCAAGGGCACGGCATCGGTGACAGGCGCCTGGGGTGGTCCTTCCCTCCCCTCGTCGGAGGTAAAGAAGGCCACGCTGACCGTCAGGGCAAAAAAGGCCTGGGCCAGGGCCGCGTGGACAATGGCCAGTGCACGTTCAACCAAGACGACCCGAAGACCCCCGAGGACCCCTTGCACGATCACCGCACCGAGGGCGATGACCCCCAGCCAGCGAAGCCATCCTCGCGGATCCGCGATCCACAGCCACACGGCCACAGCCAGCGTCAGGAGACCGACGCCTGCGCCAATCAGCCGATGTCCGTGCTCGATCAAGATCCCGCCGACCATTTTCGACCAGGGATACAGAAACATGTTGTGCCCGAACGTCGTCGGCCAATCGGGGACCGCAAGGCCTGAGCCCGTGCTGGTGACCAGGCCGCCGGCAACGACCAGGACAAAAGTCGCCCCCGCAGTGAGCAGGGAGAACCGATGGATCCATCTGTTGTGATCGGATGCGACCCGAGGGTCTTGCGCCATTCGGGCAGTCCTCAATGCCCCGCCGTTACGGGGAGGGCATGCGGCGTCGTCTGCGGCAGATAGTCTTCCTCCACGCCCGGTACACTGTACTCGTACGGGCCGTGGTGCACGACCGGGAGATGTTCTCCCCAGTTGCCGTGTGGCGGCGGAGAGGGAGCCGCCCATTCCAAGGTATTGGCATGCCAGGGATTCACCTCCGCCTTCTTCCCAGCAAACAGGCTCCAGAAGAAGTTGACGAGGAACAGGATCTGCGAGAGGCCGAGGAGGAACGCACTCACACTGATGAATTGATTCATCCCCTGAAGCGGCTGGAGAAACTCGTACTGGAGGGGATTCCAGATCCGCCGCATGTGTCCGGCCACGCCAAGGAAGTGCATCGGAAAGAAGGTGGCGTTAAAGAAGATGAAGGTGAGGACAAAGTGGATTTTCCCGAGCGTCTCGTTCATCATCCGGCCAAACATCTTGGGAAACCAATAGTAGACGGCCGCGAACAGGCCGAAGACGATGCCCGCGACGACGTAGTGGAAATGGGCCACGATGAAGTACGTGTCGTGGATGAAGATGTCCACGGGGGTCGACGCCATGAAGACGCCACTCAGCCCTCCGATCACGAAGATGGACACAAACGCGAGACCGTTCAGCATTGGCGTGGTCAACCGAATCGAGCCTCCCCACAGCGTGCCGAGCCAGTTAAAAGTCTTGATGGCTGAGGGGACCGCGATCACCATCGTCGACATCATGAAGGCGGTTCCCAACGCCGGGTTCATCCCGCTGAGAAACATGTGATGACCCCACACGATCCAACTGAGGAAGCCGATGGAAATCATGGACATGGCCATGGCGCGGTAGCCGAAAATCGGCTTGCGCGAGAAGGTGGAGAGGACATCCGAGGTGACCCCCATGGCGGGAAGGACCAGGACGTAGACCTCCGGATGCCCGAAGTACCAGAACAGGTGCTGCCACAGCAGGGGCTCACCCCCACCGGCAGGGAGGAAAAAGTGGGTCCCGAGCATCCGATCGGCCAGGAGCATGGCCAGCGCCGCGGTCAGCACCGGCAGGGCCAGCAGGAGAAGGATCGCGGTGACGAAGAGGGACCAGATCACGAGCGGCAGCCGGAACCAGGTCATGCCCGGGGCCCGCATATTGATGATGGTCGTGATGTAGTTGATCGACCCCATAAGCGAAGAGGCACCAACGATAATGAGGCTGATATTCCAGAGGTTCTGGCCCCAGTCCACCCCGGTGTAGATCGCACTGGCGCTGAGCGGCGCGTACGCGGTCCAGCCGCTGGCCGCGTGTCCCCCGGGGACGAAGAACCCCGCCAGCATCACCACGCCCCCCACCATTCCGCTCCAGAAGGAGAGCATGTTCAGGACGGGAAAGGCCATGTCCCGGGCGCCGATCATCAGGGGAATGAGGAAGTTGCCAAAGCAGCCGATCATAATGGGCATGACCGCGAAGAAGATCATGATCGTGGCGTGCATGGTGAAGAGCATGTTGTAGGTCTGCGGCGGGACGATCCCCTCGAACATGTACGGCTCCGGCACCCAACTCATTCCGGGCACCGGCGTCTCTGGCCAGCCGAGCTGCCAGCGCATCAACATCGCCAACAGGCCGCCGATCACCAACATGAAGAGGCCGAGGAAGAGGAACTGCCTGCCGATCATCTTATGATCTGTCGAGAAGACGTACGTGCGCAAAAAGCCCAGCTCTTCATGATGGACGTGTGCCCCATGCACGGCGTGGACCCCCGCAGATTCACTCATCATCCACCACTCCTGTGAGAATCGCCTCGATCAACCCGCGTCTGCGCAATCCTTCCCCTCGAGTATCCCTCCCCGCTCTAGGTCACCGGGAAGGCCATTGCTCCTTGACCCACTTGCCGTACTCCTCGGGGGAGTACACGGTCAGGTAGCCGAGCATCCCGGAGTGCCCGAACCCGCACAGCTCGGCACAGGGGATCTCATACCTGCCGGTCTTGGTCGCCTGGAACCAGGCCTGGATCACGCGGCCGGGAACGGCATCCTGTTTCAGTCGAAGCTGCGGAAGGAAAAAGCTGTGAATGACATCCTTCGAGGCCAGGAAGACATGCACAGCCCGATTGACCGGGACGTGCAGCTCGTTGTCGACTTGCAGATCGTCCGCCGTGTCGAACTTCCCGTCCGGCCCGGGATAGACGATCTCCCAGTTGAACTGCTTGGCGGTCACGCGGACCTGCAGATCCGTCGGTGGCACCTCTTGCTTGATCCTCCCCCAGAGGGGCTTGCTCATAAAGGCGAGCACGATAAAGATCAGGGCCGTGACAATGGTCCAGGTGATCTCAATTACGGTATTGCCGTGCAGGTACTTCGCGCGGCGGCCCTCGCGGTGCCGGTACATGATGACAAAGGCGATCATGGCGCCCGCCACGAGGAGGAAGGCCACCCCGGTAATATAATAGATGATGTAAAAGAGGTGGTCGATTTCCCCGCCGTAGGTGGAGACATTCTCCGGCAACCAGCTTAACATATCCCACATGAGGCTCTCTCCGTCGTGCGCACGATCCTCTGTCTGGGTCCTGAGAAGGGCGTGATCCGACGAGCCATCTGGGCAGACCTCAACGATCCGAAAGACCGGGCGGAATCATACTGGTGAATGACTGGAATTGTCAAGCTCTTCTAAGCAGTCAGCAACCGGCTGTCAGGGCCCGATTTCCTGCGGACGGCGGACGGCTGTTGCCGGGCACTACCGTGCCCGCAACATGAGACCCAAGAGGACCATCGCCACCGCGATGCCCAGGTTCCATCGTGTCACCCGCGTCATCCGGGATTGGATGGCACGCCACTGCTGTTCGCCGAGAATTCCGCCGCCTCCAGCGATCAGCAGGGGGGCAAGCTGGCGATTCATCGAGATGCGCTGCCAGGTCTGGAGGCCCGCCATCAGCAGAAATCCGAGCACCTTGACCCCCAGGATCTTCCAAAAGCCCTGCGAGAGGCCGGCCCCTTTCCCCCCACGGAGAAAGATGGCCAGGGCGCCCGTGACGAGCAAAAGCTCCATCGCCCGCGCTACCACGAACTGATAGCGCCTGCCCGCGGCGTACGCGATCTGGATCTCTTCCCGAGCGGGGAGCGTGCCGTGGAAGAGGGGGGCAAGGACCGTCAGGAGAAACACCATGCCCCCCACCCATGCGATGGCAGCAAGGACGTGGATCCAGAGGATCAGCAGATTCAGGCCTGCCCCCTCGCGGCGACGGCGGCCCGGGTCGCAGCCCTGGGTGCTACTTCTTCAATTCGAAGGCGACCGTGACCGTCTCGCCGGCCTTGACCGTCACTTGTTGCTTCGTCGGCCCAAGGGTCTCGTGCCAGATCTCGAGGCTGTACGTCCCCGGTGGCACATTCTCAATCTTGAAGCCGCCCTTCTGGTCGGTCACAGCCACGTATGGATTCTCCGACACCACAAACCACCCGGTCATCCACGGATGGGCATCGCAGGTGACCTTGAAGATCTCGGCCTGCTTGAATTCCACCTCCATCTTCTTCCGAAAGCCGGGCTGGGCCTGGTTGAGGGCCGGGTTCTTCTTCCCGTGGCTGTGGAAGTTGTGCAGGATGCCGTCACTATTCAGGACCGCGACCTTGCCGGGGGGCGTGACGAGGACGTGGGGGCGAAACGTGCAGCCCTGCTGATCAAAGGTCGCCCCTTTGCCGTCCCACTTTCCCTTGGCCCCTTCGACCGAGACCACGGCCCACTGGATCCCCTTGCTCGCCTTGTCCACGACGAGGCTCTCATCGAAGATAGGCCCCTTGCCGCAGACCTGCTTGTCCTTGGTGGGCGGAATCTCCTTCGGGGCGGGCGGATCGCCGGCAAACTTCACGACGCCGGTAATCGTCCCACCAGCGGCACCGGTGGCGGGACCGCTCGCCAGAACCCACAGCCCGAGACCAAACCCCACGAGCACCACGATCGTCACATTCTTTCGCATCGCACCTCCACTCCTTTTCGGGTTACTGCCGTCCGAGGCTTAACAGATACTCCCGCAAGGCCAAAATCTGCTTCTGTTCATCTCCCCCCAGGATCTCGTCCGGCCCGGAAGTCTCATCGAGGAAGAAGCTCGGCATCTGGGTCCCGGGTTGCACCTTTTGCGGGTCCTTGAGCCAGGTAACGACCCACTCGGACCGGAGACGTCGGCGCGCCAGCGAAAAATCTGGCGCCCACCCCTCCGGAGGCCCCTCCGGCTTCTTGTCCCCCTCCACGTGACAGCTCCCGCAGGAGAAGTACTCCTTCGACGCGAGCCGCCTTCCCGCTTCCACCATCTCTCGCCTGAGCTCATCCACCGGAGGGACGAACTCGAAGGGGACCTTGCGTCCCGCCCGGGCGACGAAGTAGCTCGCGAGCCCCGCCACCTCCCTGTCGCTGAGACCGAACGTCGGCATCCGAATCTGCAACCAGGGCCGGATGGGCGTCGGCCGATGGAGAAACTCGAAGAGCCACCTGGCCTGGACCTTTTCCCCCTCGCTCAAGGTGCCCTCGGTTAAGACGAGGGGGGGCGGTGCTTCATTCAATCGCCCCTCGTACCGGGCCCGGATATCTCCCCCCTTTCCCTCGATGACATGACACCCCACGCAGTTGTAGCTCCGCACCAGGCGTTGCCCCTTGCCGACGGCGATCCGCTCTGCGGTCGTCGCCTCGCGATACCGGCCGGAAACCTCGGTCGCGGCAAAACTCTTCACGAGGACGCGAAGCGTCCTGACTTCGTCATCGGAGAATCCGAAGTTGGGCATGCGGAGCTGCTCCCGATCGGTGGCGTAGATCTGGGGATTCTTGAGCTTCCAAAAGGTCCAGTCCTCCCAGGTATGGTGGACCTGGACGGCGTCGCCAAAGGAGAGCTGGAGCAGCCGCTTGTGCCCGAAATCGCTGAGATCGGGTGCGATCCGCTGAGCGGTCTCAAAGCCCCGAATCTCGTGACACCCGAAGCAGCCCCTGAGTCCGATCAGCCCACGCCCCTCCTCGATCCGTTCCTTCCTCTTGAGCTCTTCCGCGAGGGTCTGCAGCCTCGCCTGGCGCTCTCCCCGCATCATGAGAAAGGCCGTCAGCGCGCTCGCCTCTTCATCGGTCAGGCGCAGGTTCGGCATGGGGGTCTGCGGCCGGATGGCCTTGGGGTTTTTCAGCCAGCGGAAGAGCCACTGGGGATCCTTGATCTTCGTGGCCACGTTGCTGAGATCCGGGGCGTGGTCCCGGCCGACCATCTTGAACAGGCTCCGGGGCTCCTTCTCCTCATAGACCGCCCGCATCGCATGACAACCGAGGCAGCCGACCCGCTCAAAGATCTGCTTCCCTCCCTCTGGCGAGGCGCCAGGGTTATAGCGACCCGCCACAGGCGGATCCGGCTCTGACCTTGCCAGGAGATACGCGGCGATCGCGGTGGCCTGCTCTTTGGACAGGCCGAAGTTGGGCATCCGGGTATGGGAGAGATAGGACTGGGGATTCTGGATCCACTGGATGAGCCATCCGGGTTCAACCTTGTTGGCAATCCGGATGAGCTCCGGGCCCACCTTGGCTGCCTCCTTGTATCCCTCGACCGGATGACACCCATAACAGCCCAGGATCTCGAACATGCCGAGTCCCTTGGTCAAGGTAGGGGCCAGGTCCATCCATTCCACCTTGGCCCCCTGGCCCTCGCCTGTCTTGATCGCGGCGGCGAACTCGGTCCGGTCCAGGTGGCATTTCCGGCACGAGGACTGGACCATCTCACCCCGCAGGAGTGGGAAATCCCAGAGGATGTTGGGACTGCCACCGTACTCCCTGCCGAGGCCATGGGGGGTATCAGGGATCCGACCCTCGACCCTCCATTCGAAATCGAGGGCCGTCCCCTGCCCCTCATGGCAGACCGTACAGCCGAACCGGCTTACCGGGTGTTTCCCCAGGATGGCCTCG
>Ga0209869_1000077_pt1 | contig 13379 bp, 11 predicted proteins | sample GWRWS1_50_60_FD_187238 | JGI IMG/M metagenome (GOLD analysis project Ga0209869, IMG submission 187238) | Riverbed sediment microbial communities from areas with vegetation nearby in Columbia River, Washington, USA - GW-RW S1_50_60 (SPAdes)... | ecosystem: Environmental > Aquatic > Freshwater >...
CACGACCTCGGCCCTGCTCCTGACCTACTTCGTGTGGGACTCGATCCAGCACACCCATGAGCCTCTCGCGGCGCTGCGACGGGACAGGAGACGTATCGAACCCCTGAGGCTTCAGGGCGGGGTGAACGGGCTCTGGCTGGCGGGCGTGGTCCTGGCGGTGGCGTTTGTCGGCGAGCCCTGGCGCGAAGCAATCATCGTGGCGCTGGTCGGTCTCTCCTGGTGGAGCACCCCCCGCGGGGTCCGACGCGCCAATGGGTTCACCGTCTATCCGATCGCGGAGGTGGCCGCGGTCTTCTTGGGGATATTCCTCACCATGATTCCGGCGCTCGAGCTCTTGCGGGCGCGCGGCGGTGAGCTGGGCGTGCGCGAGCCCTGGCAGTTCTTCTGGGCGACCGGCGCCCTCTCGTCGTTCCTCGACAACGCGCCGACGTACCTGACGTTCCTCGCGCTCGCGCAGGGGCTCGGCCTGACTGACGAGGTCGTGGGTGTCTCCCATGCGGTGTTGACCGGCATCAGCCTGGGGGCGGTCTTCATGGGGGCCAACACATACATCGGCAACGCCCCCAACTTCATGGTGAAGTCGATCGCCGAAGAGGCAGGGGTCAAGATGCCGAGCTTCTTCGGTTACATGGCGTACAGCGGTAGCATCCTGCTGCCGCTGTACGTCGCGGCGACCTTTCTGTTTTTCTAGTACTAGGATAAGTACTTAGAATCAAATACTTAAAGTCATGCAACAAGATGGTATACCGCGATGCAAAAAAGAGTTGACAGGCATAATGCATTGCGTTATTCTTTGCGCTGAGCTGAAAGGTTGAACTCCTCTCAGAGGCAAAAGGAAAAGAGCAAGTAAGGAGGAGGGCGATGGTTGAGCAGAATTTCCGAGAGGTGAGCAGCAGGGCGGCGGAAGCGTGCAGCATGACGCTCGAGAAGGCGCGCGAAGCATTGGGCCTGACCAGTGACGTTAACCGGGACATCGCGGGGCGGAGCGTCGAGCTGGGTGTCGCCATCGCCCGGGAAGGAGTCCAGTACCTGGGCGAGGTCGGGGCGGCCCTTCGGCAGGCGTCGGAGGGGGCCCGGGAGCTGTGGACCCGTCAGTGGAATCTGGCGCAGGAGTTTTCAAGGGATCCGATGGGCTTTCCGCGAGAGGCCGTCGCCCTCTCGTGGGAGGGGGGAGAGAAGATCACTCGGCTTGGGGATGCCCAGCGCGAGGCGGTCTCCCGGTTTGCCGGGAATGTGCAAAATCTCCTGGACCGGGCCAGCAGGGAGACCCACGAGACCGTCAGCACGTATGCGGGGAAGATGCTGATCCTGTGTAGGCTGAAGAACTGAGGCACAGGCCCCGTTCTCACGACGGGGCCTTTTGGTTTTGGCGCAAAAATGTTGACAAGTTGGTGGAAAAAGAATAGAGTTCGCCGCCGTAGCTTTCATCTCGCGTCGTCCCATTGGGGGCTGCATTCAACACTTGATGGAGGGGCACCGGTGGCTCACGACCCCCTGACAACGCCAACGCACGTCGTCCCGCTTGGTATTGCCCTCGGCGATCGGACCGAGGTGACGAAGACCATCAACGATGCTGCGGTCAAGGCTTTTGCCAACCTCTGCGGCGATGATAACCCGCTTCACGTCGATGGGACCTTTGCCCGCAACACCCGCTTCAAGGGACGGATCGGCCAAGGGATGCTCACGGCGAGTCTCATCTCCACGACCCTCACCCGCCTTACCCGCGGCCTTTTTGTATACATCTCCCAGGACCTCCTCTTCACCGCCCCGGTACACATCGGCGACACTATCACCGCCACGGCTGAGGTAGTCGAGATTCTCGACCGGGGGAGGGTTCGTTTCCGGACGCTGTGCGTCAACCAGCGGGGAGAGACGGTTCTCGAGGGTTTTGCCGAGATGAAGCGGCTCAAGGAGGTCCCGGTTTAGGACTGGCCCACCGTCTCTCCTCCCCGCAGGCGCATGCAGCCTCCGGCGCCCGCCCCCAGTACCTCTCCTTCCCTCTTGACATGCTCGTGGATAGTCTATAGCCTACTTTTCCCCGAAATGTCTTCGGGATCGGCTTGAGGCGTGTCAAAATCGAGCCTTTGCCTTTCCAGGGGAGCCCGTATTTTTTTTCAAGGAGGTGAGGAATGATGGTGAAAAGGTTTTCCCTCCGAGGCCGGCCCGGAGCTGTGGTGTCCGTATGCATGATCGTGCTGGTCGCCACGGTGATTCCGGCAGCTATGGCGGCGGAGCAGCCGAAGGCCGGAGGCACCCTGGACTTCGCCGTTGGCGAGACCCCGCCCTCCTATGACGGTCACCGCGAGACCACCTTCGCCATGCTGCATCCGCTGGCGCCCCATTATTCGACCCTCCTGCGGTTCGACCCGGAGAATTATCCAAAGATCGAGGGTGACGTAGCCGAGTCCTGGACGGTCTCCAAGGACGGTCTCACCTACACGTTCAAGATGCGCAAGGGGATCAAGTTCCACGATGGGAGCCTGCTCACCGCCAGGGATGTCAAGGCTACCTATGACAAGATCGTCTTTCCGCCGGAGGGGGTGGCCAGCGCGCGGAAGGCCTATTATGCCATGGTGGAGAAGGTGGAGGCCCCTGATGAGAGCACCGTCGTCTTCCGTCTCAAGTGGCCTTCCGCCTCGTTGCTCGCCCAGCTCGCCTCCCCGTGGAACTTCATATACAAGGCGGACATTCTTGTCAAAGACCCGAGGTGGTATGAGAAGAATATCATGGGGACGGGTCCCTTCACGTTCGTGGAGTACATCCCCGGCTCCCACTGGGTCGGCAAGAAGAATCCCGACTACTTCGTCAAGGGGCGGCCCTATCTCGACGGCTATCGGGCCGTCTTCATCAGGGACACGGCGCCTAGGGTAGCGGCCATCCGGGGCGGCCAGGCACTCATCGAGTTTCGCGGATTCTCTCCAGCCACGCGCGATGATCTCGTCCGCACCCTGGGGGACAAGGTCAGAGTTCAGGAGAGCCCGTGGATCTGCAACATGACGGTGGCCATTAACAACGAGAAGAAGCCCTTTGATGATGTGCGGGTCAGGAAGGCCCTCAGCTTGGCCATCGACCGCTGGGAGGGCTCCAAGGCCCTCTCGCAGATCTCGATCATGAAACCGGTGGGTGGCCTCATGCGGCCTGGCTCCGAGTTCGCCACCCCGGAGGCAGAGCTGACCAAGCTCGCCGGCTTCGCGAAGGACAGCGAGGCCTCCCGGAAGGAGGCTCGGCGCCTCCTCAAAGAGGCCGGGGTCCCCGAGGGCTTTGCCTTTACCCTGAAGAATCGGAACATCAAGGAGCCCTACGAGGCCGTGGGGATCTTCGTCATCGACCAGTGGCGGAAGGTCGGGTTGAACGTCACCCACCTCCCCCAAGAAGGGGGCCCCTATTTTGCCGACCTCCGTGCAGGCAACTACGAGACGAGCATCGACTTCGCCTGCGACTTCATGGATGAGCCAGACTATCAACTCATCAAGTTTGTCAGTGGCGACAAGAGCCCCCTCAACTATGCCCGGTACAAAGACGCGGTCCTGGACGAAATCTACGAGAAGCAGGGCCGGGCGACGGATCCAAAAGAGCGGCTGAGGCTCATCCGACAGATGGAGAAGCGGGTCCTGGACGAGCAGGCCTACCAGTTCCACGTCCTGTGGTGGCAGCGGATCATCCCCCACTGGGCCCGGGTGAAGGGGTGGAAAATCACCCCGAGCCACTACCTGAATCAAGACCTCAGGGATGTCTGGCTTGCTCCTGAGTAGCTGAACTGGAGGGACGAGGGGCTAGGGTCTGAAGGGAACAGGCCCTAGCCCTCGATTCGTATGCAGCGATATATCCTCAGGCGATTCCTCCTGATGATCCCCACGCTTTTCGGGGTGGCGGTCCTGGTCTTTCTCCTCCTGCGCGTCGCCCCGGGAGATATCGTCGAGTTGAAGTACGCCGGGACGGGTGCCTTTGTGTCGAAGGAGGCCATGGACCAGGAGCGCGCCCAGCTCGGTCTCGACAAGCCCCTGTGGCGACAGTTCGGCGATTGGATGTGGGGCATTGCGCGTTTCGACTTTGGCGATTCCATGTGGACGGGCCGCCCCATCACCTACGAGATCGCTATTCGCCTTCAGTTGAGCCTGCAGCTTGCCATCATGGCCACCATCGTGGCCGTTCTCCTCTCGATTCCCCTGGGGACGATCGCGGCGTTACGGCAGGATACCTGGGTGGATTACGTGGTCCGGGTCTTCAGTATTGCCGGATTGGCGATGCCATCGTTCTGGCTCGGCATCTTGATGATCCTGGGGATGCTGATCTTCTTCCGTTGGCTTCCGCCGATGTTCTTTACCCCAATCTGGGTCGATCCGTGGGCGAATCTGTCGCAGCTCATCTGGCCGGCCCTCGCGGTCGGCTACCGCTATTCCGCCGTCGCCACGCGGATGACCCGATCCGCGGTCCTGGAGGTCCTGCGCGAGGACTACATTCGCACCGCCAGGGCCAAGGGCCTCTGGGAAAGACTGATCCTCACCCGCCACGCCCTGAAAAACGCCATGCTGCCGGTCGTCACGGTCATCGGCCTCGAGTTTGCCTTCCTGATCGGAGGGCTGGTCGTCACCGAGCAGGTTTTTAATCTCAACGGGATCGGGATGCTCTTCGTGGAGGCCATCACGCGGCGCGACTACACGATGACCCAGGCTCTCGTCCTCCTGGTCTCGTTCACCTTCATCGTGGTGAACTTCGTCATGGATCTGGTGTACGCCTGGCTCGACCCGAGGATCCGTTATCAGTAGGAGGTGAGAATGCCGGAGCCTGTAACCGTGGCAACGGAGGTCTCGGGTGCGAGGGTGAGCCTGCCGGGGTGGCTCCGGATCTCTCTTCGCTTCGCCCAGCAGCGGCCGCTCGGCGCCGCCGGGGCAGTGATCGTCCTGGGAATGGCGCTCGCGGCCCTGCTGGCTGACATCATCGCCCCCGCTGATCCCTGGGCGACGAATTACACCCTCATGTTTCAGCGCCCCAGCTCGCAGTTCTGGTTGGGAACCGACGCCTTCGGTCGCGACATCCTCTCTCGGATCATCTACGGCTCCCGGACCGCGCTGCTCGTCGGGTTCACCTCCGCCTTCTTCGGCTCGACGCTGGGGGCCATCATCGGCGTGGCCAGCGCCTACTTCGGCGGGCGCGTCGATCTGCTGATCCAGCGGCTCATGGACATCCTCCTCTCCTTCCCCCTCATCATCCTGGCCCTCGCGGTGGTGGCCATCCTCGGGATCGGGACCGTGAACGTCATCCTCGCCATCACCATCCCCATGATCCCGCGCTGTGCCCTGGTCACGCGTGCCAGCGCCCTGGCGATCCGCGAGACCCCGTATGTCACGGCGGCCCGGGCGATGGGATTCAGCCATGCGCGGATCATCTTCCGCCACATGCTTCCCAACGTCATGGCCCCGTATCTGATCCTGGTCACCGCCTTCCTGGGTCAGGCCATCCTCCTCGAGGCTTCCTTGAGCTTCCTGGGTCTTGGGGTGGCCGAGCCCACCCCGGCCTGGGGCCTCATGCTGCGGGGGGCCGCGGTGGAGTTCGCCGAGCGGGCCCCCTGGATGGCCATCTTCCCCGGCCTGGCGATCAGCGCCAGCGTCTTTGGCTTCAATCTCTTCGGCGACTCTCTCCGGGATGCGCTCGACCCCAAGCTCCGCACCGGCTGAGCCTTCCCGTCAGGGAGATGGCTCTCGCCTGCGCCAGTAGCGACCTTGACGCTGTCCCGCTTTTCCGATAGCATGCAAACGATCCTGATTCTGACGCCGGCGATCGCAGAGGGGGAGAGCCCTCCCATGGCCCAATTCTACGTCATTATCGCCCTCCTGCTGGCAACGCTCGTTGCCATCTTTGCCGTGCAGAATGCTCAGGAGGTCAATATCCGCTTCCTCGTGTGGACCTTCCAGAGCTCGGTTGTCGTTGTGATCCTGATCTCCCTGGGTGTGGGGGCGCTGCTGGCCGCCCTCATGAGCCTGCCCCAGATACTGAGGGCGCGGCGGCGCCTCAGGGAGAGCGAGGGGCGGCTCGAGCGTCTGGCCGGGCACATTGAGGTGTCGAAGGGGTCGGAGGTCCCCCGCGAGGAATCATGACGGGGATGCGGGTGAGTCACGCGTTGACGGACGCCATTGAGATCCCCGGATGATCCGGCCTCGTCCCGGTTTGAGCGCTGCTGTCACTCGAATGGCTTTCATTGGCGGGCTCCTGACCGGGTGTGCCGCCGCCTCCGGAAGAGTCGTGGATGGTGTGTACGTGGACGTGGCGAAGGGTTTCCGCGTCGACCTCCCTCGAAGCGGGTGGCGGGTCACGTCATCGCCTGGGGCGGACCTGGCCCTTCGGCACACAGGCGCTGATGCCAGCATGGCGGTCTCGGCGAGTTGCCCAGAGCAGGAGAAAGGTCCACTGTCCGCCGTGGCCCGGCACGTGTTCTTCGGGCTCCGCCAGGTCGAGTGGCTGCGACAGGGGCCTATCATGCTGGACGGGGTGGCAGGGCTCGAGACGGTGGTCAAGGGGAGGGTAGAAGGGGTACCCGTCCAGGTGCGGAGTGTCGTGATCCGCCAAAAGGGGTGTCTCTACGATCTCCTCTTCGTTTCGCCACCTGAGACCTTCGAGGCCTGGGGCGCGGACTTTGACGCCCTCCTCACCGGGTGGCAGTTTTTCTCGGACACGCCATGAGGGGTGCTGAGTCCACACGGGGGCTCTTCCTGGTGCTCGGCGGCAGGGTCACCGAGCTGCTCCAACAGCTCGGGGATGTCGCCTTGCTTTCCGGACGGACCTTCTACCAGGCCGTCAGACCCCCGTACGAGCTTCGGGCCCTGGTCCAGCAGATGGACCACGTCGGGGTCAAGTCGATCTCGATCTGCGGCATCGCTGCGGTCTTTACCGGGCTCGTCCTGGCCCTGCAGACCAGCTACGGGCTGGCCCGGTTCGGCGCCAAGGCCTATGTGGGGATCGTGGTCTCTCTGTCGATGGTGCGGGAGCTTGGGCCGGTGCTTACCGCCCTCCTCGTGGGAGGACGGGTGGGATCGGGGATCACCGCCGAGCTCGGGGCCATGAAGGTGACCGAACAGATCGACGCCATGCGGGCCTTGGGGGCCAATTACATCAAGAAGCTGGTGGTCCCCCGCGTCGTGAGCACCATGCTGGTCCTGCCGTTGCTCACCGTCCTGGCGGACGCGCTGGGGATCCTGGGAGGCATGGTTATCTCCCGGTACGAATTTCATGTGGACTCCCAACTGTATCTGAGCACCGTCTGGCGAAATCTGCGATTGGCCGATCTGTTGAGTGGCCTCGGCAAGACGGTCGTCTTCGGATTTCTCATCGGGATTGTTGGTTGTTACAATGGCCTGGAGGTCTCGGGGGGGACCGAGGGGATCGGGCGGGCCACGACCGCCACGGTGGTGACCTCGGCCATCCTGATCCTGATCTCCGACTTCTTTCTCACCAAGTTCTTCTGGTGGCTGGAGATGCTCGCGTGATGGCCAGTGCCATTGGTCTTCATAAGCTCTACAAGGCCTTCGACGGCAACCAGGTCCTCCAGGGCTTGGATCTGACGATCGAGGCGGGTGAAATCCTGACCATCTTGGGAGGGAGCGGGACCGGCAAGAGCGTCCTCTTGAAGCTCATTATCGGACTCCTGAAGCCGGATGCAGGCCAGATCCTGGTCGAAGGCGAGGACATCGTCCCGCTGCAAGAGAAGGAGCTCCTGGAGGTGCGGCGGAAGGTCGGCATGCTTTTTCAGGGGGCGGCCCTCTTCGACTCTTTGAGCGTGAGGGAGAATGTCGCGTTCCCACTGCGGGAGCACACCCGGATGACAGAGGCTGAGATCCAGGGTCGCGTCGAGGAAGTCCTGGCGCTCGTGGGAATGGCCGGAGTGGAGGAGAAGCTTCCATCGGAGCTCTCGGGAGGGATGCGGAAACGCGTCGGGTTGGCCCGGGCGGTCGCCCTGACGCCGCGGATCGTCCTCTATGACGAGCCGACGACCGGCCTCGACCCCCGCAACGTGGACAAGATCAATGAATTGATCACCGATCTCCGGGCGAAGCTGCAGGTGACCTCAGTGGTAGTCACCCACGATATCCAGAGCGCTCTTCGGATCTCGGACCGGGTTGCCCTGCTCTCCGACGGGCGGATCGCCGACACCGGCACCCCGGCGGAGATCGCACAGGCCGAGCACCCGGTCGTTCAGGAGTTTTTGGCCGGCCACCTCTGATGGTTCATGGTGGATCGTTCATGGTTCATGGCAAGCATTGGGAAGAAATCGTGTGGTCGGCACGACTCGTGCATCCTGGACTATGAACCCTGAACCCTGAACGACGAACCCAGCGGAGCGGACATGCGGGATCGGGAGCTGCTGATCAAGTTTCGGGTCGGGGTCTTCGTCCTGGTGCTCCTCCTGCTCTTTGTGGCCTTCGTCCTGACCATCGGGATTCAGACCCGCGTCTTCGAGGCGCAGTATCCGCTGCGGGCCGCCTTTCGCGATGTGCAGGGCCTCGTCGTGGGGGCCCCCGTCCGCCTGGCGGGACTCTCCATAGGTACGGTGCGACGGATCGGCCTGAGTCCGGATGTCGCCGACCGGCGCATCCATGTCGAGGTCTCCATTGACCGGAGCTTCCAGGCGCGCATCCGCGAAGACTCGGTGGCGACCATCGGGACGATCGGACTCGTCGGGGACAAGGTCTTTGATATCACCGTGGGCAGCGAGGGCTCAAAGATCCTCGAGTCGGGGGCGATGCTTGACGTTTCGGAGCCGACCGATTTCGCCCGTCTCGTGTCCCAGGGAGGGCAGATCCTGGACGGTCTGGCAGATGCCACCCAATCCCTGAAAAGGATCCTCTCCGATGAGGCCGGGGGGGAGCTGATTCGGGACCTGGGCCAGCTCGCCAAGAGTCTGCGCACGGTCAGCCAGGAGATAGAGAAGGGGGATGGGCTTCTGCACGCCCTGATCTTTGAGGAGGGTGGGAAGGACGTGATCGGGAGGCTCCGGGGAACTGTGGCAGGGCTCGAGCAGGTGGTGGAGCGCCTGCAGGCCGGAGAGGGGCTCTTGGGGGCTCTGCTCTCCGATCCCGCCGGTGCCCAGATTCTCCAGGACCTTCGGGCCCTCGTCGCCGATCTCAGGCGGATCGCCGCAGGCCTGGCAGAGGGCGAGGGGACACTGGGGGCCCTCCTGAAAGATCCGACGGTCTATGAGGATCTCTCGAGCCTCCTCCGAGGGGCGGAGCGCAGCTGGGTTCTCCGCGGTCTCATCCGCTCCGGCGTCCGTGGGGGGCAGGACACGGTGCAAGAACAGGCACGGTGATTGCCCCTTCGAGGACCCTCAGGGTTCCCTTCGACTGCGCTCAGGGTCCCCTGCTGATCTGCCCACCTGAAAGATCGCACCATCCTTTGTAGTGCCGGTCCAACCTATTGCCCCGAAAATTGGCAAGGCCCGTTCCGGCTAAGGAACGGGCCAAGTAAGTCGCCGTCGCACACCCTGCCATCCTCCGTCACGGACCGATTTTTGCACGTCACCCTCCCGTATTTCGATCCCTCAATCTAGTTTACGTTGATATACGCAGGGGCGAGCATATGCGTTTGGGTCAGGGGCGTCGTGTGAGAGGTGGACTCCAGCTCGCCGCGCGCCTTCTCTTCCATCTGCTCCTCTTTCTCACGCTCGCTGACGCCGGGCTTCATCTCGCCCTCTCGACCGAGAGGGTGCAACAGATCCTTCGGCCCCGAGTCGAGGGGGCCCTCAGCCACGAGCTCGAGCGCCAGGTCCGGGTCGGGACGATCGCGCTATCCCCCTTCCTCAACTTTCTCGAGCTGCGTCAGGTCACTGTCACGGGTCCCGGAGGTGCGGCAGACGTTCAGGTCGATCGGGTCCGGTTGTACCCGGATCTTCGCCGCCTCCTCGGCCGAGAGTTGGTCGTGGGGACCGTGGCCCTGCTGCGCCCCGTGATCGATCTCCCCGAAGGACCTCCTTCAATGCCAGGCAGGTCTGAGGTCGTCTTGAGGATCCAATACCTCCTTGCTTTGCCGGTGGATCGTCTCGAGATCCGGCAGGGGCAATTGACGGCGGGGCGCGAAGGCCGAATCTGGAGCGCCGAGGGCCTCCATGTCGATCTCTGGCGCGAGAAAGCAGAGATCCGTGGTGACCTGCGGATCGCCGAGGGGGTGCTCCGTCTTTCCGAGGAACCGGTTCGATGGGGACCTCTGCAGGCCAGCCTGGTCTTGGAGGAGCATGACCTGGTCGTTACCTTAGAGGTCAGTCTGGAGGGTGGTACCCTCGGAGCCATCGGGCGGGTCCGAGACGTCTTCAGGGCGCCGCGCCTGGCACTGGATGTTGGTGGGCAACTTCCCTTCTCATTGCATTTCCCTTCCCCCGGAACCATTCAACTGGCGGGTCAACTGACCGGGTCACCCGAGGACCCCCGGTTCCAGGGTGTCGCCCATCTCGAGGGTGGGCCTTGGCCCGACCTCGGGATCACGCTTCTTGCCGACCGAGAGGGGATTCGAAGTCAGGGCGTGAGGTTCCTTGCCGTCCCCAGCGACCTGTCGGGGGGGTTTGAGCTCAGGTGGAAGGACTTGAGCTACGCCGCCCAGATCCAGGGGCGGGGGCTCGATCTCAAGCTGTTCAGGGTGCCTGGTCTGGGACGGCTCCCCGTGACCGGAAAGGTCACGCTGGAGGGCATTGCGGCGGGCCGCGGGCTGACGGCCGCCGGGATGACGGGTCAGGCGACCTTTCGGGTCACGTCGCTCAAGCGCCGCGGTCAGCTCAGCGGTGGTGGAACGGTCGAGGCATATGTGAAGGCACACGGAGGGCACCTGTCGCTCGAGCGCCTTCAGGTGGATCTTCCCCCCAACCGGTTGATCATGCAGGGATCACTGGGAAAGGAGTTGCAGCTTGAGGTGTCGGGAAAGGCCCCCCGCGTGGATCTCATTGGTCATCTCCTCGGGGCGAGGGATGTCGCAGGAAAAGGAGAGGTGGTGGGGCAGGTGACAGGATCCGTCGGTGCCCCCACCTTTCGAGGGACGCTCACCTGGGACGCACCCCGTCTTCTTGGGGTAGACCTTCACCGGATCCGGGGAGCGGTCACCGTGGCGGAGCGGATGTTCTACGCGCCTCATCTCGTCGTGACCCAGGGAAAAAGTATCGGTATCATCCGGCTCCGCATGACGCTGCCCGAGGAAGAGAAGGCCCTCGACCTCGAACAGGATCTCCGGATCGAGGCGGAGGGACAGGTGCATGGAGCCACGCAGGATTTCCTGTCCCTCTTTGTGCGGGGAGAGATCCCCGTGACAGGCCAGCTGAGTCTCGACGGCAGCGTCGCAGGTGTTCCTGCGCGGCTCGAGGGCCTGGGGCGTGTTCTCGTCAAGGATGCGGTCTTCTGGGGGGAGCCTTGGCAGACGGTTGAGGCGGATCTGAAACTTGAGCCGGACCGTCTCCGGTTTGAGGGGGTGCGGCTCCTGCGGGGGGCCGAGCAGGTGAGCGGGAGCGGCCTTCTCCGCTTGGGGGAGCTTGGGGTGAGCTTCCGCCTGGCCGCACCGCGCCTTTCGCTGGAGGGGTTTCGTCTCTTCGCGGCCGCGGGCCTCACCGGCACAATGCAGCTCGAGGTGGAGGGAGAGGGCAGCATTGACCGTCCGACGATTCGGGGCGACTACCATCTCACGGCTCTCCGGTACGGCACGGTCCCCCTCGGGGTCGGTCGGGGTCGCCTTCTGCTGCAAGATCAAAAGATGACGGCTCGTCTGGCCCTGCCGAACCAGGGCTACGCCATCTTGGGAAGCTTGCAGGCCATCTCTCCCTACCCGTACGAGGTGCAGGTGAGCATGACGGAGGCGGAACTGGCACCTCTCTTTGCCCTCACCGGCTCCCCTCTCCTTCAGGGGGGGACAGGCACCGGGTCGGGGACAGCCGCAGTGGGCGGGGATCTCGCGCCACACCGTCTTACGAAGCTCGCCCTCGCCCTTCACGCCCCCTCTATCCGGATCCGTGGCCACACCTTTCACACGGCCGAGCCGCTCCGCATCGACCTCCGCGAGGAGACCTTGACGATCTCTTCCGTCGCTGTGACCGGGAAGACCGGGTGGCTGAACGCGCGGGGCCGCATCGCGTATAGAGGAGCGGTGGATGTCGACGTGCAGGGCAAGATTCCTCTGGCCCTCGCCCTGTACTACCCGGGGATCATCGGGGGCGGGACGGGAACCGGAGAGTTCGACGTGAAGGCCTCGGGGTTGTGGAAAGCGCCCCGATATACCGGGTGGATCAAGATGGCAGGAGGTGGTTTCCGTCTGCTCGACCATCCAGAGCCCTTTCAGGGAATTGCGGGGCAGGTGAACTTCGACGACCAAAAGATTCACATCCCGGCCCTTGAGGGCAGTTGGGCCGCGGGAAAGGTGAACGTCTCGGGGACCGCATCGCGAGGGCAGGGAACGGGGTGGCGGTGGGCCTTCGATCTCCTGCTCGATGAGGCCAGGGGAGAGCGGGTATTTGTCCGAAGTGAGAAGGACAAGCGGAGAGTAACCGGGGAGACCAGCCTTTGGGGAACCGTGACGGCCGAAGGGAGCCGCTGGGAAGAACTCAAGCAGTCCCTGGGGGGGAAGCTCAAGCTGGCCTTGAAGGATGGGAAGATCCTGGGTTTCACCGTCGTGGCCAACATCCTGCGGATCCTCAATCTGACCCCGGACCCCGTGAAAGGGGTTCCCTACGATTCCCTCAGGGCGGGCTTCGAGCTGAAGCAGGGGGTTTTGGAGACCCAAAATCTCACGTTCGTCTCGGACACGATCAAGATCGGCGGCGTCGGCACCATCGACCTGGGGCGCAAAGAAGTCGATATGCTCCTCGCGGTGCAGCCGCTGCGCACGGTGGATAAGGTGATCAATGCCATGAAGCTGAGCAGGATCCCGGTCCTCGGCCGCCTCCTCTTCGGGAAGGAGCGGAGTGTGCTCGTGGTCGCCATCAAGGTCGAGGGGCCGCTGGATGAGCCCGAGGTCGCTCCCGTGGCCGAGGAGTCCCTCGGACGGGGGATATTCGGCATCTTCCGTCGCCTGTTCGAACTGCCGGGGGAGCTGGCCCGCGACCGCAAGTCCAGCACTTCGAAGTGACTCGGTCGCCGAGATTGACCCGCCCAAGGTTTTTTGGTACCTTCATCCCTCCCGCGCTCTGGTAAACTAGCTACAGGCGACGTGCGTCCGTGCTTCTTTCGGGGTGTATCGGATTCTTGGAGCGGCGAGTGACCGAGGGCGAAATGCCGGCGGGGTATGCGGGAAAGCTCAAGGCGCTCGAGGAGCTCGTGCCCATCGTGCGCGACCTCCGGCGGCAGGGGAAGCGGGTGGTCTTCACCAACGGGTGCTTTGACCTGCTGCACCACGGTCACGTCCGGTACCTGGATCAGGCC
>Ga0209869_1000080_pt1 | contig 13161 bp, 10 predicted proteins | sample GWRWS1_50_60_FD_187238 | JGI IMG/M metagenome (GOLD analysis project Ga0209869, IMG submission 187238) | Riverbed sediment microbial communities from areas with vegetation nearby in Columbia River, Washington, USA - GW-RW S1_50_60 (SPAdes)... | ecosystem: Environmental > Aquatic > Freshwater >...
CGAACGGGTGTGCCATCCTCACCCTGTCTCACTGTGGCGTGCTCCCCGTATTCCCGATCCTCACCTCTCAGGCGAGGGAGGCTCGAGCGAGGACTCGGGCTACGTCTCGAGATGGAAACGCACGTTGACGACGACCGTCCCCTTGCGAAAGAGGAAATGGGCCCTGATCCTGAGGGCGGTCTGGTTGTGCAGGAGGGTATGCCACCACCGCGCGGGGACGAACTCCGGCAGGACCAGGGTGATGAAATCCACCTTGCGCTCGGCCTGGATCTTGTTCACGTACTCGACGAGCGGCTGCACGACGGACCGGTAGGGCGAGTCGAGAATCACCAGGGGCACACCCCCCGACCAGAGCCCCCAGCGAAGCCGCATCTGCTTCGTCGCCTCCTCGTCCACGCTGACGTAGACCGCCTCCACCTCTGGCGAGATCGCCCGGGCATAGTTCAGTGCGTTGAGGATGCCCATGTGGACGTCCGACACCAGGAGGAGGACCGCATGCGTCATCTTGTCCGGAACGGCGAAATGCTTGATGCGGAGCTGCTCTCCCACTTGCCGGTAATGGCGGTGAATGGCGTAAAACATTCCCACGAGGATGGGAATCATGACCACCACCAGGAAGGCCCCATCGACGAACTTTGTCCCCCCGACGACCGTGAGGACGACCGCCGTGGTTACCGCCCCCGCCCCGTTGATGAGGATACCGCGCTGCCAGCCCGTCTCCCGAAGGCGGAGATGCCGTCGGACCATACCCGCCTGAGACAGGGTGAATGAGATAAAAACGCCGACGGCATACAGGGGGATGAGAGCATGGGTGTCTCCCCCGAAGAGCACGAGGAGCAACGAGGCGAGAAGGGCGAGGATGATGATCCCGTTGGAGAAGACCAGTCGGTCGCCCCGGCTGACGAACTGACGGGGGAGAAAGCGGTCGGCGGCCAGAAGGGACGACAGCCGCGGAAAGTCGGCAAAGCTGGTGTTGGCCGCCAAGAGCAGGATGAGCGCTGTCGTTGCCTGGATCACGTAATAGAAGGGACTCGTCCCGACAATCATCCGGGCGAGTTGCGATACCACGGTTTCCCCCTCGCGGGGAAGGATTTCATACTGCCTGGCCAGAAAGGTAATCCCGACAAAGAAGGTCAGCATGATGGCGGCCATCCAGGCCATGGTCTGCTTCGCGTTCTCCGCCTCGGGCTTGCGAAAGACCAGGACGCCGTTCGAGATCGCCTCGACCCCGGTCAGGGCGACACACCCGGAGGAGAAAGCTCGGAGGATGAGAAGCGACGTCACCGCCGCGACGGCAGCCTCCGGGGCACCCGGCGGAGGTGCGGGGGGAGGGGCCATCGGCGCCTCCCCGTATAGGACGCGGGCCATCCCCACGACGATGAGACCGAGGAAGCTCACGATGAAGAGATACGTGGGGACGGCAAAGAGCCTTCCAGACTCCCTGACACCACGGAGATTGACCACAGCGATTGCCGCCACCGTGACGACGCCGAGGACGACCCGATGCGCGTAGAGATCAGGAAAGGCGGAGGTGATAGCGGCCACGCCCGCGGCGACGCTGACGGACACGGTCAGGACATAGTCGATGAGGAGGGCCGAACCGGCCACGAGGCCCGCGGGGATGCCCAGGTTATCCTTACTCACGCTATACGCCCCGCCGCCTGTCGGATAGGCCTGGATGGTCTGGCGGTACGACACCGTCACGATGACGTAGAGCAGGGCGATAGCCGCGGCGATGGCGCTCGTCCACGCGAGCGCGGCCGCTCCCGCGAGGACCAGGACGAGGAGGATCTCCTCGGTGGCGTACGCCACCGAGGAGAGGGCGTCGGAGGCGAGGACCGCCAGGGCGACAGGGTTGGACAGGCGTTCGTGCGGCGCCTGGGCCGTCGCCTTCGGTTCGCCGACCAGGAAACGCTTCAGGGATTCCAACAAGGCCGTAACCCCCCGAACTCGCCAAGAAAACCCTCGCCGTCGATCACGGCAGTCGCCGAGGGCACCGGGAGGGTAGCACGCAACGGGGGGTGGAGCAAGGGCCAGACCGGCAATCCCGGGTTTGGGGCCTTGCATTCAGGTACCCCGTATGGTAGCCTGAGCCCCGCTTCTTGAAATCGAATGATCGCCTTGTCCATCGGCCTTCGGTGACGCCGATCAACGGTCCGTGTAACCAACCGTCTTCAAGATGAGCATGCCGTCATACCTCTGGCCTTGCCACCACGCTCGCCTTGCACAGTGACGACTGCCGCGGCGACAGCCATCGAGCTCGGCAGTCACGGAATCGTCCAGGATGCACGACCGTACAAGAGACGAGAGGGCAGGTCCAGCGAAAAGAGGAGAGAGCCTGGAGGAAGGGTCGTGAGACTGGCCAACATCGAGACGGTCCGGGAGTATCAGGTCAACGGGCCCAAATCGGTGGAGCTCGGCCAGGGAACGCATCTGAGGTGCGTCGCCTATTTTTTCAAGGCAGGGCAGCGCCTCGGGCCCACGCGCCACTGCAGCGACACCGTCATGTATGTTGTTCGAGGTCGAGCCCGCATCCGCATCGGGGACCGCGAGGAAGAGGGGCGTGCAGGGGATCTCTTCATGGCGGGCGACGGGGACGAGGTCTGGATTGGAAACACCGGGAGGGACGAACTGATACTCTTCGCGGTGGCGGCCACTGTCTTCCCCTAGCCATGGGGATGCAGCGGGCTGGCAGGCGGCCTTGGACCTTGTGGAGGGACCTCGCCGGCTCCTCTGCCGGCCCCCCCAGCCCCCTTGTGTGTTCCTGCTTGCCTTGGAAAAGGCAGTTGCCATAGAATAGGGCCTCGTTTCGGGCCGCCTCACCCCGGCAGGGGTGGATTGTCAACCCGGAGGGACGCGGGGCAGCGTGAAGGCCTTGGTCACGGGCGCGACCGGGTTCATCGGCAGCCACTTGGTGGAATTCCTGCTGCGCCGAGGAGATGAGGTCACCTGCCTGGCCCGAAGCCAGAGCCGCCTCCGCTGGCTCGAAGGCCTACAGGTCAGGGTCATCGAAGGTGATTGCACAGACCCCGAACTCGGTGGGCGCCTCGATGAGAACTTTGACTGGGTCTTTCACGTGGCCGGACTCACCAAGGCGCTGGAGCGCGACGAGTACTATCGGGTCAACGGGGAGGGCACGGCCAACTTGGTGGCGATCCTGGCCGGACGGAGACAGCCACCCCGACTGGTGTATCTGAGCAGCCTGGCGGCAGCCGGTCCGAGCCGGGATGGAGTTCCGCTGCGGGAGTCGGACCCTCCCCAACCTGTGAGTCACTACGGCCGGAGCAAGCTGCAAGGGGAGAAGGCCCTGGAGCAAGTCGGGGGGGCGATGCCGTGGGTTATTGTGCGGGCCCCGGTGATCTATGGTCCGCGGGACCGGGATCTCTTGGTTTTTTATCGACTGGCCAAACGGCGGATGGCGTTTCGCTTGAGAGGGAGGCGGGCCTTTAGCCTGTGCTACGTGGAGGACCTGATCCGCGGGGTCACTCTGGCGGCCGAGCGCGGCAGGGACCAGGAGATATACTACCTTGGAGAAAAATCTCCTCGGTCCTGGGAAGAGATATCGCAGGCCATCGCGGCGGCCCTGGGCGTCCGGCCAATGACCGTTCCCGTTCCCTCCGCCCTCCTCGCCGGCGCCGCTTGGGCCTGGGAGGGGATCGCCCGCCTGGCGGGAGTCCCGCCCCTGCTCAACCGAGACAAGGCCTGTGAGATGCAGCAGCGGTACTGGGTCTGCGACCCGAGCAAGGCCTCACACGAACTGGGTTTCACCACCTCCGTTCCCCTGCACGTGGGAGCGCAACGGGTGGCCGAGTGGTATCAGAGTCACGGCTGGTTGTAAAGGGGGGGCCATGGACATCTTCGACAAATGTTACGCGTACACCGACGCCAAGCAGGTGATGGCGGCCGGCCTCTACCCATACTTCCAAGTGATCCGATCGGCCCAGGACCCCGAGGTCGTCGTGGACGGGCGACGGATGATCATGGTGGGGTCGAACAACTACCTGGGACTCACCTCGCACCCACGCATCAAGGAGGCGGCGATCCGGGCGGTGGAGAAGTACGGGACCGGATGCGCCGGGTCGCGGTTCCTCAACGGCACCATGGATCTTCACACCGAGGTCGAAGCCCAGCTCGCCAAGTTCAAGGGGAGAGAGGCCGCCCTCCTCTTTTCGACCGGGTTTCAGACGAACCTGGGCGTCATCTCGGCCCTGGTCGGCAAAGACGATGTAGTCATCATCGACCGGTGGAACCACGCCAGCATCATCGACGGCTGCCGGCTCTCTTTTGGCCAGATCCTGAAGTACCGGCATAACGACATGGAAGACCTCGAGCGCATCCTGGCCGCTCACCCTGATAAGGGGAAGCTGATCGTCGTGGACGGGGTCTTCAGCATGGAGGGAGATATCGTCAACCTCCCGGGAATCGTTCGCCTCGCCCGAGAATACGGGGCCAGGGTGATGGTGGACGACGCCCACGCCACCGGCGTGCTTGGCAAGGAGGGCCGCGGGACTGCGGAACACTTCGGGCTCGAAGAGGAAGTGGACATCGTCATGGGGACGTGCAGCAAGGCCCTGGCGTCGGTGGGAGGTTTCATCGCCTCGAGCCACGAGGTAATCCACTACGTCAAGCATAAGGCCCGTTCCATGATATTCAGCGCCTCCCTCCCCCCCGCCTGTGTGGCCACCATCGGGGCTGCCCTGGAGGTGATCGAGCGGGAGCCCCAGCGACGGACGCAGCTCTGGAGGAATGCGCAGCGGGTGCGAGAGGGCCTGAAAGGGATGGGGTTTGACACAGGGCTCAGCGAAACGCCCATCGTCCCGGTCCTGCTCGGCGACGACCTGCACGCCTTCCGGATGGGACGCGCCCTCTACGAACAGGGGGTCTTCGCCAACGTGAGCGTGAGCCCCGCCGTCCCCGAGGGGCGAGCCCTGATCCGCACCAGCTATATGGCGACCCATACGGACGTCCACATCGATCGGGTCCTGGAGGCCTTTCGCGCCGTCAGGAGGGATCTAGGGGCCATCTGACCGTGGAGGTCTTGCCTGTCACCACCGACCGGGATCTCCAGCTCTTCCTCCACCTTCCGTGGCGCATTTACCGGGGTGATCCCCACTGGGTCCCCCCCCTCCTCCTAGAGCAGCGCCAGCTCCTCACCGGCCAACACCCCTTCTTTGAGCAAGCCGAGATCCGTCTGTTCCTGGCCAGAGAAGGTGAGCAGGTTGTGGGCCGGATCGCCGCGATTCTGGACCGGCATTTTCTCGAATTCCATCATGACCCGGTCGGCTTCTTCGGCTTCTTCGAATGCCTCGGCGACGGGGGAATCACGGCAGGGCTCTTGGCAGCGGCGCAGGGGTTCCTCCGAGGAAAGGGGATGCGGGCAATCCGCGGGCCGGTCAATCCCTCGATGCACAACCCGTGCGGCCTCCTGGTCGAGGGCTTTGACTCCCCACCCACCTTCCTGATGCCGTATAATCCCCCGCGCTACCAGGCCTTCCTGGAAGCAGCCGGATGCCAAAAGGTGAAGGACCTTCTCGCCTATACCCTCCGGATCTGGACCGAACCGCCTCGCAAGGTCCTCCGCTCCGCCGAGGAGGCTCAGCGCAAGGGGATTGTGGTCAGGCCGGTGGGCGTGAAGCGCCTGGAGGAAGAAGCGCAGATCGTCCGCGAAATCTACAATACGGCCTGGCAGAGAAACTGGGGCTTCACGCCGATGACTCACGCGGAGGCCCAGTGGATGGCAAAGCACCTGAGACCATTGATCCTGCCCTCGCTCTTCCTGATCGCCGAGATGGAGGGGAGCCCCGTTGGCTTTCTGATGCTGCTTCCCGACTACAACCAGGCCCTGCGGCATCTCAATGGCCGTTTGGGCCCCCTCGGCCTCCTCAAGTTCCTCTGGTACCGACGTCGGATTCGGGACGTGCGGCTCCTGCTGCTAGGGGTCAAGCCGGAGTACCGGGCCAAGGGGGTCGATTCCCTCCTCAACCTCACCGCGTTTCAGGCGCTCAAGAAAAAAGGCTTCATCCAGGCCGAGATCTCCTGGATCCTTGAGGATAACTGGATCGTGATGCGAATGGCGGAGCAACTCGGGGGCGCCCTGTATAAACGGTATCGGATCTACGAACTGCCCGTCTAGGGCAGCAGTCAGCTGTCAGCGATCAGCAGTCAGCGCTGTACTGCTGGGAGGCTGAGACGCTAGACGGCTGGAAGACAGAGACTCCGAATCCTCTCCGAAGCCTTCGAGCCTCCCAGCATGCTAGCCTCCGGGCTTCTGATTGCTGACAGCGGACAGCTGACGGCTGACAGCTATCCTCGGCGATCCCACAGGGCGAACGTCACGCGCTCCAGGACTGGACAGACGGCGGCCAGCAGGATCCCCGCCAGGACATCCACCACATAGTGATAGCGGAGGTACACGGTGGAGAAGATCAGAGCAACCACCATCGGCAGGAATATCCAGAAGAGGCCACGGGCGAGCCGCCAGGCGTAGAAAAGGACCAGGAGGACGATGGCGGTGTGACCACTCGGGAAGGCATCCTGCTTGAACCCCTCAAGGACATTGAGGGTATCCCGGATCGTGTCCGCCAGGAAGACCCCGGGAAGGTCAATGTGTTGCAGATGGGCCAGTGTAAACCGAGGTCCGACGGCAGGAACCAGGAAGTAACCAACATACGAGAGGTAAAAGCAGAGGACCAATGCAAAGATCACCCGGTCAAAATCTCCTGTCTTCCCTCGCCGATAAATGGCAACGGCCAGGATGAGGGGAAGAAAGTAGTAGGATGCGTAGGCCCACGTCAGGATTTCCGTGAGCACAGGGTAACTGAACCGCTCGAGCCAGACGGTGGGATGGGTGCCCAGGAGAGCGTGATCGAGTCGGATGAGGAACGGGTCCCGTTCGATCGGGCTCACCCACGGGAGGAGATCGGCAAAGCTATCGAAAAGGATCAGAATAAAGATGAGAGGGTAGAAAGCGTGGAGCAGTCGCGCGAGCCAGATTTGTCTGCGATCCAGCCACCGGAGGAGGGTGAGAACAACGGCGAGGCCACTGTATTTCGCCAAAAGGACCGGCCCGTGGGGATTGGCAGGCATCGTCACCACCGTGGTGAGGATCAAAACGAGGAGCGCCAGATAGGTGATGAGATCCACCGGCGTAATTCGCGGATTTCCCTCCATGGTCACTCTCCTGCGGATATCGAGGGGTCATCTTAACTGCTTTCGTTGCTTTTTCAAGGACAAAGCGCCGAGCCCGCCCTCCACGGATGGACGGCGGGCGGCGAATCCCCAAACGGGTCCCGGCAGTGGGGGGCATCGGACAAAGCGGTTGAGAGGGAGAGGCAAACGTGCTATGTAGGACTAAAGGGCAGGACGGCCTATCGAGGGAAAGAGGTCACAGGGGCAGCCGCGAGTCCCAGGGGAGGTTTCCATGGGAGACCCTGATGAAATCGACAAGGAGAATCAGGACGAATATCTGATCGTCAGTGAAGAGAGGGCGCGACCGCGGATTACCGTCGATGAAGGAATCTTCGATCGTCCCATCCGAGACCTGCATTACCATCCCCCCCTGTGCCTCCAGCGCACAGCGAAACTCGCCGCGGCGGTCAAGCTGATGCAGCAGCACACCGTCGGCGCTGTGATGATCCAGGAGGGCGAAAGGCTGATCGGAATCCTCTCGGAGCGGGACATCCTGAGAAAGGTCCTGGGGACGGATGTGAATCTAAACGAAGTGACGGTAGAGAAGTATATGACACGCAACCCCGAGGTGCTCAAGCTTGACGACGTGATCGCCTATGCAATCCATACAATGCACGTAGGCGGTTTCCGCCACGTCCCTCTCGTGGACAACGAGCACCGCCCCGTGGGGATCGTATCGGTGAAGGACGTGAACGACTACATCGTCTCCGTCATCGCCCAGCAGATCCTCACCCTTCCCCCTGACCCCCATCGGAAGTATGAGCCCCGGGTCGAGGGCGGCTAGGTTCGACGACCGTTGACCGAAATCCGATGACCGTTAGGGACCAGAGGGTTTCTCGGTCATCGAGTCTTTGCGGTCGTCGGTCGTCGGTCACCGGGTTCCTTCCGTCATCGGACAACGGTCATCGGTCAACGCTTCCGTAAGAGGACGTGCCAGAAGGCATGAAGCTCCTGGCGCTCCTCCTCGATCTTCAGGATCTCGTACCTCTTCCCGAAGATCCGCGCAAAGTCAGTCTTGCGAAAAAAGTGGTCGTAGTGATTCCGGTGGACAAGCCAGTTCCGGCTGCGGCGCTCGCCCGGGTAGTGCTTGAAGCGCGTGCTGAAGGTGGTCAGGTGAAGGTAGCCGCCGGGCCTCAGAAGCGCCGTGAGGCCGGCCAGGTACCGGGGCCAGTCGGCCTTCTTCACATGGTGGAAGCAGCCGCAGTCGAGCACGGCGTCAAAGCTTGCCTCCCGAAAGGGGAGATAAAAGGCATCGGCGAGCGCAAAGGTTAGGTGTGGTCGGATCGGCCGGGCATCCGGTCGCGCGCGGGCCTTCTGCAGGGCGAGCCGCTCATAGTCGACGCCCACCGCCCGGTGTCCTGCCTGGCCCAGGCAGATCATGTGGCGCCCCTCGCCGCAGCCGACGTCGAGGACCCGTGCCCGTCCCCGTTCGCGCCTGAGGCGCCGAGCGAGATGCACGACCGCCGGGGTGGGCCTGAAGCGTGGCCAGGGCGTCTCCCCCGCCTCATACGCCCGCTGGAAGAAGCCCTTCTGTCTTTCATAAATCGGGATTGCCATCTCAGAATACAAGTGCCCGCGAGAAGGAGCGGTCGAAATGCTCCTTGGGCCGGTTGAAATATCCGATGTCGATCTGCGGGGCTTCGAGCCGGATCGTCCGCAAGAGCTCCCGCATCCCGATGGCCCGGCCGCGGCGTGGAGGCAGGCCTTCCAGGTACCGGCGGGGATCGATGTTGAGGTTCTTCATCTGGATGAGGTCGAGCCCCGTCTCGGCGACCAAGCGAAGCAACCCCTCGACCTCTTCCTCCCGGTCCGAGACTCCGGGGAACACCAGCAGGTTGATCGCGGTGTAGCAGCCAAGGTCCTTGGCCGTCCGGATCGAGGCGATCACGTCCGCTAAGCCGTAGTGCCGGGGCCGATAGTAGGCCGCATAAAGGTCCGGCTGGGTCGAGTTCAGGCTGACGCGAATGCTGTCCAGGCCTGCTTGACACAGGCGCTCGACGACCCGAGGCAGCGAGCCATTCGTGTTCAGATGAATCGTTCCCCGGTCGGTCTCAGCCCTCACGCGCCGAATCACCGCCTCGATCAGGTCCCCCTGCAACAGCGGCTCTCCGTCGCAACCCTGTCCAAAGCTGACGATACCCTCCTCCGCTTCGGTCACATGCGGCAGCGCCACCGCGCAGAGCTCCTCGAGCGTCGGTGCGAAGGCCATGCGCTCATGGGACGCCGGAACGAGCCCGTCGGGCTGAAGCGAGATGCAGCCCACGCAGTCCGCGTTACAGGCGAAGGCGATGGGCAGCGGCGCCTCCCATCGCCGGTAGAACCCGTTCTTGGCACAGAGGCAGTGGTACTCTGTGGCACAACGCTTGATCTGATGCCAGACGCGGTTGTTCGGCTGAACGGCCAGTCGTCTTTCGATGAGGGGCAGGAGCGTCCGATCATCGTACTGCCAGGGCTCCTGGTGGTCCATGGAATCTACCCGGACCGCGGCAGTGACGAACTGTCCATCCCGCCACCCCACGGCGGTATAGGCCCATAGAGGCAGATAGGGCGTTGCGGAAGGAGCGAAGGTAGCCGGCAGATGGGTTCGCATATACCCCGGGGGCAGGAAGGCCGCCACCGCCAGCGCCTCCCGCCTGCCAACCGCCTTGACCGCCTCGAAGGTGCAGAGCGCCGTATTCCACCCGACCGAGTGCGCCCCCGGCATCGTAAAGAGGCGCGCCCCCTCAGGCAAGGCGATCAGCTCCTTGTCGGGGACGCGGACCCAGTCGCTTCCGGACGCCCCACCCATCTCCAGGGTCGGGTGGTCCGCGATCCGTCCCCTCTGATCCGCAAACACGAGGTTGCCCACGGGACTCCTACCCCTTTGTGCTGAACACTGCTGTCCGCGTCTATATCAACGCGCTCTCGAGAACGATCCCTCGATCCAGGGCCCGCACCCCCGCACGCAGATCATCGCGGAGCGCCGGCGGCAGCTCGGAGGACTCGAGGAGTTGCCGCGAAAGATCGATGAGGCGCCGAAAGGCCCGGATCAGGTCTCCTTCATGGCCTTCGTATTGGCTCTCGACCAAGTATAGCCAATCCTCCTCCCCCGCCGCCCACTCATAAGCCGCTGCAAGGTAGGTCGTGTGCAGGGACACCGGGAGGAAGACCCGATGCGCCCGCTGGACGTCCATCACCTCCCGGGCCAACATCTCCATATGTCGGATCCGGTCTCTGAGGTGCCGCTCACGCTTGAGCAGCTGTCGGGCGAAATGGGCCTCGGTTTCGCGAGGCTCCTCCACGAGACAGGAAAGCACGGCCACCATCTCGTGCGCTTTGAGCCCACTCAGCACTCCCGAGAAAACGACCCGGGCCACCAACAGCTCATTGTCATGGCGCAGGGAGGCCACCAACATCCCCTGGGTGCTGAGGGCTCCGTTCCGCAAACAGTTGAAGTGCTTGAGGACCTCGACGACCCGCAGAAACTGCTCCCAGTACGTATTTTGGAGATGCTCGAGGGTTTCCATCTGGGTCCGGATGGTCTCTCTCAGCCGTCGCTCCCTTTTCAGGAGCTTTTCCAGCCGCCGCCGCTCCGGGCAGCTGTGGCAGGAGAGAGCGCCGAGGGCCTCTGCCTTCTCCTCGATCCGTCTCTTGGCCGCCAGGTAGTCCTGGACCGAAACGGTCTTGCCCTCCTCTTCCCGCCGATGAAAGTGCCCCCGTCGTCTCCGCCCCCTCCGGGCCACCGGGCCCTCGGCTATCCGGAGTTGATGAAGTTCTTGCCTCAGCGCCTCCACCTCCTGCCGCTTTTCCTGATAGGCGAGGAGCTCTTCGACGGTGCAGCAGGGCAGATCGACCCGCCGACTTTCTTCAAGCCCCTCTCTGAGTCCTTTGATCTGCTCCTCGATCACTCGGATCCGCTTCCGATTCTGGAATTGACCGAAGCTGGATTCGATATTGCGCCGGATATCGTGAGGGTCCCTGTGCGTGAGGAGCAGCAGGGTGGCGGAGCTGTAGCCGATCCGGAACCGGCTCTCGATGGGTTCTGATTGCTTCCGGAGGAGATGCAGTGTCTCTTCCACGGCGTCCGGGCCGTCGAGGCCGATAACGCACTTGCCCTCAGGATCGATGCCTCGCCGGCCGGCGCGGCCGGCCATCTGGGTCAGCTCATTGTGGCTCAAGGTCCGGAAGCCGACATCGCTCCGCTTGGTCAGGGTCTGGATCACGACGCTCTTGGCCGGCATATGGATGCCGAGGCTCATCGTCTCGGTGGCAAAGACCACCTGGATCAGCCCCCGCTCGAATAACGTCTCGGTCAGACGCTTGAGGGCGGGAAGGATCCCGGCGTGATGCACGCCCGTCCCTCGGCGGAGCCCTTCGAAGATCAACGCGTTCAGTTCCGACTTACTCACGAGCGTTGGATTCTCACTGACAAAGGTCGCAATCGCCTCATCGATCTCCTGTTGCTGCTTGGATTCCAACAGAGAGAGCCCTTCCTCCAAAAACCGTCGGAGGGACTCTTCACATCCGGCCCGGCTGAAGATGAAGTAAATGGCCGGAAGCCACCCTCGCGTCTTCAGGCTCGGGACCAGGGCCGACGGGCTCACCCGCCACCGGACGGGCCTCGGACGTCGCTCCCGATCCTGGCGTCCCCGCATGCGAACCCGGGGGATGCTTCCCCAGGAGCTCACCGCCTGATACAGTTGAGCGCGGGAACGCCCATCGACCTCGACCATCTCTGCCTTTGGACCACAGAGGTAGTAGTGGAGTGGGACGGGACGCGACTGATGCACGACGACCCTGATGGGTCGGTGGACTCCGCTGATCCACTCCGCGATTTCATCAATGTTACCCACGGTGGCCGAGAGCGCAATGAGCTGGATCTCCCGAGGGCAATTGATAATGACCTCCTCCCACACCGTGCCTCGTCCCTCGTCTCCCATGTAGTGACATTCGTCCAGCACCACGTAGGCGATATCCTCCAGGGAGTGGGTGTAGAGCTTGTTGCGGAGGATCTCGGTGGTCATCACGACAAGAGGGGCGCCCGGGTTGACCTTGACATCTCCCGTCAGGATTCCCACGAACTCCGCGCCGTACTGCTTACAGAAATCGGCAAATTTCTGATTGCTCAGGGCCTTGAGGGGAGTGGTGTAGGCAAGGCGCCTCCCCGTGGCCAGCGCCTTGTAAATCGCGAACTCCGCGATGAGGGTCTTCCCGGCGCCGGTCGGTGCCGAGACGATAACCGAATCGCCCTCCAGGATGCAGCGGATCGCCTCCTCCTGAAAGGGATCGAGGGCGAATGGGTAACGGAGACGGAAGCTTTCGAGAAGCTCTGTGTCCATAGGTGCTCAGTGTACCATACGGGCTGGAAAGGGGAAATGAGCGCAGACCGCCGGCAAAATCCCTTGGCTTTTGTGCGGGAATCTGTTATGGATGGGTGCCGTGGACTACCAAGAACTTGCAGAAAAATCGATCCGGGGAGAGGTCCCGAGCCGGGAGGAGATGCTTGGGGTCCTCAGCGACCCTGCGCAGGACCTTCAATGCCTCCTCCAGGCGGCCTTTCGCGTCCGTGAGCACTTCTGCGGGCGCAAGGTGCACCTCCATATGCTGATCAATGCGAGAAGTGGTCTCTGCCCCGAGGACTGTCACTACTGTTCACAGTCGGCCATCTCGAAAGCTCCCATCTCCAAGTATCCTCTGCTCTCCCGAGCGCAACTCGTGGAGGGTGCCTATCGCGCAAAGGCCGCCAGGGCCGTCCGCTACTGCATCGTGACGAGCGGTCGGGGGCCCAGCAACCGGGACATCGATCGTCTCGCCTCGATTGTCCGGGAGATTCGGGAGCGGGTGGAGATCAACATCTGCTGCTGCCTCGGCCTGATGACCGAGGATCAGGCGAAGCGCCTCAAGGACGCGGGGGTCGAGCGCGTGAACCACAACCTGAACGCCAGCCGGCGCTTCTATCCCCAGATCTGCACCACCCACACCTATGACGACCGA
>Ga0209869_1000084_pt1 | contig 12863 bp, 17 predicted proteins | sample GWRWS1_50_60_FD_187238 | JGI IMG/M metagenome (GOLD analysis project Ga0209869, IMG submission 187238) | Riverbed sediment microbial communities from areas with vegetation nearby in Columbia River, Washington, USA - GW-RW S1_50_60 (SPAdes)... | ecosystem: Environmental > Aquatic > Freshwater >...
GATCGCGCCTCGGTTTCCCAGGCCGCCGCTCGCCGGGGGTCCCCGCCGCTTCCGCCCATGTCGCTCGGGGCCTGCAGGGGCTGGTGCCGTAGCAGGGCCCGATGGTAGGCCCGCGGGTGGCGGCGGCTAGTGCCCGCCCGCCCGGAGGAGAAATGCGCCACCGCCAGCCGTTCTCCAGATTATGATCTAATGGTGCGTGAGTTCTCCGAGGACGGACGGGCACGCCGCCGACAGGACCCGCGGGCCGTGCCTGCGCTGGGCTTGCGATTTCCCTTGACGGGTAGAGGCTCGGGTCATCAGAATAGCCCGCAGTGGAGGGCGAGATGAAGCAGGTGGAACCGCAGGTCTTTCTCCTGGCCCGGCCGGCAATCAATGAAGAGGGACTTGCCGCGTACCTTCGGGCGGTGGGCGCGACGGGCTGGGGCACCGATGCCCCTTCTGCGGCGGAAAAGCTCGTCGAGGTGGCGGGGCGGTCCTGCTACCGTTCCTTCGAGCCGGGGCTCAATCCCAATGTCACCAGGATTCGCGAGGGGAGCAAGATTTATCTCGAAAACATCCTGAACGTCAAGCACGGCAGCGTCATCGAGCATGCCAGCTGGACCTTCGCCTTCTTCAACGTTAGTCGCGTCTTCACTCACGAGATCGTTCGGCATCGAGCCGGGACCGCCATCAGCCAAGAAAGTCTCCGTTTCGTGCGCCTGACGGAGGTCGGGATGTGGGTCCCACCCGAGATCCGCGACAATCCCGAGGCGCTCGCGATCTTTGAAGAAACCGTGGCCAGGACTGAAGAGGCCCAGCAGCGGCTGGCCGAGGTCCTGGGGATCGAAGGCCGGCCATTCCACGAGAAGAAGGTCCTTACGTCGGCCATGCGCCGCGTCGCGCCCGACGGGGTGGCGACCACGATCATCTGGACAGCCAACGCCCGGACCCTCCGGTGGGTGATCGAGGCACGGACCGAGCCCGGAGCCGAGGTGGAGATCCGCATGGTCTTCGGCAAGGTCGCCGACATCATGAAGAAGGAGGCGCCCCACCTCTTCGGCGACTTCACGCCGATCCCTCTCCCAGACGGCACGTGCCAGTGGAAGCCCGAACACAGCAAGGTCTAACAGCACTGGTGCTCCCTTGTCAGACTATCCAGCCCAGCTATCCGTATAGATATGAGTCAGAAGACTTTTCTCGGAGTCAGTGGCACGATATTCGGGACTATTGCGATCCTGCATCTGGCCCGCATCGTTTACGGGTGGCAGGCTCAGATCGGAAGCTTTGCCGTGCCCACGTGGCTTTCCTGGCTCTCACTCCTCATAGCCGGCTATCTCGCCATCACCGCCTTCAGTCTGTTGAGGAAGTGGTAAGAACCCTCCTTTGAGAGCTCTTCCGTCAAAGCGAGGAGGCGTGGTGGTAGGCTACCTCGCACCATCGTCTCATCTGCGCTTGCATCTGGGCCCTGGGGATGTCTGGGTGGAAGGGGTAAAAGGAGACCCACTCCGGGCCGAGTTCCTTGTAAGCCTCTCCGCCCTCGGCCGAGGCAGCCGGCATCTCTGCTTGCGGTAGCCTGAAGAGCAGGGTGCGCATGCCAACCGCCAACCCATAGATAGTGCCCGAGGGGGTATGGAGAAAGACGTAGGCGTAGGACCACTTGTCGGGACAATACCAGTGCCGGTGGGGCAGGCCCTGCGCAGCATCCAGCAACTCAGAGGCGATGTCCGAGTGGGCCGAGGGGTGATGGGTTTCCAGGTAGCGGATGACCGCGTCATTCTCCGGCCGGTTGAATCGCGTCTTGAGTGCTGTGGTGTCCCAGCGCATGAGGTGTTTCGATAAGGGGTCAAAGGGTCATAGGGTTGAAGGGGGTTAAATTCCTTGACTGTCCCTCGTGTTACGGTTGGCTCTTGTGACCATAAGTAGCGCTCCACGACCAGGCAAGGAGCGTCCTATTTCAAGCCGCGAATGATCCGGTCCAGGTCCTTGCGGGCGACGATGGCGAGGATCACAATCACATCCTCGATGATCCGATAGACTGCTCGGTAGTCTCCGATCCTGAGACGGAAGGTGGGCACCTTGAAGCCAACCAGTCGCTTGGTCTTTGGCGGACCCGGAAAGGGGTCTTCGCCGAGGGTCTGAAGTTCGTGGAGGATTCTCAAGCGGAGATCGGGAGGCAGTTTGGTAAGCTGGGTCTGGGCCGGCCTAGCGACCTCGACGCGCAAGGGTCTTCTCCGCGTCCTTGATGAGATCCTCGATGCGGATGCCTCCCTTTCTACGGTAGCTTCCGAGAGACGCCTCGATCATTTTCCGGAAGCGAGGGTGGTTGGCGAGAATGAAATCCTCGAGGTCGTCTTCGCTGAGGGGGAGGATGACAGCTCGGGGCTTGCCCCGAGACACGATGATCACGTTCTCCCCTTTTTCTGCAAGGCTGAGATACTCGGAGGCCTTGGCCTTGAGTTCACGTACGTTGACGAACCTCATGTGAACCTCCTCGTAATGTGGTCTCAAATGTAGTCTACATATTTTTGTGCTTCCGTCAAGCCCTTTCCGTGCCCGGCAGCGATTAATGTGCTATTGCAAGACCCGACCCCCGAGCGCTGACTCTAGGAGAGATTGGGAATGGCGGCATTGTTGAAATCAAGAACACTGAGCGTCGCCATCAACTGTGATCCGGGAAGGGTGTACGAGTTCGTCTCGAAACCAGAGAATCTGCCGAAATGGGCCAAGATGTTTTGTCGGTCAATCAAGAAATCGAACGGTGGGTGGATCGTAGAGACTCCACAGGGTCCAGTGAAGGTGCGTTTCACCAGAAAGAACGAGTTTGGCATCTTGGATCATTATGTGAACCCAGCTCCGGGTGTGGAAGTATTCGTTCCCATGCGTGTTGTGCCGAACGGTTCTGGAAGCGAGGTAATCTTTACGCTGTTTCAGCTCGCCGGTATGTCAGACGAAAAGTGTGCCGAAGACATCCGATGGGTGGAGCAAGACCTGAAAACGTTGAAAAGGATCCTGGAGGGGACCAAAAGGAAGTGAGACCGCTCTTTCCGACGTTCGGAACTCCAGAACTACGACCTCTCTCCGCTGCCTCTCCCGCCGTCCCTCGCTTCGCCGCCCCGGGATCCTCGGGCAGGATCCGGGGATGAATGTGCTATTTCAAGACCTGGCCCCCGAGCCGCTTTCCCGGCGGCTAGGCGCGAGAAGCCGAGCATCGTGTCTCTCGGTATAAACCCGCAAGGGCTACTCTTTCGCAATCATGTTTCTTTGACCATTCCACGGTCGCCTTCCAGTTCCACAGGCGTGATGTAGTCGCACGGCATGTTCATTTTCTTGAACCAGGCGGCCAACGTCTCCTTGTCAGGAGCCTCCATGATACAGACGGCCTTGCCTTCCGACAGGTTGAGAAAGCTCCGATACGGCCGCACCTTCGGGTCATTCTGTGCAGCTTGGGCTAACTGGTTCACCTGCTCGCGCTTCAGCGCCTTGGCTGGTAGGGTGTGACCGCTCATGAATTTCGGCATGGCGTTGTTCCTCCTTTCTGTCTCGGTTTCTCGGACATCAAGTGTAAGTCCTGCACGGGACTATCCCATAGACCGCCTACTGCAGTCAAGAAGGGCCAGATCGGATGACTCAGTGGAGGACCCCTAGACCCGAGGCAGCCGGAGAGACTGGGCGGCGTGGTAGATGGGGAGGACGTCGGGGAGAGGTGGCCAAGAAAGGACGCCGAGAGAGTCCACGACGTAGGCTGGCTTGCGCATGCCGTTCAGCACACAGCTTACGCCAGGGGTGCTGGCGAGCACCCAGAGGGCCTTGCGCGATAGCGTCTCGCCCCGCCGCTCGGGCGGCAGCAGCGGATCGATTGCCGCGGAGACCGCCTGACTCTGCCGCTGGCTCTTGGCGGCCGCCTGCCGGTGGAGCTCGGCCATGAGCTTGAGCAGCTCGCCGAGGTAGCGACTGCGCCAGGATTGCCACTGGGCCTGTCGCTCGCCCTCAAGGTGGGTATCGAGTGCCCGCAGCAGATGGGCGAGCTGTGGCGTGACCATCTGGCCTTCGATCTGCTCCCAGTGTTCAAGGCTCTGAATCTGGTCCGGCAGGCCTTGCAACTGGTCGGCCCACCGGAAAAAGTCGTCAGCGCGCATGCTCCCTGCCGAGGTCTTGATATGGGGCGAGAGCTGGCGCCGCCACTCCGCCTCGAGCTCGGCAACGATCTTCCGCTGTGCCTCGAAATCGATCGGTGTGCCCTCGGCGTGAGTGTCTGCCAGGCGTAGCATGCCGTGGCCGACGATCGCATTGAGCGGCCGGTTGATGAGGACGCCGATCCCGGCCTCACCGGCGGCCTCCAGCACGGTCTGCCGGTTCTCCGGCCCGGTGTTCCGCTCAAGCACGCCACCCGGCTCGAACAGATTCATCGGTATCTGGAGGACCCGGAAGTGATGGTTGGATCCTCCGGCTTCCCGTGCCGCGGCAAGCATCCGGGTGAGCGAAGTTGCCTCCGGGTCAGAGGCGGGGGAGCCGGGCGTGTTCGAGGAGACGCCATAGCACCGGATCGTGCCTACCGCAACTTGCGTCTCAAAGAAGGCGAAGGCCTCGCGCAAGCGCCGGTAAAACTCGTCGCGGGCCGCGTCCAGAGAGCTTCGACCGCGCTTCTTGGCGTCGGAGAGGAAATACTCAGGGTTATGCAGCAGGCAGACGTCGAGGGTGTCGAGCTGCAACCGTGCCAGCGAGTGCTCGAGCTGCTCGTGCAGAAACTCGGGATGGATGCAGTGCCAGCAGCCCTCCATGTATTTGACCATCTCCGGGAAGGGGCGTCCAACCTCCTCCCGTTCTTGAGCGAGGGAAAGGTTGTTCCCCTGCACATAGCCGATCTTGGAGACCACGATGACTTCATCGCGCTGAAGCTTCCCGGCCCGCACTGTCGCGCCAAGGATGGCACCCACACACCGCTCGCTCGCCCCGTCCGTGTAATTGGTCGAGGTGTCGATCAGGTTGCAGCCATTGAGCAGCGCCTTTTCGAGGGCGTCGCGGTGCTCGGATGTCTCGTCGTCAATCCGGTAGCAACCGAAGCCGAGCTTGCTGGTCGTGAGTCCGGTTGAGCCGAGCGCGCCATAGCCTTGTGGCGTAAAGCGAGAGGCGTAGGCACGCGTGCCGGCAGGCGTCGCGCTCCCGGACACAAATGTTCCGATCACCGACCGCCTCCTGTCCTCTGCCGCCGGAGCTGGAGCGCTCAGGGCGGGGGACACCAGGGCCGGATCGATAATGGGGGCCTGGCAGGCGAAGTTTCGGCAGACATAGAGCGCCGCCTGCCCGTTGACGAGGCCCTTCCCCTGGAGCAGCGGAAAGGGCGGGGGATCGCCCACTGCCGGATCGTGGTGGGCGATGATGCGGTTTGGAAGGTAGTGGCGACCGATCTCTTCGCGGAGCGCCTCATAGCGGGCTTCCCGCGGACTTCCGATCAGGGCCAGTTCCATCGGTCCTTCGAGGAGGAAGTCCACCACGGTCAGGCTCTTGGCAAAGCCATGGGGAATGCGGCCTATCTGCTTGCCGTAGGCGCTGATCGCCCGCTCGGCGGCGACTCGCAGATCCTCGCGGTCCAGGTGGAACGAGAGGCGAGCCAACGCGGAGGCGGCGACGGCGTTGCCGCTCGGGGTCGCCCCGTCGGTCCCCTCCCGGTGGCGGAGGATGAGGGATTCGTGGTCACGCGCCGTGGAGTAGAAGGCGCCGCTCTCTTTGTCGGCGAAGTCCGCCAAGAGAATCTCGGCGAGCCGTCGCGACTCGGTGAGATACCGGGCTCTGCCCCCCGCCTCGTACAGGTCGATCAGCGCGTCGGCGAGATAGGCGTAATCCTCCAGGTAGGCGTCCAGGTGCGCCTTGCCGTCTCGATAGGTCCGGAGGAGTCGGCCGTCCGTCCGGACGAGGGTGGTGAGCAGGAAGTCGGCACTCCGGGAGGCGGCGTCCAGGTAGCGCTTCTCTCCGAGGACCCGGTACCCCTCGGCCATCGCGCTGATCATCAAACCGTTCCAGGCCGTGAGAACCTTGTCGTCGAGCCCCGGCGGGACCCGCCGTTTGCGGGCTTCGTAGACCCGCTGCCGCGCTCGATCCAGCGACGCCTGAAGTACCTCGGCCTTGATCTCGAGCTTGGCCGCGACCTGTTCGACCGTTCGCCGGACGTTCGGGATGCTCTTGCCTTCCCAGTTGCCGCGGGCCGTGATGTCGTAGTAGGCGCAAAAGAGCCGCGCATCCTCCTCGCCCAGGATTGCCTCGATCTCGGCCGGGGTCCAGACGAAGAATGTCCCCTCCTCCCCCTCCGAGTCGGCGTCGGTCGCGGAGTAAAAGCCTCCCTCGGGCGCCGTCATCTCGCGCAAGACGTACTCCAAAACTTCGGTGGCGATCCGCCGGTAGAAGGGGTCGCCGGTCACCTGGAAGGCCTCGAGGTAAGTCCGGGTGAGGAGCGCGTTGTCGTACAGCATTTTTTCGAAGTGGGGGACAAGCCAACGCTCGTCGACCGAGTACCGATGGAAGCCGCCGCCGACCTGATCGTAGATTCCTCCCCGCGCCATGGCATCGAGCGTGGTTCGCACCATCTGCAGGGCCTGACCGTCGCCGGTGCGCCGGTGATATCGCAGGAGGAGCGAGAGCTTCGTGGCGGGAGGAAACTTCGGTGCGGGGCCGAATCCCCCGTACGTGGCATCGAAGTGCTCGGCGCCGTAGGCGGCTACTGCGGCTATCTCGGCCTCGCTGATCGACATGGAGGAAAGCGGGCGTGATTGCTGGCGCAGGTGCTCGGTGAGCTGTGCGGCCTGACTCCGCAAGGCTTCGGGGTCACTCTGCCACATCTCTGCGATTCGTGTGAGCAAGGTCGCGAAGCCGGGACGGCCGTATTTGTCCGTAGGCGGGAAGTAGGTCCCGGCGAAGAACGGCTGCTGGTCGGGGGTCAGGAAGACGGTCATGGGCCAGCCGCCCTGCCCATGATTGAGCGTCACCGTCGCCGCCATGTAGATCTCATCGAGGTCGGGGCGCTCCTCGCGATCGACCTTGATACAGACGAAGTGCCTGTTCATGAGCGCGGCGATCGACTCGTCCTCGAACGACTCGCGCTCCATGACGTGGCACCAGTGGCAGGTGGAGTAGCCGATGCTGAGGAGGACCGGGCGGTTCTCCTCCTTGGCGCGGCGGAGGGCCTCCTTGCCCCACGGGTACCAGTCCACCGGGTTATGGGCGTGCTGGAGGAGGTAGGGACTGGTTTCGCCGATCAATCGGTTGGTGTGCGGGTGCACGACCTCTCGACTCATAGGGATGCTCCGAATGGCCTCTCGGGCCTCTTCGTGTTGTCTGGGCCGACCTTACTGGAATGCAGAAGGGGTGTCAAGCACTCACGCCGTTGACAAGGCAGGGAGAAATGGCTATCGTAAAGGCGCCGATATGTGGAAGGAAGGAGAAGCGGCATGACCGTCCAGGAACTCGTCGCCATATTTCCGGAGATCCCTCAAGACCTTCAGGCGGAGCCAATCCTTGCCCAATATGCGGTGGCCTTTGGAGATCAGCTACGCGTCGCCCGGAATCCGGGTGCGTGTTCGGCCCAGTACGACGCCGCCAACCACTACTATCTCAAACTCATGAGCCCCATCCGGCTCTACTGGTACAGACTCTCTACGCGAGAGAAGGTCCTGAAGCAGCTTCAGGAGTTGCTCGATCAGTATCGGGCGGACCCGCAGGGATTCGTCGCCGGCCTGGTGCCTCAGGACGCCGCCCGGAGCGAGGTGCGCGGCCCGGGCTGCTCGTGAAGCTGCGCGACGGCCGCACAGCGGACGTGCCCCGATGAGTCAGCCCCCGGACATCTTTGGCCTCATCCGGTATCTGGCGGAGGAAAAAGAGCGCGTGGCGCGCCAGCAGCCGCGCGGGATCCCCGCCTTCATCGAATGGCGCGATCAGACCTACGTCGGGAGCATTCAGGAGATCGCGCCGGAATTCAGCCGGGAGATCGTCCTGTTGAACAAATCGCCGCAGCCCGTGTCCGAGGAGTTCACGACTGCTGTCCTGGCCCTGGACAAGGGCCGGTTGCGTTTACAGGCAGAGGCGATGTTCGATCTGCGGGCGAGAATACACATCCTGCGGAGGGCCGGCGATCGCCTCCTGGGGCTGACCGAAGAGCAACAGGAGCATCTCCAGCGCGAAGGGGTCGAGGTGACCGAGGAGACGACGGGGCAGAGCTTCACCGCGTTCAGTCCGAAATACTACGCGGATCCGGACTACAAAGGGACCAGCAGGAACTGACCCTGCGCGGCCCCTCTCGTCACTTCTTCTTTTTCTTGGCGCGCAGGCGGTTGATGAGCTCCGTGACCTCCTTCAGGCGGGTTTCCACCTCCCTCTCCGCCTTGGCCACGTCTTCGGACGGTCCCTTCTCGACGGCATCCTCGTACGCGGTCACGGCAACTCCGAATACCTTCAGGATCCGCCGCGTCTCATCTGTCGGCATTGTTCCTCCCTCCTTCCCCCAGCCCGGGGATTCTCTGCAGCCGATCCATCTTGGACTCCGCCCCCCCTCCGCAACCGCTTCTTCGACGCCCTCTCGACACGGCGGAAGCCTGTCGAATCAAGGACGCAGGGGGTCGAGTGCCTCAAGCCAGGTCTTGAGCGCTCGAAAGTGCCGCCGCTTCACTGCGAGGGGGACGGCAGCGTTTGCCGGGCTGGTGGAGGGGAGGACGTAGACCGGCGTGTTCGCCAGCCGGCCCGTCTGCGGGCCGAAGCGACGGAAAGCTCCCTTCCCGAAATACCCCTCGAAGGCCGTCCTACTGTTGAAGCAGACGGCACGGGGCTTCAGGCGCTTCACCAGGCGGGTTAGCCGCCGCCGGCCCGACACGAACTCCGCTCTTTTCAGGTCCCTCGCGCCTCGGGATGGCCGCTTGACGATGTCGGTGAGGCCATAGCCAAGGGCAGGCAGCCGAGCGTCGTCGTGGGGCAGCAGGGGTACAGGCGTCAAGCCTCCCCCGTGGAGAAGCCGCCAGAAGCTGTTCCGTGGATTCGCATAGTAGTGTCCGGCGGCGGCCGAGACGAGGCCGGGGTTGATCCCTACGAAGAGGAGCCTCAGCCCCGGCGCCACATAGTCCGGGAGGGGACGGGGGCCGGCTGAGGTGTGGTCAATTCTTCTCATCCGTGAACTTGATCTGCCAGTGTGATCCATCGCAGAGCGGCTTGTTCTTCGAGGCACCGCAGCGGCAAAGGGTGTAGTGTTCTTCCGAAGCCCCCTCTCCTCGTGGCTGGTCTTTGAGCTCGATGGCGCCCGAGACGTAATAGGGTCCATCCTTGGAAACGGTGATCATGGGTTCCCGTTCTTGATCTCGGTGCTCAACCTCTTCGATCGAATAGCTCAGCGCGCCCGACGGACATTTCGTGATCGTTTCGATGATTGCCGCGACCTCCGCCCCATCGGGGTCAATCCACGGTTTGCTATTCATCCGAAAGACCGACGCAAGGTTATCCGTGCAAATCCCCGCGTGGGAACAGATCCCGCGGTTGTCGTGGATGGTGATCTTCTTTCCTTGATAGGTCTTCCGTTTGTCCCGCGAGCCGTCGGTCAACTTCTTCCCCGAAAAGCCGATCGTGGAGTGGGTGCCGTCGCAAAAGGGTTTGTTCGCCGATCCGCCGCACCGGCAGAGGGCGATCGTCCGTCGCGTCGGAATCGGTTCGCCCCTGGAGTTGTGAAGCGTCTCCAGACCCCGCACGACGTAGGGGCCGTCTGCTGAGCACTCGATGGTTGGCTTCTTCTGCTCGGTCATCTTATCGCCTCCTCATCCGAACCTTCGCACCGTTCGATCAGCACTCCGTGGCTACTGGATGATGCACGTTCGCTCACGGCACCGGAGCGTTCGCTCGGGGCAATGGATCTCGCAGTGGGGGCCGTAAAAGCCCTCGCACAGGTCCTTGAACCGGCGCTGGACCTTCGCTTCCGCGGCCCGGTTGATCGGGGTCCCGCAACTGCAGCCCCCGCAATGGGTCTGAATCAGGATGCACTCCGTATCCTGAGTGCACTCCTGGTCGCCGGGATCGATCTTGATGCTGTGTTCGCGAGGGGTGGTGACGGCTCCCCCGGGGGCATTCGCGCTGGAGCGGGCGCAACCGGGGACAAGGCTCAGGAGCGCCACTGCGATCAGAACCGCGCCAGGCCCCACGCCGCCGGCCTCCTCGTAAGGAACGAAGCCCGTCACGGGGACGAAATCGCCCTATTAGTACGGGAAAAGCGCGATCTACGCAACCGGAATTTGGAGGGTTGTTCACCCGGCCGAAGCCGATCAGAGGAAATCCTTGAGTTCTACGCGCCGCCACTGGGCGCGGGTGACCTTCCAGTCGCCCTTGCCCTTGTCGGCGAGTGTAATGTCGAACCGGAACAGATCGGCGCGGACGCGAAGGAGGTCCTCGGTGCCAGGGATGGGCTGGCCGGCCGTCGCGACAAAGACGACCGCTCCGGCTCGTGCCGGCTCGGGAAACGCGATGGTCTGAATCCGCGTCAGGACGTAAATAGACTGGTTGCGGAAGAAGTGAAACGAGAGGACACCCAGGATAGCCTGCTTGTCCTGCCTGAACTCGTCCAGGTATTGGTCCGAGATCAGGTCCCTCAATGTGCCGAGATCCTTCTTCTCGGCGGCCACCTCCGCCTTGTCGAAGAGGGCGCGCACCCGCGCCTCAGGCGAGTCGGGCTTGGACCCGCAGCCGATCTGTAGCACGGCAACAAAGGCCAGAAGTGGAAATATTCTGCAGGATGTCCTCATCGCGTAGCACCGGTCCGACCTCGGGCTGACCTATGCCAGAAATATGCCACAAGCCGCTGTCCAAGGTCCAATATTCAGTGCCTGTCGCGCCCATCGGCATCAGGCACGGGCGGGAAGGGACAGGGAGATGTGCGCGAGGAGCGATTTGACTTTGGAGGGCGCGGGTATTGTGGCACAGTGATGCTGGCCCAGGAGGCGTCTCACCGGGATCGGTACGGGGAATCGTGATGGGTGCCCGTGAGTCTGGCCAGAGGGGGTTGAACAGCCGGGGAGAGCGTTCGGCGCGGCGGGCGTCCAGTTCCACGCCGGGCCTGGTGTCGTGGGCCTTCTATGACTGGGCCAGCAGTGCCTTTGCGACGGTCATACAGACATTCGTGTTCGCGGCCTACTTCACCCGCCACGTGGCGGAGAACGAGACCGTCGGAAGCGTACAGTGGGGAAACACGCTGAGCGCGGCGGCGATCGTCGTGGCGATCGGCGGCCCAATCCTGGGTGCCATGGCGGACCAGGGCGGTCGGCGCAAGCCGTGGATCGCTGCGTTCACGACCCTATGTGTGGGCGCGACAGCCCTGCTGTGGTTCGTGAGGCCATCACTGGAGTACGTGTGGCTGGCGCTGCTCCTGGTATGGCTGGGGACGATCGGCGAGGAGTTCGCCGCAATCTTTTACAACGCCATGCTGCCCAACTTGACCGGTCCGGACCGCCTGGGGCGGTGGTCCGGATGGGGCTGGAGCCTGGGGTATGCCGGCGGATTGGCATCACTCGTGGTGGCGCTTTTCGCCTTCGTCAGGGCGGACGATCCGTGGTTCATCCTGGACCGCGCTGCTGCCGAGCACGTGCGGGCGACGTTTCTCCTTGTGGCGGTCTGGTACCTCCTCTTTGCGATACCGCTGTTCCTGGTCACACCTGATACACACGGCACGGGCAAGGGGTTAGCCCGCGCGGCGCGGGACGGACTACGACAGCTGTCGGATTCCATCCGCGAAGTGCGGCGCTATAGGGACATTATCCGCTTCTTGATCGCCCGCATGATATACATCGACGGCCTGGCGACCGTCTTCGCCTTCGGCGGAGTGTACGCGGCCGGCACGTTCAACATGACCGAAGAAGAGGTATTGATCTTCGGCATCGCGCTCAATGTCACGGCCGGGGTTGGCGCCGCCCTTTTCGCCTGGGTGGATGACTGGATCGGCAGCAAACTCACGATCCTCCTCTCGCTGGTCGGTTTGATGGTGCCTGCCACGCTCATCCTGCTCGTTCAGTCCCCGACGCTGTTCTGGGCCTTCGGGTTGCTGCTTGGAGTCTTCGTCGGTCCTGTGCAGGCGGCCAGCCGCTCCTTCATGGCGAGGATTGCGCCCGAGACATTGCTGAACGAGATGTTTGGGCTGTACGCCCTGTCCGGGAAGGCGACCGCCTTCCTCGGTCCGCTGCTCGTGGGTTGGGGGACCTACCTGTCGGGCAGTCAGCGCCTCGGTATGGGTACCACTATTGTCTTCTTCGTGATCGGCTTCCTCCTGATGCTGAACGTGCCGGCGGATAGAAAGAGCGGAGCGCTAGGGGGGCTCTAGGATTGTAAGACTCGATCTCATAGGTTCGTCCGCGGCACACGGGACCTTGGAGTGAAGGTGGAGGCCATGTAGATCACAAAAAAGGCTTGCCAAATTCCATCAGTTAACTATTATTTTCTTCAAGTTGGGGCCGATCTGGGTGGGCAATCGCCTGCCCGGCCTCGACCGGAAGGCCGGGCGGATGGAAGGAGGTGTCCCATGTCGATTTCTAAAAAACTTCTTTTCACGTTATGCGCAGGAGTAGTCGTGATCGGGCTTGTGGGTTGTAAACAGGAGGGGCCCGTGGAACGTGCTGGGAAGACAATAGACGAGGCAGTCGAAAAAACTGGTGAACAAATCGAAAAAGCCGTTGAGAAGGTTCAGGAAGCCACCAAGTAACGAAAGAGCCCCGAATCGGCTACAAATGGCGAGCGAGCGGGGGATGTATTCGGAAACCTCACACGAGAGGAGGAACAGTGATGAATTGGGATCAAATCGAAGGGAAGTGGCACCAAGTCAAGGGCAAGGTCCGGGAGCAGTGGGGGAAGCTCACCGACGATGACCTCGATGTCATCGC
>Ga0209869_1000094_pt1 | contig 12171 bp, 9 predicted proteins | sample GWRWS1_50_60_FD_187238 | JGI IMG/M metagenome (GOLD analysis project Ga0209869, IMG submission 187238) | Riverbed sediment microbial communities from areas with vegetation nearby in Columbia River, Washington, USA - GW-RW S1_50_60 (SPAdes)... | ecosystem: Environmental > Aquatic > Freshwater >...
GACCAGCGAGACGATATCCTGGCCTACTTTCCCCACACCAAGAGCCTCGTGAGCCTCGTGTGTCGGATGAACCGCGAGCCCATCCGCAGTCCGGCCCGCTCCGTGGCAAATGTCGAGTTCCACAATACCGGGGACCACGTCAACGAGGTGGCCCATAGGATTATTGCCATGCTCGAATCGCAGGGCATTCGAGCCATCAACCCGGCCATGGGTTTCCCGATGGAGATGGACCGCTTCCCCGGCAAGGTCTGGGTGGTCTCCCACAAGCCGGTCGCGGTTGCCGCAGGTCTCGGCCACATGGGGATCCACCGCAACGTGATCCATCCGAAATTCGGGAACTTCATCCTGCTGGGGACCATTCTCATGGACGCAGAGGTGACCCAGTATGACCGCCCGATTGACTACAACCCCTGCTTGGAGTGCAAGCTGTGCGTCTCCGCGTGCCCCGTAGGAGCCATCGGGGCTGACGGCTACTTCAATTTCTCATCGTGCTACACGCACAACTACCGGGAGTTCATGGGGGGATTCACGGACTGGGTGGAAAACATTGCGGACAGCAAGAACGCCCAGGATTACCGACGGAAAGTCACCGATCCTGAATCGGTATCGATGTGGCAGAGCCTTTCTTACGGGGCCAATTACAAGGCCGCCTACTGCATGGCCGTCTGTCCTGCGGGTGAAGACGTCATCGGTCCGTTCCTGACGGATCGAAAGGGCTACTTGGAAGACGTCGTCAGGCCGTTGCAGAACAAGGCAGAGACGGTCTATGTGGTTCCTGGTTCAGATGCTGAGGCGCATGTGGCCCGTCGGTTTCCCCATAAGAAGCCAAAGCAGGTGAGCAATGGCGTGCGACCCCGCTCCATCCGAGGATTCCTCAATGGTTTGCCACACGCGTTCCAGCGGCATCAATCTGAAGGTCTCGACGCTATCTATCACTTCACCTTTACGGGCGAGGAGGAATGCCAAGCGACCGTCATCATTCGGGACGAGACCCTTCAGGTTCAAGACGGTCACGTTGGGACCTCGGACATCCACATCACCGCTGACAGCCGCACCTGGCTCGGGTTCCTGGCCAAGGAACGGAACCTCGTGTGGGCGCTTATTCGGAGGAGAATCCGCATGAAGGGATCACCGCGGTTGCTCTTGGCCTTCGGCAAGTGCTTCCCGTCGTAGGCCAGCCGGACTCGGCGGAGGAGGCGGCACGACGACCAAGGCAAGAAGAGGGCGATGACATGGGTAGCGGCTGGACGATAGGAAGCCTGTTGGTTCTTTTGATTGGTCCTGTTCTCGTTTCGTACCTGGTGGAGGCGTTTCGTCGGGTCCCCACCCCACCGACTCGGCTGAGCTGGGCGCCGGACATCCCCATTCGATACGTGAAGGTCAATGGCATCAAGCTCCGGTACATGGATGTCGGCAACGGGCCGCCGCTGGTGTTGCTGCACACGATTCGCACCCAGCTCGATATCTTCCAGAAGGTGATTCCAGGGCTCTCCGGGCATTTCCGGGTCTGCGCCCTGGATTATCCGGGACACGGGTTCTCTGACATCCCGGCCGTGGAGTACACGCCTGAGTTTTTCACGAACGTCGTCGCGGGGTTCCTTGAGCAGGCGAAAATCGAAAATGCGATCGTGGCGGGAGAGTCCATCGGCGGCAGTATCCCGTTGCGGCTGGCATCGCAGCACAACCCTCGCGTCAAGAAGGTGATTGCCATCAACCCGTACGACTATGACGGAGGCCGCGGCATTCGAAGAAGTTCACGGATCGCGAACTTACTCTTTTTCCTGAACAACGTTCCGATTCTTGGTTCGACATTCTGGCGATTACGTCAGTATCCAATATTCAAAAAAATCATTGAGGGCGGAGTTGTCCACAAGGACGCCCTGCCGCCCGCGCTGCTTCGTGAAATGAGCGAGGTCGGAAACCGACCACGCCACTACCGAGCCCTGATGTCGCTGGTGGCCAACTGGGCGGGGTGGGAGGATGCGCGCGCAGACTACGGAAAGATTACCGTGCCGGTGTTGTTAATCTACGGCGAGCACGATTGGTCTCGCCCCGAAGAGCGTGCTGCGAACCAGCGAGCGATTCCGGGAGCGGCGATGACCATTGTGAAGGATGGCGGCCACTTCCTGTCCCTGGATGTGCCTGAGGCAGTGATCCAACTGATCCGCAGATTCAGTCGTGCCACGTAGGTCGGTGCCGTGATGCCTCGTGGGGCATTGCTTCACCGAAAGATCCGTATCGCAGGGGCAATCCGTCAGCCGCTCGCCATCGTACATAAAGGCAGGAGGTACGCGGAGGAGGCGCCCACGGGAGGCAGAGGGAAGGGGATGAAACCTTTGACGCTGAAACGTATCTAATAGGGTAGTGCGGAAAGGGCACGACCTGGAGGAAAAATCTGTGGCGACCATCGTTGAATATAGCACGCAGAAGAAATCCCTGAACGCCTACCCGACGAGGATCATCTCCCCGCCCGTCCCGAGTCAGTGCTGTGGGGTGCATACCGTTCAGGTCGGCGAGGTCCAGGACGAGCGCGGGTGGCCCTTTGTATATCAGCGCTGTGCGGCTTGTGGTTTTACGGTGCGGCGATTCGCTCCACCTGAGGAGGTGTTGGAGGCGAGAAGGATCTGGCGAAATGGGGGGCGCGAAATCCGTACGCCTGATGCGGCGTAGGGGGAAACACTAGAAGAGAATAGAAGATAAAGGAGCGAAAGATGAAACTGTGGCACACAATGTTCATTCTGACCTTCATCATTCTCTACGGCACCTTGAGCGTCGCCATTCTGAGCAGCTGGGTGTATGAAAAGGCCAGGGCCCTTCACGGCCGTCGAGTGCTCTTTCGTCGAAAAGGCCTGCGAGAACTCCTCCTGGTCATTCTCACCACGCTCGCCGTCAGCGGCAGTCCGCTGCATGCCGGGTCCGAAACGACGGTGGCCAACCTGCGAGGAGATCAGGTCCGCGTCCCGATGGAGGTCCCGCCGAAGGAGCGCTTTGTTCTGCAGCGGCTCATCAGCGTGGATGACCGCTTGATCGTGTTTCTCTACCGGGACCCCAAATTCCGACACCCGGTGGATTATGCGGAGACATATAACCTGATGGGTGAACTCCTGGAGATCACCTGGGTCGAGCCCACTGGAGGTCTCACGATAGCCAGAGACATCAATCTGGGTAATCCGAAGGCCAAGGGGCCAGCTCGGGTTCTGGAAATCGTCGATGTTCGGAAACAGGGCCCCGTTCCCAATGGAGGACCAGATACGCTCGCCGAGGATGGCACAATCTCGCTGGAGGCAAAGTAGAGCATAGAGACTCCCCCGAACTAGAGGCACCGGAGAGAGGAGACGAAACATGGGAACAGCGATAACGTTGTGGCTCCTTGTTGTTCTCCTTGTTGCAGGACTTGCTGGTGAGGCCTAAGGGGAGGGGGATATACTGGCCTCGGGGTGGGAGAGGGTTCCTTTTTTTTGCCAATAATAGGTGTATTTACACTAGAGGATCAGGAGACAACGATGGCAGACAAGAAGAAGTACGTGACGGTAACTGACGTGACCTTCGAGAGCGAAGTCCTCCAAAGTTCCCAGCCGGTGCTGGTGGATTTTTGGGCAAGTTGGTGCGGGCCGTGTCGGATGATCGCCCCGGTGATCGAAGAGCTGGCGGTGGATTTTGAGGGCCTCGCCAGAGTGGCCAAGGTGGACGTTGATCGCAATCCCCAGGTCGCGGCGCAATACGACATCCGCTCCATCCCAACCCTGCTCCTTTTCAAAGACGGTCAGGTTGTGGATCGGGTGATCGGCATGGTGCCGAAGCAGGTCCTCGCGGACAAGCTGACCTTTCTGCTCAAGGCGGCGTAAGGCGGGGAGGAGGCGCATGAAATAAAAGATGATAAACTGGATGCAGGCCGTGATCGTCACCTCGGCCAAGGCACTGAGACGGTGAAGGGGGGAGGATCACACCATGACTGAAGCATATAGCCTGGTGAAACTTGTGGCTGGCGGAGATGTGGAGCGAGGGGGGAACGGACAACCGCACGGGCTGGCCCGTTCGGATCAGGACGAGGACCTGCTCGACGCCTATTCTCGTGCCGTCGTCGGCGTCGCGGAAAAGGTGGGCCCGGCGGTGGTGGGCATCGGAGTCAGGAAGCGTGCGCAGGGACCTCGCGTGCGGCAGGAGGGGGCGGGGTCCGGGGTCATCATCGCTCCGGACGGGTTCATCCTCACGAACAACCACGTGGTTGAGGGGGCGCAGGATGTCGAGGTGAGCCTCACGGATGGGCGCATGTTTCCGGCCCAGATCGTCGGGGGTGATCCGGCCACGGACCTCGCCGTCGTCCGCGCGGGAGCGACAGGCCTGCCGACCGCCGAGCTGGGCGATTCGAGCTCTCTACGCGTGGGCCAGCTGGTCATCGCCATCGGGAATCCGCTCGGCTTTCAAAGCACCGTCTCGACCGGGGTCATCTCCGCGCTCGGACGGGCGCTCCGCAGCCAGTCCGGCCGGCTGATCGAGAACGTGATTCAGACCGATGTGCCGCTCAATCCAGGGAACTCGGGTGGGCCGCTGGTAGACAGCCGCGGCCTCGTGATCGGCATCAACACAGCGATAATCTTCATGGCTCAGGGTATCAGTTTCGCCGTCCCGGTGAGCACGGCGCGGTGGGTCGTGGGCGAATTGGTCACGCACGGCAAGGTCCGGCGGGCCTACCTGGGCATTGGGGGGCAGGCCCGACCGATCAGCCGGCGCATCCAACGCTCTGTTGAGTCTTCGGCGACTTCGGCTGTCGAAGTGGTTTCGGTGGAAGAGCACGGGCCGGCGCACCGGGCCGGGCTCCGCGAGGGAGATTTGATCGTCGCGGTGAATGGCAAGGGCGTCGCCAGTGTGGACGACATTCACCGGCTTTTGACCGGCTGGTCTCCGGGCTCGCGCTTTACCTTGACGATCCTGCGGGACGGTGGGCGGCATCAGATGGACATCGTTTCAGGTGAGGCGTAGAGTCTCGCGGAGGCAAAGGGTGGGGGAGGGCTACATCGAGGTGGGCGTCGTGGGTACGACCGAGACCGCCGAGGCGCTCGCCGATTTCCTCTTCAGCGAAGGGGCGCTTGGCCTCGTCACCGAAGATCCGTGCGAGGGGCGTGCCGGGATCCTGATTCGAGCAAGCTTCCCCCCGGCCTCACCGATCACACAGGTTGTCGTCCGGCTTGCGGATTACCAGAGGGAGCTCGAGGCACTCGGCCTTGCCTGGGGTGACGGGCATATCGAGGTCCGCACGATCCCGAGTGAGGACTGGGGGAAGAGCTGGAAGCAGCACTTCAGGCCCCTCGTGATCGGTAGGCGTCTGGTGATCGCCCCTCCCTGGGAGACCGGCCGCTTCCCGGAGGATCGACTTGCAGTCCGGATCGATCCCGGGATGAGCTTCGGGACCGGCCACCACGCCACGACCCGCATGTGCCTCGAAGCGCTCGAGGCTTTTCTGGACCAGTGGCGAGGCGATGCGGGCCCCCGGGTGCTCGACGTCGGGACCGGTACCGGAATCCTCGCCATAGCGGCAGGCGTGCTCGGAGCCGAACGCGTGGTCGCCGTCGACACCGATCCGGAAGCCTGCGCAGGTGCAATGAAAAACCTCGCTCTGAACCATACCAGGGACCGTGTCCAGGTCCTTCACGGGGGGGTCGAAGCCCTCAGGCCCGGGATGCCATTCGACTTGCTCATGGCCAACCTCGACACGAGGACTCTCTGCCCAGTCTTGAATACCCTCAAAGTCTTGGTGGCCCCGCAGGCCCGCCTGGTCATCTCAGGGATTTTGATTGAGGAAGAGGGAACGGTTAAGGCTTCCGTCAAGGCTTCGGGGCTTCGCGTGCTCACCCGCCAATCCGATGGCGAGTGGCTCTGCCTCACCCTCACGCCGGAGGCGGGTGACAATCGTTCCGCTCCCCCTCCCGGATCTTAGGTCGAAGGGTCCCTAGGTATGTGACATTCAAGGATACTGGCCCGCCTCCCTAACGCCCCGTAGCTGTCTTTCTTGCGTTAGAGATGCACACCTGGCTGGGTTCCTCGCGGCGGGGGTACGTCTCTTGTGAGGCCCCCGGCGCGATGGCGGAGCCCGCCATGGCTCGATTTTTGCTTTTCCGCCTTGACTCGCCCCTGACCCTCGGCATAAGGTTTGAAATAGGGGGGGTCAGCGATGGAAGTCCTGGCGGTGATCCTGGCCGGAGGCCGAGGGGAACGGCTGCATCCCTTGACCAAGGACCGGGCAAAGCCGGCGGTTCCTTTTGGCGGCAAGTATCGGATCATCGACTTTGTCCTGTCGAACTTCATCAACTCCGGCATTTACTCGATCTACGTCCTGACTCAGTTCAAAGCCCAATCGCTCATGGAGCATCTTCGGGAGGGCTGGGACTTTTCGGGCGCCCTCGCAGACCACTTCGTCGTCCCCGTCCCGGCCCAGATGCAGATGGGGGATGACTGGTACCAGGGGACGGCCGATGCCGTCTACCAGAACCTCTACCTGATCCAGCGGGCCGATCCTGAAATGGTTGCCGTCTTCGGGGCTGATCATATCTACAAGATGAATATCCACCAGATGGTGGAGCACCACCGGGAGAAGGGCGCAGAGGCGACCGTGTCGGTGGTCCCAGTAAAGATCGAGGAGGCCTCGAGCTTCGGGGTGCTCGAGGTGGATGCTATGTGGCGGATCCAGGGCTTCGAGGAAAAGCCGGTCCACCCGAAGCCGATTCCGGAAGAGCCAGGGCACGCCCTCGTCTCGATGGGCAACTACCTGTTCGACACTGAGGCGGTCGTCAAGGCCCTCTACGACGACGCGCAGAAGACAGTGAGCACCCACGATTTCGGCCGCGATATCCTGCCCGCCCTCGTGAAGGAGGGACGGAGGGTCTCCGCCTATGATTTCAGGAGGAACCGGATCCCGACTCCCCTCAAGGGCGAGGAGCTGAGCTACTGGCGCGATGTCGGGACTCTTGATGCCTACTACGAGGCGAGCATGGATCTCCGGACTGTCGATCCGTCCTTTAACCTCTACAACCGAAGCTGGCCCATCCGGACCGTCAGCTACGGCGGTCCACCCGCGAAGTTCGTCTTCGACGAGGCGGGGCGCCAGGGAATGGCCCTTAACTCCATCGTGGGAGAGGGGACCCTCATCAGCGGGAGCCTGGTCCGCGGTTCTGTCATCAGTCCGAACGTCCGGATACACAGCTATTGTCTCATCGAGGATTCGGTGATCATGAGCCGGGTGGAGATCGGGCGGGGCTGCCGGATCCGCCGAGCCATCATCGACAAGAACGTCTACGTGCCGCCGGGGACCGAGATCGGCTACAATCCGGAGGACGACCGGAAGCGGTATTTCGTGACGGAAAGCGGGATCGTGGTTATCCCTCGGGAAGAGCCGAAGGTGCCCTGGCCCTACAGGCCGGACCGCTAAGGATCCCCCTTCGGTCTGCGTTCTCTCCAGGCCACGGGGGGGGTAGAGAGGGGTCATATTGCGAAGCTGGGGATCCTATGCGGTCTTCGGGGGCGACTGTGGGCGAATAGCTCAGCGGGAGAGCACCTGCCTTACAAGCAGGGGGTCAGAGGTTCGAACCCTCTTTCGCCCACCAGGCCAGTCAGGCTCCGCCTCCTTCGGTCTTGCATTCCCCTACGGTGGTCCGTTCGCTCGAAAGCCTGAGAGATCTGATCCCGATGACTATTCACCCGCTCTAAGAAGGATGGACAGGGAGGAGTGACCATGGAGATCGTGTCCCTCATTATCGCTGTGCTCGCCTTGGTGATCGCGGTCCTCGCCTATATCCGCACAGGCGGTCTCGAGGATCTCCGCAGTCAGGTGAAGGCCGTGGGTCCTGCCACGGAGGCGCTTCGGACGAAAACCGCCGACGCGTTGGACCGACTGGAGGGGGTCGTGAGGGGATCGGGGCCCCCCCACTCGCCCTCGGTTCCGGAAGAGGAGAGGCAGGAACGAAGAGGGTAGACGCCTGATCACCCCAGTCCCGGACGAGGCCGAGTGCCTTTCACGCCGGAGGTAAAAGCATGGGTAGTGCTGAAGAACGAGGAGGGTTGAGCAAGACGTTGCGCAACGTCACCATCGGGATCGTGGTTGTTTTCGCCGCAACGGTAGCAGGATTTGGGTTGGGGTATTTCATCCGGGACAAGAAGGTCCAGGAGCTAGAAGAGCTCGTGGCAGGTCAAAAGGAGCAGCTCACCTCGATGGAGAAGAAGGTCTTGGAGGCACAGAAGTCCCAGCTGGAGCGGGCGCTGGCGCGGGCGAAGTTGAACATAGGGTTTGAGGAACTGCTGGGCTCTCTGGCCGCAGCGCAGGCCGAAGTGGAACAGAGAAACTTCGGGAGGGCGATACAAAAGATCGCGGCCGCGAAGGGCGCACTCACCGCAGTCAGCAATACACCTGGCCCTGTCAGCGAGGCGGTGGGGGCCAAATTGGACGAGATCAAGGCAGGGCTTGAGCATCTGGACGTGAAGGTCCGGGACCAGATCAGCAGCCTGGCGAAGGACCTAGAGGCGGGTACGCTCCCCGGGGCCTCGTCAAAGGACAGAGGCACGCCTGGGACCGGCTCGCGGAACGGAGGGGCAGCCGCAGGGCAGGAAAAGGAGGGGGGGTAGGCGCCCGATGCGTCAGGCGAAGAACGCGTCCGCGATGCAGGGGGATCCCCTCTGGTACAAGGATGCGATTATCTACGAAGTCCACGTCCGGGCCTTCTACGACAGTGACGGGGATGGGGTGGGGGACTTTCGTGGGCTGACCGAAAAGCTAGACTATATCCAGGATCTGGGGGTCACGGCCATCTGGCTTCTGCCGTTCTACCCGTCGCCCTTAAAGGACGACGGCTACGACATCGCCGACTACACGGACGTTCACCCCGCCTACGGAACCCTCCACGACTTCCAGGTCTTTCTCCGGGAGGCCCACCGACGGAACCTCCGCGTGATCACCGAGCTGGTCCTGAATCACACCTCGGACCGGCACCCGTGGTTTCAGAAGGCCCGCCGGGACAAGCCGGGAAGCCGCTTGCGCGACTTCTACGTGTGGAGCGAGACACCGGAGAAGTATAAAGATGCACGCCTTATCTTCAAGGACTTCGAAACCTCCAACTGGGCCTGGGATCCCGTGGCGCGGGCGTATTACTGGCATCGGTTCTATTCGCACCAGCCAGACCTCAACTATGAGAGCCCCTCGGTCCGGCGCGCCATCCTGCACGTGCTGGATTTCTGGCTCGGGATGGGGGTGGACGGGCTTCGGCTGGACGCCGTGCCCTATCTCTACGAGCGGGACGGGACGAGCTGCGAGAACCTGCCCGAGACACACGCCTTCCTGAAAAAGGTCCGGCGCTCGGTGGACGAGAAGTTCCAGGACCGCACGCTGCTGGCCGAGGCGAATCAGTGGCCCGAGGACGCCGTGGCGTACTTCGGCGACGGGGACGAATGCCACATGGCCTTTCACTTCCCGGTGATGCCGCGCCTCTTTATGGCGATCCGCACGGAGGATCGTTTCCCCATCGTCGAGATCCTCCACGAGACCCCCCCCATCCCCGAGCCATGCCAGTGGGCGCTCTTCCTCAGGAACCACGACGAGCTCACGCTGGAGATGGTGACCGATGAGGACCGGGACTACATGTACCGGGTCTACGCGCAGGATCCGCAAGCCCGGATCAACCTGGGCATCCGCCGGCGACTGGCGCCGCTCCTCGGCAATCATCATAGAAGGATCGAGCTGATGAACGGCCTCCTCCTCTCCCTGCCGGGGACGCCGGTCATCTACTACGGGGATGAGATCGGCATGGGGGATAACATCTACCTGGGCGACCGGAACGGGGTCCGGACGCCGATGCAGTGGAGCGCCGACCGGAACGCCGGATTCTCCCGGGCCAACCCCCAACGGCTGTACCTGCCGATCATCATCGACCCTGAATATCACTACGAGGCGGTCAACGTGGAGGCCCAGCAGACCAACCCCCACTCGCGCCTCTGGTGGATGAAGCGCCTGATTGCCCTCCGGAAGCGCTATAAGGCCTTTGGGCACGGCAGCCTCGAGTTCCTGCATCCGGAGAACCGCAAGGTGTTGGCCTTTCTCCGACGCTACCGGGAGGAGTGCATCCTGGTCTTGGCCAACCTGTCGCGTTTCACCCACTGCGTGGAGCTGGACCTGTCGGCCTTCAAGGGGATGGTCCCCGTCGAGATTTTTGGCCGGACGGAGTTCCCGCGCATCGGGGAGCAACCCTATTTCTTCACCCTGGGCCCCCACACCTTTTACTGGTTCGCGCTCGAGCGGCTGCGCGTCGAGGAGCCCGCGGCGGCCGCACCCGAGGAGGCGAGGCTGCCGATCCTCGCGGTGAGCAACTCCTGGGAGGCGGTCTTTCGAGAGGAGGCGAAGATCACTCTGGAGGAGATCCTGCCCGCATACCTCCAGGCGAGCCGGTGGTTCGGCGGCAAGGCCCGCCAGGTGAAGACCGCGAAGGTTTTCGACACCATCGCCGTCCCCTCAGCGCCCCGGGGCGCCGTGCTCGCCATGGTCGAAATCCGATATACCGAGGGAGAGCCGGAGCTGTACGCCCTCCCCCTCACCTATGGGGCGGGGGAAACGGCGGCGCAGGAACTCGGCCCTCACGCGGCCATTGCCCGTCTCCGATTGACCAAGGACGGCCGGCACGAAGACGGGATCCTCTTCGACGCGTTGTGGGACAAGGGCTTCTGCCTGGCGCTCCTGGAGGCCGTCGCGCGGCGCCGTCACCTGAAGGGGGCGTTCGGGGAGCTGCTGGCGTCGCCGACGCAGGCGTTCCGGAGAATACGGGGGCCGGCAGAGACCCGGCTCGAACCGGCGATCATGAAGGCGGAGCAGAGCAACACGTCGGTCGTATACGGCGACCGACTGGTTTTGAAAGTGTTCCGGCGTCTCGATCAGGGCATCAACCCCGACCTGGAGATCGGGCGGTTTCTGACCGAGCGGGCCGCGTTCGCCCATATCCCGCCCGTGGCGGGCGCCCTGGAATACCGGCGGGGCCGGAGCGAACCGATCACGGTCGCGGTCCTGGAGGCCTTTATCCCGAACCAGGGCGACGCGTGGCGGTACACTCTGGACGCCCTCGGGGGATACTTCGAGCGGGCCTTGGCCTCTTCCGAGATGCAGGTGGCGACCCTGCCGAAAGAACCGCTCCTCAGCCTCTGCGAGCAGGACCCGCCCCCGCTGCTTCGAGAGATCACCGGTCCCTACCTGGCATCGGCCGAGCTCTTGGGTCGCCGGACCGCTGAACTCCACGTGGCCCTCTCTCAAGAATCGGAGGACGCGGCCTTCGCCCCCGAACCTATGACCGACTTTTACCGGCAATCCCTCTATCACGCGCTGCTCGGCGCGACCGACCGGGCGTTCCAACTCCTCCGTCAACGCCTGAAGGACATGCCCAGGGGCCTCCAGGCGGAGGCCAAGAGGGTCCTCGATCTCGACGGGGAGATCCGCAAGCGCTTCCGGCAGATCCGCGACCGTAAGATCACCGCGATGCGCATCCGCGGCCACGGCGACTATCATCTCGGGCAGGTCCTCTACACGGGGAAGGATTTCGTCATCATCGACTTCGAAGGGGAGCCGGCGCGACCCCTGAGTGAGCGCAGGCTGAAACGCTCGGCCCTCAGGGACGTGGCCGGAATGCTCCGTTCGTTCCGCTATGCGACCCGTGTCGCCCTGGTGGAGCAGGCGGCGACCGGGCTCATCCATTCGCGCCCCGAGGCCATCGCCGGCCTGGAGGTGTGGGGTCGGCTCTGGACCCTTTGGGTCTCCGCCGTCTTCCTCAAGGCATACCTCGCCGTCGCAGGCGGGACGCCACTTATCCCCCGGAACCGGGGGGAGCTCCAGGTGCTCCTCGATGCCTTCCTCCTGGAGAAGGCCGTGTATGAGCTGGCCTACGAGTTGAACAACCGGCCGGACTGGGTGCGGATCCCCATCCAGGGCATCCTGGAATTGCTGGAGGGTGAGGGATGAGGCGACCGGCATCCCCGCACACTGCGCCGCTCCGTGCGCTCGCCCGCCTGTACGGGGTGCAGACGGCGTACGACGACGTCGCCCGTCGTCGGAGACCGGCCTCACCGGAGGCCCTTCGGCTGGTGCTCAGGGCGCTGGGAGCACCCCTTGAGTCTTTTCACGATGCTGCCGCGGCCCTTCGGGAGCGCCAG
>Ga0209869_1000095_pt1 | contig 12122 bp, 13 predicted proteins | sample GWRWS1_50_60_FD_187238 | JGI IMG/M metagenome (GOLD analysis project Ga0209869, IMG submission 187238) | Riverbed sediment microbial communities from areas with vegetation nearby in Columbia River, Washington, USA - GW-RW S1_50_60 (SPAdes)... | ecosystem: Environmental > Aquatic > Freshwater >...
CCCTCGCCGTGGGGGGCGGTACCCTCGAGCTCGCCAAGGCCCTCAAAGAGGGGGAGCAGGCGGAGCAGGCCCAGCGCCTCGGCCGGCTCTACCAGGATCTCGAGCGGCTCGAGCGGGAGATTGCGCTCAGAGCCGAGAGCCTGCAGACGGTGACCGAGTACCTCACGAAACAGAAAGACCGCCTCGCCGCCACCCCGGCGCTCTGGCCCACCGAGGGCTACGTCACCTCCCGCTTCGGCCCCCGGACGTCGCCCTTCACCGGCCAGCCCCAGCAGCACACCGGCGTCGACATCGCCGCCCCCCCGGGCACCCCCATCCGCGCCCCGGCCGATGGGGTGGTGACTTTCGTCGGCACCCTCCCGGGCTACGGCCACGCCCTGGTCCTCACCCACGGCTACGGCTTCAAGACCTTCTACGGGCATAACCAGCGGAACCAGGTTGCCAAGGGCCAGACGGTCAAGCGCGGCCAGGTCATCGCCTTGGTCGGCAACACCGGCTACAGCACCGGCGCCCACCTCCACTATGAAGTCCTCCTGAACGACCAGCCCCACGACCCCCTGAAGTACGTCGTCGATGAAGTGCAGCGGGCTCAGGCGCTGCGGGGAAGATAGCCGCCGCCTGATTGGAGGTGCGCCAATACGCCTCTGGTCGGGTGAATCAAAACGAAGCGTCTCCCAGGAAAATTGCGTGTTTGCTGGCCTCTTTACATGGCACACAAGTTGCACCCATGTCCTGGTGTAGTGACTCCTGTTCCTACAGAAACTCGCTCGATTCGGAGGTAGGATCCATGAAGGCCGCCCCTGTGACCCGTACGGTGGTCACCCTCATCTCTTTCTTGCTCGTTCCCGGCACGGTCCTCGCGAGTTCCCCGACCGACTGGATTCGAGGCACTCTCGGCGATGTGAAAACCGCGCTGGCCGAGCACGGTTCGGATGGAAAGTCCTCTCAGGAAAAGTTCATCCAAATGTCCCGCCTCGTCGCCGAGCTCTTCGACTTCCCGGAGCTGGCCCGACTGTCGTTAGGCCCCCATTGGCAGCAACGCTCGCCGCAAGAGCGTAAGGAGTTTGTCACGCTCTTCGGGAAGCTCATCGCGCGATCCCACTTCATGAAGATCCCGACCAAGGCCAAGGCGGAGCAGCGCTATGTCGGAGAGCGGATCGAGGGGGATCGGGCCGTCGTCCAGGCGGTGGTGATGGCCGAGGACAATGAAATCCCGGTCGATTATGCCCTCGTTCGGTACAACGGGACCTGGAAAATCTACGACCTGGGTATCGACGGCATGCGGCTCTCCGAGATCTACCGGTCGCAGTTCAACAAGGTCATCAGCGCTGGCTCCTACGACGATCTCGTCCGGCGGATGCAAATCAAGCTGCAAGAGTTCACCGTCGAGGCTGGGGCCGAGAAGTAGCCATCCACTGCCGACCCTCCTTCCCGCGGATCCAGGCAGGCGGGGGGGTCGCGCGTCGCGATGAATCACTCATCATCGTTCAGCCGGTCGCGGAGAGCGGGACGGCTCTGCTCTTCTGGCTCATCAGGGGGATAGGCTCGGCGGAAGCTGGTGGCGAGTAGCCAGACGAGGAGCCCGACCATGTTTGCGCCGAAGAAGAGGCCCAGGGCCGTCTTCTCCTGGCCGTGGAGCAGGAAGAGAAAGGCCAGGGCCAGAAGGGCGAATATCACCGTCCCCCCCCATACCCAGACCGCGCCGTGCAGCGTCATGGCCTCCCCAGTCGGTGTGCGTATTCTATTGCCCTGGGCCTTCGGGATGCAAGCGTTCTGCAAAATCTCCTTGCGGGAGTCTGCCATATCTGTTATACATCCCCCGTTTATCGCGGAGCGCGCGAGCGGGAGGAAGCAATGCTGGTGACGCCGGTGAGCTACACGCTAGCCGTGGGGGCCGCCGAGGGTCTGACACCCCTGAACGCCTTCGATAATGCCTTGCTGGCTGCGGGGATCGGCAACGTGAATCTCGTGAGGGTCAGTAGCATCTTGCCCCCGGGTGCCAAGTATGTGGAGACCCTCCAAATCCCACCAGGGTCGCTGGTGCCGACGGCCTACTGCACGTGTACCTCTGCTGTCCCCGGCGAGCGGATCACGGCGGCGGTTGCGGTCGGGCTTTCTCGCGACAGCTTCGGCGTGATCATGGAGTACGAGGGAACGGGGAAGCGTGAAGAGGCTGAGGCCGAGGTGGCCCGCATGCTCGAGGCGGCGTTCGAGCGGCGGCAGATGAAGCTTCACGAGGTCAGGATTCGGGGGGTCGATTATCAGGTGAAGACCCTCGGATCGGTGGTCGCGGCTGCGGTCCTGTGGTACTAACCGAACCCTTCGGGTTCGGAGTCCGACGTCCAAGGTCCAAGGTCATTGAGACCAAGGATTGTTCCTTCCGTAGACTTCGGACGTTGGACCTCGGACATTGGACGTGACGATGGAGTTCTGGTTCACCGAAAAGCAGACTGAAGACTTGAGGCTGGGCGTGCGAGTGCGGGAGAGCCTTCTCGTGGAACAGACCCCCTTCCAGAAGTTGGCCGTCCTGGACACCTACCAATACGGCCGGATGTTGGTTCTCGACGGGGCCGTGCAAACCACCGAACAGGATGAGTTTGTCTATCACGAGATGATCACCCATGTCCCCTTGACCACTCATCCCCAACCCCGGGAGGTCCTGGTGATCGGGGGGGGCGACGGGGGGGCGGTCCGGGAGATTCTGAGGCATTCCGAGGTCAGGCGCGTCCGTCTGGTGGAGATAGATGAACGGGTGGTAGCCGCTGCTCGCCGATTTCTGCCTGGGCTGAGCAAGGCCCTGGATGATCCCCGGGCGGAGGTCCTGATCGCCGATGGAGCAGAATATCTTCGGGCGCTGCGCGGCGCCTGCGACGTGATCCTTGTGGATTCCACCGACCCGGTCGGTCCCGCGGTGAAGCTGTTTGAGGCGGACTTCTACCGGGCAGTGCACGACGCCTTGGCCCCTGAGGGTCTCTTTGTCGCCCAATCCAAGTCTCCGTATCTCGATCGCGGACTGATTCGCGACCTCCTCGGCATCGTTCGTTCCCTCTTCCCCGTGGCCCTCCTCTACACGGCGGCGATCCCGACGTACCCCAGCGGACTCTGGAGTTTCGTGCTCGGCTCAAAGGTGCACCATCCGCTTACCTTTGATGAGGGACGGGCCGAAAAGCTCGAGACCCGCTACTACTCTCCCGAAATCCATCGATCCGCCTTTGTCCTTCCCCGCGAGATCCGGGACGAGCTCAACCAGGCCCGATGATGCGACACAGGCGCCCTGGGATCATTCTCTTCGGGGCCCCCCTGGATCTCACCTCTTCATACCGAACCGGGACCCGATTGGGCCCGCAACAGATCCGGGCGGCCGGGGAGGGTCTCGAAGATTACAGCCTGGCGCTCGACCGGGATGTTCGCCAGGTTAAGGTGATCGATCAGGGGGACCTCGAGCTGCCACCTGACAATCTTGAGGCAGGTCTGGCGAGGATTGAAGAGGAGGCGGCGAGGGTGCTGGAAAAGGGGATGGCCTTCGTGGCCTTGGGTGGGGAACACCTGATCACCCTCCCCTTGGTGAAGGCGGCTCTGGCAAGGTATCCGGACCTGGCCCTTCTTCAGATCGACGCCCATGCGGACCTCGCGGAGTACTACGATGGAAAACCGCTCACGCATGCAACGGTCATCCGGCGGGTGGCCGAGCTGTTAGGGCCGCGACGTGTCGTCCAGTTGGGGATCCGCTCCGCCACGGTCGAGGAGGCAGCATTTGCCCGCCAGCAGACACACCTGTTCCCCGGCCCGCCTGCGGATATGGCCAGCGTCGTGAAGATCCTCTCCGGGAGGCCGGTCTATCTCACCATCGACATCGATGTGGTGGATCCGGCCTTTGCGCCTGGGGTGAGCACCCCGGAACCCGGCGGGTGGAGTAGTCTTGATCTATTTCACGTTCTCAGCCGGATGGCAGATCTGGAGATTGTTGCCATGGACCTGGTCGAGGTCTGCCCCCCCTACGATCCTGCTGGCATCACCGCCACATTGGCCGCCAAGGCCCTCCGCGAGACCCTTCTGACCTTCTTTTATCCGGCCTGACACCCCCCGTTGAACTTTTTGGCTCACGAGCGGACGTATCGCTACAGCCTGAGGATTCAGGGGAGGAACTCAATATGGTACGTAGCCACAGTGGCGCGCTGGACATGGGGGACAATCACGCGGAAGGGTCGCGTGATTCCGAGCTCGAAGTTCTCAATAGCGAAGTTGTTGGCCCCGAGGTACGTACAGTCGGCATTGAAGAGCTGGACCTTGAAGAGGGCAAAGTTGAAGAACCCCTGGCGATCGTTGTGAATCTCTCCTACCACCATCACGCCCTGCGGATGTGGGCTGATCCGGACGGTCCGGACCAGGAAGCGCTCGCCGATGTCGATGAACTCCCGGTGACCAAAGGGGTCCTCGGGTAAGGGGACTCCGCAGGCCGCCCCCTCATGCCTCGCCATCGCCGGCTCACTTCCTGCGAGAAGGAGCGCCAGCATCAGGAAGAGCAGGGTATTTGCTCGAACCATGTCGCTCCACCATTCTCTCTGTCGCGAGATCCTTCTGGAGAGGAAAAGCGGAACTAGCGAATGCGGTAGGTGACGGTGCGGAGGTCCGCCCCGCGCCTGATCAGCACGTTGAGCTCTGAGACGCCGGCATCGGAGGAAAGTTGGCGGTAGAGCCTCACGAGGCTCCCGGCGGAATTGACCGGCTGGTCGTTCACGGAGAGGATCCGGTCGCCCACCTCGAGGCCAGTTCGGCGAGCGAGCTTCATGTAATCAATCCGAAATCCTTCGCTGTCGAGGGTTCCGGTTCCGAGCGCGTTGTTAAGGTGCAGACCGACGCCGTCGTTAAACGTCACGACGGGCGTCGCCCCCAGCAAGGTTTCCGAGAGCAACGGCCAGGCTTCACGGCCGAGTTCCCTCAGGTTCCGCTCGGGAATCTCCCAGGTGTCCGGGCCGACCTCGGCGAACGGGATGCGGTTGACCGTATCGGCCACCGTCCCGGGCTCTCCGATGGCGCCGCCGCCGGCACGCGATCCCTTCAGGTCGCGTGGTGATCCGGGCACCGCGATGATGCTGGCTTTCGGCAGGTCTTCACCGGGCGCCGCACCCCGCTCGAGGATCGCCCTTTGCCCTTGGATATCCACTACGGCGTATTGCCTGTTCGACGCGGGTGCCGCGCCGTAGCGGAGCTGGAAACGAAGCGCGGTAAGCCAGGCGCTTCGGACGAAGATCAGCTGATGCTGGCCGGGAAGGCGCGCCCCCTCGGCGATCTGAACATCGGGCCCGCTCGTCAGCGCGACGCGGAGTGCACGATCCTCGACCGCAACAATCTTGCCGAGGGGCAGAGGACTGTCGCCTTCAAAAATGGGCTCACCTTCTCTGTGGAGGCTGACGAGGCCCGTGGTCGCATCGCGGATGAGTGCGAAGCGCGCCGGTTGCGGCAGGCGGACGTCTCCGACCACCTCGATACGACTCTCCGGCTGCGCCTTCTGGGCTTGCCCGGCTTCGAGGGGGTCCGCCGGGGCCAAGAGGAATGCGAGGCAGCACCAGAGGGCAAGCACCCGCTTCATCACCCTGCGGTGCCGTGGGATTTGTTCTCCGGACGCGAGGATTCCGTGACTCATGATCGAACCCGATATCGTGTAATGACTCGGAAGGCCATCCTCGTTCCGATACCGAGGCAGGTTACCGGGATCGCCAAGCCGAGAATCGGTGACCACATGAACAGAGACACCCATCCGATGACCGGGATCAATCCGGCCCGGGTGATGGCCCGGAGGACTTCCGAGTCTGCTATGCGGCTCGCGACCGGCGGGCTGATCCGATAGTAGGCAGAGACGAACAGCCGGCCCGGGGGATTGGTCGTCAGGTATCGATCTCGGAACTCACGCAGGAGTTGGACCTGGGGGGCCATGGGCGAGCCGAAGGCTGCGACGGCGATGAAGCAGCCACCTCCTCCGCCTCCCCCTCCACCCCCCCCACCCGCGGCGGGACTCTCCATGAGCTTGGCGATGAATGCGTCAATGACGCCGTTGAACGTGGTGTCGAATGCCCCCGCGGTCGTTGGAAACGGTGTTGGTACACCCGCGGGGCCGGTCTCTCCCGTTACGTACGCGTTGTCGAGCGAATCAACGGCAATGCCGCGGCCGATGTCCCCAGCACTGCCGCCAAGGTAGGTAGAGTAGACGAGCGCGGTGCCGCTGCTATTGAGCTTGGTCACGAACGCGTCTGGGGCAATGCTGAGCGCGGCTTGGAACGGGCTTCCGGCTGTGGGGAAATTGGCCGAACTCGTCTCTCCTGTGACGTAGGCATTGCCAACTCCGTCTAGAGCAATGCCATTACCCACATCTGCCGCGCTCCCGCCGAGGTAGGTAGAATAGACCAGCGCGGTGCCGGTGGTATTGAGCTTCGTCACGAAGGCGTCGGTGAAGCCCGCGCTGGCGAGTGCGGTCTGGAAGGCGCCCACGGTGGTAGGGAAGGCGGTAGGCGCAAGCGAAAGGGTGCTCCCCGTCACGTAGGCGTTGCCGGCCCCGTCCACCGCGATGCCGTTGCCAACATCCGCATTGCCGCCGCCGAGGTAGGTAGAGTAGACCAGCGCGGTGCCGGTGGTATTGAGCTTCGTCACGAAGGCATCCGGGACCCCGCCTCCCGCGAAGCCGGTATCGAAGGCCCCGGCCGTCGTGGGAAAATCAGCCGAAAGGGTACTCCCCGTCACATAGGCGTTGCCCGCGAAGTCCACGGCAATGCCGTTTCCGACGTCCCCCGCGCTGCCGCCGAGGAACGTGGAGTAGACGAGGACGGGGTCGATGACAAGAGGCTTGCTCGGATCATAAGCAGCCACATGGACACCGATCCGATCCTTGTCTCGGAGGACATAATGGCCGGTGACAGACTGCCGCGAGCCGTTGGTTTCCTGATAGATGATGGGGGCACGTTGGATGAGGTGGTCGCCGGGGAGGTGCAGGATGAGATTGCCTTCGTTGTCAATCTCAAGCCTGTCCACTCCCTCGAAGGCCAGCATGATGTCATTGGGATCGGCGCCGGGGGCGATGACGAAATCGTATTCCAACTGCCGGGGATTTCCGTAAAAGACGAGGTCGATGCCGGGATAGGCCTCGCGGTACCGCACCTTGCCGTAATGCGGGATGTTGGTCCGCCATTTCTTGGGATCATTGCCGATGAAATAATTGCTCTTGCCCGGCAGTTCATCGAGTCCACCGAGCTTTGCCTCAGCGTTGGCGCCAACGAGTTTCATCCGCACCACAGCCCGTCGCCCGTTGTCGGCCCTGTGCTCCTCCTTCTTTGCTGCCGTGCGCTCATCCCTCATAGCTCGCTGCTCAGTCCTGAGCTCTGATGGCTCAGTCCTCAGTCCTGGAGCCTCAGTCCTCAAAGCAAGGACCGCCTCGGTCGGCGTCAAGAACACGGTGTAGCCGGGGCCGCGGGCCAGGTATTTGACCTGATCGTCGGTCTGGCCCCGGTTGACCTCGAAGCTCAGGGGCAGCTTCCCGTAGGCTTCGCTGATTCGGGTCTTGGTCGCGGCATCCGGCTTGGCCTGGATCACAGGCGTGGCCACCAGAGCAGTCGGGGCGGGGAGTCCGTCCGGGATATCCAGGGGAGCGGCTATACCTCGACCGATCAGAAGCCCCGACTGGGCTGCAAGCACCATCACCCCGCAGAGACAAATCCGCAGACGTCTCCAACCTACTCCTGTTCCTTGATTCATGCCCGGTGCCTCCAGATGTGCGAGTTTGCGCAAGGCATTTCCCGTTCCGTCATTCGCCTTAACCCGGAACACCCAACACCCAACACCTGAGACCCACTCACCAGTCGCGATAGCGATGGCCCTTGCCCGCGATATTCATGAACCCTTCGGCTTCGCTCTGGCTGTGCAGATCCCGGATCCCGGCGAAGGCGCCGGTCTTGTCCACGATGAAGTCCAGCTTCCAGTCGGCCTTGCCGGTCATCGGGTCCGGATAGATGCGCCGGAGGTAGCGGCGGACTTGACGTTGCGTCTTGTCCTCCAGCAGGTCTTCTAACCTGGCCGGGTAGCGGCCATGGTCCTCCCGGTACCGCGCGATGGCCCTGCGGTACTCCCCGAGACCGAAGAGCAATTCGGCTTCCTTGTCGCGACGGACCATCGTGCTCCACATCGGGGTCAATGCAGTCGTGGCAATCCCGATCAGGGTAATGGCCAGTAGCATACCGACGTAGGTCATCCCCCTCTGGCTCGATGACCGACGACCGATGACCGACGACACGGTTCCTCGTTCATGGTTCATAGTTCGTGGTTCATGGTCGAACTCAACGTCCCAAGCCCTGCACTTGAAACTCTCGACTCTCGACTCTCAACCCTGAACCCTCAACCAAGCCTACCAGGTGTTGTACACAGTACCGTCCATGGCGGGCTGGTCACTGCCGCTCTTGACATCGAAGATCCCCACCTCTACCCCGTGCTCGTCGGTGTCAGGTACCAGGATCCACGTGGTCTCGGACGCGGTGATCGGATCTTTCGGGATCTTGCGGAGGTACCGTTTTTCCACTAACGCTTCGAGTGCCGGAGGGTACGTGCCATGGTCGGCGTAGTGTTGGTCAATCACGTCCCGCAGGACAAACAGGTTCTCCCGTAACGCGGCCTCTCGCGCCCGATGAACCGACGTGGTAAAGCTCGGGGTGGCCAGCGTGACGAGGATCCCGATGACCACGAGCACGATCATGACTTCGACAAACGTAAAGCCTGCCTGGTCCAACGTCCAACGTCCAACGTCCAACGTCAACGAGGGTGGTTCTTTCCCGGACTTTGGACCTTGGACTTTGGACCTTGGACTGTGGTTACCAGGTCTCATACCGGCTCCCGTCCATGGCGGTCGCGGTGCTCGCCGAGCGGACGTCATAGATGTCGCGCCGATCAGTGAGGGTGGTATCCAGGCTGTCCGAATACGAGCGGCTCACCCACTGGCCTTCGGTGCTCATCGGATCCTTGGGGATGCGGCGAAGGGTCTTGGTCTCGACCAACTCCTCGAGCGTCAGGGGATAGCCGGACCGCTCGCTGCTCACCCGCGTCTTGAAGATCTCCCTGGCGTCCCGTGCCTTCTGTCTGGCCTTGTCGTACTCCGTCTTGAACCGGTCGATCCCCTCCCGGATCTCGCGCAGGCCGCGCCGAAGCTCGATCTCCTTGGTCCGCTTGACCGTCACCTCGACGAGGGGCATGGCCACTGAGGCCAGCACGCCGAGGACCGTCAGAGTGATCAGAAGCTCCACCAGGGTGAAGCCACGCGTGTCAAACCTGTTTTCGTGTCTCATGCCCATACCCATCTGTCGATGCCGCTACGGCTGGCCCATTCCGGGGCGAGCCGGAGAAGGGGGTGGCGGCGGCGGGGCTGGAGCCGACACCGGAGCGAGCGGCCCGCCTTCGAAGCTCTGTCCAGTCCCGGCCGAGAAGGTGGCCACCTCAGGACGCGGCGGCTCGAGCCTCTTCACCAGGCGGAGGGTGAGAGAGATGATGACGTCCCGGCGGACCTTCTCCTCCCGCTCATCTCGGAAGATGCGCCCGATACCGGGCAGATCCCCGAGAAAGGGAGCGTACCTGCTCGTCTTGCGGGCCTCATCCTGGATGAGCCCTCCCAGCAGCCGACTCTCGCCATCCTTGAGCATGATAAAGGTATTGAGATTGCGCCTGTTGACAGCCGGGGTAAACGCATCCCCCCCCACCGGTTCCCCGAGCTGTGAGATCTCGAAGTTGAGTTCGATCGTGACCTCGTTGTTCAGGTGAATGATGGGGATAAAGGTGAGTTTCAAGCCCACATCCCTGTACTCCACGAGGGTCTGGGTCGTGGTGACCGCTCCTACTCCCGCGGGCGGGACCCCGGGCTGTGGGGTGACACCCGGGGCGCTAGTAATCTGCGAGACCTCGAACGGACGCTGTTCCGCAATGGTGATGCTGCCCTTTTGCCGATCGAGGACCCGAAGGGTGGGATTCGCCAACAGCTTAGCCTCGCTGTCGGTCTTGATCAGATTCAAAAAGATCACGGGATTGGTAAAGAGAAGATCGCCCTTAAGGGTAGCCCCGGCCAGCGCCGCGGCGGTGATGAAGCCGGCGGTAGCCGGCGTGCCCATCGGCGCGATGAAGAAGGCTGCCTGGTACTGGTCGGTGAAGAAGATCCCCAGATCCCTGAGCTTGGTCCGGTCCACCTCCAGGATCTCCAGATCGATCTCCACCTCGCCGACCCCGCGGTCGTTGAGGTGCATCAGCCGTTCGGCCAGGGCGATCTTTTCGGGAGTGTCCCGGATGACGATGGCGTTGAGCTTCTCATAGACGAAGATCTGGCGGCTGTTCAGGATAGTCCGAAGGAGGTTGACGGCGACCTTGGCGTCCGCGTTGCTCAAGTAAAAGGTCCGGACTTGAAGATCGTCGTACTGCTGATGCTTGGCCGGGGTGTCCGGGATCACGATGAGGGAGTTGTCATTCACCTGCTTGGCGAACAGGCGGTTGGTGCTGAGCATGAGGGCGAAGGCCTGGCGAAGGGGGAGATCCCTGATGTAGCTGGTGACCCGTTGCGCCCGTACCCCCTCGTCGAGCAGGATGTTAACATTGGCGAGTTTCGAGATGATCTCGAGGACCTCCTTGATGTCGGTCTCCTTGAAGCGGAGGGTGACCGGCTTGGTCGAAAGCAGGCTCATCGCTCGCTCGGTCGCGGCCAGCTCGCTCGCTCGGCTTGCCGCCTCCGCGGCCACCTGTAACTGGGTGGTCAGCTCCTGGTGTACCTCCTGGATCTCGGCGTTTTCGGGGTCGAGGCCCCTGGCCTCTGCGAGCAGGTGGGCGGCTTCTCGCACCTCTGCCTTCTCCAAGAGTTGCTTCCCCTTTGCGAGAAGTTCCTTGGCTCTCCGCTTGGCCGTGACCCTCTCTATCCCCTGCCGGGCGCGCGTCTCTTCGGTGTTGTAGTTGAGCGCCTGCCGGTACTCCATCAGCGCCGCGTCAAGGCGGCCCGCCTCCTCGAGTTCGACCCCCCGCTCGGCGTGCTGCGCCGCCGCGGCCCGCAGCGCCTGAACCAGCTTGATGCGGGCCTCGACGGACCGGGGATCCTCGCTCAGTCGTTCCATGTAAAACTTGACCGCCTCGTCGTAACTGCCCGCCTGCATCAGGTCTTCACCCCTGGAGAGGGAGGTGGTGGCACAGCCGGCAAGGGGCAGGAGCATGCCCAGGATCAGGACGTAGAGTGCTGTTCGAAGTCTCATCATGGCTGGTTCCCTCGCTCTCTTGTCGTGCTTGGCGGGGGGACATCCGACCCTGTCAATCCCAGCCGGATTTCTTTCTTTCCGTCAAGGGAGGTGACAAGGATGCCATCTTCCTTGACCTCCTTGACCCGCAACTGGCTTCCGATAACCTCTGTCTCCGGGACCACCAGGAGCTCGCCCCCGTAGGTCACAAAGGCCATCATCTTGCCCTCGGCTGTGGCGAACCCGAGGAACCGGAGCCGTTTCGCCTCCTCGAGGAAGGGGTCGGGAGGTGGAGGTGCAGAAGGTGCAGAAAGTGCAGAAGGTGCAGCAAGTGCAGAGGGCAAGGGGGGAGAAGGCTCGATTGATGCGAAGATGTTGCGAGACTCGGGTTCGTAGGGGGGTCTCACCCGCTCGATCCGCGCCAGCTTCAATCGAGGCATCTCCATGCGCTCCTTCGTTTGCCTGCGAGGGGCCGCAAGTGACCCCTCTCTCTGGGTCGAGGTGGCCGGAAGCACGGCCGCCCCCTGGGTCGGCCGCTCGGCCTGTCCCCGGTGCCGCTGCACGAAAATGAGGGCGATCCAGAAAACCACGAGGCAAAACAACACGATGAGTTTTCTTTTGTGCGTCGGCACGGTTCTTCTCCTATTGGCGGTCTTCGCCTGCTGACCTGTGGGACGATGAGCCCTTTTCTATTTCTCGACAAGGGGCCGGTTCTCCTTCACGTGTTCTTCCGCTACTTGTCTGCTGATGCGTTGCTCGGCCAAGAAGTACGCTGCCATCTCGAGTCGCAGATTGAGTCGGTCGATCCCGCGCTGACTGGTCAGGACGAGCCTCTCGACCATCATGGGGTCTTGGAGTCCCTCGACCTCATACAAGAATCGGCGGACG
>Ga0209869_1000102_pt1 | contig 11837 bp, 15 predicted proteins | sample GWRWS1_50_60_FD_187238 | JGI IMG/M metagenome (GOLD analysis project Ga0209869, IMG submission 187238) | Riverbed sediment microbial communities from areas with vegetation nearby in Columbia River, Washington, USA - GW-RW S1_50_60 (SPAdes)... | ecosystem: Environmental > Aquatic > Freshwater >...
CATGAGCGCTGGCACCGGCATCTGGCATTCGGAGATGAATCCTCGCGCCGATCAGGATCTGCACCTGATCCAAATGTGGGTCGTCCCGGACACCGAGCGCATCAATCCGGGCTATGAGCAGCTCGATATCAATGCCCAACTTGATCGTGGCGGCCTGGTCCCGATCGCTTCGGGTCGTGGCCACAACGCGGCGATCTCGATCCGACAAGATGGAGCTGTGCTCTGGGGCGGACGACTGAAGCCCGGGGAAACGGTGAACGTGCCAGACGTGAAATTTGCCCATCTGTACGTCGCGAATGGGAGCGCAGAGCTTGAAGGTGCAGGATCGCTTGCGACCGGTGATGCAGTGCGGCTGACCGCGGCCGGGTCGCCGCGTTTGACGGCTGACGCGACGAAGGGAGCAGAGGTGCTGATCTGGGAAATGCAGTGAACAGGACGAGAGGAAGCCGCACAGATGGCTGATCTGAGGAAAAAGCTCTCGACGAACGTCGCAGGCAATTTCTTCGTGGACTCGACCTGCATCAACTGCGACACCTGTCGGCAGTTGGCTCCAGCCGCGTTCCGCGAGACGGGCGAGTACTCGGCCGTCTATCACCAACCTGAGGCTGAACCGGAGCTGCAAGATGCATGGCGCGCCCTCATCGCCTGTCCGGTCGGCTCGATTGGGACGGTGAAGAAGGACAAGCTCAACCTGCAACAGGCCATGGCGAGCTTTCCGCTCCATCTCGAGGCGGGGGTCTTCTACAATGGCTTCAATTCTGAGAAGTCGTTCGGCGCCAACAGTTATTTCATTCGTCATCGGGAAGGCAACTGGTTGATCGACTCGCCTCGATACGTGTCGCACCTAGTCGAGGCCTTCGAGCGCATGGGCGGCATCCGGTACATCTTCTTGAGCCACGAGGATGATGTCGCGGACGCCGCGCGATATGCCGGTCACTTCAAGGCGACGCGGATCATTCACGAAGAGGATGCAGAGGCGATGCCTGAATCGGAATGGCTGGTCCGAGGCAACGAGCCGGTCGTCGCCACCTCTCACGTGCAGTTCATCCCGGTGCCCGGGCACACAGCCGGCAGTCTGGCGCTGCTGTATGACCAGCGCTTCCTGTTTACCGGTGATCACCTGTGGTGGGACCGGGACGAACATGGGCTGGACGTGCCGTCCGTCAGGGTCTGGGACGAAGAGCAGCTCCGGAACTCGACCACGCGGCTGCTTCACCATGCCTTTGAATGGGTGTTGCCAGGACATGGAGAACGGATTCACCTCTCGCCGGCCGGCATGAAAGAGGAAGTGCACCGGTTGCTGCGCCGTCGCTTCAAGGTCAGCCAACAGTCCGTTGCCTGAGGAGACGCAATGAAATCTCTCTACCTCGGCCATGTCGTGTTTTATGTGAAGGATCTGGAACGATCGCTTGCCTTTTACAGGGATCTGCTCGGCTTCAAAGAGGTCGGGCGGATCTTTGGCGGAGCGGCAGCCGCGTTGACCTCTGGCCGGACTCATCACGAGCTGCTCCTGATCGAAGTCGGGGAGGCGCCAGCGCCGCCGTCAGGCCATCGGCTGGGGCTCTATCATATTGGGATCAAGATTGGAGATAGCTTGGAAGAGCTCCGTACGGCCAAGAGGGAGTTAGAGCAGGCTGGGATACGCATCAGCGGGATGAGCGATCACACGGTGAGCCAGAGCCTCTATCTGCACGATCCCGACGGCAACGAAGTGGAACTCTACGTGGATGCCGATGAGGCGATCTGGAAGAAGAACCCGGCGTCGGTCCTCTCGCCGATCAAGCCACTGCGATTATAGGACCAGTGTTCATTGCGCAAAGAACCGGCGACCATGTTACACGATCACCACAAGCATGACCACGTCAGGCATCACGCCCATCAGGCGTTGTCTGAGACGGCCGCTTCGCTCAACCGGTTGGCCGTTTCCGCCACGACGCACTGTCTCACGGGCTGTGCCATCGGTGAGGTATTGGGACTCGCCATCGGGACTGCCTTGGGATGGGGCAATGCCTCCACGATCCTCTTGGCGGTCGTCCTCGCCTTTATCTTTGGGTACTCGCTGACTCTCTGGCCGCTCCTTGCTGGTGACGTGGCGTTCAAGACCGCGATGGGGTTGGCTCTAGCCTCGGACACGCTTTCGATCACGGTCATGGAGATTGTGGACAACGCGGTGGTGCTGGTGATCCCCGGCGCGATGGACGCTGGACTCTCTAGCCTCCTGTTCTGGGGAAGCCTGGCGCTGTCGCTGGTCCTGGCTTTTGTCGCCGCGTTGCCGGTAAACCGCTGGCTGATCAGCAAGGGTCGCGGGCATGCGGTCGTACACGCGTACCATTGAAAGGAGGCTGACCATGGCAACCAAAGCGGCCAAACTCAAGATTCCCAGCGCGGCGAAAGCCAAGAGATATTTTCAGGACAAGATGGGCTTCACCACTGGTCCGGTGGAGCTGGAACGGTGGGCAAAGCAGGGGCAACCCGTGAACATCGTGGACGTGCGAGCGGCTGAGGATTACGCCGAAGGGCACATTCCCGGTTCTGTCAATTTACCGAAGGATCAGTGGGACGACCCCAAGATGCTGAAAGCCCGATTGTGGAAAGACCGGATCAACGTGCTCTACTGTTACTCGCATGTGTGCCATCTGGCCGCGACCGCGGCGGTGGAATTCGCCGGCAAGGGCTACCCGGTCATGGAACTCGAGGGCGGGTGGCGCTGGTGGAAGAATGATGGGTTCGAGATCGAAAAGTAACCAGAAGAACCGTGTGCAGCGCGCGTGCGGAATGCAACCTGTGCCGGGTGAGTGACGGCGATGGATGAGATCAGCGCGTTCTTGATCCAGTATGGAGGGATGGTGCTCTTCGCGGTGGTCTTCGCCGAGCAGATCGGCTTGCCCATCCCTGCTGTTCCTATTCTTCTGGCTGCCGGCGCCTTGGCCGGTGCCGGGAAGTTGAACCTGACCGCGGCTGTCGCCCTATCCGTCGTCGCCTGCTTGGCCGGCGACCTGATCTGGTACGAGCTGGGCCGGCATCGTGGCAGACATGCGTTAAACCTCCTCTGCCGAATCTCTCTGGAGCCGGATTCCTGCGTCCGGCGGACAGAGAACTTCTTCACGAGGCACGGCATACGTGCGCTCATCATGGCCAAGTTTATTCCTGGCCTGAGCACGATCACGCCGGCGCTGGCCGGCCTCTTCGGCGTGGGAATGAAGCGGTTCGTGTTCTACAACGGACTTGGGGCGCTGTTGTGGACCGTAGCTTTCATAGGGCCCGGCTTTCTGTTTAGCGCCCAACTCGAACAAATCGCAGGGCAGACGGCGCATTTCGGCTCATGGCTCGTATTCCTCCTCGGCGGAGGCTTGGGCACGTACATCGTCTACAAATACTTTCATCGGCAATGGCTGCTGCGTGAGTTGCGGATCGCCCGTATCAGCGTGGACGAGCTCAAACAGATGATGGACGAGAGCCGTGACCTCCTCATCGTAGACTTGCGCGGAGCGCTGGATCACCAAGCGGACCCCTATACTATTCCGGGGGCGCTTCGGATGACGGCGGAGGACCTCGAACATCGTCACCATGACATTCCGCGGCATCGGGACGTGATTTTGTTCTGCGCCTGTCCGAATGAAGCGACTGCCGCCAAGATGGCGCTCTTGCTGCGTCAAAAAGGCATTACAAAAGTCCGGCCTCTCGCTGGAGGAATTGACGCCTGGCGGGCGCGCGAGTTCCCGTTGGAAGCGCGACATCCTGTGACAGAACCGGCCACCGTCAGCGGCTGAGCCTGGCTAAGTGTCTTTTATGGTCGACGTTTACGGCACTTCGCCCAATCCGGAACCGTTGATGCGGAATGCACGCTCGAAGCCGGCGAGGCCTTCCGGCGTCTACGGCATGAGACCTTGACGACAGAGCGTCTGGCATTGATCAGCCTGCGATACGACGCCGAGATCAGCGACGAGCTGCTGCACCATCTCGAACACGAATTGGACGTCGAAGCGCTCCGCCTCGGGCTCGGAGAGCGACGAGCCACGACGTGAAGTCTTGAGCCTACTTCAGTACGGTCGAATATGAGACACTGCCCGCTTGCCGTTCTGCCATTGGCTCTGCTCAACCTGCCAATATATCGGCGGATCTCAGCCGTTAAAAATTAGCTTGAGAACAGGTCTGTTCTGGGCGCATCCTTGTCTGACTTAAAGCCGAACTAGCCTCAAATTACTCATTTGATGCGGTGAGCAGTTAGGGCGCAACGAGCTAGGCTGCCCAGTACCCTACCTGCCTTTCCTCTTAAGGTGATCGTTGATAGAAGGAGCTCGTCATGAATCTCAAACTGGAAGGCAAGCGAGCTTTGGTCACGGGGGTCAGCAAAGGAATCGGGGAAGGCATTGCCAAGACACTCGCGCACGAAAGCGTGGCGGTCGTCATGCATGGCCTGAGTGAGGAAGTGAACCGCATTGTGCGAGAGATCTTAGCCAGCGGCGGCAAGGCTAGCGTGGCCTTCGGCGATCTGGGTACAGACGAAGGAGCCGAACATGTCGCTGACCGCGCCATGGTCGCATATGGCGGCGTTGAAATCTTGATCCATCAGGCTGCAGTCTTTCCCGAGCATGGCTGGCTCAGTGCGCCGCCCAAGGATTGGAGCGACATTTACAACAAGAACATAGTGTCGCTCGTTCGGATGGTTCGGTTGATGGCGCCGCAAATGCGCGATCGCGGCTGGGGTCGCATCATCCAGATTTCAGGTGGAGTTGGAGCTGAACCGCAAGCGAACCTGGCCGACTTTGCTGCGACCCAGGCGGCGAATGTGAATCTGACGATGAGTCTCACCCATGAGCTGGCGCACAGCGGCATCACGGTGAACACGATCAGTCCCGGACCGATTGTCACACCGGATTCGGAAACGGTCTGGCGCGATGTGGCGGAGAAGCGTGGATGGGACGCTGATTGGAAAGGCATCGAACGACGCTTGTGCCAGGAAGTGCTCTATAGCCCGACCGATCGGCTCGGTCGTGTGGAGGATGTGGCGAATCTCGTCGCGTTTATCGCAAGTCCATTGGCAGACTTCATCAACGGGGCAAACCTGCGTGTTGATGGTGGGTTTATGGCCGCGGTAAAACACTTCGCTATGCACTAGAGGACAGGGAGCAGCGCTACAGGCATGACTCAATCGAGAGGGGGACTCTCATGAAGGAACTAGCGAAACATCAGCCGGTCCTGAATCATATCCAGCGCCTCGTCTCAGAAGAGCATCGGCTCTACAGACTCAGCATTTGAGTAACAGGGGCTTCCTGTTCATGAGAAGTCTATCTTGGAGGTTCTTATGGCTCCCGAGCGAACCTTGACTGTTCCTACGAACACAGATGTGTGGCCTAGTCTGCCCCTGGAGGCGTGGCGAGAGACCTACGCCACGCTTCATATGTGGATGCAGGTCATGGGTAAGGTTCGGCTGGCGCTGGCGCCGATGGTGTGCCACTGGTGGCAGGTGACGCTGTACGTCACGCCCCGTGGGCTGACGACTTCCCCAATCCCGTACGGCACGCGCATTTTTCAGATCGATTTCGACTTCCTCGACCACAAGCTATTGATCCAGACGGCGGACGGAGGAACCCGCTCCTTGGCGCTCGCCCCCCGCTCCGTGGCCGAATTTTATCGGGAAACGATGGCGGCCCTACGCTCGCTCGGCATCGAGGTGAGCATCTGGACCACGCCTGTTGAAGTGGAAGATCGAACTCCCTTCGAACAGGATTTCAAGCATGCGGCCTATGATCCTGAATATGCACAGCGGTGCTGGAGGGTTCTGGCTCAAGCCACACGTGTGCTCACGGACTTTCGCTCGCGGTTCATCGGCAAGGTGAGCCCGGTGCACTTCTTCTGGGGGGCTTTTGACCTGGCGGTCACCAGATTCTCCAACCGCCCGGCGCCCAAGCACCCGGGTGCTCCGAACTTGGCCAAATTTGTGGCGCGCGAAGCGTACTCGCACGAGGTGAGCAGTTGCGGGTTCTGGCCAGGTGGTGGACCCGTGGACAGGGCGGTCTTCTACGCCTATGCTTACCCGGAGCCTGAGGGTTTCAAAAAGTATCCCATTCAGCCAAAAGAGGCCTTCTACAGTGAGGAGATGAGAGAGTTCCTGCTGCCGTACGATGCGGTCCGAACTGCGGAGTCGCCGGATCAAGTCCTGCTCGCCTTCCTGCAGAGCACCTACGAAGCCGCGGCGAACCTTGGTAAGTGGGACCGAGCGCTGCTGGAGCGCGCGCAATGAGGTAACTCCTGGTACGCTGGGGCCGCACTCGTTCCGATTTCTACTGGAGGACAAGATGGCGAGCCAATGCGTCCATCTCGATCAGATCAGAAAGGTGACGCCGAGCGCAAAAGGCTGCGAAGACTGCCTGAAGAGCGGGGACACATGGGTCCACCTGAGACTCTGCCTGAGTTGCGGTCATGTTGGTTGCTGCGATTCATCAAAGAACAAGCACGCCACCAAGCATTATCACAAAACCTCACATCCGATTATCAGGTCGTTCGAGCCCGGAGAAAATTGGCGCTGGTGTTATCCTGATCAGTTGTTCATGGAATCGTAACGGCGAAGAGAGTCGAATAGGGGTGAAGATGGAGTCCAGGGAGTCACAGCTAAGCGATAGCCTGGCGTTCTTGTTTGATCTGGATGGGACCTTGGTGGACAGCGTCTACCAGCATGTCCTCGCCTGGCAGGAAGCCTTTCAGGCAGTGGGGATTGACCTCGCCGTGTGGCGCATCCACCGACAGATCGGGATGAGCGGCGGACTATTGTTGAACGCCGCTCTTCGAGAGATCGGTCATCCTGTGAATCAAGAGGTGACAGAACGCATCCAGCGCTTGCATCGGGAAGTGTACGAACGGCAGGCTGCCTCTCTTCGCCTCCTTCCCGGCGCGCAAGAGCTGCTGGATCACTTGTCGGCACGCAAGGTGCCGCATGCGATCGCGACGAGCGGACGCCTGGAGAGCGCGCGGTACACGCTCAAACTCTTGAAGCTGAGCCCAAACGTGCCGATCGTCACCCGTGACCTCGTACGCCATGCTAAGCCGGACCCGGACCTCTTTGTCGCTGCGGCGCAGCGTCTCGATGTACCAGTCAACCGCTGCGTTGTCGTCGGCGACAGCGTCTGGGACATGCTGGCTGCCCGACGGGCCTGGGCACTTGGAGTCGGCCTTCTTTCGGGAGGCTATGGGCAGCAAGAACTCGAACGGGCCGGCGCCTACCGCGTCTACCAGGACCCGGCTGACCTCCTGCGCCATCTTGATGAAGTCGGGCTACGGCTCGTCGAATAGGCAAGGCACAGCTGGGGAGCTACAACCCTCCTCTCCCCATGGGTTTTCCCACTCAAGCTTTCCGGCCTTCGCTTCTGTTAGAATATTGCCGAGAGTCCACGTCCGGGCAGGTCAGGAGTTATGAAGGAGGGCCGATGACACAGCCCCGCGTTCAAGCGTTCGGGCAAATCGGTTTGCTTTTTCTCGTTGGTGGGGTTGTTCTGGGTCTCGCCGCGTTGAGTCCGCCTGCGGTGGCCCAGGGTGTCTGGCTGATTACCCCGGAAGAAGCCGCGATGCCACCCTCTCCAGATGAAACCATCCATCCTCGCGGGGTGATGCCCTTTGACATCGGCCGCGAGGCGCCAGATACAGGGCCGATGATCGAGCTCCTCAAGCCGAATGACGGCAGGTCCACGCCGGGTCCTGTTGAGGTCTCGATTCGGTTTGAGCCTCGCGCGGCGCCGGTGGATCTCTCCACCCTCAAAGTCATGGTGGTGAAACTGATCTCGATTGATATCACCGAACGCGTAAGACCCTATACGTCACCACAAGGGATCCAGATTCCTGATGCCCGGTTGCCTTCCGGGACCCATACTGTGCGAATCAGCCTAGCTGATACGGCCGGCGGATTCAGCCGCAAGCAGGTCACAGTCAACATCCCATGATGTGACTGGCCCAGACTAGGCAAGGAGGAAGCCATGGCGGTCCTGCAGCGACTGTTCAGTCTGGTAGCCATCGTGATTCTGTGGGGTGCTGCAGTCCAGGCGACGGAACTGACTCTTCAACAGATTTATGCCGGCGCCTCGCCAGGGGTCGTGATGGTGATGGGCCATTCAACGACTGGTGATAAGGGCAACGCAGGCACAGGCTCGATCATCCGGCGGGATGGGCTGGTCCTGACCAACGCCCATGTGGTGGTGGAGGAAAGAACGGGAAAGCCCTATCCCAGGCTCTTTGTGTTTTTGAAGCCGGATCGGGTGACCGGCGATCCGAAGACCGACTTGTCCCGAGGCATGAAAGCGACCGTGCTCTCGTTCTCCCAGCCGCTGGACCTGGCCCTGTTGCGGATCGAGGGGGTACCAACTCCGGTACCGGCCCTGGAGCTCAGTGACTCGAGCCGGGTCCGGATTGGAGACAAGGTCATGGCCATTGGGCACCCGGAGCAAGGGGGACTCTGGACCTTGACCACGGGCGTGGTCAGCGCGGAGTTCGAGAACTTCAACAAGACCCAAGGCAAGCATGTCTTCCAGACCGAAACCGGCCTGAACCGGGGCAATTCCGGCGGCCCGTTGCTAGACACCGACGGGCGCGTGATCGGGGTCAATACCGCGATCGCCCGTGTGGCCGCAGACGGCCTGCCGATTACCAGTATCAGTTTTTCGCTCAAATCGGATGTGGCACGGACCTGGCTGCGCGAGCAGGGAATAGCGGTTGATTCTGCCGGAGGCCCAATGGACCTGCCTGCGTCCGCCACCAAGCCGACTCCGGTAAAGCCAAGTGCACCGGTCAGTTCGCCGAGCCAGACGGCCACGGCATCCGGGACGCCCGGACCGTCGGCCTCTGCTCAGGCCCCTCCTGCCCCTCAGCCCCAACCCCCGGCCCGCCCCTACAACCTCGACCGGCTGGTGAGTGAGCGGGCCAAAGCCGAGGCCGACATGGAAGACATGATCAAGGAAAGTCGCGACGCAATCCGGGAAAGGGCGCGCCGGCGCTGAACTTGCACCCCTTGCCCATCTGACCCAGGGCGAGTATTATCGTGTCACTGGGAAAGGGAGGGCACCATGCCGAAAAAAACAAAGCCCCGACCGACTCGAAGCGTCTCCGTGGATCGGAACATCGAACGGGTGCGGCAGCAGCAGGCTCGCCTGACGCCGTTTCTTTCGAAAGGGAAGGGGAGGGCTGCTTCAGCGTCAATGCTGGAGGAGTTCGACCTGGAGACGGAACGGTTGCTCAGAGAGATCCTTGGAGAGACCTCTGAGCTGGTCGAGGCCTACGAATATGCCCAACTCGGCGAAGCAGGAGGACTGGTCAATTTCCCGGACGAGGCACCGGAAGGCGGGGACGGGGCGCGGGATACTGACCGCGAAAGCCTCAATCAGCGCAAACGGGTGCTGGAGAGCTGTATCTCGGAACTCGAAGCGCGCCGAGCGGCGGTGGCCAAGAAGATACGCCTGGGTCCTCAGGCAGTGATTGGTCCTCAGGTCGCCGAACACATGACTAATGACATCCGCAGCGTGCCCGCTGACGCGACACTGAAAGAGGCGAGCCGTCTGATGCAGAAATGGAAGATCGGCTCACTGTTGGTCGCGGACGGGCGCTACTATGTGGGCTTCATCACGGATACGGACCTGGCACGGGAAGTGGTGGCGGAAGGGATTGATTCGGCTACGACACCGGTCAAACTGTGCATGAGGAAGCCACCCATCACGATCGAGGGCAACCAGCCGATCATCGAAGCGGTGCGGCTGATGAAGGATAAAGCCACCCGCCATCTCGCGGTCACCCAGGACGGAACGATTGTTGGCGTCCTCTCGGTGTCGAATATCCTACGGTACTATTCAGGCGTGGCGTAGCACTGAGAGAGCCACTGCATGGCCAGGGAACTGGAACTCAACGTCCGGCCGATCTTTTCCACCCCCCTGCTGGTCTTCACGATTCCCGACCACGAGCGCATCAATCAGGAACTTCGCCGCGCAATCCTCGAACGAGAGGCCTCCACGCCCGCCTATACTGACTACGAGGTGGTGGGATGGTCCTCTCCGCATGACCTCTCCATGCTCGAGTGGGCCGGCCCGGCCTTGAAGGGATTGTTTGACCCCGTCATCCAGGTTGCCACGCAAGCGACCGAATTCTCCGAACGAGCTCCGGACCGCAGCGGAAGTCGTCCGGGCTGGCAGCTCGTCGAAATCTGGGCCAACGTACAGCGCAAAGGGGGAAGCAACGCTGCCCACCCTCACCCAGGCACCTTCTGGTCGGGAGTGTATTACGTGGAAGTGGGGGACGTCTCCTCAGACGGAAAGAGCGGAGGGGACCTGCTGCTCTTCGACCCGCGGGGATGTCTGCCTCGGATGCTCGCTCCGTATCTGCGCTACGCCATGCCTGAACTACACGACGCCGGCAGGAACATTTCTTTCATGCCGTCGGCCGGCCAGTGCGTCATGTTCCCCGGTTGGTTGTTCCATGCTGTCGGGATCTATACCGGCAGCGCCCCACGCATCAGCGTGGCATTCAACCTGGACCCCGTCATCCGGAAGTAGCGGTGCCATTGTCAGTCTCCAGCCCGGCCCCTAAGCGCTAGTCTCGGTCCTTCATCTCATTAAATTGCTTGAGTCTCTCTTGTTTTTGTCCCTCGATGTGTTTGCCTTTCTCTTGGAATTGGTGGATGAGACTCCCGTCGCTTTTGGCGGCAGATCGCGCGGCAACTTTGTCGCCGAGATCGGATACAAACATGAAGTACAGGGTGGCCAATGCCAGGAATCCAATGGCCCACGGCATGAGGAGCCGCAAAAACGCACTGCCGGTCAGTTTGCCGGCGCCGTAGAACAGCATGAACGCGAGAAAGCCACCGATCAACATGACGGACTGGTAGGTGCTCATGCCGGGAATCATCTTGGAAGGCAAATGGTCAATCAGCCATAAGAGCGGACCTTCTCCACGCATACTTGAAACGAGAGATGAGGCTCCGCTTTGGCTCGACGGCTGCCCACTTTCCACGCTCTCCGTGACTTTGACCCGGGTACGATAGCGTTCCGGGATATTCTCCAAGCGATCGGTCGCCACGATGTTCCCCCGCTCATCCACATAGGAATAAATGGGCTTGCCTGCCCAAGAATCCACCAGCCCCAGCAGGAGGATGACTGCAGCGCACACAATACTCGAAGTCCTCATGCGTCCCAAGCGATGGTCCGGCATAATCGTTCCTCCCCCTGCCTCACCTTGACAGGCTTCCTCTATTCGTAAGCATAGCACCATCTGGGGAAAGCGGTAATCAGCGTCCTTAACGTGGCACCCCATGGCCCTGACGATGACGCTGTCGAAGGCCTCTTGAATTATGACCACAGAATCGTATAAGAGATTAGGCGCCACATCTCTTGTACTATTGACTAACGAGCTTCCTTCTGGAGATTTCCAAGATGGCTTTGAAACCCTACCTCGTGACTCTAGGCGCGGTCATTCCTCTCTCCTTGGCTGGCACAGGGGTCTTTGCACAAGACACGTTGACGGATGCGATCGGTCAGTTCACCGCAGTCCAAGGACAAGTGACTGTGTCCCATCCAAAGGCCGCAGGCGCGGTCCCGATCAAGCTCGATGGCGACGTCCTGTTCCAGGACGTTATTGAGACGCAGAGGAGGTCCCGGACGAAGGCGCTCTTTGACGACGACAGTCTGCTCACCGTGGGGGAATCCAGCCGGATTGAGATCACCGAGCATATTTACGACCCGAACCAGAACCGACGCAGGATCAGGTTGGATCTGGTCAAGGGAAGGCTGCGTGCTCTCGTAGGCAGAGTCTTCGCGGGTGCCGGCTCGAAATTCGAGGTGCATACGCCCACGGCGGTGGTGACGGCG
>Ga0209869_1000107_pt1 | contig 11603 bp, 10 predicted proteins | sample GWRWS1_50_60_FD_187238 | JGI IMG/M metagenome (GOLD analysis project Ga0209869, IMG submission 187238) | Riverbed sediment microbial communities from areas with vegetation nearby in Columbia River, Washington, USA - GW-RW S1_50_60 (SPAdes)... | ecosystem: Environmental > Aquatic > Freshwater >...
CGTCCCCTGGTGTCAATCCCCCGCTGCACCTGACAGGATTTGTCCGTCTCCTATGGCCAGCCAGGTGACGGCTCCCCGAGGGGGCGGCTGGCAAGATCCAGCAGCGGGGGAGGGGGGGCAGCTAGTGCCCCTCCAACGAAATTCTCCTCAACACCAGAGGCATCCGCGAGGGGCACTGAGGGGTTGTAGGGGAGAGGCTCCCCTACGCCTGGGGGGTGCTCAGCGAGGCGGCCGCCGAGCGCCGAAGGGGGGCCTGCCCCCCTAGCGGAAGTGCCGCACCAGAGGGAGACGGTAGGGGTAACTAGTTGGTGCGGCACTAGGTGCCGCAGCACTGCTTGAACTTCTTGCCGCTCCCGCAGGGGCAGGGGGCGTTGCGGCCGGGCCGGGGAGCGGCGGACTGGCGCGCCTCGCGCAGGCCGGGCGACGGCGCGCGTCCGCCCAGAAGCGCGTCGAGGAACGCGGCTGTCTCGCGGTAGAAGCCGCCCAGCTCGAAGAGCGCCGTGCCGTCTCCCACCGCGTCGCCGCCCAGCTCGTCCACCAGCTTCAGCTCCTTGGCCTGCCGCCCGGTGAAGATGCGCCCGTCGGCAAGCGGCTGCACCTCCGCCACGTCAAGCGAGCGACCTTCTGCCACCGCCTGGATGAACTGACGGTGTACGTCGTCCATGACTGACTGAAGGATCCGGCGATCGTCTTCCCTCATCTTCCTCAGGGGAGACCCGATATCCTTGTACCGGCCGCTTTTCACAACCAGGCTCTCCACCCCGATTTTCTTCAGCAGCCCTTCCAGGTTGGCCAACTCCATGATGACGCCGATGCTCCCGGTGAGGGTACCGGGATTGGCAATGATGCGATCGGTTGCGGCCGCGATGTAGTAGCCGCCCGAGGCCGCCACGCTCCCCATCGACGCGATGACCATCTTGTTATTCTTATTCCGGACCCGCTTGACCGCGTCATGGATCTCCTGGGACGGCACGACGCCTCCACCGGGGCTGTCGATGCGAAGCACGATCGCTTTCACTGACGGGCTATCCGCAAACCGCTTCAGCTCGCCCACCGTTTGCTGCGCGTCCAGAATCACGCCTTCAACTCGCACCAAGGCGATGCGATCTTCGTCGGAAAGCTCCCAGTCGGGGAACAGGGTGTTGACCAGAACCACCAGGAGAAGCCCGGCAAGCAGCATCCACAGAAGGAACCGCAATGGCTTCCAGCGTTTCACGGGATGGGGGGAGGTCTCATCAGTCATTGGTCTTGAACCTGCTGCTCACGTTGCTCGCCCGACGCCTCTCCCTCAGACGTCCTCTGAGTCCGGGGCCTTCTTCTTGTTCTTCTTGGCTGCACGACCCAAACTCTCGTCCACGGCGCCTTGTGTCGCATGAAACTCGTCGACTTGTTTCCGTTCAGCGTCCAATCGATGCTCTCGCAGGCTCAGCGCGATCTTTCGTTCCTCGCGGTCCACCTTGATAATCTTCATCGTGAGCGTATCCTGAACCTTAAACTTCTCCTCCAATCTCGCTGGCGGCTCGAGGCCGGACTCGCTGACGTGGACGAGCCCTTCTACGCCGCCTTCGATCTCGACGAACACACCAAAGTCCGTGATCTTTGTCACCTTGCCGACCGTCGTCTCGCCCAACTTGTACCGCTGAGGGATCTCGTCCTCCCACGGATCGCGTGTCAACTGCTTATAGCCGAGCGAGAGGCGCTCCTTCTCCTTGTCAATTCTAAGGACCACCGCTTCCACCTTCTGCCCCTTCTTAAACAGCTCCGTGGGGTGCTTGATATGTCTGGTCCAGGACATATCGGAGATGTGGATCAGGCCATCAATCCCTTCGTCCAGCCCGATGAAGGCGCCGAAGTCGGTCAGGCTCTTCACTTTGCCTTCAATGCGGGTGCCGCTCGGATACTTCGTCTCCACCATGTCCCAAGGGTTAGGCGCAGTCTGTTTCATCCCCAAGGAGATCTTGCGGCTGCCTGGATCCACGTTCAGCACCGCGGCTTCAACCTGATCCCCGACCGATACCACGCGCGAGGGATGTCTCACCTCGTGAGTCCATGACATCTCCGACACATGCACGAGGCCCTCGATCCCAGGCTCCAATTCGACGAAGGCACCGTAGTCGGTAAGACTGACGACCTTGCCACGGACCCGCGAGGTCACCGGGTACCTGGCGGCCACGTTGGTCCAGGGGTCAGTCGTTTTCTGCTTGAGACCAAGGGAGATCCTGCCGGTCTCCCGGTCATACTTCAGAACGACCACCTCCACCTTATCTCCGACAACGAACAGCTCCGATGGATGACCGACCCGTCCCCACGACATATCCGTGATATGAAGCAGGCCATCGATTCCGCCCAAGTCGATGAAGGCCCCGTAGTCGGTGATGTTCTTTACCGTCCCCTGGATCGTCTGCCCTTCCTTGAGGGACGAGAGCGTCGTCTGCCGCTTCTTGTCCCGGGACTCTTCCAGCAAAACCCGTCGAGACACCACGACATTCCCTCGGCGGTGGTTGATCTTGATAATTTTCAAGGGGAACGACCTGCCCACCAACGAGTCCAGATCACGCACCGGATGCAGATCGATCTGCGAGCCGGGAAGGAACGCTTTGACACCGATATCAACCATCATCCCGCCTTTGATGCGTGAAAGAATCCGTCCCTCGACGACCTTCTCCTCCTTGTACGACTTCTCCAGCTCCTCCCAGACCTTCATCTTATCGGCTTTTTCTTTGGACAGGATCAGGTTGCCCTCGGCGTCCTCTCGTTCTTCGATATACACCTGCAGCCGGTCGTCGACCTTGAGGGCCTGGAGTTCCTCGCTCGAAAACTGGTCGGTCGGGATGCTCCCTTCCGACTTATACCCAATATCCACCACCACCTTGTCTTTACTGAACGCGACGACCCGGCCCTCGACGATGCTGCCCTCCTCGAAATTCCTGAACGTCTCTTCGTAGAGGGCGGCCAGGGTCCCGCGGTCCAACTGTTCTTCGCTTTGTTTCGACGGCATGTTCATTCGCGCTATCCCAATCCTCCGACGACGGTCGGTGCTGATTGTTGACTCAACTCAGCCTTCACTCAGCGTTGTGAGAATGAGCTGCCGGGCTTGGTTCAGGCTGTTCAGCCCGTCCCGATGGCTCCGCCGGAGGAGCGACGTTCCCCAGCTCGGCGATCTTCGCCATCACGGTCCGGCTCACATGTCGATAAAACTCCTTGCCTGCGTACCGTTGTGCATCAGCCGTGAAGTTGATCGGTTTCCCATACGTGATCTGCACCGGACGACACCGAATCCAGGACGCTCCGATGGGCAAGGCCTCGTGCGTTCCTGCGATATAGGCGGGGATCACCGGGCAGGCGGTTTCAGCCACAATGACACCGATCCCTGGTCGCCCTGGCCGCACCCTGCCGTCTGGTGTTCGGCTACCCTCTGGATAGATCACCACCACCTTGCCGCCCTTGATGAGGCGAATCGCTTTGCCAAATCCTTCTCGGTCCAGCCGGTCCGGCCGGATCGGAATCCACCCGAGCCATTGAAAGAACCACCGAAACCCGGGAAAGAGATCCTGGCGCCCTAGAAACGCGACTCGCCGCGGAATGCCACAGCCGAGGAGCGGGATATCAAGATAGCTCGCATGGTTCGCTGCCACCAGGACCCCACCTCGCCTGGGGATGTGCTCGCGTCCAATGACTCGGTACCGGAAGAAGAGCCGGCCCAGCGCATTGAACAGAAGCCATAGAAGCCCATACACCACCGCGGTCACAGCTTAGACGCGACCACCGCCATCATTTGCTCGACAACCGCCTCGACCCCGAGTGCAGACGTATTGATTAGACACGCATCCGCAGCCGCCACCAAGGGCGCAACTGCTCGAGCCTGGTCTCGCAGGTCGCGGGCCTTGATCTGTTCCTGCGTCTGGGTCAGCGATGCGACATGGCCGGCTGCCTGCAATTGGTCGTGTCGCCTTACCGCGCGGACATCCACATCGGCTTCGAGAAAAAACTTCACATCAGCTTCCGGAAACACATGCGTCCCGAGATCACGCCCTTCCGCCACCACACCTCCGGACGCCGCAGCCTGACGCTGGATAGGGAGCAGCCACTGACGCACCGCCGGGATGGCCGAGACGACGGAGGCAATCTCACTGATCTCCTGTGTCCGAATCTCTCGTGTCACATCCTGGGCGTCCACGAGCACGCGCACGCCGTCCTCGCTCTGCTCCAACGTGATGCGGGTCTCTGGCAGCAGCTTCGTCACGGTCCGCTGATCTGCCGGATCAACGTCCGATGCGCGAACCTTCCAAGCCACGGCACGGTACAATGCGCCAGTATCGAGGTACTGATATCCAAGACGCGACGCAAGCTGCCTGGCAATCGTGCTCTTCCCCACTCCGGCTGGACCGTCAATCGTAATGATTGGCCCCTGCTCTCGCCTCTGGCCGACTGAGCCAACAGCCTGCTGGCCGGTCATTATAGTCCTCGAACTCATGTTGTCAATAATTTCAACAAGTTGTCGTAAAATCCTGGAAAAGATGTCTCAATACAGGCTGTATCATCAATTGTGGTTGGTGTGTCAGCGGTCAGTCCCGCAATGGCAAGGGCCATAGCGACACGATGATCGCCATGGCTAGTGCAGGACGCGCCACGCAGCCGGTCACCAGATTTTCCAATGCCTTGCAAGATGAGCCCATCCGGTGTTTCAGTCACTCTTGTTCCCATCTTCCTGAGTTCCGAGACCATGGCTGCGATCCGATCGCTTTCCTTGACTCGCAACTCTTCTGCGCCAGTGATAACGGTCTCACCCTCCGCCATGGCCGCCGCCACACACAAGATCGGAAACTCGTCGATCATCCGCGGAATCCGTTCAGCGCCGATGCGGATTCCATGCAAGGGAGCGGAGCGGACAAGGAGATCTGCGACCGGCTCGCCGGCTTCTTCCCGCTCATTGACCACCTGAATGTCGGCTCCCATCTCGGTCAAAATCTCCAGCACGCCGGTACGAGTTGGGTTCACCCCAACTCCGAGAAGGGCCACCTCAGATTCTGGCACGATGCAGGCGCCCACCATGAAAAAGGCGGCGGCGGAGAGATCGCCCGGCACCAGGAGATTCTTGGCCGGCCATCCGACAGCCGGCCGGCCTTGCAGGACCACCGCCTGGCCGTCTTCTTGGACCGGTATCCCGAAATACCGGAACAACCGCTCAGTGTGATCGCGGGACCGCCACGGTTCGGTGATCCGCGTCAGGCCCTCGGCATATAACCCGGCCAGGAGCAGGGACGACTTCACCTGTGCGCTGGAGACAGGGGATGTATAAGCAATGCCACTCAGCCGCCGGCCAGTGACAGCCAACGGGGCCAGTTCCCCTCCCTTGCGGCCTGAGATCACAGCCCCCATCTCCCGCAGCGGTTTGACGACACGGCCCATGGGGCGGCGCTTGACAGATTCATCACCAGTCAGTACGGTGAAGAAGTCCTGCCCGGCCAAGAGCCCTGTGAGCAGACGGATGCCGGTTCCTGAGTTCCCGCAGTCGAGCGGGTGTTCCGGCTCCGACAGGCCCCACAGACCCTTCCCATGGACGTCCAAGCGCTCCGGACTTTCGTCGATCCGAATGCCCAGAGCCCGAAAGGACCGAGCCGTGTTCAGGCAGTCCTCACCGCGGCAATAGCCTGTGATGGTGCTCCGCCCCTCAGCCAGAGCGCTGAGGATAATGGCCCGATGCGTGATGGACTTGTCGCCAGGAATTGACAAGGCTCCTTTCAAGGGCCTCCAGGGAGTGATGGTGAGTGAGGTCATCAATGTCTGGCGGGTCCCACTAGTTGAGCTGCTCCCGAACTTGTTTGGCTCGCTCGAGCTCTCTTTCGATACCAGGTCCGTCCCCGGCCTGGATGAGCTGTTTAAGGGTTGCGAGGTGACCTTCGTAGACCGTGATCATCGTGATCAGGTTTTCTCGGTTCCAGAGACAGATATCACGCCACATCTCGGGGGAACTGGCAGCGATGCGCGTCGTGTCACGCAGCCCGCTGCCCGCATAAGCCAGGAGGTCCAGACCTGGAACCGTCCGTTCCCGGATCTCGATCAGCGCGTTCATCAACGAGAAGGCTACGACGTGCGGCAGGTGGCTCACAGCCCCCAGCACCTTGTCGTGCAGAAACGGATCCATGGACAAGACCGTTGAACCGGCCGTTTCCCACAGCTCGCGGATCGCCTGCAATGCCCGGTGGTTCGTCTTCTGAGTCGGCGTTAGGATACAGCATGCCCCCCGGAACATGGTCGCTGAACCGGCCGCGACGCCGGTCTTCTCTCGCCCAGCGATCGGGTGCGCCCCGACGAAATGCGCTCGCTCTGGGATCAGACCTTCAGCTTGTCCTACGAGAGCCCCTTTGACACTCCCGACATCGCTGACAATGGCACCTGGTTCCAGGCAGGAAGCCCAGTCCTTCAGGTGCCGCTCATACGTGTCAACAGGCGTCGCCAGGACCACCAGATCGGCGCCGCGAACCCCTTCCTTCGCATCCGATACATACCGGTCAATGGCGCCGAGCTTGACCGCGGTCCGTAGATTTTCCACTCGGCGGCCGATGCCAACCACTGAATCGGCCAGCCCCTGCCGCTTGAGCACCATCCCCAGCGAGCCGCCGATCAAACCGACCCCAACGATCGCCGCCTGCTTGAAATGGACCGCCATGTTCATAAGTGGTGAGTGATGAGTTGTGCGTTATGAGTTCGGGGTTCGTGAGCTGGGTCAGATACATTCATCTCTCAGTACTCACCACTCATCACTTGTTTAGAGTTCCCGTCCGACCGCCTCTGCGATTTTCTTGAGATCATGCATGAGTTCTTTGAACTTCGTCGGCTTGATGGACTCCTCGCCGTCGCAGAGGGCGAACTCGGGGTTGGAGTGGACCTCGATGAGCAACCCATCGGCTCCGGCCGCAACAGCCGCCTTAGACATAGGCGCAACCAGGTTCCATTTGCCTGTGGCGTGGCTGGGGTCCACGATCACCGGCAAGTGGGACAACTCCTTCAGGGTCGGCACGGCAGCCAAGTCCAGGGTGTTGCGATACTGCGTTTCAAAGGTCCTGATGCCTCGTTCACAAAGCATCACGTTGCGATTCCCCCTGGACATGATGTACTCAGCTGACAAGAGGAATTCCTTCAGCGTCGCAGACAGCCCGCGCTTCAGCAGCACCGGCTTATCGTAGGCCCCGACCTCCTTGAGGAGCTCGAAGTTCTGCATGTTGCGCGCGCCGATCTGGATGATATCTGCCTTCTCGAGAAACAATTCGATATCACGAGGGTCCAGGATTTCACTGACGACCGGCAGCCCGGTCCGCTTCTTGGCCTCCAGTAAATAGTCCAGCCCTTCGCGGCCCACCCCCTGGAAGGAATAGGGGGAGGTGCGCGGCTTGTAGGCGCCCCCCCTCAAAATGCTGCCGCCTCCGGCCTTCACCTCATGGGCGATCCCCACCGTCAGCTCGAGCTTTTCAACGGCGCAGGGCCCTGCCATGATCACGACTTTCCTGCCCCCCACCTTGACGCCGTCCACATCGATGATCGTATTGTCCTTTTTAAACTCCCGACTCACGAGTTTCCAGGGCGCCAGAATGGGAGTGACGCTCTCGACACCCGGAAATGCGGTCAAGGGTTGGTTCTGGAGAATCCGATCATCGCCGATCACCCCAATGATCGTCCGTTCCTGCCCTTTTGAGATATGCGACTTTAGCCCGAGTTCACGGAGCCGATCCAGAATGTGGTCAATCTCACGGTCGGTGGCCTCTGGCTTTAAGACAATAATCATGGTTCCCTCTCGGTCCCTGGACTATCGATTCAGGACTTTCTTGAGCGCCTGCAGGAATCGGCCATTCTCTTCCGGCAGGCCGATGGTGATCCGCAGCATGCGACCCTCGATGTGGCGGACGATGACGCTCTCACGGAGCAGCGCCTCAAACACTTTCCGGCCATCCCGTCCGACATCAACGTAGAGAAAATTGGCTTCGCTCGGCAGGGGGCGGAGGCCAAGCGCCGTGAGCCCTGTCAGGACCGTGGTCATCTCAGCCTGATTCATCGCGCGGCTCCGGGCGACGTGCTCTTCGTCCTCTAAGGCCGCCAACGCGGCCCGCTGCGCCAAGCTGTTCGCGTTGAAGGGAGGACGAACGCGGTTCAGGTAGCCGGTGATCTCGGGCGTGGTCATCCCGTATCCAATGCGCAATCCTGCCAGACCGTAAACCTTGGAAAATGTTCGGAGGACGATGGCGTTTCGGTTCTGCTTCACTAAACGAAGCGTGTCCGGAAAGTCTCGGCTATGCGCATACTCGTAGTACGCCTCATCGAACACCACGATGACCTGTTCCGGCAGGCGCGCCATCATGGTGTCCACTTCGGAGGCACTCACCATCGTCCCGGTCGGATTGTTCGGGTTGCAGACGAACAGGAGCCTGGTCCGTGGGGTCACGGCATCCGCCATCGCCGGCAAGTCGTGTCGCCATTCCTTCAAGGGGACCACGACCGGGACACCGTGAGTTGCCGTCACTTCCATCTTATAGATCACGAAGGTCTGATCGGCCATCACCGCTTCGTCCCCAGGTGCCAGGAACGCACGGGCAAGCAGGCCGATGATCTCGTCCGAGCCGTTGCCCAGGATCACGTGGTCAGGGGTCAGTTTGAAGCGGTCAGCCAGCGCACCGCGGAGGCGGTGCGCACCGCCGTCCGGATAGCGGTTCAGCGTCCTGGCGGCCTCGGACAGGACGGCGAGGGCTTTCGGCGACGGCCCGAGCGGGTTCTCATTCGAGGCCAGTTTGATCGCGCGGGTGATTCCGAGCTCCCGTTCAAGCTCCTCGATCGGCTTGCCCGGGACGTAAGGGACCAACGATGCGATGTCAGGATGAACCTTCAGCGGCATGGTTTCACAACCGTTCAGCGTGAAGCGTGAAGCGCGAAGCGCGAGATGGACGCTCTCCGCTCCGCCGCTTCACGAATAACGTTTCGCGGTTCACGGAATTCACGCGTGGGAAGGGTATGAGCCTAATATTTTCAAAAAGAGGCATCGTCCCTTGATCTCCTCCAGCGCCTTTTTGACTCGGTCCTCTTCAAGATGACCCTCGATATCGACGAAAAAGATATACTCCCAGGCTTTGCGCCGAGAGGGACGGGACTCGATCTTGGTCATGTTGATGCCGTGAGAGGCGAACGGCCGCAGCAGCTCGTAGAGAGCCCCAACTTTGTCTTTCACCGACAGCATGACGGAAGTCTTATCCTTGCCTGTGCGCTCGGAGGGTTTCTGCGAGAGCACCAGAAATCTCGTGAAGTTGTTGATATTGTCTTCGATCCGAGCCTTCAGAACCTTCAGGCCGTAGAGCTGTCCGGCCAGTTCAGAGGCGATCGCCGCTCCCGAGAGATCATCGACGCAGAGCTCCGCGGCCCGTGCCGTACTGGGGACCTCCGACACCGGCACATGCGGCAGGTTGGTTTCTAACCAATTCCGACACTGGGCGATGGCGTGGGGATGCGAATAAATCTTCTTGATGTCCTCAGAACGGTCGGCCTTCGAAAGCAGATGATGGGACACTTCCTGGAGCACCTCGCCGTAGATGAGCAGACTGGAATCCACGAACATGTCGAGGGTATGGTTCACCACGCCCTCGGTTGAGTTCTCGATCGGCACGACACCGAAATTGGCTCGCCCTCGCTCGACCTCGTTAAAGACGTCCTTGATGCTGTTGACGGGGACATACTGGGCGGACTCGCCAAACTTCTGAATGCAGGCCAGGTGGGTAAAGGTGGCTCGGGGGCCAAGGTATGCGACCGTTTGCGGCCCCTCCAGCGAGAGGGAGGCGGACATGATTTCCCGATACACAGTTCGGATCGCATCATTGGGGAAGGGGCCCTGATTCTGACGCATGAGCCGATCTACAATCTCGGCTTCCCGCCCCGGCGTGTGCAAGTTCGCCTCCGTGTCAGATTGCTTCTTCAGCTTTCCAATTTCGACGACGTTCTTGGACCGCTCGTTCAACAGCTTGAGGATCTCGTCGTCGATCCGATCAATCGACTGACGGTACTGCTGAATGTTCTTGTGCGTACCCATGCGTTCCTCAACAACCCGCAAGAGCCGACCTACTGACCGGCAAACCCACGGCTAGCGCCCACCCCCTGCATCGTTCTGTAGGACAGGGAATCTTACCGGAAGCGGGGCAGGATTTGCAATGATTATCAATAGGATTAGTGCGATAAGACCCTCTTCGATGTGTCTTCTGTCCTGCGCCTCGTCGCGGGGAAATGGAAGATGGGCTCGACCCGGGGCCGGATGAGGTCAGGAGAGCAAATCTTTCATTTTTCCAAAATGTTCATAGGAGAGGCGGGTGGCCTGACGCCCACGTGCGGTTCGCTCCAGGTAGCCGGACTGGATGAGAAACGGTTCGTACACGTCCTCCAGAGTGCCTTTTTCTTCGTTGACGGCGGCAGCCAGCGATTCGATTCCCACCGGTCCTCCCCCGAACTTTTCGATGACGGTCAGGAGAATCTTTCGATCCATCTCGTCGAACCCGGCTGCATCCACCCCTAGCCAGGCCAGGGCGTCCCTCGCGACCTGGTGGGTAACCCGACCCTGAGCCTTGATCTGGGCATAGTCCCGCACCCGCTTGATCAGTCGGTTGACAATGCGAGGGGTCCCGCGGGCTCGGCCTGCGATCTCGGCCGAACCCTCCTGCTCGATGGGAATACCTAGCAGGCCTGCCGAACGCACGACGATGGTATGCAGCTCCGCAGAGGAGTAAAAGTCCAGACGGTTGACCAGACCAAACCGTTCGCGAAGCGGGGACGTAAGGGCCCCGGCCCTGGTCGTGGCCCCGATCAAGGTGAAGCGCGGTAGGTCCAGTTTGATCGTGCGTGTCGAGGGCCCTTGGCCGATGACCAGGTCCAATTGGAAATCCTCCATCGCGGGGTAGAGCGCCTCTTCGACGGAAGCCGGGAGCCGGTGGATCTCATCAATAAACAGCACATCCCGGTCTTGGAGATTCGTCAGGATCGCGGCCAAATCACCAGCATGGGCCAACACCAGCCCTGAGGTGGATCGAATGGCCACGCCCATTTCGCGGGCGATGATGTGGGCGATCGTAGTCTTGCCGAGCCCGGGCGGACCATAGAAAATCGCGTGGTCCAGCGCCTCGCCCCGCTGCTTAGCCGCCTCCATGCAGATCCGGAGCGATTCCTTCATCCGCTCTTGGCCGACATACTCCTCCAGCGTCTGTGGCCGTAGCGTCGCCTCGAGCCCGCGCTCGTCGTCGGTCACTTGGCTGGTCACGATGCGGTCAGGCATGGAACGTTTCTCTGGTTGTTCGGCCTCACTTGTCCTCCTTGGGCGTAGGCAGCATCTTCGGCGGTGGCGGGATCGCACCCTCCCCCGGAGTCGGCATTTGGCCAGCACAGTTCGGAGGACAGAACACACCTCCCCGGTTCGGGTCCGGCAGCCCGCTTTCAAACTTCTGAAGCTGGCATTGGCTCATGCGGCCACCATCTGCGTTGCCGCAGCGAGCCGGCACATTGGAGCTTCCGATCTGCGCATAGCCCTCGGGACAGGAGCCACAGACTGCCAGGAGGTTCATCGTACCGATGGGCACGCACTC
>Ga0209869_1000109_pt1 | contig 11472 bp, 9 predicted proteins | sample GWRWS1_50_60_FD_187238 | JGI IMG/M metagenome (GOLD analysis project Ga0209869, IMG submission 187238) | Riverbed sediment microbial communities from areas with vegetation nearby in Columbia River, Washington, USA - GW-RW S1_50_60 (SPAdes)... | ecosystem: Environmental > Aquatic > Freshwater >...
TGTGGCTTGGGCGAGAGGATCATGCTGAGCATGCGGCCTTCCATCCGGGGATGGTTCTCGATGACCGCGATGTCCTGCATGCCCTCCACCATCTTGTTGAGCATCTTCCAGCCGAGCTCGGTGTGGGCCATCTCGCGACCCTTGAAGCGCACCGTCACCTTGGCCTTGTTGCCTTCCTCCAGGAACCGCCGCACGTGCTTGGCCTTGAAATCGAAATCGTGCGTGTCGGTCTTGGGCCCGAGCTTCACTTCCTTGACCTGGATGATCGTCTGCTTCTTCCGCGCGTCCTTCTGCCGCCGCGCCTGCATGTACTTGTACTTGCCGAAGTCCATGATCCGGCAGACCGGCGGTTGCGAGGTCGGCGCCACTTCCACCAGATCGTAGCCCATGTCCTGGGCCTTCCGGAACGCATCGGGCGTGGCCAGAATTCCCAGCTGCTCGCCCTCCGGACCGATCACACGAACTTCTCGAACCCGAATCTCCCGATTGACACGCAACTTAGGGACGATACCGCACCTCTTTGAAAGGGTTATTGCGCTCGCAGCGCCTGCGAGACGTCGGCCCTGATCAAGTCAATGGCTGCCGGGACCGACAGGCTGCCCAAGTTTGCGCCGCTTCGCCCACGGACCGACACAGTGCCGGCCTGCATCTCGCGGTCGCCGACCACCAACATGAAGGGAATCTTGGCCTTCTCCGCCTCTCGAATCTTGAACCCGATTTTCTCATTCCGCAGATCCGCCTCGGCTCGGTAACCGGCGGTTTTGAGCTGAGCCGTCACAGACTCGGCGTAGTCCCGTTGTTTGTCAGTGATACAGAGCACTATCGCCTGGACCGGTGCCAGCCAGGTGGGAAAGGCGCCGGCATAGTGTTCCAGCAAGATACCAAAAAATCGTTCAATCGATCCCATAAGCGCCCGGTGTATCATGATCGGCCGGTGCGACTTGCCGTCCTCAGCCACGTAAGCCAGCGCGAATCGCTCTGGGTTGTTGAAATCAATCTGCACGGTCGAGCATTGCCAGGCCCGACCCAGCACATCCTTGATCTTGATGTCGATCTTGGGGCCATAGAACACGCCCTCGCCGGGATCGACCTGGTAGGCCACTCCCCGTCCCTTCAATGCCGCTTCCAGTGCCCCGGTGGCCTGGGCCCAATTCTCGAGCGATCCGACCGCCTTCTCGGGCCTCGTCGAGAGACAGACCTCAAACTCAGCGAAGCCGAACGTGCGGAGCACAAAGAAGGTGAAATCCAGCACGCGGCCGACCTCTGCCTCGATTTGGTCCGGTCGGCAGAAGAGATGGGCATCATCCTGGGTAAAGCCGCGCACCCGTAGCAATCCATGCAGGACCCCTGTCCGCTCGTAACGGTACACGGTGCCTAACTCGCCATACCGGATCGGCAGGTCTCGGTAGCTGCGGAGGTGGGACTTGTAAATCATGATATGGAACGGGCAGTTCATGGGTTTGAGCTGGTACTCGCTTGCCTCGAGTTTCATCGGGGTGTACATGTTCTCCCGGTAGTACTCCACGTGCCCGCTTGTTTTCCAGAGGTCGAGACGCGCGATGTGCGGGGAATAGACCAGTTCATAGCCCTGTTTCAAATGCTGCTCCCGCCAGAAATTTTCAATCACCAGGCGAATCAGCGCGCCCTTTGGGTGCCAGAGGACCAGACCTGGCCCGATCTCGTCCTGGATCGTGATCAGGTCCAGCTCCTTCCCCAGCTTACGGTGGTCCCGACGCTTGATCTCTTCCAGCTTGGCCAGATAAGCATCCAGCTCAGTCTGGGTCGGGTAAGACGTACCGTAGATCCGCTGGAGCATTGGATTCCGCTCATCACCCCGCCAGTAGGCTCCCGCGCTCGACAGCAACTTCAGCGCGCCAATTCGGCCGGTTGAGGGAACATGGGGACCCCGGCAGAGATCGACGAACTCCCCTTGGCTGTAGAGGGACGCGGTCTGATCTTCGATGTGTTCCAGAATGTCAACTTTATAGTTCTCTCCCCGTTCCTTGAAGAATCGGATTGCATCCTGCCGAGGCATCTCCATCCGCTTGAACGGATAGTCGGCCTTCACGATCTCGTGGGCCCGCGCTTCGATTTTCTCAAGATCCTCAGGGGTAAACGGACGATCGAAGGCGAAGTCATAGTAGAACCCGTCCTCGATGGCGGGACCGATGGCGAGTTGCGCGGAAGGAAAGACTGCCTTCACGGCTTGAGCCATGATGTGGGTGCTGCTATGCCGATACACGTCCTTCCCGTCCGGTGACGCAAAGGTCACTGGTTCGAGCGCAGCATCCTCGGTCAATGTCACGGTCAGATCCCTGGGCACACCATTGACCTTGACCGCTAGCACGTCATGAGCCAGCGCTCCACCAGCCCTGCGCAGCGCCTCTCCGGCGGTGGAGCCGGCCGGGATCTGCTGGCTGGTTCCGTCGGACAGCGTAAGCTGGATCTGGTGAGTTTTGATCGGCATCCGCTGGAAACAAGAAAAGGCATCACAACCGCCGCCTAGGCGGTCCGATGCCCTTGGCGGGATGGTAGGCGCGGACGGTCTTGAACCGTCGACCTCTACCGTGTCAAGGTAGCGCTCTCCCCCTGAGCTACGCGCCTAACGTCCGGGGCCATGCTAATCTAGCCCAGGCGAGGTTGTCAAGAATAGCACAGGCGACGGCAGCACGACGAATCGTGCTGCCGTGGCGCTCTTTGGCGAGGCTTCCGCTCAGGCGGAGCCTTTACCTGACGGCGGACTTCAGGGCCTTCCCGGCGGAGAATTTCGGGACTCGAGCGGCGGGAATACGCAGGGATTCACCGGTTCTCGGATTGCGGCCGATCCGCGCTTTTCGCTTGGCAACCAGAAACGTGCCGAAGTTGACCAAGCTGACCCGCCTCCCTTTCTTGAGGGAAGCGGTTATGCTGTTGGTAAATGCCGACAGCGCATTACTTGCTGCAACTTTGGTAATACCCGCCGACGATGCCATCTTTGCGGTCAGCTCTTCTTTTGTCATAGCGTACTCCTTAAGTTAGAAAGTTGATGGATGAGATCCTACGGACTGTATGCCCGTTGGGACCAGAGACTTCCCAGCTCTTATGCTGGGTACAACATTCCTGCACGGTCAGGCTTTCTGAGTCTTTTCCCGTTTGACCGGGATGTGTAATTCAGTAATTTTTTTCCTCAGGGTATTCCGATTCATTCCCAATAAATGAGCAGCCTGAATCTGGTTCCCATTCGTTTCCTTGAGGGCCAGGCTGATGAGCGGTCGCTCGACCGCCCTGATCAACATCGGGTGCAGGTTCCGGGCAGAGCCGTTTTTCATGCCTTTCACGAAATCACCGAGCTTGAACTCGAGATAGTCCTCAAGGGAAAACTCGCGACCGCCTGAGCCGGCGGGCTGTCCGGCCCCGTTCCTGATCGCCTGCACGGTCCCGACCGTCTGCCGGAGCACCGAACGGGACCCAGCCAGGATGAAGGTGTGTGTCGGGTCAACCTCACGCTGCACCTCTGCCAGGTCTTTGACCGTGGATCGTTTGGTCTCGAGGATCACGCCGTCAAACGTGCGTTTGGCGACCGCTCGCTGCAGAGATCCGACATCCCTGGCCACCGTAATGGTGGCGGGAATGGAGGACTTCTTGAGGTCCTGCTCGAGCTGGGCTTGAAGGTCTGGATCGCCGGTCAGCAGAAGGAGGCTAAAAGCGGATGACCGCATGTCCATGAACATTCCGCGGTGAAGAGAGGGCGGGATTATCTCGCTATGGTCAAACGATGTCAATCAGAAAAATCATTCTGATGAAATTTTTTTGCGTGCAATGAAAATGCCAGGCGCGAGTAAACTGCATCACATTGAGATGGCTTCGGGTTCTTTATAGGCGCCACTTTCCGGCCGAGGGAATATTTTGTTCGCTGGTGTCGGTTATTCTATACAGGATAACGCAGCTATCCTTCCAGCGCTTCGGGGGACCATGCGCGCCGAGTTGTTGAGCCTGTGCATGCCCAATTTCTCACCGCATCAGCGGCCACCGGGTGGATCGGATTGAGATGTTCTTGGTTGATACTCGGGGCCCCTGCTCCGTCTGGTACCTCCGGTAGGGGGTAGCCGTGTGACTGCCACCAATGGTGTCGCTTCAGAAGATTTTGGAGGAAAGACGCGAGTCAAGATGAAAGGGCGGGAGAAACTGCATGGGATTTCTCCCTGGACCCGTCATGAGCTGCTCCTTCAAGAGAGGATGCGCAGTGTGCTCGTGATTCTGTCATGAGTGAGCAGTCTCGTTCTATCGACTCAGGCCCAGAACCCGGTATGTACAAAAACCGCTTGACACCTTCTTGCGCAAGGGTGTATACGTTAACACTACATATCTTAATTCCTATCGGAATACTAGGCAATGAAGGTTTCTCTCAAAGCTACATACGGGATTATGGCCGCCCTGGACTTGGCTTTGCACAACGGCACCTCGCCTGTCCGGGCCAAGTCTATTGCACGCCGGCAGACGATCCCTGCTCGATTTCTTGAGCAGGTTCTGCATGCCATGAAAAACGCCGGATTGGTGGACAGTTTGCGAGGCGCACAAGGGGGCTATTTGCTTAGCAAGCTCCCAGCAGAAGTTTCTCTGGCCGACATCGTAGAGGCGCTGGATGGCCCACTCTCGCCTTCCCCCAAACGAGGGGCGGCTGCTCGCCGTACTCGGGGAATGACCAAGCCGGAATCGCTTCTGTCCAGCGTCTGGGAGCGGGTGACACAAGCGGAGTTAGATGTGCTGAGCGCGGTCACTCTAAAGGAATTGGCTGAACGCCACCAACAGATCGAGCAACAGCGGACGTTGATGTACCACATCTGAGATCGAACAAGTCTTGGACAAAGAGGCTTGACATGACCCCTTTCAGGACGATTCACCCGGTCGAGATCCAGACCACACCTGTTCCGCCGAAGATTCTCGAGGAAATCGAGGCTTTCGAAGGAGAAGTGCAGCGCTTGAATGCTGGAGAGGTCCCCAGCGATATATTCAAGCCGTTTCGCCTCCAGTACGGCATCTACGGCCAGCGCCAGCCTGGGGTGCAGATGGTCCGAATCAAGATTCCCTTTGGAGGGTTGACGGCGAATCAGTTGCGGCGCATCGCAGAGCTGGCCGACACCTACACGACCGGCGTCGGCCACGTCACGACGCGTCAGGATATCCAGCTCCACTTCGCGCAACTCAAGGATGTCGGCACCATCATGCGGGGGCTTGCGGAGGTGGGTCTCACCACCCGTGAGGCTTGCGCCAACACGGTCCGCAACGTCACGGCCTGCCACCTTGCCGGAGTCTGCCGAGGCGAGATCTTTGATGTTTCGCCCTATGCCAAGACGGTCGCGCTACATTTGCTCCGCAACCCGTTGAATCAGAGTCTTCCGAGGAAGTTCAAGATCGCCTTCTCCGGTTGCCGCCACGACTGCGCCCTCACGCCCATTCATGACATTGGGCTATTGGCAGCTCGTCTTGAGGACGGAACCATCGGGTTCCGGATGTCCGTAGGCGGCGGGCTTGGAGCTGCGCCCCGCATCGGTCAAGTGCTGCGAGAGTTCGTTTCCATGGACGACCTGATTCCCACCATCGAGGCCGTGATCAAGGTCTTCGATACCCTGGGTAATCGCAAGAACCGCAACAAGGCCCGGATGAAGTTCGTCATCGAGAAGCTAGGTTTCGAGGGGTTCAAGCGGCGCTGGGAGGAAGCCTATGTTGCAATGGGCCATGCCCGCCCCAACCATGAGCCGATGAAGCTGCTCTGGCACCAGGATGAGCCGGCCCCGCTTCTCATGCCGGCTTCGACCAAGGGCGCAAGCGCCGGTTTGGCTGGTGGGAATGGTGACGCCGATGGAAACGGCGCGTATCACGAATTGCCGTATCAGATGTGGAAGCGGACCAACGTGGTCCAGCAGAAACAGCCAGGTTACGCCGCTGCGGTCGTCAAGCTGCAGATGGGGGACATCACCGCGGACCAAATGTGCTTCGTTGCTGATCTGGCCGAAAGCTATTCCAACGGCAACCTCCGGACCACGATCAATCAGAACCTGATCCTTCGGTGGATTCCTGAATCCCGTCTCGAGAATCTTCACACCGAACTGGTCCTGCACGGCCTAGGTGATCCAGGCGCCGAACTGGTGGAGGACATCATTGCCTGTCCCGGCACTGATACCTGTGGCCTCGGCATCACCTCCTCTAAGGGCTTGGCTCGCGCAATGGCCGAGATCCTCCCGCCAGGGCGCGTCCCGGAGGATCTCAAGGGTGTGAGTGTGAAGATCAGCGGATGCCACAATTCTTGCGCCCAACACCACATTGCCACCATCGGATTGCATGGTGTCGGCAAGCGCGTAGGCGAGCATGTCGCGCCCCATTACGAATTGCACCTCGGTGGCCAAGTGAATGGGACCGCCAAGATCGGCCAGATGACGGTCAAGCTTCCGGCCAAGAACGTGCCGGCGGCGGTCTCACACCTGCTCGCGGTATACCGCCGCGATCGGCAGGTGGGAGAGGGCCTGCCTGCCTTCGTCACCAGGACCGGCAAGGCCAAGCTCAAGGAAGAACTGATCCCTTACACGATCGTCCCGACCTTTGAGGAGGATCCCAGCTATTTCTATGACTGGGAAGGTGAGGAGGAATTTGTCCTGGAAGATTTGGGGCCGGGCGAATGTGCCGGCGGCGCGCTGGAGATGATCGACAACCGCATCTTGGAAGCGGAACAGGAACTGTACCAGGCCCGCCTGTTAGCAGAGAAACACCAGTATGCGGTCTCGGTGAACAAGGCCTATCGCGCGGTGCTTGCTGGGGCGAAGGCCTTGTTGGTCACCGAAGGAATTGATCCGGCGACGGATGCTGAGACTTTTTCGGAGTTTGAGCGTCGTCTCGCTGAAAAGAGCATCGTGCCGGTTTCATACCGAAACTTGGGCTCACAGATCGGTGACCTGGGACCGAAGGACACGACGCCGGAATTTGCTCAGGACAAGATCGCCTTTGCACGAGGGTTTGTAGAGGCGTGCAAGGCCGCGACGGAGCAGATGGGGAAGGATCTCAAGCTTGCCCAGGCTGGAAAGGCCGAGGGGGCTGACAAGCCGTCCCCGGCGCTCCCGGAGACGCAGCCGGCCACTGGCGTGACGGTCTTCGACCTTCGGGGCGTCATGTGCCCGCTCAACTACGTCAAGACCAAGCTGAAACTGGAGATGATGGAGGCGGGCGAGCGACTGGAGGTCTGGCTCGACGCGGGCGACCCGATCAAGAACGTGCCCATGAGCCTTCGCAATGACGGCCATAAGATTCTGGCTGAGGAACCGTTGGAACCGGAATCGGCGCACTTCAAGGTGCTGGTCGAGAAGGTCGATGGCTGATGGTCAATGGCTAATGGAGGATGAGGAACAAGAGAAGCAGGTAATCTTCATGGACCATCAACCATCAGCCATCAATCATGCGTCGGCCATGCCGACGACGGATGAACTGAAGGCCATCAACGACTCCTTCGAGACCAAACATCCGCAGGATGTCTTGGCCTATGCGTTGGAGCGGTATGCTCCCCGCATCGTGCTCGCCTGCAGCTTCGGCGCGGAGGATGTCGTGCTGGTAGACATGGTTCACCGCATCAACCCGAGGATTCCGCTCTTCTACCTGGACACGGATTTTCTGTTCAAAGAGACCTACGAGGTGCGGGATCGCATCCTGGCCAAATACGGATTGCTCCCGGATCAGGTCATCCAGATCAAATCTTTGCTCACGCCGGATCAGCAAGCAGCCCGGTACGGCGAGGCGCTCTGGGCGCGGGAGCCCGATCAGTGCTGTCAATTGCGCAAGGTCGAACCGTTAGCCCGCGCGCTCAATGGATACTCGGCTTGGATCACCGGCATCCGGCGAGACCAGGCCCCGACCCGCGCCAATGCTGGGTTGGTCGAATGGGACAAGAAATTCCAATTGATCAAGGTCAATCCGCTGGCAAAGTGGACTGCGTCTGATATCTGGGCCTATATCCAGGTGCATGAGGTCCCCTACAACGAGCTTCACGACCGCAACTATCCCAGCATCGGGTGCACCCACTGCACTGCCCCGGTCTTGCCGGGAGAAGATCCACGGTCAGGCCGGTGGAAAAACTTTGCAAAGACCGAGTGTGGCCTGCATAAGTGAGACGTGAACCGTTATTCGTGAATCGCCGGAGCTTTTGCGTTTAACGATGAACGATTAACGAATCACGAGGGTGCGCCCATGCAGCAATTTATCGCCAAGATCGGGAAGGGGCAAAAAGCTTGGAAGGACCTGACTTGGGACGAGGCCAAACAGGCTATGCGGTTGCTCATCGAGGGGCAGGCCACACCGGTTCAGGTGGGGGCCTTTCTGCTTGCCATGCGCATCAAGATGGAGTCCGTTGCCGAACTGGCTGCCTTCACGGCCGTCGCTCGCGAGTACGTCCCGCCGCTTCCTGTCCCTCGTGATCTGCCGCTTGTGGACCTTCCGACTTATGCCGGGAAGCAGGATACGTTCCATGTCTCGGTCGGCGCGGCCATCGTGGCCGCAGCAGGCGGCGGCGCGATACTGATGCACGGATACGAGGGAATGCCGGATCGGCCCGGAACTGCGGCAGTGCTGGCCAAGCTGGGCATTCCCATCGATCTCGAACCCAAGCAGGCAGCCGACGAACTCGCAGCGAAGGGGTTTGCCTACTTGGATATTGCGCTCTACCACCCGCCGATCGCTCGCTTTCTGGAACTCAGGCGGGAACTCGGTGTACGAAACTTCTTTCACCCGGTTGCCAGGATGTTGAACCCCGCCCGGGCCCAGTCCCAGGTCATTGGGCTGACCCATCCAGCCTACTTCGAGAAGACGGCTGAAGCGCTCAACATGTTGGGATGCCGGCGCGCGCTCATCCTGCGCGGAGTCGAAGGGGACCCAGAGCTCTCTATCGCGTCCGTCACCAAGCTGCTTGAACTGAGGGACGAGCGCATTTTTCCGCTCACGCTCCAGCCCAAGGATGTTGGGTTACCCCTCGGGGCCTTTCGGGAGATGGCGGGCTTCTCTCCCGCACTGGCGGACCAGGAGGCGTCGTTACTCCGGCATATCCTGCACAACCAGGTGCCAGGTGGCCAGCGCAACTGGGTCATCTTGAACGCGGCGATGCTGCTGTACGCGGCTGGCAAGGCCCCGTCCATTTCAGCCTGCGTTCCGCTGGCTCAACAGGCCCTAGAGTCAGGGGCCGCGGCGCGTAAACTCGCTGAATTAGCTCAAAGCCATCAGCCATTAGCCATCAGCCATTAGCAAGGGTTATGAAACATCTCCGTCAGTTGGAAGACCAGAGTGTCTATATCCTTCGAGAAGCCTACAAGCACTTTGATAACCTGGCCATGCTCTGGTCCATGGGTAAGGATTCGACGGTCTTGCTGTGGCTGGCGCGGAAGGCCTTCTTCGGCCATGTTCCGTTTCCACTGATCCATATTGATACCAGCTACAAGATCCCAGCCATGATCGAATATCGTGATCGGCTGGCCCGCGAATGGCGGTTGAACCTTGTGATCGGACAGAACAAGGACGCTCTCGCAAACGGGATGAACCACCAGCTCGGACGAGTCGTCTGCTGCACCGCGCTGAAGACGAACGGGCTCAAGAACCTGATCGCGGAAAAGGGTTATACGGGAATCATCCTGGGCGTGCGGGCAGACGAGGAAGGAACCAGAGCCAAGGAACGGTACTTCTCTCCGCGAGACAAGCACGGAGACTGGGACTTCCGTGAGCAACCGCCGGAACTCTGGGACCAGTTCAAGACTACCTTCCCTGAGGGGACGCATATCCGCATTCATCCCTTGCTGGACTGGACCGAAATCAATATCTGGGAATACATCAAGCTGGAGAACATCCCCTTCATTGACCTCTATCTGGATCACGGGGATGGGACCAGGTACCGGAGCCTGGGGTGCGCCCCCTGCACCTTCCCGATCAAATCTTCCGCGCGGAGCGTCGACGAGATCATCGAGGAGCTCCGTCAAACCACCGTCGCCGAGCGGTCCGGTCGTGCTCAGGATGAGGGACGAGGCATGGAACTGTTGCGCAAAGACGGCTATATGTGACGCACGGGATGCTGAAAAAGCTACGGGGAGCAGGCATGGCAGGGTCCGCCTCCTTGCTCGCGCAGCGCGCACGATCAGAATGTGCTCGATGGACGCGCGCAGTAGAGTCGAACCCTGCCCCGCCTGCGGATGTAAATAATTTATGGGCGGCCTCGTTGGTTGGCCTTTTCGAGCATCCCGTTAACACCGCTAATCCGGTATGACTACCGCGCTCACCGCACCCAGCGAGCATCTCAACATCGTCATCGTCGGCCACGTGGATCACGGCAAGTCCACGCTGCTTGGTCGTCTGTTCGCCGACACCGGCTCTCTTCCCGAGGGTAAGCTGGACAAGGTCCGATCCATTTGTCGCCAGCAAGGGAAAGAGTTCGAATACGCGTTCCTCTTCGATGCGTTCCTCGAGGAACAGGAACAGGGGATCACCATCGATACGGCGCGCACGTTCTTTACCTGGAAAGGCAGACAGTACATCATCATCGACGCCCCGGGGCACAAGGAGTTTCTCAAGAACATGATCTCCGGCGCCGCGCGCGCGGAGGCGGCCTTGCTGCTCATCGACGCGCAAGAGGGCGTCAAGGAACAGTCGAAAAAGCACGGGTACCTGCTGTCGCTGCTCGGTGTCCGACAAGTCGCCGTCGTTGTCAATAAGATGGACCTGGTCGACTACCGGCAGGACGTATACAAGGCTATCGAAAGGGAATACCGGGAGTTTCTGGCCCAGCTCAAGGTCACGCCGGAGCGGTTTGTGCCGGCCAGCGCCAAGCTGGGAGACAATATCGTGAAGCAGAGTCCCAACATGCCCTGGTACAGCGGCCCGACCGCGCTGGAGACTCTCGGCCTGTTCCGGAAAGAGACCGAACGGGAACACCAACCACTGCGGTTTCCTGTTCAGGACATCTACAAGTTCGACGCCCGCCGGATCATCGCTGGCCGCATTGCCTCGGGAATGGTGAAGGTTGGGGATCGGCTTGTGTTCTCCCCGTCCAACAAATCGGCGAACGTGAAGTCCATCGAGTGGTTTAATGTGGAACCGGCTGCCACAGAAGCGAGAGCAGGTCAGTCCACCGGCATCGTGCTCGACGAACAGATCTTTATCGAAAGAGGCGAAGTCGCCTCGCTCGATGACTCGGTGCCGCTGGTCTCCACCACCTTCCGCTGCAATCTTTTCTGGATGGGGAAACGCCCGCTGGAGACCGGCAGGAAGTACTTGCTGCGCCTGGCGACCCGTGAGGTGGAGTGCGAGGTCGCCGCTATTCATCGGATCATTGATGCCGGCGACCTCGCCGCCCGGCAGACCCAAACTACCGTCGGCAGGAACGAAGTGGCCGAACTGACGATGCGTACCAAAAACCCGCTGGCTCTCGATCTCTACAGCGACTTCGAGGTCACGGGCCGGTTCGTCCTCGTGGAT
>Ga0209869_1000112_pt1 | contig 11302 bp, 10 predicted proteins | sample GWRWS1_50_60_FD_187238 | JGI IMG/M metagenome (GOLD analysis project Ga0209869, IMG submission 187238) | Riverbed sediment microbial communities from areas with vegetation nearby in Columbia River, Washington, USA - GW-RW S1_50_60 (SPAdes)... | ecosystem: Environmental > Aquatic > Freshwater >...
GAAATCCGGCCCCGGTCCCGATGTCGAGCATGGCGTGAGTCGGCGTCACGACGACTGCCTGGCTGCAGGCGAGCGAATCAACGAAATGCTTGATGGCAATCTGGTCCGGGTGTCTGATCGCGGTGAGGTTGATCGTCTTATTCCATGCGATCAATTCATTAACATACACCGTCAATTCGGATACTTGACGGACAGTGAGCCCAATCCCGAATTCTGCAGCCCCCTCGAGCAAGCCTTTGCTCCACCGTCCTTCCAGATGCACGGGGCACATCTACGACAAACGGTCACCCGCGTCAAGCGCTTTTTTCGTGAAAGGAGGGGCCCGACATCATGGAGGCGGTCGGGGCAGGAGTTCCGCCAGGCGTCACCGGAGTCAGTGACATCTCACTGCATGGTCGAACGTGAAGCCACGACGTGCGCATGGGCTTGCCGCCGGTCGCGTTCCAACGCCACGAGCAGAAGGGAAACCGCCGCTGGTGTGACCCCTGAAATCCGAGAGGCTTGACCGATGGACGCCGGCCGCACATGCTTGAGCTTCTCGAGCACCTCACGGGAAAACCCAATGACTCGGTCATAGTTAAACGCGGCAGGAATCTGGCGCTCTTCCAGCTTTTTGAACCGGGCCACTTGCTGCAGTTGTCGCCTGATGTATCCGTCATATTTCACTGTAATTTCAATGCATTCGACAATCTCTTCATCTGCAATGCCGGGTTCGCCAAGCATGCCACAGAGTTTCTCATAGCTCAGTTCCGGGCGCTTCAAAAGCTGCGCAAGGGTCAGGTCGGGTGTCACCCCTTCCAACTGCATCGCCGCAAACTTGTCTCGCAGTGGTTCGGTCCAGGTCGGTCGGGTCTCCTTCAGACGCGACAGTTCTTTGTCGATGATGGAGCGCTTGGCTTGGGATCGAGCATAGACGCGGTCCTCGACAAGACCGAGCTGGTGCCCGAGGTCCGTCAACCGGAGGTCCGCGTTGTCCTGTCGCAAGAGCAGCCGGTATTCGGCCCTGGAGGTGAACATCCGATAGGGTTCACGCGCATCTTTGGTGATCAGGTCGTCGATGAGAACGCCGATGTAAGCCTGCGACCGATCCAAGATCAATGGCGCTTCGCCCCTCAGCTTCAGCACCGCATTGATGCCCGCCATGAGCCCCTGTGCGGCCGCCTCTTCGTAACCCGAGGTGCCGTTGATCTGGCCGGCGTGATAGAGCCCGGCGACGAGTTTTGTTTCGAGTGTGGGGTGCAGTTGGCGCGGCGGGAAATAATCATACTCCACGGCGTAGCCGGGCTTCAGCATCCTGGCATGCTCCAGTCCAGGTATTGTCCGCAGAATCTTCGACTGAACATCAACCGGTAGACTTGTGGAGATCCCGTTTGGATAGTATTCGTTGCTGTCCAACCCTTCAGGCTCAATAAAAATCTGGTGCCTGCTTTTGTCCGCGAAGCGAACAACTTTGTCCTCGATTGAGGGACAGTACCGCGGACCGACCGAGTCAATCACACCGCTGTACATGGGGGAGCGATCAAGATTCTCACGGATGATGGCGTGGGTCTGTTCATTGGTGTACGTGAGATGGCACGACACCTGAGGCAGTGTAATTCTCTCCGTTCGATACGAAAATGGAGGTGGGGGATCATCACCTGGTTGCGGGATCATGATGTCAAAATTGATGGAGTCACGATCCAGACGCGGCGGAGTGCCGGTCTTCAGGCGTCCCACTTCGAATCCCAGGTCACGCATACAGTCCGAGAGATGCTCTGCCGAAGCCTCCCCACCACGTCCGGCCGGGAAATGATTCATCCCGACATGAATTAATCCCTTAAGGAATGTACCTGATGTCAGAATTACCGCTCTTGCAGAGATCTGCTCCCGGGAATCGGTAAGCACTCCGGTGACTGCACCCCCTTGCGTGACCACGCGGTCAACCGTGCCGCGGCCGATGTCGAGCCCCAACTGGGAGCGAAGTGTCTGCTGCATGGCCTGTCTATAGAGCTTCTTGTCGCACTGAGCCCGCAGCGCCCGGACCGCCGGCCCCTTGCTGGTGTTGAGCATCCGAAACTGAATCCCTGCCCGGTCGGTGTTGCGACCCATCTCGCCGCCCAGCGCATCAATTTCCTTCACCAAGTGCCCTTTGGCGATCCCGCCGACTGCGGGGTTGCAGGACATCTGTGCGATCTTATCCTCATCCATCGTCAGCAGGAGGACTCGCGCCCCCATCCGGGCGGCTGCAAGAGCCGCTTCACAGCCGGCGTGGCCTCCACCGACTACGACGATGTCATACTGTCGTGTCATACAAATACTGCATGATTGGAGGCGCGAGGCCAAGGGCGATAGGTCAAATGATATGGCCTGCCTCTAGCCCCTTGCCTTTCGCCGGCTCATTTCCCGATGCAAAACTCTCGAAAGATGCGATCCAGGATATCGTCCGTGCTGACCGCACCGGTAATTTCGCCCAGGGCATCAATGGCAGCTCGAAGGTCCATAGCCACGAATTCTCCCGAAAGTTTCGCTCCAACAGATCCGGCGGCGTTCGTCAGCGCCTCTTTGGCCTTGAGCAGCGCACTTTGATGGCGCAGATGCGTGACCACGATCGACTCGCCCGGCTCAAAGTCTGCGCGAAGAATCATCGCCCGAAGACGGTCCCGTAGATCGTCCAGACCGTCCCCGGTTTTGGCCGAGATGCAAACTACGGCGCAAGCCGGTTCGTCATGCTCCAACGATGCAAGTGCTGATGAATCGATCCGACGGGGCAGATCGGTCTTGTTGACCACCACCAACCGCTTCTTGTCCCGGTGCCGGGCCAGCAGCTCGTGGTCCTCCTCGGTAAGCGGCATCGAGCCATCCAAGACAATCAGCAACAACTCCGCTTGCTCCATAACGGCCAGGCTGCGCCTGACGCCCTCCTGTTCGACCGGATCCTCAGTGCTATGGACTCCAGCTGTGTCAAACAGCCGCACCGGCACCCCCCTGATGTTCAGCACCTCTTCGAGTACATCGCGTGTCGTCCCCGGCACCGGCGTGACGATAGCGCGATCAGTCCGCAGGAGCGCGTTCAGCAGACTGGACTTGCCCACGTTAGGATGCCCCATTATCGCGGCGGTCACACCCTCCCGGAGAATACGTCCCTCCCGACAACTGCTCGCTAAACGGGAGAGTTCTTCAATCGTCTTTTGAAGATTCGCTGCAAGCTCCTCTGGACGGATAAACGCAATGTCCTCCTCAGTGAAGTCGATGGCGGCTTCCACGTGGGCAAGCAGGCGGATCAGTGCCTCCCGCATTCGATCAATTTCAGACGACAAGGCTCCACGCAGGTGTTCCTGCGCAATCCGAAGGCTGCCGGCCGTTTTGGCTCGAATCGTGTCGAGAACTGCCTCAGCCTGCGTGAGGTCGAGCCGCCCGTTCAGGAACGCGCGCTTGGTGAACTCACCAGGTTCAGCCAGCCGAGCCCCCCGACGGATCACTGCCTCACACAGAGTCTGGAGAACCAACGGCCCCCCGTGGCACTGGATTTCCACCACATCTTCGGCCGTGTAGGAACGGGGAGCTCTCATCACAACGACGAGCGCTTCGTCAATGGCCAGGGAGGAAACAAGCCGCCAGTTCCTGGCCTGGACCAGTCCTGTCTGGGGTTCTTGTACGGGCATAGCCTCAAGAAGGTCGGCATGGTACATGACGTGGCTTGTGACAGACTTGAGCGGTCTGCCGGACCGGAGCTTCACAAGACCGGTCGCCGCTTCAATGGCCTTCTCCCCGCTAATTCTCAGAACCCCGATCCCACCTTCTCCTACTGGAGTCGCAATGGCGCAGATCGTGTCCTGTAATTCTCCGCTCATGGTTTATCCGCTGATGGCTCAACCGAGCTCTCCGCCTCAGCCCTCTGCACGACCTTGTCCTTCTTCCTTTTTCCGGCCTGTTTCTCCCCATCCACAGGCGAGGCGACTGCAGCCGTGCCCTCTGAAGCGGACATGAATGTCGGCTTCTTGAAGACATACCGATCTGTCACAAACTGCTGAAGGATGGTGAGTACATTGTTGGTGAGCCAGTAGAGCACCAGCCCGGCTGGGAAAGTCAGAAACAAGAGGGTGAGAAAGGCCGGCATGAGCAGCATGATCTTGGCTTGGGTCGGATCCATGGTGGTAGGCATGATCTTCTGCTGGACGACCATGGAAACTCCCATGATCACAGGAAGGACGTAATAGGGGTCTTGGACCGAGAGATCCGTGATCCACAAGACAAATGGGGCCTGACGAAGGTCAATCGTCATGTACAAGATGTTGAACAGCGCGACGAACACCGGCATTTGAAGCAGCATCGGGAGGCATCCCCCCACAGGATTCACCTTATGGTCGCGGTAGAGCTTGATAAGCTCTCGGTTGAGCCGCTCCCGGTCGTCCTTGTACTTCGCCTGCATGGCGACGACTTTGGGCTGGACGCCCTGCATATCCTTCATGGACTTGTAGCTCTTGTACTGGAGGGGAACGAACAGCAGTTTGATGCCGACTGTCAGAAGGATAATCGTCACGCCGTAATTTCCGGTATAGTCGTAAATGAAACGGAGGATGTAAAAGATCGGCTTGGCCACGAATTTGACGAAGCTCCAGCTCCCATAGATGAACCAGCCGAAGTCTATGGTATCTTCCAGACCGACATTCAACGATTTGAGCGTGTCGAATTCCTTAGGACCAGCATACAACTGCAGTTTGAGGGCTGATGACGGGTCGCCCTGAGCAATCCGAATGCCAGCGGATACGAGCTTGTCACCTTCTTTCTTGACCAGTGCGGCGGTCGCTTCGCCGGGGATCAACACGCTCAAGAAATACTTGTCCTGGAGAGCCACCCACCGGACTGTGCCTTTGCGTTCCAATTCTCCATCAGGGGTGTCTTTCTCGATCTTGTCATCCACCAACGAGGCCGGTCCAATGAGCCCGATGAACCCCTCTCCCCATTCCAGGATCCCGAAGTTCGTGCCCAGGCCGATATCCACTGTGCCCCTCAGCCCCTCGGCCTTGACCGAGACATCCACGAGGTAACTGTGGTAGTGGAAGGTGAGTTGCTTCTCCACACGCAAGCCACCCCTGGGATCTTGATAGGCGAAGGTGAGATGGCCGTTAGGATGAGCCTCATCCAGCGTGGAAAAATCTTGCTCAACCTGATACAGACCGTCCAATAATTGTCTGCTGATGACCGGGTCCGGGACCTGAAGGGACAGCGGCCCCTTAAACTTACCCCCGGAATACATGAGTTGAACTGGTTGCGGCCCATCGGGGCCCTTGGTCGAGTAACGCTTGAGTTCCCACCCCTTGATGACCGCTCCACGGTTGGTGAATACCGCCCGAAATAGGTCCGTCACAACCTCGTAGGTCTGCTCCTCAACAGGAGATCGCGCGTCCTTCTCTCTCGCATCGAGGCGTGCAGACCCGAGGGTGGGTGCGGACACAACTGGGAGAGGCGCGCTGGGGGATTCAGGACCTTTTGCGGAAGCTGAGGGACTCTCGATCGTGCGAGGCTGATCTGGCTGAGGGGGCGACTGGACCATCCCCATCTGCTTCAGCAAATAGTCATAGCCGATAATAATCGCGAGCGCAAGAATCAGAAAGATAACGACCCTCTTTTCCATCTATCGAGGACTCCCTTACTAACGGTAGAAAGCAGTGGTCAGGACGAAACCCGCTTCAAGCATCAGGACGGTTTTGAGCTGGCGGCTGCTGTCCTTACATCGCTGTTATTGAACGGGATCGAACCCACCGGGGTGGAAAGGGTGACATTTCAGAAACCGAAGGCAGGCCCACCCCAGTCCCCGCAGAGCCCCGTATCGCTGGATCGCCTCACAGGCATAATGGGAACAGGTAGGCTCAAACCGACAGGCTGGCGCAAGCAGGGGGGAAACCCATCGCTGATACAGCCGAATCAAGCTGAGGCAGAGTTGTCGCATCGTTGGTCCAACTCAACAATCATCAATCCTTCATGCCGCAGAGCCGCTTTCCAGGCGTCCTGAAGCAACCGGTGTTGGACGATCAGGGCCTCCCGCCTCGGGAACACCAAGAATTCGCGTCCTCCTACCAACTGTTGCCGGACTTCCCGCGCCAATTCCCTGAACACACGTTTGGCTCGATTCCTGTCCACTGCTCCGCCGAGACGCTTGCCCACCACAATCCCGATCCGGGTCTGTGATGATCCTGATGGACAGGAGAGCATGTTAAACAGTGGGGTCTGAAACCTGCGGCCATGTTTCTTCACACGCTCAATATCGGTGCTTTTCCGGAGGAAGAGAACACGATCTTCCGACGGTCTGGTCATCGTTAGGGGTCTACCGGAGAGCCACACACCGCGACGGACGATCTCTGAGACTACAGGCAACGTCGCTCACACAGTAAGCCGCGCCCGCCCTTTGGCTCGCCGGCGGGCCAATACTTTCCGCCCACCCTTTGTACTCATACGTTTCCTGAACCCATGCTCTCTTTTTCTTTTCAAATTTGACGGTTCTCTGAAGGTAGTTGACATGGCGACGCTCCTCCATAGTAATCCAGCCCACAAAACGCAGCATTATATGAGCCGTCCCTCGGTGTGTCAATCGCGCGACGGTAGACTTGTAGACCTTGCAGCAGGCCTTGGCGACAGCTCAGACCGTTTCAGTCCGGACTGGCAAGAAAGATGTGAAACCATTAGCTCTTCGCGGTCCTCTATCCGAGCGGCCTGATCAACTCGCTGTGAGGCGGTTTTGTGTACCCTGAGCCAATCTGCCACATGATGTTGAGCCATGACCCATTGCACGAATATCGTAACCCTGCTGAGACATAAGACCTTCTTAGAACCCCACCGCCTGGCACTACGCTTGCTCAATCACCTGCCTTGTGGTGAAATGTCCGCGCCTTGTCCAGGCCAGACTATACCGGAAGGAGGTGAAAACAAGATGAGAAAAACCTTCGTAGCATTGATGGCATTGGTTATAGCGATGACCTTCGGCACGGTGACATTCGTCCAAGCCGACGAGAACGCAGCGGCGCCAGCGCCTGCTGCTCCTGCTGCTCCGGCTGCAGCCCCTGCTGCGGCGCTTGAAGAGAAAAAGGACATGGGGGAGCATAAGGGCACGGAGAAGAAGGTGGAGAAAAAAACAGCGAAAAAGAAAGCCAAAACGAAGGAGTAGCACAGGCCTTCTCGAACAGACCGGCCCTCTTCGGTTGCCCTCCCCCCGACTGAAGGGGTTGCCGGTCTTTCGTACATTGTTTGAAAGTCAACATGTCTCCCCGCCGTGATCCTTCATATTGTCGCGAGACAGCAGCTCGACCAGTAAGGAGATACCGGATGAAGCAACCGTTCATATGCTATTTGATGGTTTCTGCCCTAGCGCTTGCCGGGGGCTGCGCCCAGCCCCCGACTGACAAGCTCACGACTGCTGAAAAGGCGATCAACGAGGCGAGAGCTGCGGGGGCACCCACCTACCTGGCGGAGGATTTTGCTAAATTAGAAGGCATGCTGACTACGGCGAAGAGAGAGATTGCGGAACAGGATGCCAAATTTGCCATGCTTCGCGATTACGACAAGGCCGAGCAGCTACTTGCCGCCGTGGAAACCGATGCAGCGCGAGTGAACACCGACGCTACGAAAAAGAAGGAAGAAGCCAAGGCAGTAGCCCTGCAGGCCCAGCAAGCAGCACAGGAGGCAGTGAAGGCCACCCAGGAACTGGTCAAAAAGGCACCGGTCGGGAAAGACCAGAAACCGCTCCAGGCGATCAAGGCTGACGCGCAAGGATTAATCGCGTCCCTCTCCGAGGTCCAGACGGCTCTGGATGCAGGCGACTATCGGGTCGCACAAATCAAAGCCAAGGCTATCCAAGAAAAGAGTCTGGCAGTCCAAGCAGAAATCCAGCGTGCCATAACCAAAGTTGGCGCTGCCAAGGGCCAGAAGGACAAGCAGGTGAAGAAACATCCGTCACAGTGAGGATCTTGATGCCCGCCCCAACCAGAGTCTTCCTGTCCGGCTGTTCGATGGTGATCCTGCTGATCGGCAGCCTGGCCGCCTGCGTGCAGACGGCGCCTCCTGAACTCCTCGAAGCAGTGGAGAGCCTCGACCGCGATCTCGTGGCGATCCAGGGAGCGGAGTTCGCCCCGACAGAATACGCGCGGTTCGTTCAGGACTGGGCGGCACTCAAGGGACGGATGCTGGCCGAAGCAGATGTGATTCGGTGGCCGTGGGAACCGAATCCGCTCGCGGCACATCTTCAGAAGGTTCAAGAAGAAGGTGAACAGGCCATGGCTGTCGCGACGCAGCGGAAGGAAGAGGAACGTCGCGATGCTGAAGCGCGGCTGACCTTGCTGGATCGACGGCTCCGTATCTTTAATAGCCGTGTCGATGAGATGGAAAGCCGCGTGGTGCTTGGACAGAGACCGATCGAGACCGAGCTACTGGTCAGGCAAGCTCATTCCTTCTTGGACCAGGGATTGTTTGCCCGCTCGCTGCAGGCGACCGAGCAGGCTTCCACGCTCATAGTGGCTCAAACGGCCTTGCTGACCACGGAACTTAAGCGGTACGCTGACGAACGCCTGGTTGGGACTTGGCGCCAAATGGCGCGCCGCACCATCGCCTGGTCGCGGACCAATCAAGCGACTGCGATCCTAGTGAACAAAGCCGATCGCCGCCTGACCATTTACCGGAATGGCCGCCCGGTTGTCTCGTATCAGGTACGGCTCGGCTACAACGGCATCATGGAGAAGCGCTACCAGGGAGATGGGGCGACTCCGGAAGGGCAGTACCGGGTTGTGAAGAAGCGTGACCGAGGCCAGACCCAGTTTTATCGGGCTTTGCTGTTGGATTATCCCAATGCCGAAGACCGACGGCGCTTTCATAAGGCCCGCAGAACTGGAGCCATCCCGGCTGGAGCCTTTATCGGAGGGCAGATCGAAATTCACGGAGAGGATGGCTTGCCCATGAGTCAGACCCTCGGATGCCTTATGCTTGACAATCGCCAGATGGACAAGCTATTTGAACAAGTTGAGGTCGGCGCTCCCGTCACCATTATCGGCGCCCTCAAGGTCTCCAATCCTGTGGCGCTTGCATTGGCGGATCTGGAACAGTTCGAAGAAGGCTGAACACTCGTGAAGTGCTTTCCGTCTCTCCCTCTCCTCGTGCTCGTCGGTATCCTCTTGCTCCCCGCATCTCACCTCAGAGCGCCCTCTGAGGCAGAGGGCAACGTGGCCGGCCTGGAATCGCACAAACAGACCGATGCGTCTGAGTCTTCGCGGCTGGTGGCGCGTCATGTCGCCCTGCAACATCAACTGGCTCAGCAGGCGCCTGCCGGTCACTATATTGTCGTGGACACGGCGCGCAATCGGCTCTCCATCATCCGTCGTCAGGAAGTCTTGTTGACGGCTCTCGCTTCGACTGGCAGTGGAACGATCCTCAACGATCCCGACCGTCCCGGCACCCGGTGGATCTTCGACACACCTCGGGGTGAATTCACGATCCAGTCAAAGCTCACGAATCCTATCTGGGTCAAACCGGACTGGGCCTTTCTCGAAGAGGGGCTGGGCATCCCCACCGATGCGGAGCATCGCCTCGAGCCTGGCGTGCTCGGAGATTATGCCCTGGGGTTCGGCAAAGGCTATTTCATTCATGGGACGCTCTACGCGAGGCTTCTGGGCCAGAATGTGACCCATGGCTGTATCCGCTTGAACGACGACGACCTCCAAAGGGTGTACCAACTCTCGAAGGTCGGTACCACGGTCATGATTTTCTGATTCCTGCGCGCTTTCCCTGTCGACACGGGCAAGATGAGATTTTTCTGGGCCATGGTCCTAGCGGCCCTGACTTGGGCCACTCCCCCATCAACCTCAGGGCCAGCTTCTCAAACTGGCAATCAGGCCCGTGACCCGGAGGGGCTGCGGGAGGCAAACCGAGTCCTGGAAGAAGAGATCAGACTTGCCGCCCACCCACAGATTTATTTGCTGCTGAATTTACCCGACCGCAGTATCGTCATCAAGGGGCGTGGCATCGAGCTGCGCCGACTTCCGATCAGCGCTTGGCAGGCGATTGAGGAACGGGCAATGGTTGGAGTCTTTCGCCTGCGTGCGAGACCACAGGTGGCTCGTCCGAAGGCGACCCCTCTGGACGATCCTGCCCAAGACCCCATCGAGCTCAAGGACATGCCAGTAGCCTACGAACTCCTCTTCGATCCGACCCTCGCCGTGACAGTCGCTCCGCCGTTTCAGGATCGGCCATGGCTCTGGGCCATGGGCCTCATGAGGGACTCCTGGACAAAGACTGTATCCTGGATCCGTTCCACTGCCGCACCCGATGAGAACGCCAGCAGCCCGTGCCTTCGTCTCACCCTCTCCGTCGAAGCCGCTCAATCGCTTGCCTGGTCGGTCACAGACGGCATGCCGCTTGTGATCAGACGAACGACCCCTCAGTAAGCGAGCAGGTATAGCTACCTCGATCGCCGTTTGCCTTTTGTGGCCCCCCGACTTTAAGATACGCGCTGATTCCAACCTGTGGGGTGAATGATGCTGGCGACAAGGATCAGCGCAAATCTGGGGAGTTTGCAGGCCGTTGTGGAGTCGGCTTTGAATGAGATGGCGAGCACGCGAGTTGTCGCTCGCCTGTGGGCCAAGGACCATACTCTATGGAAACCGGGGCCGGCTGAAATTGAAAATCGGCTCGGCTGGCTCAGGGTAGCGGAACAGATGCGCGAGCAGGTAGGGACGCTTCGCGCGTTTGTGCAATCCGTGCGTCACGCCGGGTTCCGCCATGTGGTCCTGCTCGGCATGGGTGGGAGCAGCCTGGGTCCGGAAGTCCTGCGTTGCACCTTTGGATCGGCGCGTGGGTATCCCCGTCTGTGGGTTCTGGATTCGACCGTGCCTGGCGCCGTGCACGAGGTCACCCAGTCCATCCACCCGGCCCGCACATTGTTCATCCTGGCCAGCAAATCTGGCGGGACGATTGAAGTCCTGTCGTTGTTCTCCCATTTTGGGCGCCTCGTGGCCCGTGCGCGTGGGAATACCGGCGGAGCCCAATTCATCGCCATCACCGATCCGGACACAGGGCTCGTCTCCCTGGCGCGTGAGCGTCGCTTCAGGGCCACCTTTCTCAATCCACCCGACATCGGGGGGCGCTACTCGGTGTTGTCCTATTTCGGTTTGGTGCCGGCGGCCCTCCTCGGGCTCGATCTGAAGACGCTGATTGATCGTGGGATCGAAATGGCGGAGGCCTGTCGCCCCACCGTATTGCTGGAAAACAACCCGGGAGCCTGCCTTGGGGCTGCCATGGGGATGCTCGGTCGTGCTGGTCGGGACAAGGTCACCGTGATTAC
>Ga0209869_1000115_pt1 | contig 11237 bp, 8 predicted proteins | sample GWRWS1_50_60_FD_187238 | JGI IMG/M metagenome (GOLD analysis project Ga0209869, IMG submission 187238) | Riverbed sediment microbial communities from areas with vegetation nearby in Columbia River, Washington, USA - GW-RW S1_50_60 (SPAdes)... | ecosystem: Environmental > Aquatic > Freshwater >...
CCCCACCGACGAAACCAGCGGAGCATCACGACGGGAATGGCCAGGATGAACAGGGTGGTGAGGATGAAGGCGAGCGGGCTGTTCCACGGGATATGCTCGAAGTTCATCCCGAAGAATCCGGTGACGGCGGTCAACGGGAGGAAGATCGTCGCGATGATGGTGAGCTGGCGCACAATGTCGTTCAAGCGGTTCGAGGTGGCCATCAGATATGCCTCGATCGTCGTCGCCACCAGGTCCCGGCAGGCGTCCACGATCTCGGACGCCCGCGCGAGGTGATCATAGACGTCCCGCATGTAGAGCGCGATCTTGACGTCCAGGAGGGGGTAGTCGCGCCGGCTGAGGGCGTTGAAGACTTCGCGGAGAGGGCCCAGGGATTTCCGGAGATGGATCAGCGACCGTTTCACAGTAAAGAGGCGCTCGAGGATTTCAGGGTTGCCGGAGCTCACGACCCGGGCCTCGAGGTCGTCGATCTCATCCTCCACACGGTCGAGGAATGGGAAGTACCGGTCCGCGACGCTGTCGCCGAGCATGTGAAGAAGGAATCCCGGGGGCTGGGCCAGGCGGGCTGGCTCTTTTCGGATCCGGTCGCGGAGCCTCGACACCGACTCATTCTCACGCTGATGGACGGTCACCAGGGCCCGCGGCGTCACGAAGACGTAGAGCTCTTCCAACTCCTCGATGACGCAGGGATCCTCGAGCCGCTGGGGGATCGCATGGAGAACCAGGAAGAGGTAGCCGTCGTAGTCCTCCACCTTCGGGCGCTGCCCGCCGTGCAGGCAGTCTTCGATGGTGAGAGGATGAAAGCCGAAGGACCGACCCACCGCCTCCATCTCCTCAACGCCCGGGCTGGCCACGTCCACCCAGAGCCTGCCCTGGTCACCGGCCAACCAGGGACCGAGCGAGGCGAGGTCCGTCGTTTCTTCGACGCTCCCTTCGGGCTGACATCGCACCGCTACAAACATCTGGCACCCCCGCGTGTCATCGGACCGGGAAATCTATGCCGCCCATGCACGGCCCTTCGCTCCGACGAGTGCAGCCTGAATCATCAGGAACTCCCCGACATTGTCCATGGTAACCAGTCCGACGAGCTGCCCATGGCTCGTCACGGGGAGGGTACGGCACTCGCAGGCCTGCAGGCGCAGGAACACCGGCTCGAGCATCTCGGCAGAATCGGCCACTTCAAATTCGCGCCGCATCACGCCACTGACCGGCGATTCCTGGCCCTGCTGCGCCAACGCGACGACGAGATCGTCCCGCGTCAACACGCCAACCACGCGTCCGTTCTCCACGACAGGAAAATCCTGCTGGGAGCCCGCCAAGATCAGCTCAACGGCGCGGACCAGGGGATCCCCCGGGGAGAGGGTACGGAAGTCAGTGAGCATCGCCCGGCGCACCGGGATGCCGCCCAATGCCGACTTCATCTGCACCATGCTCGTCTCCTGCGCGGCGCCGATCCACACGAACAGGGCGATGAAGAGCAGGAACGGATTGCTAAACAGCCCGATGAACCCGAACAGAAAGGCCATTCCCTGCCCCAGACTCCCGGCAATCTGCGTCGCCCGCACATAGTCCATCCGCGTCGCCAGCAGGGCGCGCAATACCCTTCCGCCGTCCATCGGGAACGCGGGGAGCATGTTGAACCCGGCCAGAAAGACGTTCACCACCATGAGGCGCCCCCCGAATGAGCCCTTTGTCACGCCGAGCTCCGCGAGGGGCGCCCAGCTGCCGGTCACCTGTAGCCAGACATAGAGGGCAAGGGCGATGACCACGTTGACGGTGGGACCGGCAAGGGCCACCCACAACTCCTGCCTGGGATCGTCGGGCATCCGTTCCAGGCGGGCCACACCACCGATAGGGAGCAAGGTGATGTCCCGCGTCTTGATGCCGTATCGCTTTGCGGTGAGGGCATGCCCAAGTTCGTGGAGCAGCACGCAGCCGAACAGGGCCAGAATGAACCCCACCCCTTCGACCACCACGGTCGCGCTCCGCGCCTCCAACCAGTGACTCGCCGCCACCCAGCCGATGAGGACGACGAACGTCGCATGTATATAGATGCCGATGCCTGCCAACTCGCCCAGCTTCCAGGACCATTTCATGCCGTTCTCCCCCACCGGTGGTGTAAGGCGGGTCTCCCTTCAGGTTACGCCGTCCGGCGTCTTCACGGTGTGCTCCCCGTCCCCGGCACCCACCTTTCCCTCCCCGTGATCGAGGAGGACCAGGGCTCGCTCCACCTGGTGCCGGTTCCCCACCAGGACGAGCACCTCCCCCGCCGCGATCCGGTGGTCCGGCCCGGGGTTGGCCCAGACCCTTCCGTCCCGGATCACCGCCACCACCGAGGCGCCTGTCCGATGCCGGATGTGCAGCTCGCCAAGGGTCTTCCCCGTGGTGGAGGCCGCCTCTCGGGCCAGGTACGTCTCCATATCGACCTGCGCAAAGAGCCGGGCCACATCCGCCTGCTGCAGTGGAGGCACCTGCAACTGGCGCAGCATCTCGTATCGCTCCCCCCGTATCTTTTCCACCTGTTCTTCGATCACCGCCCGGGGGACATGATAACGGCGCAGAACGCGTGCAAAGAGCTCGATGGACGTCTCGAACTCCTCTGCGATCACCTCATCTGCTCCCAGACGGTGTAATTCGTCGATCTCAACCTCGTACCGGGTCCGGACGACGATGTGGAGGTGGGGATTAAGCTCCCGGGCCAGCCGGACCGCCCGACGAATCGAGGGGGGGTCAGAGATGGCCACCACCAAGGTTCGGGCGTGCGGGATCATCAGGTGCTTCAAGACCTCTCGGCTCGAGACGTCCCCGTAATAGATGGGCTCTCCCATCTTCCGCATTCGTCTCACGGTCTCACCGTTCATCTCCAGGATGCAGTAGGACACCTGCGTCGCCTTGAGGACCCGGGAGAGGTTCCGACCGGTGGGACCGTACCCCACGATGATCACGTGGTCGCGGAGTTGTACCCCCTCAGGCCGAAGGTCTTGGAAGCTCCGCCCCGGAAATCTCCGCTCGATCCACCGCAGGCGGCCGACCCGCCGCGCCAGCGTCGGGCTCACCTCAATCATGAACGGGGTCAGGAGAAGGCTGACGACCGAGGCAGAGAGGAAATACTGATTGACCTGTGGCGTGATGAGCCCCCACTCCCATCCTACGCGAGAGAGGACAAAGGAGAACTCTCCCACTTGGGCGAGCGCGCACCCCACCAATGCAGCCACGCGAAGGGGATACCCAAGTGCCAGAACGCTCCCGACGGCCACGACCGTCTTTCCGATCAGGATAGCCGAGAGCGTACCGGCGACCTCAAACGGGTAGGCCAAGAGGGTGCCCGCATTCATCAACATCCCCACCGAGATGAAGAAGAGGCTGCTGAGACTATCCCGCAGGGGCACGATATTCGCGAGGGCTTGATGGCAATACTCCGATTCGGCGATGACCATTCCCGCGAGGAATGCCCCCAGGGCAAGGGAGAGGCCGATCTGCGCCGTGGCCCAGGCGGTCCCCAGGCAGATGAGGATGATAGAGATGATAAAGACCTCCGGACTCCTGAGCTTCACCACCTCAAAGAGGATCCTCGGGACGAGGAAACGGGAGAGGAAAAAGATCAGGGTGACGGTGAAGACGACCTTGCTCAGCACCCAGAGGATGGCGACCGGACTCGAGGCCTCTTTGCCGCTCAGGAGTGGCGTGAGGAGCATCAGGGGAACGACACAGAGATCTTGGAAGAGGAGGACCCCGACGGTAAAGCGGCCTTGCGGCGAGTCGATCTCTCCTCGGTCCATCAGGATCTTGAGCACGATGGCCGTACTCGACAGGGCAAGGAGGAACCCGAAGAAGACCGCCTGCTCCCCCGGCAGGCCAAGAACCCAGGCCCCTGCTGAAATGAGCAGGATGGTCCCCACCACCTGGAGGCTTCCCCCCCACAGAACCATCTGCCGGTCGAGCTTGGAGATCGAGAACTCCAGGCCGATGGTGAAGAGGAGGAGGACCACGCCGATCTCGGCCAACAACTCCACCTGAGCCACATCGGCGATGAGGCTCAACCCATAGGGGCCCACCAGAACCCCCGAGGCGAGGAAACCCACGATCGTCGGCTGCCGCAGGCGGCGGAAAAGAAACACCACCAGCGTCGACACCCCGAAGACCGCCACCAGATCCCTGAGAAAGGCTATGTGCTCCATCGCCCTCTTCCGGCCCAGGTTCGCGCCCTATCCTATACATCGAGAACGACAGGCGCAAAAAATTCTGATCGATACAGCCCGCACTCCAGCAGGAGCTGTCTTCCCCTGATCGTCAGCAGGTGCATCGAGCCAGTCACCGTCCGCGCCGCGCCCCAGAATCGAATGTCCATTGTTCCCTCCGCAAACATGGATTACGGCCTTGATGATTGATTCCCGTGGTAAATGAATTTGCCTGTGCAGAAGGAACAGGACGGGAGGGGGCCACCTCGTCAACTTTCGCCGTCCGGTCGTCTTGGAGAAATGTTGGCGGCGCCCGAGAGGTCCCGCGCCTTATCCTTTATCTTGCGGAGGAGAGCTCTAGCCCATGCAAACTCGGTTGCCAGGATGGCGAGTCCCGCGGGGATCACAAGAATCGCCGGACCGGGCAGAATGATCATCGCCACACCGACCAGCAGCACGCTGCTGCCGACGAGCAGGATCACGACCCTCCTCGCGTTCTTATAGCTCAGCACGGCTAGGCCGGTCAGTCCCTTCCGGGCTTTCCGAAGGTGGTCATCGCCCACGCCTCATACGCTTACGGGAAGATCCCCATCTCCTCGTACGATACGGCGATCTTGTTGATGGCGCTGATGAAGCCTGCCGTCCGGAGGTCCGGGATCTTTCGATCTCTCTTCCATAGCTCCCGGATATTACAGTATGCGTTGATCATGGTCTCCTCCAGACCGGAATTGACCAGGTCAAGTTCGTCGGCCCCGTGGGCGATGACGCGCCTTTCAGCCTCAGAAAAGGTCTTCCCCGTCGCCGTCTCGACGGCCCGTAGCATCTTCTCGAAGGCCGTCTCTTCAAACCGCTTGCCCATTCTCCCAAACCGAACATGGGAAAGATTCTTGAGCCATTCAAAATACGAGACGGTCACGCCACCGGCGTTCAGGTAGATGTCCGGGATCACCATCACCCCCTTCTTCAGGAGGATCTCTTCCCCGGCCACCGTGGTGGGACCGTTCGCCCCTTCCGCGATAATTTTCGCTCGGACACGTGGGGCGTTGACCTCGGTGATCTGATTTTCGAGAGCGGCTGGGATCAAAATGTCGCAGTCACACTCGAGAATTTCGGCGCTATTCGCCAGATTCGTAGCCCCTGGAAAGTTCAGGATCGAACCCGTCTCTTGCCGGTGCTTCATCACACCATCCACGTCCAATCCCTTGGGATTGTAGGTGGCGCCTTCGGGCATGGCTGCTCCGACGAGAACACATCCCCCTTCCTGACAGAACTTTGCGGCGTGATACCCCACGTTCCCCAAACCCTGCACCGCAATCCTTTTCCCCTCCAGTCCCTTGGAGAGGCCAAGGGTTTCCATGTCCTCTTTGCAACTACAGGCCTCGCGAAGGCCGAAGAACACCCCGCGCCCGGTGGCCTCCATCCTTCCCTGAATGCCTCCCGACGACATGGGCTTACCGGTCACGCACGCTAACGTATCGATCTGTCCTGGGTGGAACGCCGTATAGGTATCCGCAATCCAGGCCATCTCTCGTGGACCGGTTCCGTAGTCGGGGGCGGGCACGTCCACTCCGGGACCGATGAAGTTCTTCTTGATCAGCTCGGCGGTGTACCGCCGGGTGATCTGCTCCACCTCGTGGGGCGTGTATTTTTTCGGGTCGATCTTCACCGCCCCCTTCGCGCCACCAAAAGGCACATCGACGATTGCGCACTTGTAGGTCATCAGGGCAGCGAGGGCCTTCACTTCGTCCTCATCCACCTGCTCGGAGTATCGTATGCCCCCTTTGACCGGAAGCTTGTGATGGCTGTGTTCAACCCGCCAGCCGGAAATGACCTCGTAGCCTCGCTGAGAGCGGACGGGAAATTGAAAGGCATAGACACTGTTACAGGCCTTGATGACGTCCAGCAGACCTCGCGGATGCGGCGTGAAGGCCGCGGCCTTCTCGAAATTGAACGACACATTCTCAAAAAAACTCAGATGGGGTTTCTTCGTAGTCATCGACCTCTCCTCTGTAGGGTCAATCCCTGACCCATCGCCCCCAATGGCGTCGCCGTAGATTCAACTCGTGCTCTAGCCATAACGCTCCCTGAGCACCTTCCGCTGCACCTTTCCATTGGCAGTCTTCGGAAGGGATTCAAGGAAGACGATCTCTCGCGGGCATTTATACTTGGCGAGACGCTTCTGGGCATACTCCAACAGCTCCTGCTGGAGTTTCTCGTGCTCACGTCTTCCAGGGTGAAGGACAACAAAGGCCGTGGTGATGGTCTTGTCTTCCGCCACGCCTATACCTGTGACGGCGCACTCATGGACCGCCGGGTGTCCACCGAGAACTCTTTCAACCTCCACGGGTGACACCCGATACCCGAAAGTGGTTATGATGTCGTCCTCTCTTCCCACCAGCCACAAATACCCGTCTTCATCTTTGGTGAAGCAATCGCCGCTGATAAACCACTTTCCACGAAACATCTTGGCAGTCTCTTTGGGCCTCTCCCAGTAGTGAAGCATGATTCCCGGATCGTCCTTGGGAGTGGCGAGCACTCCCGTCTGTCCCACACCAACCTTTTTCCCCGCTTCGTCAACGAGCAGAGAGCGGTGTCCGGGCTGCGGCTTTCCTGGCGACCCGGGTTTAATGGACATTCCGGGCATATTGGAAAGATAGTAACTGAACTCACTCATCCCCAGTCCGTCATGGACTTCTACCCCCAGCCGGTCTTTCCAAGCGAGAAAGAGCCCTTCGCTCAGATGTTCACCGGCGCTCAGAGCATGATGGAGGCTCGAAAGGTCAAGATCGACTTCGTCTGCGACACGAAGCATCTGTCGGTACACCGTGGGAACGGCCATAAAGACGTTCACCTGATACCTCGCGATAAGCTCAATAAATTTCTTGGGGTCGTGCTCTCCGCCGTAGATGACCGTCGAGCAACCACGACGCCACGGATCAAGACACCCTGTCCCCAATGTGTACGTCCAGTTGAGTTTCCCTGCGTGCATGACAGTATAGTCGGGCTTCAGCGCCTGCCAGTAGAGGGCAGCAGGATCATGTCCGATAAGCGCGCGCTGTGCGTGGACCACACCCTTTGGAAAGGCTGCCGTCCCGGAGGTGTAACAGATATACGCCATGTCATTCGCCTTGGTCTCCGGGACCTTCAGATGTGCAGAACTTTTCTCTACCACGTCCCAAAAACTCATACACCCGAGCGGTACACGATTCCCAACGATGAGGACAGACGTGAGTGCCTTATTTTGACGGCGGTTGACCTCGACGGCCTCGTACAACTCGGGGGTAGTGACGACACCCTTCGGTCGGCTGTCGTCCAGCAGGAAGGCAACCTCTTCTGCGGTCAGCATCGTGCTGCTTGGAATCGGGACGGCCCCGATCTTCATCGCACCCAGGAAGACGAGGGGAAACTCGGGCAGGTTGGGAAGGCGGATCAGCAGGCGGTCGCGCTTTCGGAATCCAAGCGCGCGGAGAGCGTTGCCTATTTGGTTGGTAAGCCTTGCCAGATCGGCAAAGGTAAATCGTTGAGTCTCGCCTTCTTCATTCTCCCAGTATAAGGCGATTTTGTTTCTGTGCGTTCTTCTCCGGGCGTGCTTATCGGTGCAGTCACGGCCAATGTTGTAATAGGTGGGGATTTCCCATTTCCAAGAGCGGCAAAGCTTTTCGTAGTTAAATTTCATCGTGCTCGCTTTCCGATACGCAGCCGCCACAGCACAGTGTACCCGAGGACATTGCCGAGGGAGGCCTTATTGAATACGACCAGTTGATCCCTATGCAAATTCCTTGCCTCTCGGCGCGAACACGTCCGCCACCCCATTCCTTACCCCGCCTCTGGAGCTATTACCCTATTCGGCGCCATCGGGCACTGCAGACTCGTCCGAGGCAAGCGACGCGCTTCTCCCGCTGTAGGTCGCGGGGCACGAGGGGGATCATGTCCCGGCTTACCCCCGGTAATCCAACGCGCATCAGAAATGGCCGGTGAGGAGCCAGCCGACGACATAGGCGACGATGGCCACACCGAGCCCGACCAGGAACATGTCCATGCCGCTCCGGATGACTCCCCGGCCGGTAAAGAAGGAGCGGGCGGCCCCCACGCCGAAGTGCGACAGCATGCTGATGACGATGGAGCCCCAGACCGCTGCAGAACCGGACGCCACCAGGAACGGCAGGATGGGAATAAAGGCGCCAAAGCCGGTGGCGATGCCGGTGATGATCCCTTCTCGAAGGGGCGTCACGGACTGGGGCACGATCCCCAGCTCCTCGCGGGTCTTCTCGGCCAACGCAACTTCGGGATCCGCCATGATCCGCTCGGCCGCCTGCCGGGCCTCCTCCGGCGTCATCCCTTTGAGCTCATAGAGGAGGGCCAGCTCTTCTTTCTCGACCTCGGGCATGAGCCGGATCTCTTCCCGCTCCATGGCGACTTCGTGCGTGTAGACCTCTTGCTCGCTCTTGGCCGCGAGATACCCGCTCGACCCCATGGAGAGGGCATCGGCGATGAGGCCGGCGATACCCGAGATGAGGACGATCCCTTCCGAAAACTCAGCCCCAATGACCCCCATGATCAGGCCAAAGTTAGCGGTAAGGCCGTCATTGAACCCGTACACGACATTCCGAAGATAGCCGCCCGAGGCGGTCCGGTGCCACGGTTCGCCTTCGCGCCCCAACATCTTGCCCAAGGTCTCGGCATGCTCGGCCGTCTCACGCGCAAGCTTGCCGATTGTCCCCTTGGGTCCATGGACCGGCGCCTCTTTGTAAGCCTGGAGATATCCTTTGAGTTCCCGCCCCTCCTCTGCGAGGAGGAAGGAGAGGAGGAACTCCGGGCCGAAGGTTCGTCCAAGCCAGGCTAGGCTCTTGGCCCGGAGGCTGGGACGGAACGCCGGAAGTGTCTCGCCCTGCTCCTTCAGGATGTCGCTACAGAGCTTGACGTGGCGCTCCTCCACCTCGGCCAGACGCCGGTAGACATCAGCACGCTTCTGGTCGGGCTCGATGGCAGCGAGGGACCGGTACAGGTAGGCCGCGTCCCCTTCATCCTGCCAGTGCTCGCGCCACACCTTCACATCCACCGGAGATCCCATCGAACGCCCCGCTTTCGCCTCTGCCCAGTGCATTTTTGAGCAACATACCCTGAAGCGACGGAGCGGTCAATGCTGGGGAGCTGGGTGTCGGGTGTTAGGTGTTAGGTGGAGCCGGCGACGGAAGGCTCACCGGCGAGGGAAGCAAATCCTGAGGAGGGCGGAAACTGGTTTGCGGCCGGCCGGGGTCCCGCCACGGCAACAGCCCCTCCAGGTCCCGAGCGACATTGGCGGAAGCGGCGGGGTCCCCTCGGCAGGCGACGGCCTGGGAAACCGAGGCGCGATCCATGCCCGCCTTCCTTGCAAGGATCGTGAACACGGAGGGACCCGGGCCGTAAGCCGCCGAATCGGGTCGCCGCGAGAGCCCCGGAGCGAGGGGCCGAGGGTGCTGTTGCAGCAGAATCAGGACCTCGTGGAATTTTCCGATGACGAAGGATGATTGCCCGAGCCGGCGAGCCAGCCGACGACAGGACTTGCTGGGCCGCGGGTGGGGTGCTGCTCAGCCATTTTGGGATTGAGGGAACCGAGGCAACGGTTGAAGGTTCAAGAGGGGAGGGTGCGAAGTGCGCGATGTCGGGCCATCCGGATGGCGAGGCGGAGCGCTTCCACGAGACTCCGAGGGCTCGCCGTCCCCTTTCCCGCGATGTCGAACGCGGTCCCATGATCCACCGACGTCCGGATAATCGGCAGGCCCACGGTCACATTGACCGCCCGATCGAAACTCCTGAGCTTGACCGGGATATGCCCCTGGTCGTGATACATCGCCACGACGAAATCGAATTCCCCTTTGAGCGCCCGGTAAAAGAGGGTGTCGGGGGGTAGGGGCCCAACGGCATCGATCCCCTCGGCCCGGGCCGCCGCCACTGCCGGAGCGATCTCCTCCCGCTCTTCGTGGCCGAAGATCCCCTGCTCCCCTGCATGGGGATTCAGGCCAGCCACAGCAATCCGCGGCCTGCGAAGATTCCAGGCCGCTGCCGCCTCGTGCGCCAGGTGGATGACCTGCAGCACGCGGTCCTTTCTGACCCGATCACACGCCTCCCGGAGGGAGAGGTGGGTAGAGACGTGAAGCACCCGCAGCCTCCCCGCCACGAGCATCAGCGCGTAACTGCGGCTCCCGGTCCGTTCAGCGAGAATCTCGGTGTGACCCGCAAATGGATAGCCGGCGCGGTGCATCGCCTCCTTATTGATGGGGGCCGTCGCCACCGCGTCTAGTTCATCGGCCCTGGCGAGATCGATCGCCCTGAAGACGTACTCCACGGCCGCCCGTCCGGCTTCAGCGGAGAGGATGCCCGGGGGGCACTTCTCGAGATCGATGTTCTTGAGATCGAGGACCGCCACCTCCCGGAAGCGGCCGGTGGCCTCTCCTGCCGATCCGATCCGCCGGAGGCGGAGCCCGCTTCGCACATAGCCTTTGGCCCGCTCCAGAATATTGCCATCGCCGATGACGATCGGGATGGCCTGCCGATAGATCGCTTGTTGAGCGAGGGCCTTCAGGATGATTTCTGGCCCGATCCCGGCAGGGTCGCCCATCGTAATGCCGATGCGCACCTTCTTGTTTCGCGTCGTCACTCGAGTCTCCCTCTCGATGGATCATAACATACCCCATCTGTCGCCCAAAAGGCGTTCGCGGTTCACAGTTCATTGTTCATGGTTCATGGTTCATGGGCCCGGCGAGGGGAGCAAGGCCTGAGGAAAGCGGAAAGTGACTTGCGTCCGGCCGGGGTTTCACCACGGCAACAGCCCCTCCAGGTCCCGAGCGACATTGGCGGAAGCGGCGGGGTCCCTCGGCAGGCGACGGCTTGGGAAACCGAGGCGCGATCCGTGCCCGCCTTCCTTGCACGGATCCTGAACACGGAGGGACCCGGGCCGTAAGCCGCCGAATCGGGTCGCCGCGAGAGCCCCGGAGCGAGGGGCCGAGGGCGCTGTTGCAACAGAATCAGCCACCCCGTGGGAATTTTCCGCTGACGAAGGCCGCTGCCCCGAGCCGGGAT
>Ga0209869_1000116_pt1 | contig 11015 bp, 10 predicted proteins | sample GWRWS1_50_60_FD_187238 | JGI IMG/M metagenome (GOLD analysis project Ga0209869, IMG submission 187238) | Riverbed sediment microbial communities from areas with vegetation nearby in Columbia River, Washington, USA - GW-RW S1_50_60 (SPAdes)... | ecosystem: Environmental > Aquatic > Freshwater >...
CGCGGAATGACCAGCGTGTGTCCCGGCGTGCAGGGGAAGATATCGAGGAACGCCACCACCCCGTCCCCGGCAAAGATCGTGTGCGACGTCCGCTCCCCTCGAGCGATCTGACAAAAGAGGCACCCGCTCACGGCGCGTTCCTCGCTTTCCGCCCTGTCGGAATGGGAACCCATTCCACCACGGTAAGCCCGAAACCGTCGAGTCCCACAATGCGCCGAGGATTGCTGGTCAGCAGGCGAATCCGGCTGAGTCCCAAGTCCACCAGGATCTGGGCGCCGATCCCATACTCGCGCAGATCCATGCGACCCCGAGGAGACTCATCAGGTCTGGGCCCCTCGGAGTCGGTCAGGTGGCTTGTCCACCCTACTCCGCCGGATGCCTCACGGATGTACACCAGCACACCTTTCCCCGCCTCGCTGATGAGCTCCAGCGAGGCCTGGAGCTTCTCCCCGCAGCCGCAGCGCAAAGACCCGAGGGCGTCACCGAGGAGACACTCCGACTGAACCCTCACCAGGACGTCTTCCGCCGCAGCCACATCCCCGAGAATCAGGGCCAGATGGTGCCGCCCATCCATTTGGCTTTCATACAGGATGCCCTGAAACGTCCCGTGGCGGGTGGGAAAGGTCGTGCTCGCGATGCGTTTGACGAGCTTGTCGCGCCGCATCCGGAAGTCGATGAGGGCCTTGACGGTCAGGCTCAACAGGTGATGGCGCTCGGCAAAGGCCTGAAGGTCTGTCAGACGCGCAGCCTCCCCCGCGTCTGTCAGGATGGCGCAGAGGACCGCGCCTGGGTAGAGCCCCGCCAACCGACAGAGATCGAGGGCGGCCTCTGCCTGCCCTGCCCGCGTCAGGACCCCCCCTTCCATGGCGCGGAGCGGAAAGATGTGACCGGGCCGGACCAGGTCCTCGGGCCGGGCCTTGGGATCGACCAGCGTCTGAATGGTGACGGCCCGGTCAAAGGCAGAGATGCCGGTCGTCGTTCCTGCCCTGGCATCCACCGACACACAATAGGTGATGTCACCGGACCCCTGCCGCTCCGGGACCATGATCGGGATCTTGAGGGCCTCGAGACGCGCGCCGTTGAGGGCGACACAGATGATCCCCCTGGCCTCCCGGGCCATGAAGTTCACCGCCTCGGGGGTCGCCCGCTCGGCCGACAAAACCAGCACCCCCTCACTCTCCTTGGCCTCGTCGTCGGCCAGGACCACCATCCGCCCCTCGCGAACGGCTCGGATCGCCTCTTCTACCGAATGGCCGGTCATCTTACTCCTCGACTACAGCTCGGAGCTTACTCTTCGACCGGGGCTCAGAGTCCCTCCTCGACAGCCGCTCGGATCGCCTCGAGATGGCTCTCGGGAACGTCCAGAGGAACGACACATCCCGGGGCCAGGATATGCCCGAGACCTCCCGTCTGCGCCAGGGCATCCTTCACCTGAGCCCGCACGGCCGCCTCGGGCCCGTCCCGAAGGGTCTCGACTTCATTGAGTCCCCCCACGACCGCGCCGCGATAGCGCTGCTGTGCCTCACGAAGGGAGGGCGACGTGCGCCGGTCGTGCCAGTTGATGGCCGGAACCGGATAGGCTGCCATCACGTCGAATGGGATGTCCAGGCCGTGGACGTGCAGGACCGAAAAGGGGCTCCGCCCGGCCACCTGCTCCAGGATCCGTCGGTCGTACGGTTCCGCAAAGCGGTGATGCTCGTCGGCGGTCAAGAGACCGGACGATGCCACCTGGGTAGCGAAAAAGATCCCATCCCCTCCCGATTGCAGGCAGGCAGCCGCATACCGACTCATCGTCTCGGTGATCACCTCGAGGGCCCCATGGATCAGTGCGGGTCTTTCCCGGAGGTCCGCCAGAAATCGCTCGTCGCCGGCGAGCTTCTTCGCGATGGAGAGAGGGCTGAACACCGTCTGAAGGACCGGCGCGTCATCGGGACGCCCCTTCACCACCCGACGGAGACATTGTAGCTCCCGACCCAACGCCCCCGCCTCGGGATCTAGCGGGCGGAGGTTTGCCCAGTCGCCCGGGCGCCTGACCGCGTGATCGACACAGACCCGGGAGCCGTCGATGTCCCCCTGGTAGCCGACCCGGCAGCCCCAGTCCTCGACGCAGTACACCCCGGTGGGCATCACCTTGATGAAATCGAGGTCGTATCGGCCGTGAAAGGCGAGGAGCGCCTCGGCCAGCGCGAAGGGATCCTCATCGAGGTGGGGAAAATGGCACCAGAAGCTCACGGGTGGGCGGTCCACCGGTCTTCGCTCTACCGCTCTCTGGATTCGCTCTGCCTTGGTCATCTCGACCCTGGCCCCCCTGCCCCTTTTGGTCCCGCCCTATGATAGAGAGAGGAGATAGGAGTTGTCAACGCATCGGTCCAGCCGGTCGGTGGCGAAAAGCGGCCCTGGTGGGCCGATTGACAAGGGCTCTCGCAGCGTGCTAGCCTTATGTTTCCCGGTGTTGAGAGGAAAGAACGCATGCGACTCGATCAGTTCACCGTGAAGGCCCAGGAGGCCATCGATGCCGCCCGTCGCCAGGCAGTCGAGATGGGTCATCAGGCCATCGATGTAGAGCATCTCCTGCTGGCGCTGGTCGAACAGCGTGAGGGGGTGATCTCCCCGCTCCTCCAGAAGCTCGGTTCGAACCTTCACCAGCTGCGCACGCAACTCACGGAAGAGTTGGCACGGCGCCCCAAGGTGCATGGCGGAGGAGGTGCAGAGTACGTCACCCCCCGACTCCAAAAGGTCCTCGATGCGGCCCTCCAAGAGGCGACACACCTGAAGGACCAGTACGTCTCGACCGAACACCTCCTCCTGGTCATGGTGGACCAGGCCGGTGGGGCCGCGGAGCGGATCCTGAAGGAGGCCGGGGTCAGCAAGGACGGAATCTACGCGGCCCTGGCTGCGCTCCGCGGCGGGCAGCGCGTCACCGACCCGCATCCGGAGGAAAAATACCAGGCCCTCGAGCGATACAGCCGGGATCTGACGGATCTGGCGCGGAAGGGGAAGCTGGACCCGGTCATCGGGCGCGATGACGAGATCCGCCGCGTCATCCAGGTCCTGTCCCGTCGGACGAAGAACAACCCCGTCCTGATCGGCGAGCCAGGCGTGGGGAAGACCGCCATCGTCGAAGGGCTGGCGCAGCGGATTGTCAACGGCGATGTCCCCGAAACCCTGAAGAACAAGCGGGTCGTGGCGTTGGACATCGGCTCGCTCGTCGCCGGCTCGAAATACCGGGGTGAGTTCGAGGATCGGCTCAAGGCGGTCCTCAAGGAGATTACCGAATCCGAGGGGCAGATCATCTGCTTCATCGACGAGCTGCATACCCTGGTCGGGGCCGGGGCCGCGGAAGGGGCGGTGGACGCCTCGAATATGCTCAAGCCGGCCCTGGCCCGCGGCGAACTCCGCTGCATCGGCGCCACCACGCTGGATGATTACCGGAAGCGGATCGAGAAGGACCCGGCGCTGGAACGGCGGTTTCAGCCGATCGTGGTCGGGGAGCCGTCGGTCGACGACACCATCTCGATCCTCCGGGGCCTCAAGGAGAAGTACGAGGTGCACCACGGCGTCCGCATCAAGGACTCGGCCCTGGTGGCCGCCGCCGTCCTCAGTCATCGCTACATCAGCGACCGATTCCTGCCGGACAAGGCCATCGATCTCGTCGACGAGGCCGCCTCCCGCCTGCGCATGGAGATCGACAGCATGCCGACCGAGATCGACGAGGTCGAGCGACGGATCCGACAGCTCGAGGTGGAACGGGAGGCCCTCCGCAAGGAGACCGATCCGGGCTCCCGCGAGCGCCTGGCGCACCTGGAGGGGGAGCTGGCGAATCTCCGGGAGCGATCGGGGGCCATGAAAGCCCGCTGGGAGCGGGAGAAGGCCATCATCAAGAAGATGCGAGAGATCAAAGAGCGCCTGGAGCAGAAGCGGGTAGAGGAGCAGCAAGCCGAGCGGAAGGGCGACCTGGCCAAGGTGGCCGAGCTGCGCTACGGGGTCATCGCCCAGCTTCAGAAAGAACTCGAAGCCGAGCGGGCGAAGGTCGAGGCCATCCAGAAGGAAGGCATGATGCTCAAGGAGGAGGTGGACGAGGAGGATATCGCCGAGGTCGTGGCGAAGTGGACGGGCATCCCGGTCACCCGGCTGCTGGAGGGCGAGACGCAGAAGCTCCTTCGGATGGAGGAGAAGATCCGCGAGCGCGTGGTCGGCCAGGATGAGCCGATCAGCGCTGTCGCCAACGCCATTCGCCGGGCCCGCTCCGGGTTGCAGGACCCCAAGCGCCCCCTGGGGTCGTTCATCTTCCTGGGGCCGACAGGGGTGGGCAAGACGGAACTCGCCAGGGCGCTCGCCGAGTTCCTCTTTGACGACGAGCGGGCCATGGTCCGCCTGGACATGTCGGAGTACATGGAGAAGCATACCGTCTCCCGGCTCATCGGCGCTCCGCCGGGCTACGTGGGCTACGAGGAGGGGGGGCAGCTCACCGAGGCGGTGCGGCGCCGACCCTACTCCGTGCTCCTCTTTGACGAGATCGAGAAGGCGCACGCCGATGTCTTTAACCTGCTCCTGCAGATCCTGGACGACGGGCGCCTCACCGACGGGCATGGCCGGGCCGTCGACTTCCGGAACACCATCATCATCATGACCTCGAACCTGGGGAGTCACCTCATCCAGGAGATGTCCGATGAGGAGAAGATCCGGGAACGGATCTGGGACACGCTCCGGGCCCACTTCCGGCCGGAGTTCTTGAACCGCATCGACGAGGTGATCATCTTCCACCGCCTCGGCATGCGTGAGATCACGCAGATCGTGGAGATCCAGCTCCGGCAGCTGGCCAGAAGGCTCGCCGAGCGGAAGATGCAGGTGACCCTGTCGGAGGCCGCCAAGCAGCACCTGGCCGAGGTCGGCTTCGACCCGGTCTACGGGGCCCGGCCCCTCAAGCGCGCGCTGCAGCGGCTGGTGCTCGACCCCCTGGCCACGAGAATCCTGGAGGGGGAATTCAGGGAGGGCGACCACGTCCTCGTCGGTGCCGAGGGCGACCGGATCGTCTTCACCAAGGCAGCTGCCGCTCACAAAACTTAGTTCGGGGTTCACAGTTCAGGGTTCAGGGTTGAAAGCCACGACGTCTTCCTGTCTCTGAACTATGAACTCTGAACCATGAACGGCATAACTCATGCAGGCGCTCGAGGGCGTGAAGGTCGTCGATTTCTCCCGGATCCTGGCGGGACCGTACTGCACCATGATCCTGGCGGATCTCGGGGCCGAGGTGGTGAAGATCGAGGAGCCCACGTCGGGCGATGAGGCCCGGGGCGTCGGTCCCTTCCTCAAGGGGCTGAGCGCCTATTTCGCGAGCCTGAACCGCGGCAAGAAGAGTGCCGCCCTCAACATCAAAGATCCGCGGGGGCGGGATCTGGCGGCCGCGCTCATCGCCCGGGCCGACGTCCTGGTGGAAAACTTTCGTCCCGGGACCATGGACCGACTCGGCCTCGGCTACGAAACGGTAGCCACGCGCAACCCCAGGCTGATCTATGCCGCCTGTTCCGGCTTTGGCCAGACCGGGCCCTACCGGGCGCGGGGGGCGTATGACATGGTGATCCAAGGCATGGGCGGGGTCATGTCCATCACGGGCGAGCCGGGGGGGAGGCCCTTGAAGACCGGCCCGGCGATCGGGGATCTGGCCGGCGGCCTGTTTACGGCCATCGGGATCCTCGCCGCGCTCCAGGCCCGTGAGCACACGGGCGAGGGACAGATGGTGGACATCGGGATGCTGGATTGTCAAGTTGCCCTGCTCGAGAATGCGATCATCCGGTACACCACCACCGGCGAGATCCCGGGACCGCTCGGCGCGCGGCATCCGTCTATCGCCCCCTTTGAGGCCTTTGAGGCCAAGGACGGCTACGTGATCTTCGCCGTGGGGACCCCCCATTGGGAGCGTTTCTGCCGAGTCATCGGTCGTGAAGACCTGCTCGAGGACCGGCGCTTTGCCACGAACGCGCTGCGCGCCGAAAACCACGGAGCACTGCAACCCCTCATCGCCGACATCGCCAGGACGCGAACGGTCCGAGAATGGATGGCAATCATGGAGAAGGCGGACGTCCCATGCGGGCCCATCAACACCATCGATCAGGTGGTGGCCGACCCGCAGGTCCAGGCGCGAGGAATGATCACCACCATCCACCATCCCGGGGCCGGCGCCGTACGCTTCCCGTCCTCTCCGGTCAGGCTCTCGCGGACCCCCAGCCGTGCTGACCGCCCCGCGCCACGGCTCGGCGAACACACGGCCGAGGTGTTGAAGGCGTGGCTGGGGCTCGAGGGAGCGACCATTGACACGCTACGGCAGCAGGGGGTCATCGGGTGAGCCAGCCTCTGGCCATTGTCATTGCTATTGCCATCTGTGTCATCGCGGTCGCTGTCGGGGCAGCGGTGGTTGCCCTCCTCCCCTTGATCCGCCAGGCCCGGGAGACACTGAGCCGGGTAGACACCCTTATCCAATCGACAGAGGGGGATGTGCGCCTCACCGTGTCCGAGCTTCGGAGCGCGGTCCATAACCTGAACCAGCTCTCGGCCGAGATCTTCAAGAACGTGGACAAGGTGACTAACACGGCGGAAGTCCTCCGGGGCTTGGGCGAGACGATCAGTAATACGAGTGACATCATTCGAACCACCGCGCATCCCCGTCTCCTCGTGGCGCTGCTGGTGGGACTCAAGACGGGAAGGTATCTCCTTCGCAAGATCTTTTCAAAAAAGAGGAGGTGATTGTCGATGAGCGATGACCGTGGATTTGGCGGGGCAGCCGTGGTCCTGGCGTTTCTGCTCGGGGGCGCCTTCGGAGCCCTGAGCACCCTGTTGTACGCCCCGGAATCGGGAAAGCGCACCCGGGTGCGGATCCGCCGGTTTACCGAAGACCTCCAAGAGCGGGCCCTCGATGTGGCCGAGGAGGTCCGGGACCGGGTTGACGAGGCGATGGACCAGGGCCGCGAGGCCGTCTTGTCCGCTTTCGAGGCGGGGAAGGAGGCCTTCCAGCGCGAGCGGGAAAAGCTGACATCGTCTTCCTAATGGATGGGACAACGCATCCTTCGCATGAGTGCCCGGGAGGGTCTTCCCGGGCCTCATGCTTTTCCGCACCGACCGTCGGGCGCTCTGTCGCGGCGCGCGCGTTTTCGTTGCTGCCCGTGCTCGGCCTGGGCGTTTGGAGCGCCGCTTTCGCCTGTTCCGAACAGGCCTGTGAGCAGCACTTCCTCCTGCAAGAGGTGCGGGAGGTCCGGCTTGCCGACGGGGGGTATCTCCGCGAGGCCTCCGGGCTCACCGGGTTCGGGGGGTATCTTTGGACCGTCTCGGACAAGAACGACGCCGCCATCTACCGGCTGGACCTTTCAAGCCGGGAAAGAGTGGCTGCCGCCCGGGAGACCCCTCTCCACATCTCTCCGGCCATCCGGCAGGCACTGTCGGCGTGCAGGAGCCATCGGGGAGACCGCCTGGATCTCGAAGGGATCGCAGCGGATGCGGGAGGTTTTTTCTTCCTGCTTTCCGAAAACTACCGGGCCATCCTCATCACCGAGGTCGTCGATCCCAGCGGCCCCGCCCCCCGGGCCACCGTCAAGGACGTCCTCTGTGTCCCGGAGAGGAACCTGACCGCCAACGACGGCTTGGAGGGGCTGAGCGCCTTTTCGGGCGGCCTGTTGACGCTGGAAGAGGGTAGGGGGTCGCCGACCAAGAGACTGTACCGGTGCCTCGCCCCTGACCGCCGCTGCAGCTCCCTATCATTCCCCGCCCTGGACGGGCGCACCCCAGGCATCTCCTTCCGTGATCCCCACGGAACGCGGCTCCTGGTCCTGAACACCGCGTTGGGACTCCTGGAGCGCTTCAACAAGATTTGTGAGGTGCAGGTCGAGGATCAGACCATCACGGCCTGCGTGCTGGACCTCGACCGGGTCAAGGAGGGCGCGAAGAGTCGGGATGACGTCCCGGAATCGTTTCGGCGAGAGGGGGGAATGAACTACGAGGGGATCCACTTCGATGCGGCCACAGGGCGGCTGTATATCATCAATGACAACAACGCCGTCTGGAACCGGATTTTTTACCTGGACGCCGACCGCGAGCCGACCCTCCTCCTGATCTTCACGCTCAGCCAACCCTCCTCCCCCTGACACTTCAGATCGCTATCGTTGGAGTTTTCTCGTTTCTACTCAGGCTCCGTCTTCCTCTTGTCTTTGCTTCAGTCGCCTCAGCTTATAGTGCAGCCCCCGCAGGCTGATGCCGAGCAGCGCCGCGGCGGCCGTCTTGTTGCCGCGCGTCTGGGTCAGGGTGTCCAGGATGAGGGTCCGCTCCCGGTCGCGCAGGCTGAGTCCGGCCCCCGCCTCTGCTCCATTCGGGGCGGCGCTGGGGGGGACGAGCCGGTGCTGCTCCTCGAGGTCGATGAGCGCGCCCTCGGCGAGCACCCCGGCTCGCTCGATGCAGTTCTCGAGCTCCCGCACATTCCCCGGCCAGTCGTACTGGAGGAGGCGCTGGAGCGTCCGGGCGGTCACCCCCTTGAGCGGCCGGTCGCGGTGCTGGTTGACCTGCTGGACGAAGTGGGCGACGAGCAGCGGGATGTCCTCCTTCCGCTCCCGCAGGGAGGGGAGGGTGAGCCGGAGGACATCGAGCCGGTAGAAGAGGTCCTCCCGGAAGCGGCCCTGCTGGACGAGGGAGGCGAGGTCCCGGTTGGTCGCGGCGATGAGGCGGACGTCGACCCGGAGGGGGGTGCTGGTGCCGACCCGGCGGAACTCCCGCTGCTGGATCACCCGGAGGAGCTTCGCCTGGAGCGGGAGGGGGAGCTCGGCCACCTCGTCGAGGAACAGCGTCCCGGTGTCGGCGAGCTGGAAGACCCCCACCCGGTCCCCGACGGCTGAGGTGAAGGCCCCCCGGACGTGGCCGAACATCTCGCTCTCCATGAGCCCCTCGGGGATGGCGGCGCAGTCGAGGACGACGAAGGGGCGGCCCCGGCGGCGGCCGGCGGTATGGATCGCCTGGGCCACCAGCTCCTTGCCTGTCCCACTCTCCCCGTAGAGGCAGATGTTGGCCGCGGCAGCGGCCACCTTCCCGATCCACCTGTAGACGGCCTGCATGGGGGCCGAGTTGCCGATGAGGTCTGGGAAGGGATGGGGGGATACGGGGGACGGTTCCATAGGATAACTCCGGGTGTGGATGAACTCTCTGGAGGATAACGCGATGCATTAGTCTCGTCAACCATTTTTTGCGGTCGCAGCAATAAACTGTTGCCGCATAAAGTTAAGTAGTTGATTGTAAACGGTTGTGGAATACATTGTTCCGACCGACCAGCGAACCAAGGGCGTCAGAAAAACAGAAAGGTCAGCGTGATGAAGAGCGGCAGTAGGATACCGTGGTCCCCTAAGCTCGAAGACAACCCGGTAGTTGTCCGCACCGGAATCGTAGTTCACATGGACCAGACCAAAATTCCTATCCGGAAACTCTTTCAGGACCTCGCCAACGATCTCGTCATTGTCATCGATCTTGACCCTGCTGCCGTGGGCGCGGATAATCAAGTTCTTGAGCTCTTCTTCTTTATTCGCGATGGGAGACGGGGTGAACTGGTAGATCCGGGGGCGCTTATTGTGTCCTGGGAGATGGACTCGGCACCGCTAGTCTTCCAGCCAGACGTACCCAACGGGACTACTCCCTGTCAAGGCCAAAGTGCGTCGGTCTCCTTACGGATCCCCTCCTGGATCGTGAAGCTTTCCCATAACCGAACTGGATAAGCGTCTTCCTTGCGCCTCCCGGCCGCGTCACGCGGCCTAGCGACCCAGGAAATCGCGGGCCTCGAGGGATTGGCCGGTGACGTCGCGGGATTCGTCGGAGGCGAGATAAACGAAGACGGGGGTGATCTGCTCGGGGGTCGGCAGGGTCAGCGGGTCCTCCTCGGGGTAGGCGGCCGCCCGCATGCCGGTCCGGGTCCCGCCTGGGTTGACCGCGTTGACCCGGATATGAAGCGGCTGAAGTTCAGCGGCCAGGAGCTGCGTGAGCCCTTCCAGGGCGAACTTGGATGCGGCGTAGGCTCCCCAGCGAGGCTTGCCGATGCGGCCGACTCCAGAGCTCACATTGATAATGGAGCCTCCACCGGTCGGGATCATCAGAGGAAGGCAGGCCTTGATGACAAAGAAAGGTCCATGGAGATTCACGGCGACCACCGCCTCCCAGTCGTCTTCGGGGTACTCGAGGATGGGCACCCGGGGGCCGAGGAGGGACGCGTTATTCACCAGGACGTGTAATCCAGCGAACTGCCTCTTGATCTCCCCAGCCAACTGCTGTACCTGCTGCCGATCGGCCACATCGGCGCGAAGCGGTACGACGTCCCCTCCTCCCTTCCGGATCTCCGCCGCCGCAGCTTCGAGGCGTTCGATGTGCCTCGCCGTCACAATGACCGTGGCCCCCTCCCTCGCGTAGGCGGCGGCGACCGCTCTGCCGATCCCCTGACTCCCACCGGTCACTAGGGCCACCTTTCCCTTAAGTCGCATGCCACCCTCTTGTCAATTGCATGGTCCCTCTGGTATCTTTCCCCACGAGCTATGCGCTGAGCATCCGCCGCCAGACACCGCGAGGAGGGCTACATGGGAAAGTTCGTCAAAGTAGCTGAGACCAAGGATGTCGCTGCCGGAACGGGAATCCTGGTGGAACTGGAGGGAGAACGGATCGCCCTCTTTAACGTCAATGGCACCTTCTGTGCCATCGGGGACGTCTGTACCCACTCGGGCGGCCCCCTGTCAGAGGGGGACCTGGACGGGAACGTGGTCACGTGTCCATGGCACGGGGCCCAGTTTGACGCCAAGACCGGTGAGGTGCTTGGCCCCCCCGCTCCCGAGCCTGTCCCGAGCTACCGCGTCAAGGTCGAGGGGACGGCGATCCTGATCGAACGTCCTTAGAGGCCCATCACCGGAGCGTCTTGATCTTCTCGGCGACGAGGGTCTCCCCATCCTTTGTGAAGGTGATCAGGACTCGATCCCCAGGGCTGATACCGGACAGTTGCTCCGGGGTCG
>Ga0209869_1000124_pt1 | contig 10469 bp, 9 predicted proteins | sample GWRWS1_50_60_FD_187238 | JGI IMG/M metagenome (GOLD analysis project Ga0209869, IMG submission 187238) | Riverbed sediment microbial communities from areas with vegetation nearby in Columbia River, Washington, USA - GW-RW S1_50_60 (SPAdes)... | ecosystem: Environmental > Aquatic > Freshwater >...
CAGCGCCCGCGCGATACAGAGGCGCTGCTGCTGGCCTCCCGAAAGGGCAAGGGCATTCTGGGCAAGGCTATCCTTCACCTCGTCCCAGAGGGCTGCCCTCTTGAGGCTCTCTTCTACAATGGCATCAAGCCCGGACCGCTTCCGCACTCCCCAAAGCCGTGGGCCGTAGGCTACATTGTCGTACACGGACTTGGGGAACGGATTGGGTTTTTGAAACACCATCCCCACCCGGAACCGGATCTCGATCGGGTCGACCGCAGGATCATAGATGTCCTGCCCCTTGAAGAGGACGTGGCCGCTGATTCGGAAACCGTCAATGAGGTCGTTGATCCGGTTGAGACAGCGGAGAAACGTGCTCTTGCCGCATCCCGACGGGCCAATCACTGCGGTAATGTGATGCTCCGCGATCGACAACGACACCTTCTGCAGGACCTGGCGGCTCCCATACCAGCAGTTCAGATCCTGAATCTCGAAGGCCACCTTCATAGATACAGCCTCCGCTGAAACCGCTGGCGCAGATAGACAGCCAGGGCATTCATCAGGAGCAGCACCACCAGCAGGACGATAATTCCAGCTGCGGCCGCGGCAAAGAATCCTTTCTGTGGCCGTGAGACCCAGTTGAAGATCTGGATGGGCAGCACCGTGAAAGGAGCCAGCAGTCCATCGGGGAGGAACGCGATATAGGTCAGGGCCCCCATCGTGATCAGCGGGGCCGCCTCACCGATGGCCCGTGACAGGGCCAGGATCGATCCGGTCAGGATGCCTGGAAAGGCCAGGGACAACACCTGATACCGAATCGTCTGCCACCGGCTGGCTCCGAGGGCATAGGAAGCCTCCCGGATCGAGGGGGGCACCGCTCGCAGGGCTTCTCGGCCCGCAATGATGATAATCGGGAGCACGAGGAGGGCCATCGTCAGCGCGCCGGCCAGGAGGCTCCGGTCGAGGCCCATCGCCCTCACAAACAGCTCCAGCCCCAGAAGGCCATAGATGATGGAGGGGACTCCGGCCAAGTTGGCAATATTAACTTCAACCACGCGAGAAAACCATCCTTTCTTTGCATACTCCTCCAGGTAGATGGCCGCTCCGACCCCCACCGGAACCGCAACGACCGCTGTCAAGATCATCAGGTACGTCGTCCCTACCAGGGCGGCAAGGATGCCGGCCTCCTCCGGTTTCCGTGAGGGGAAGCTGGTCAAGAACTGCCAGCTCAACCGCCCCGCCCCGTCTGTGACCGCATCCAGGAGGAGAGCCGCCAGCGTCGCCAAGACGATCACGAGGGTTGCCACCGCGGCGATCTTGAAGAGTCGCTCCGTCCAGTGTCGGAGGGTTAACATTCGGTACAATTCAGCAGCCTGGGGCCTCACTCGTACCTCTCCCTGATGCGCTCACGGAGCGAGCGACTGAAGAGATTCAGGATGAGTGTACTGAAAAAGAGCATCGTGCCGACCGCAAAGATCGTTCTGTACTCCAGCGTTCCAGTCGGTGTATCTCCGAGACTGACCTGAACGATGTAGGCGGTCATGGTTTCAACCGGGACGAGGGGATTTAAGGTCAGCCGCGGTTGCTGTCCGGCGGCAATCGCTACGATCATCGTCTCGCCGATCGCCCGCGAGACAGCCAACAGGAACGCAGCGGCAATCCCCGAAAATGCGGCAGGGACCACGACCCGGAGGGCAACCTGCAATCGTGAGGCACCGAGGGCATGAGCCGCCTCCCTCAGGCTTTGGGGGACCGTATACATGGCATCTTCGCTCAGGGAAGAGACGAGGGGGATGATCATGATGCCCATGACCATTCCAGGGGCCAGGGCGTTAAACCCCGACAGGGATGGAATAAACGTCTGGAGCAACGGGGTGACAAAGAGGAGGGCGAAATAGCCGTACACCACGGTGGGAATGCCCGCGAGGACTTCCAGCACGGGTTTGGTCATTCGTCGGACCGGCTCCGGCGCGAATTCGCTCAAGTAGATGGCGCACACGAGCCCCACTGGCATGGCCACCAGGATCGCAATGGCCGATGTGAGGAAAGTCCCGGAGAGGAGCGGCAGGATGCCAAAATGCTTTTGGGCAAAAAGGGGTGTCCACTGGGTGTCGGTGAGAAACTCAAGGAGAGAGACCTCTGCGAAGAACTCGACGGTCTCAAAGATGAGGACCGCCACGATGCCAAACGTCGTCAAGAGAGAGAGCGCACCGCAGACGAAGAAGCTGAACTGGAGGGCCTTCTCGCCAACTCTCTTCCTCCTCGCGCGTAGCAGCATCGTGGCGGTCACCCACCTCGTCTTTTATCTCGCTTCGGCCTTCAGGAGGCTTTCCAAGGTCACACCGACCTGGGAGCCTTTTCCCCCGAAGACGGATCCGACCGCCCGTTTGTCAAACCGCGCGAGCGCCAGATCATAGACCTTGTCAGCTAGGGCAACGTAGCCCACCTCTCGGACCAGGGGCCGCCCAGCCGTCAGGTAGAACCGGACAAACTCTTTCACCTCAGGCCGATCAGCCGCCTTTCGGTTCACATAGATGAAGATCGGGCGCGACAGGGGCTGGTATGTCCCGTTGACCACGTTCTCGTAGGTCGGAAGGATCGGACCCTTTCCGTTCTCAGGCTTCTCATCATCAACGGCGACCAGCGTGAGCTTGTCCTTGTTGTGCTCATAGTAGGCCACCCCGAAGAAGCCGAGGGCCAGCGGGTCGGTGGCGATCCCCTGGACCAGGACGTTGTCATCTTCACTCGCGGTAAAGTCCCCGCGGCTGGAGTGCTCCTTCCCCACGATGGCCTCGGTAAAGTAGTCGTAGGTCCCCGAATCGACACCGGGACCGAAGAGATGGATCTCCTTATCGGGCCAGCCTGGCCGGATCTGGCTCCAACGCGTCACCTTTCCCTGGGCTTCGGGCTCCCACAACTTTTTCAACTCCTTGACCGTCATGTGGGTCGCCCACGTGTTCTTGGGATTCACCATGACGGCGAGGCCGTCGTAAGCGACCGGAATCTCGATATACTCGATCTTATTCTTGCCGCACAGTTCCACCTCCGACGGCTTGATGGGGCGGGACGCATCCGAGATATCCGTCTCGCCGTTGCAGAATTTCTTGAAGCCGCCGCCGGTCCCCGAGATCCCCACGGTCACCTTGATGCCCTTGTGGCTTTTCTGGAACTCCTCGGCCACGGCCTCGGTAATCGGAAAGACGGTGCTGGAGCCATCGATTTTGATCAGGACACGTTGGGCCCTGGCCGCGTCGACGCCTGCCAGAGACAGCACGAGGAGAGCGATCGTCGTGAGAATCCCGTTCTTTACGCCTGTCATGTTCATCGGGCATCTCCTTTCATACAGGTTAGGCGCGGTCCATTACGGATCCGTGACGGACATGTTACGGTGGCGTTAATTCTTTCTCTCACCTCCTTTCGGCATTCCCGCCATCGCATGTTCACCGACAGTATGGACGCGTGAGATGACAGGGAAAGGGCGGGGAGGTTACATACGGGTTAAAAATGGCAGGAAGACTTATGCGGCGATGGGCAGGGTGAAGCGGACTGTCGTTCCCTTACCGAGCTCGCTCTCGATATGGAGCTCGCCGCCGTGGGCGTGGACCAGGTGCTTGACGATGCTCAGCCCCAGGCCGGTTCCACCCCGCTCCCGGGAGCGGGCCCGATCGACCCGATAGAAGCGCTCGGTGACCCGGGGGAGATCCGTTGAGGAGATTCCCGTCCCAGTGTCACTGACGGCGATTTCCAGAAAATCGCCGCAGCGTTCATGGTTCAGGGTGGATGGTTGATGGTCAGAGGGGTTTTCACTGTGAACCCTGAACTGTGAACCGTGAACCCATCGCGCAGCGACGGTGACCTGACCGGCCGACGCAAACTTAATGGCGTTATCGACCAGGTTAATGAGAATCTGCTGGAGCCGATCGCGATCGGCGAAGGCCGGCGGCAAATCGGGAGGGATCTCGAGGCGAAGGGTGATCCCCTTCTTCGACGCCGCTTCCTGCTGCAATGCGAAGACCGGCCGCACGACCTCATCCAGAGGCACGGCGTGTCGCTCGAGCTGCAGGCGCCCACTCTCGATATTGGAGAGGTCCAGCAGATCATCCACCAACCGGCTCATGCGCTCGGCGTGCCGGGCGACCACCTCCAGGAACGGGCGCGCGCGCGCCGGCTCGTCCGCGGCCCCGTCGAGCAGGGTCTCGACGTAGCCCCGGATGGCGGTGAGGGGCGTGCGGAGCTCGTGGGAGGCATTGGCGACGAATTCCTGGCGGACCCGTTCCAGGCGTCGCAGTTCCGTCACATCGTGAAAGACCATCAGCGTCCCCAACCGGCCGGTCCCGCGCCGAAGCGGGACGGCGTGCACCATCAGGGTCAACAAAGGACCATGCAACGTGAGTTCCCGATGACAAACCGCCCCCTCCTCGCACTCCTGACATTCCTGGAGAAGGGCCCGCAGATCCGGATGGCGAACGATCTCTAACAGATGCCTTGTTTCCCCGACGTCGCGACCCAGCCGAAGCATGCGGCGGGCGCCTGCGTTCATCAGCACGATCCGTCCCTGGTGATCAACGGCGACCAGCCCCTCGACCATGCTCTCCAGTATGCCCGCCGTCCTCGCCTGTTCCTCCTCCAGCTCTTTGAGCCTCTCCTGGAGCTTTTGACCCAGGGTGTTGAGCGCCCGAGCTAACGTCGCCAGCTCCGGCTCCTCCGGAACGGCAACGCTCCGGCTCAGATCCCCTTCAGCCATCTGATGAGCCACTTCGACCATGGTGGTCACCGAACGGCTCACCCGACGGGCCATCCAAAGGCTCAGGACGATGGCGATCCCGAAAGCCAGCACGGCGGCGTAGGCGAGGAGGGGACGAGCGACAAAGAGCCCGACCACCCCGAGGATCACGCCGATGATGAAGAGGTAGGTCAGGATCAGCTTCGTCTGAAAACGCCCGACAAATCTCCGCAACTAGCCCTCCCGATCGAATCGGTAGCCGACCCCCTTGACTGTGACGATTCGCCGGGCCTCAGGACCCAACTTCTCTCGAAGGCGGCGAATATGGACGTCCACGGTTCTGGACTCGATCTCAGCCGCCCGATCATAACCCCACACGCGCTCTAACAGGAAGTCGCGACTCAGGACCCGTCCCCTGGCCTGGACAAGGGCCCTGAGCAGTTCGATCTCCTTGGCGGTAAGGGAAACCCCCTTTCCTCCCAGTAGAACCTGGTACCGCGCAAAATCCATCGTCAACTCACCCAACGACACGACGCCTTCCTCGGAGAGGGCCACTCCCCGCCGAAGAATCGCCTTGACCCTGGCGACAAGCTCTCGTGGACTGAAGGGCTTGGTGACGTAATCGTCAGCGCCCAGTTCTAACCCGATCACCTTATCCGTCTCCTCCGCCTTCGCCGTCAGCATGATGATCGGGATGGCGGAGTCCTGTCTGAGGCGGCGACACACCTCGAGGCCATCCACCCCGGGCATGAGGAGATCGAGGACCACGAGGTCGGGTCGCTCCCGGCTGACCAGGTCCAAGGCGGCCCTGCCGTCCCGGCATCCCACCACCTGGTACCCCTCCCGCTCCAGCTGGTACCGGACCAGGTCCAGGATATCCTGCTCGTCATCCACCACCAAAACCTTAGTCTTCATGGGGTGTCTCCATTTCTCTTGGTATGATACGGCTTAACCGTTGAAAATAAAAGATGTTTTCGCCTCAGGCCCGTCATCCCTTCACCACGACCGATCAGTGTCTCTCCCCCGACCAAGACTGTCAAAACGGGGTGTGGGTAGAAGGGAGGTCACTCACTTGACAGCCTCAGGGCGGCAGAGGATACTAATGGCCCGCCAGGAGAGGGTGACGATGGATCAATTCGAGAGGGCACCTCGACTATGACTGCAAAAACGCCGATCTCCCGAGTCGAGACGCTGCCAGACCGCCCGTGGACAGAGGAGATGCTACGGGAATCAGCAACACAATTCCAATTGTTGTTTGAACACAACCCACACCCAATGTGGATCACCGACCTCGAAACCCTCCGCTTTCTCGCCGTGAATGATGCGGCGATTCAGCACTACGGATACTCCGGCGAAGAATTCTTGGCCATGACCCTGAAAGACATCAGCCCCCCGGAGGATATTCCCGCACTCCTCGAGAGCATCTCGAGGCCCACCCACGGTCTCGACCGAGCAGGGACGCGGAGGCACCTCACAAAGAACGGAACGCTCCTCGAGGTGGAATTGACCTCGCACACGCTCTCCTTTGCGGGAAGGCGTGCCGCACTGGCTCTCGCTCACGATATCACCGAGCGGAGACGGGCCGAACGGTCGCTGAAAGAGAGCGAGGAGCACTACCGCGCTGTCGTTGAGAACGTCGCAGATGCCATCGTCATCACCGTGGATACCACACCGGTCTTTGCCAACAACGCCTTCCTCGCCCTCCACGGTCTTGTCGACATGTCCCAGGCCCTCGGAAGCTCCCTCGAGCAGTTGATCATTCCTGGCGACGCGCCGCTAGTCAAGGAGCGAATGCTGGCACGACAGCGAGGCGATCCCGGCGCCAGCGTTTACGAGTACAGGATCCGAAGGACGGATGGTGACGTGCGGACGGTCCAGGCCTCATCCGTGGCGATCACGCATAAGGGAGAGCCAGCCGTCCTGGCTGTCCTCCGCGACATCACCGAGCGCAGGCACGCAGAGGCGGCACTCCGAAGGGCCCACGAAGAGCTGGAACGCGGGGTGCAGGAGCGAACCGTCGAGCTGTCACAAGCCATCGAGATCCTGCAAGAGCAGATCGCCGAACGGCACAAGGCCGAGGACCACTTGCGCAGATCACAAGAGCAGTTGCACGCCCTCTCGACCCGCCTGCTCTCCATGCTGGAGGAGGAGCGAATCCGCATCGCCCGCGAGACCCACGACGAGCTCGGGCAGGCCCTGACCGCCCTCAAGATCGCCTTGGCCTGGATCCGTCAGCGCCTGCCGGCGGATCAGAAGCCCGTGCAAGACAAGGCCGACCAGATGGCCCACCTCATCGACACGACGGTCCAGGCCATCCGCAGGATCGCGACCGAACTCAGGCCTCGCGTCTTGGATGACCTGGGTCTCGTCGCCGCGCTGGAGTGGCACGTGCGCGAGTTCCAAGACCGCACGGGTGTCGCGTGTGCGTTCACGAGAAGCCCCGAGGACATTGTGGTGGACCCCGCGCGGGCCACGACGCTCTTTCGCATCTGCCAGGAAGCCCTGACGAATGTGGCACGGCATGCCAACGCCACGCGAATCGACCTCAGCCTGACACAGGCGGGGGCGGCTCTGTGCCTGGAGGTCCGAGATGACGGGCGAGGCATTTCGGAGGAGGCCATGGCCGATCCAAAATCGCTGGGGTTGATGGGCATGCGAGAACGGGTCCTGCCGTGGGGAGGAGACGTCCACATCCGTGGGATCCAGGGCAGAGGGACCGTCGTCAGCGTCCACATCCCCCTCGGCAAAAAGGAGGCAGGTCTGTCCGGAGCCCCCCCATGATCAAGATTCTCGTCATCGACGACCATGCGATCGTGCGCCAGGGACTAAAGCAGATCCTGGCGGAGACCCCCGACCTGGTCGTGACGGGGGAGGCGAGTAGTGGGGCGGAAGCCCTGCAGAAGATCCGAACGGGACAGTGGGATGTGGTCGTGCTCGACATCTCGCTGCCGGATCCCAGTGGCCTGATCGTCCTTCAGCAGATCAAGAACGAGTACCCCGAGCTTCCTGTCCTCGTGCTCACCATGCATGCGGAGGATCAGTATGCCGTACGGGTCTTGAAGGCGGGAGCCGCGGGCTTTCTCACCAAGGAGAGCGCCCCGGATCAACTGGTCAGCGCCATCAAGCGGGTGGCCAGCGGAGGCCGGTATGTCAGTCCCTCTCTGGCGGAGAAACTCGTCTCCGACCTGGGGAGCGACCCCAGGAAGCCCCGCCACGAGGTCCTGTCCGACCGCGAGTTCCAGGTCCTGTGTATGATCGCGGCTGGCAAGACGCTCACCAAGATCGCCGAGGAGCTGGGGGTGAGCGTCAAGACCGTGAGCACCCACCGCACCCGCTTGCTCAAGAAGATGCGACTCAAGAATAACGCGGAACTCGTCCACTACGCCATCCGAAACGGGTTGGTCCGCTGAATCCCTGACATCCGTCGCTCTTCGCTCCCCTCGTTCTCCCCTCACGCCTCGTCTGATTCCCTCAGAGATCATTCATGCCTCCATCGTGCTTCGTGTAGGAATATCAGTACGTTGCGGTGAGGAGAATTCGGACGCCAACCTAGTCAAGGGGGCACGGATTTTGCAAACTTAGACCGACTACCCCACCCAACGCCGTCGAAAGGGGTCCCTGGGACAACCTGGGTGGGGAAACCATGGCGAAACGCCCGATCCTGACTAGCAACGACGATCACGGGCGACGCGAGCTCGTCGCCCCGATCCTCACCCGCGTGGGGTCAGACCCTTTCTGCCCATGACGGGCGGTCGGCGGGTGCTGCTGGATTCCCTATTCGGTTCCTGTCAATCTCGCGATGAGGTGCTGAGGAGGTGCGAGGAGGAGAAATGGCCAAGATCCTAGTGGTTGATGACGATACCGAACTCAGTCGGATGGTCCGGGAAATCCTCGAAGGGGAAGGATACCACGTCACGACGGTCCATACCGGCCAGGACGGGGTCCGCGCCTTCACCCGCGAGCCATTCGATCTGGTCGTGCAGGATGTAAATCTTCCCGGGGGGGTGTCGGGCTACGGGGCGTGCCAGACATACAAGTCGATCCGCGACACCGTAGCGGTCATCATGATGTCCGGGGAGTTTCACAGCGACCAGGACATAGCCGTTGGTCGCCGGTTAGGCGCCGACGGCTTCCTCCGAAAGCCCTTCCCCCGGGAACGGCTCCTCGAGGAGGTGGTCCGGGGGCTCGAGGTGCGCGCGAAAACGCGCGGTGAGCTGCCCATATTCACTTGTCGCGGGTGCAAGGCCCTCTTCCCGGTTGAGGACTCCCTCCCGCAGGAAGGGAGGGTCCGCCTCGCCTGTCCAAACTGCGGCCAGTTTGCCGAGGTCACCAGGAAGGACGTCGTTTGGGAGAAACCCGATGAGCGCAAGGGACCCCAGGGACCCGAGGCTCGTCGGGTCCTGGTCGTCGAGGACAATGCACACTACCGGCAGTTCCTGGCCTCTCTCTTGAAGCGCGCGGGACACGTGGTCCTCGAGGCCAAGAGCGGACGGGAGGGTCTCGAGTTCTCCGAGAAGTGGCAGCCCCACCTCGTCATTGCCGACATCATGCTTCCCGATGTCGATGGGCTCACCATGGCCACACGGATCAAGGCAGATCCCAAGACGGCCAGGATCCCGATCATGCTCCTGAGCACCTTTAAAGCGGCTGGATATGCAGAGCAGGCAAGGGGGATCGGGGCGGCCTATATGTCACAACCGATCGAGCCAGAGGCCTTCTTGGAAAGCGCCAGGAGAATGCTTCAACGGTAAAGGCCAACTCGGCGCAGACGGAGAAGCAGATGGCCAACCCGACGGGGATCCGAACGTTTCACAGGGGTATTGCCGGAGCCGGGGGATGAAGCGAAGCAGGGGAAGCCATGCCGACACGCCCGATCCTGATCATCGATGACGATCACGCGCTGTGCGAGCTGGTCGCCTCGACCCTGAGCCGCACCGGGGTCAAAGTCCTGGCAGCCTTCGATGGCCCGACCGGGATCGAGACGGCCCGAGATGCACACCCCGCCGTCATCCTCTTGGATATGATGATGCCCGGCCTCGACGGCGTTGGTACGTGCGAACAGCTGAAACAGGATCCGGTCCTCGGGGATATCCCCGTGGTCGGCATGACGGCCTCCGCGGATCTGAAGTACGCCGAAAAGGTCTTTCGTGCCGGGGCCGAGCTCTTTTTGCCGAAGCCCTTTCGGGCCGAGAGCCTGCTCCGTGTGGTGAGGCTGGCCACAGAGACGGCCGAGCGGCAGTCCCGGGCCCCTCGCCGCCAACGTCGGGTCCGGCTCGCGGCCGAGATCCTCGTCCGGTGCCTTATCCATGAGGGGCCGCATCCCGCCCGAGAGATTGTCGGCCGCACGGGTAACATCAGCCTGACCGGCCTGTTGCTGCTTCTGCCCGAAATCCTCGCGCGCGGCAGCGCCATCCACCTCCAGCTCCAGTTCCCGGAAGCATCGCTTTCCGCGGAGGCCCGGGTTATCTGGCACGATCCCCAACCGGTGGGCGGCAACCGATTCCGCCATGGTATCCATCTCATGCGCTTTGCCCACGATATCGATCTCGTGGAGTATCGACGCTTCCTCAACCACCTCGCGGCAGGCCATGCGCCGGGGGCAAAATCATGAAGGCCTCCACGCCGACCCCATCGTCGTTATCCGAGACACCCGAGAGAGTGCTGTCGCGCGGAACCAGCGCCCTGCCCGCTGCCTGAAGCGCTTCGAACGTGTCCCCCTTGCCTGCCAGGAATAGCACCAAGAGAGGTCCATCCCCGGAGTGGCTTG
>Ga0209869_1000125_pt1 | contig 10458 bp, 10 predicted proteins | sample GWRWS1_50_60_FD_187238 | JGI IMG/M metagenome (GOLD analysis project Ga0209869, IMG submission 187238) | Riverbed sediment microbial communities from areas with vegetation nearby in Columbia River, Washington, USA - GW-RW S1_50_60 (SPAdes)... | ecosystem: Environmental > Aquatic > Freshwater >...
GGTCTACCACAAGAACCGCTCACGGTCTCCCCTCTGTGAAGCCTTCGCCAATTTCCTCCTCGAATCGGTCAGTTCAAAAGCCGCGGGGGGTTTCTGAACCTCGTCCTATCCTTTTTAATTCCCGCCGGCGATTCTGATTCGGACAATCATTGATATCTCAGATCTCAGTCATAGGAGATAGTCGATGTATCTATACTTTTCTATTCAAAATACCAATTTGACTTATTCTAGAAACTGATTATTGTGACAACTCTGGGTTCCCATCTTCCGTCAACGGAGGAGCTTTCGGCTAGGAGGGATGCGAAATGCGGATGGGGCTCTGGGCTGTCTTGGGAGCGGTCCTTGTTGGAATAAGTTTTATCGGTTTCTCGCAGGCAGAGACGCCCGCCGTATTGCGGGTATCGGCTATCCCGGATGAAAATCCGCAGGAGCTTCTCCGGATCTATGAGCCCTTCGCTGCCTACCTCACAAAGGAGTTGGGAATCCCGGTCAAGTTTGTCCCGGTGGTCGATTACGCAGCGACCGTAGAGGGCCTGGCCGGTAAGAAGCTGGACCTTGTCTGGTACGGGGGCTTTACCTCGGTCCAGGCGGTTCTTCGCACCGGAGGGACGGCGACCCGGCTCGTCATGCGGAAAGAGGATGCGGAGTTTAAGAGTGTCTTCATCACCCGTCCGGACACCGGCATCACAAAATTGAGTGACCTGAAGGGGAAGACCTTTGCCTTTGGCAGTGTCTCTTCGACCTCCGGCCACCTCATGCCCCGGTACTTTCTCCTCCAAAACAAGATCGACCCGGACCGGGATTTCGCGCAGAAGGCGGCCTTCAGCGGGGCCCATGATGCGACCGTGTTGTGGGTCGAAGGGGGAAGGGTGGACGCCGGCGCATTGAACTTTCTGGTCTGGGATAAGCTCGTCCAGGGCAAGAAGGTGGATACGAACACGGTGAAGGTCTTCTGGACCACGCCCCCCTACGTCGACTACGTCTGGACGGCCCGGGGTGAGCTGGACGCGGGGCTCAAAGATCGCATCACATCGGCCTTCCTCAAGCTCAAGTACGATAACCCGGAGCATCGGATACTTTTGGATCTGCATCGGACGAAGGGCTACATCAAGGCCAGGGACGAGGACTGGAAAGGAATCCAGGACGCTGCCCAGGCTGCCGGCCTCCTGAAGTAGTTCCGCCGTCGCCGGAGGGGCGGACACAGAGGGTTCTGGCATCTGCGAGGAGCCGCTACGCCGTGTATCGCCTGGAGAATCTCCGCAAGGTTTTCGACGGCCACCTGGTCGCCGTGGACGACGTGTCGATGAAGATTGACCCCGGTGAGCAGGTGGCGGTCATCGGACCGTCAGGTGCGGGGAAGACGACGTTGTTCCGCCTCTTGAATCTGACGCTTCACCCGGATGGGGGGAGGCTCTGGCTGGGAGACCTGGACGTGAGTCAATTACACGGACGGGCTCTACGGGCCGCCCGACGGCGCATCGGGACGATATACCAGCAGCATAACCTCGTGCCGCGGCTGCCGGTCGTGCACAACGTCCTGGCCGGGCGGCTCGGGGCCTGGTCCGCCTGGCAGGCGGTCTGGTCCCTGTTCCGCCCCCAGGAACTCGACGCGGCCCACGGCGCCCTGACTCAAGTCGGCATCCCGGAGAAGCTGTACGCGAGGACGGATGAGCTGTCCGGCGGCCAGCAGCAGCGGGTGGCGATTGCCCGCGTGCTGGTTCAGGAGCCGGAGATTATCCTGGCCGACGAGCCGGTCGCCTCGGTGGACCCGAATCTCGCCCATGCCATCGTGAAGCTCCTGGTGGAGATCAGCCGAAGCTCTGGCGAGACGCTCGTCATGAACCTCCACAGTGTGGAGTTGGCCCTGGCGTACTTCCCCCGGGTCATCGGGTTTCGCGGGGGCAAGATCGAGTTCGACCGACCCCCCGTGGAGGTGACCGAAGAGATGCTGGGCCGGCTGTATGCCGGGATCAGCCGGTCCGAGGCCGAAGAGGCCGGGATACATCACGCCCATGACTCTCCCCTCATCTGCTACGGCCCCCTCTTTCCGCGAAAGTAAGCGCGCGCTCCACTGGCTGTTCTTCGGCGGGCTCCTTCTCGTGTTCCTGGGGAGTGCCCGCCTTGCCCAGGTGGACCCCGGCGTCCTCCTCGATGCCAGGGCGCGGGCGAATTTCCTCCGGTTCTTTGCCGGAGCCTTCCCGCCGGACCTCAGCCCTGAATTCCTCCGGTTCTTGATCAAGCCGACGCTGGAAACGATCCAGATCTCGATCCTCGGCACGGCCATCGCCGTGGCCATCGGATTCCCCCTTGCTCTGCTCGGGACCGCGACGCTGGCGTACCGCGGCGTCCTGCACGCCCGTGAGGTCGTCGGCGCACCATCGCGCCGCGTCGTGCGCTTTCTCCCTTATGCCGCCTCTCGGGCCGTCCTCAGCGCGTTCCGGAGCATCCCGGAGTTCGTGTGGGCCTTCATGTTCGTGCGAGCGGTCGGCCTCGGGCCATTCCCGGGGGTGCTCGCCGTTGGCGTTGCCTACGGCGGCATGATTGGAAAGGTCTACTCGGAAATCCTGGAGGCGGTCGACCCGCAACCACTCGAGGCGCTGCAGGCGACGGGGGCCAGTCGGTGGCAGATCCTTGCATACGGCTTTCTGCCGCAGGCCTATCCGAACTTCGTCTCGTACACCCTGTACCGGTGGGAGTGCGCCATCCGGGCCTCGGCCGTCATGGGCCTAGTGGGGGCCGGCGGTCTTGGGCAACAGATCGAGATCTCGATGCGAATGTTCGACTTTCACCAGATGTTCACCCTGGTCGGTATTCTGTTCGGGCTGGTCGGGGCGGTTGACTGGCTGAGCGCCCGCATCCGGCGACGCGTCTTCGCGAGATAGGTGGTCCATGCCTCGGGTACAGTCCTCGATAGTGGATGCACGCTCCGTGGTGCCCAGGCAGCCGCGCCGCTGGTTTCCCTTGGCGATGGCGGCCGCAGTGGTGACCCTCGTCTGGTGGAGCGCGCGGGGGACCGAGGTCGACCTCCCCCTCCTCTTCCGCGACGGGCCGCAGGCTATGCTCTCCTATGCGGGGAAGCTCTTCCCCCCCGATCTCCGCCCCGAGTTCCTCCTGGACACCGCCTTCGGGGCGCTCGAGACGCTGGCGATCTCCATCATGGGGAGTTTGCTGGCCACGCTACTGGCCTTCGGGGCGGTCTTCTTTGCGAGCGCCAATCTGATGTATGCGGGAGTGCTGTTCGAACGGGAAGCGGCCGATCGCATCCGTCGCGGGCTCCGGCTTTCGCTGTACCTCGGGGCGAAGAGCCTCCTGAACCTCCTTCGGACGATACCGGACATCGTGTGGGCGACGGTCTTCGTGTTCGCGGTGGGGCTCGGTCCGTTTCCGGGCGTATTAGCCTTGGGGGTCCACAATGGCGGGGTGCTGGGGAAGCTCTTTGGCGAGGTGTTGGAGAATGTGGACCGACGCCCCATCGAGGCCCTGCAGGCAACCGGGGCCACGCGCTTCCAGATCCTGATCTATGGGATTCTCCCGCAGGCGCTCCCGCACTTCCTCGCATACGCCCTCTATCGCTGGGAGGTGAACATCCGCGCCGCCGCGATGCTGGGTCTCGTCGGGGCCGGTGGCCTGGGCCGACAGATCCACATCGCGATCAGCCTCTTCCTCGAACACCAGCTCTTGACCCTCCTCTTGGCCATCTATGTCATCGTGACGGCAGTCGATTATCTGAGCGCCTACCTCCGGAGGCTTATAATATAGATAATGCCGCCCCGGAGGGCCGCGTCGCATGGGCCTCGCCGGCCTCGCGGTCCCTATGGCCCCTGGCACGCTCCATGCACCACCTGCCCACCGAGAAGTTCGAGCGGCCCCCTGGGAGCAAAGAGGGTAGCCGAAGAGCATCCGGATGTGCTAATCTTGAACCGCATCATGCCAATTGCCGCCCGGGCGGCCCTGCCCTCCTGAGGGTGTAAGGAGGGGAGACATCCCATGCCAATGGTGCTGCTCGTTGACGCCGATCCAGACAGCAGCGCCCGCTTCGAGAAGGCGCTGCGGGCCGCGGGATACGAAGTCTCGGTGGCCCCGAGCGGCGCGCGCGCCCTGATCATGTTACGGCAGCGCCGGCCAGACCTTATCATCAGCCAGACCATGTTCGAAGACATGTATGGCTCGGAGCTCTGCACAGCGGTTCGCTCCGATCCCGCGACCAAAGAAATCATGTTCATCCTTCTGGTCGATCGGACCTCGCACATGGCACACGCCACCCAGAGTCAAGCGGACATGATCCTCCCGGAAAACCTGCCCGTCTCCACCGTCGTGACTCGCATCGACACTCACCTGCGGCTTCGTGGCCTCCCGGGCCTTGCGCCGCCGCGAGTCCCGGATTCGAAGGCGGCCACGAAGCCCGGAGCGGCGGCAGCCGGGCCCACCCTCCAAGGTTCATTGGCGGTCATGGATCTGACGGAGGTGACCCAGGCCGTCTCCATCGGCAGAAAGACCGGGCGGCTCGTCCTCTCGTTAAAGGCTGGCCAGGGGGCAATCCTGTTTGACTCGGGTCGGGTCGTGCACGCTGAGTTCGCGGGAAAGACAGGAGTGGGAGCCTTTAACGCGCTCGTGGTGGCGTCCCATCGCGAGCGAGGCGGGTCCTTCTCCTTCGTTCCCGTCGCGGCTGGAGACGCGTCACAGCTTCCGAACACCATTCAGACAGACCTGGAGACCCTGCTCCTCAACATCGCCGTCGAGATGGACGAGAGTCAGCGGGATACGCGGAACTGACCCGAGGGGGCGATCGCGTCCACATCTCCGTCACCACACGGATCCGAATCTGAAAGGTCCTTGGTCTGAAATCACGCTCCGCGAGGCCCCCGCCCTTCACAGGGGAGGCTGGAGTACGGCAGTGGCGCAGGTGGCAGCATAATTGCATAATGGTCGATACTCCGAAGGTGGGCGAATCCGTGAGTTGAGGTGAGAAGGGGTCAGCGGTGAGGGTCATCACAAAGGCACATCGGAAGCGAACTCTGCGCGCGAACCTTCAGAAGCGGAAGCCTCCGCGCTTTCGCGTTTCCGGGGTCATTGCGGCGATCACAACCCTGCAGGAGGCCGACGTGCTCGATCTCAGTCTGGAGGGAGCGCTCGTCGAGCATCAGGGCATGCTCCCCCTTGGAAGCCCCTGCTTCCTCCAGCTAGAGATCGACGATCAGCGCATGGCCGTCGAGTGCCGCGTCGTGCACAGCCGTGTGAGCCGCAGGGGGGGAGGGGGTGCCCTGTACTATCAGACCGGGCTGCAGTTTAGTCATCTGTCCCGGGGGGCCGAGCAATCCCTGGGGGCGCTCATCCGCTCCTATGGGGCCACCGAGGGTTAGGCAGCACCCGACGCGTCGGGACGGCATGGGAGGCACTGAACAGGGTAAGGAGCTCTGGTGGCAAGACGAAGGAAACGCCTTAAGAGGTGGTTGAGCCGCGAGTCCGCTCCCGAAGAGGTGCAGCCGCAAGCGTCCGCGGAGACGCCACCGGGGGTCGAGGCGGAATCGGCCCACCCAGTGCTGGACGAGGTCCGGACAGAGCCACCCGCAGAGGCACCCGAGGCGGGGGTCGAAGCCCCACTCGTCGGCGAGGGTGAGCCGCAATTGGCCGCTCACGAGCCGGGGGGGGTCGAAGTCCACGTTTCCGCAGGAGCAGCCGAGGGGGTCGAGGTTCAACTCCCCCCCGAGGCCCCCGAGGAGCCTATTGTGCAGTTTGTCGCCCAGGCGCCCCCCGAAATCGAGGCGCAGGCGGCACAGGCGTCCCCCGAGATTGAGACGCTGCTTACCCCGGAGCAAGAGGCCGAGCTCCGAGACGAGAAGTCGGCGACGCGGCGACAGTACGCCCGGTTCTTCGTGGGGGGAAAGGCCAAGGGCCGGGTCACGGCCATCTATGATGCAGTGGTCCTGAACCTCAGTATAGGGGGTTCGCTGATCGAACATGCCCATGTGGTCCGCCCGGGCACCCTCTCCTCCTTAGACCTCGACCTGTTCGGGAAGCGACTGCGGCTCAAGTGCCGCGTGGCCCGGTCGGTGGTCCACGGGTCAAACGTGCTGCCCACTGGGGAGCGCGAACTGATTTACCGCACCGGACTAGAGTTTCTCGAGCTGTCTGAGGCGACGCGCCAGATGATCGGAAGGTATGTCCAGTCGATGGTGAAAGAAGAGCGTGGCTAAGCTGCCACCTCGCCTGCGGCACAGCACGCCTCTCCGAAGCACCTTTCGCTCCCGACGCAGCACGAGGCCTCCTGCCAGTGAGGGGTTGGTGCGCGGCTTGCGTTGGAAACTCCTTGTCAACGCGACCCTTTAGCGCTACAAGGCGAATGAGGAGAGCTGGCGGAGGCGTGTGGGAATCGAACCCACCGGCCCGCTTTTGGCAGGCCCTCCGGTTTTGAAGACCGGGAGAGCCACCAGACCCATTCCGCCTCCACCTCCTGGGAGTCAAGTGTAACAGTTGCGCGCTGCCGCGCGCAAGTCTCCCCGGAGGAGGTGTCCAGGCGTGGAACGGCTCTTGCAATTTCTCCCCCGGGGAGAGGGCGCCAATGAGGGGTCTGTCCGAGGAACGACAGCCTCGCATCCTGGTGGTGGATGATCAGGAGGAGAATCTGGACCTCGTGGAGGCCTTTCTCAGCGTCCACGACTACCAGGTCATCCGAGCGAGAGATGGTCGAGAGGCCCTGGCCCAGGTAGCCCAGGCGCCCCCTGACCTGATCCTCCTCGATACCCACATGCCGCCACCGGACGGCTTTGAAGTCTGCAGACAACTCAAACAGCGTGAGGAAACCCGCCTGGTCCCCGTCATCATCGTGACGACCGCCGGGGAACTGGAGAGCCGGGTCCGGGGAATCGAGGCCGGCGCCGACGATTTCTTGACGAAACCGGTCCACCGGGTGGAACTGGATGCCCGGGTCCGCTCCCTCCTGAAGCTCAAGCAGTATACCGATGAGCTGGAAAACGTGGAGGCGGTTCTGGTCAGTCTGGCCCTGGCCGTTGAGGCGAAGGATCCTTCAACCCATGGGCACTGTGAACGGCTGTCCGATTACGCCGTCCAGCTCGGGCAGCAGCTCGGCCTCCCCTCTGATCATCTCAGGGCCCTCCGTCGGGCCGGGTATCTGCACGATCTCGGCAAGATCGCTGTTCCCGAGGCGATCCTCCTGAAGCCCGGTCCTCTGACGCCGGAAGAGGCGAGGATCATGCGCCTGCATCCGGTGCTCGGCGAACGGATCTGTCGACCCCTGCGATCGCTGCGGCTGGTCCTTCCGATCATTCGCCACCACCACGAGCGCTGGGATGGGAGCGGGTACCCGGACGGTCTCGCGGGCGAGTCAATCCCGCTCACCGCCAGAATCCTGCAGATCGTCGACGTGTTCGATGCGTTGGTCGTGGACCGTCCCTATCGGGCCAGCCTCTCGCATGCCGACGCCACGCAGGTGCTGCAGGAGGAAGCCAGGAAGGGATGGTACGATCCGGCCGTGGTGGCCGAATTCCTCGGGCTCCTCAACAGCAATGGGGGATCGTTACAGGCCGGGTCAGCGGCCATCGTGAGGTAGCAGGGCCTCCTCCGGCACGAGGGCCATCTCCGGAACCTGGTCGACGCTCCTGATAAACCGGAACTCGATCCCCTCTCGGACCTCCTCAGGAGTGTCTTCCAGGTCCGTGGCGTTCCGCTCGGGGAGGACCATGGCCCTGAGGCCGGCGCGCTTGGCCGCGAGCACCTTTTCCTTGATTCCGCCCACCTGCAGGACCTGCCCCCGCAACGTGATCTCCCCCGTCATCCCCACCTCGCTCTGGACCGGCCGTCCCGTCACGAGGGAGAACAGCGCAGTATACATGGTAATCCCGGCGGACGGTCCGTCCTTGGGAATGGCTGCCGCGGGGACGTGGATGTGGATGTCCTGCTTCAGGAAGAAGTCCTCGGCTAGGTCGAGCTCCCGGGAACGGCTCCGGATGGCGCTCAGGGCCGCCTCCGCGGACTCCTTCATGACCTCACCCAGATGGCCGGTCAGGATCAGGTTCCCCTTTCCCGGCATCTTCGTGGCCTCCACGAAGATGATCTCACCCCCGGCGGGCGTCCAGGCGAGCCCCGTGGCCACGCCCGGCTGAGCGGTCCGCTCCGCCACCTCGGAGAAGAACTTGACCGGGCCGAGCAGGGGGCGCAGATCTTCCGCGGTGATGGTGACGGGATCGGTCCTCCCCTCTGACACCTGCTTCGCCACCGCGCGACAGATGGTGGCAATCTCTCGCTCCAGGTTTCGGACCCCCGCTTCACGCGTGTATGAGCTGATGATCTCGCGGACGGTGTCGTCGGTGACCGTGAGCTGCGCCGCCGTGAGGCCGTGGGCCTCGAGCTGCTTCGGGATCAGATAGCGCCTGGCGATGTGGAGCTTCTCTGAGGCAGTGTAGCCCGGCAGCTCGAGCACCTCCATCCGATCCCGCAGCGCCGCAGGGATCGGATCCAGGATGTTGGCGGTCGCGATGAACATCACCCGGGACAGGTCGAAGGGAAGTTCGAGGTAGTGGTCCGAAAAGGTCGTGTTCTGCTCCGGGTCCAGCACCTCGAGCAGGGCGGATGAGGGATCTCCCCGGAAGTCGGCTCCGATCTTGTCCACTTCATCCAGCATGAAGACGGGGTTATTGCTTCCCGCCTTCCGGATACTCTGGATGATCCGGCCCGGCAGCGCCCCGACATAGGTCCGGCGGTGGCCGCGGATCTCGGCCTCGTCCCTGATCCCCCCGAGCGAGATGCGGATGAACTTCCGGCCCAACGCAGCCGCGATGGAGTGGCCGAGGGAGGTCTTGCCGACGCCGGGGGGGCCGACAAAGCAGAGGATGGGACCCTTCATGTCCTTCTTCAGCTTCCGAACCGCCAGATACTCGAGGATCCGTTTTTTCACCTTCTCCAGGTCGTAGTGATCCTGGTTCAGGATCTGCTCGGCGGCGGCGATGTCCAGGCGGTCCTCGGTCCCCTTGAGCCAGGGAAGGTCGAGGAGCCACTCGAGGTAGGTCCGGACGACGCTGTACTCCGCCGCGGCGGGCGGCATCCGCGAGAATCGACCGAGCTCCCTGAGCGCCACCTCGCGGACCTCGTCGGGCAGAGGTGTCTCATTGATCCGGCGGCGCAGCTCTTCCGCCTCCTGGGTCCGCTCATCCCCCTCGCCCAGCTCCTGCTGGATGGCCTTGAGTTGCTCGCGCAGGTAGTACTCGCGCTGGCTCTTGTCCATCCCCGCCTTGACCTGGTCCTGGATCTGGTGACTGAGCTCGAGGGACTCCAGCTGCCGCGTGAGCAGCTCGGTCACGCGCCTCAGGCGGGGCTTGATCTCCGTGATCTCAAGGACCGCCTGCTTTTCCTCCACCGACAGGTTCAGGTTCGAGGTGATCATATCGGCCAGCATCCCGCCCTCATCGATGTTGAGCGCCACGATGGCGAGCTCGGCTGGCAGGTTGGGGGAGAGGTCCACCGCCTGCTGGAAGAGGCGGCGCAGATTGAGCACGAGCGCGTCGACCTCCTGGTCTCGTACCTCGTGATCGGGGAGCGGCACGACGGTGGCGCGGAAGTACGGGTCCGTCTGCGTCATCTGGCCGAGGCGGATCCGCTCGAGGCCCTGGACCATGATGCTGATCGTTCCGTCGGGCAGCTTGATCATCTTGGCGATGACCGCGGCGGTCCCCAGCGGGAATAGATCATCAGGGCGGGGATCCTGCGCCTCTTGCTCCTTGAGGGCCACGACCCCGATCATCCGGTTCCCCACCACCACCTCGTCGACGAGGCGAATGGATTTCTCTTGCCCGACCAGGATCGGAAGAATCACGTGCGGGAAAAGGACCGTTCCCCGGAGTGGCAGGATAGGGAGGTCGCGTGGAATCGGGTCAGCGGCGCCGGGTGGTCGATTCTGGGTTGTGTCCTGCGCTCTCATGGGGTGCCTCCCTGGGGCGCCTGATTACTCGGTGAGAATCGGCACTGACGTGACGCTAGGGTCCCCTCGCTTGGGGATGGTGATACGGAGGAACCCGTCCTGATAGACCGCCTCGATGGCGTCACGGGACGGGGTGAAGTCGAGGGAGACCCATCGCTCGAAGGGCCCGGCTTCAATCTCCATCTGGTGGCATCGTTGTGCGTCGACCGGAGCAGCCACGCGCCGCGCCCCGGCAATCCGAAGGCGGCGTCCGTCGAGGTGGACCTCGATGTCTTTCCGGTCGGTCCCGGCTATCTCCATCAACACGATGACGGCCGAGCTCGTTTCGAAGACATCGATGGCCGGGGCAAAGCTCGAACCCCGGACGGAGGTGGGGCGGCCGCCGTGGAAGAGGGACTTCATCATCTCGATCATGGTGGAGCGGAGCCGCTCGAAATCGCGCTCGATGTCCTTGCCAGGATCCCTCACCACGACCCCTCTCCCTGATCGCAGCGAGACCCACGCCCGCTCGGACGCGTGAGGTCCGC
>Ga0209869_1000127_pt1 | contig 10331 bp, 9 predicted proteins | sample GWRWS1_50_60_FD_187238 | JGI IMG/M metagenome (GOLD analysis project Ga0209869, IMG submission 187238) | Riverbed sediment microbial communities from areas with vegetation nearby in Columbia River, Washington, USA - GW-RW S1_50_60 (SPAdes)... | ecosystem: Environmental > Aquatic > Freshwater >...
CGACATGTTTGTCGATTCGGACCTGAAGATCTGCGGCGAGATCCTCATGGAGGTCGCTCATCACCTCCTGTCGAAGCTCGGAGAGAAGGGGCGGATCGTCACGATCTACTCCCATCCCCACGCCATCGCCCAATCCCGGAAGTGGCTCGAGGCGAACATGGCGGGGGTCGCGCTTCGCGAGGTGCACTCCACGGCGGCGGCAGCCGAGCTTGCCGCCCAGGATGAGGCGGCCGCGGCCATCGCGTCCGAGCTGGCGAGCCGGTTCTATGATCTCAAAGTGGTGGCGTCCCGGATTGAAGACAGCCCGTATAATTTCACGCGCTTCCTGATTATCGGGCAGTCGCCGTGCGCCGTCACCGGCCAGGACAAGACCTCGATCCTCTTCACGATTCGGGACCGGGTGGGGGCGCTGTACCGGATGCTGGAGCCCTTCGCCAAGAACCAGATCAACCTAACCAAGATCGAGTCCCGACCCTCCCGCTACCGGGTCTGGGAGTACATCTTCTATGTGGATTTCGAGGGACATGCCGAGGATGCGCCGGTGAAGGCAGCCCTGGAGGGGCTCCAGGACGAATGCCTCTTCCTGAAGGTCCTGGGCTCGTACCCCAAGGAGCCGCTCCGGGCCAAGAGCTGAGGAGGGTTTTGGGACCCGATACCGCAAGAGCACGTGAGCAATAACGCGTAAGGGACAACGGTGAGTCGTGACGTGAAAACGCTGACAGAATTGGCGCAGCCTCAGGTCCTCGAGCTGGTCCCGTACAGCCCGGGAAGGCCGATGGAGGAGGTAGAGCGGGAGCTCGGGCTCGATGACGTGCTCAAGCTCGCCTCCAACGAGAATCCCCTGGGCCCCTCGCCGCTGGCCCTGCAGGCCATCCGAGAGGCGCTTCAAGGGCTGCACCGGTACCCCGATGGTGCCTGTTATGCCTTGCGCCAGGGGCTCAGTCGGCGCCTCGGAGTGAAACCCGAGGAGATCTGTTTCGGTAACGGGAGCAATGAGCTGTTGGAGCTTGTTACCCGAGCCTTCCTGGGACCGGGGGATGAGGCGGTGATGGGCCATCCGGCCTTTGTCGTCTATCGGAGTGTCTGCCAGGCCGTGGGGGGCCACATCCGAGAGGTCTCTCTGAAGGATTTCACGCACGATCTTCGCGGGATGCTCAAGGCGGTGACTGCTCGAACCAAGCTGGTCTTTCTCGGCAACCCCAATAATCCGACCGGGACGTGCGTCTCGCCCACCGACCTGGACGATTTTGTGCGGGCGCTTCCACCCGATGTCATCCTGGTGGTGGATGAGGCATATCGGGAGTATGTCCCCCGGTATCTTCAGCCGGATCTCCTTCGATACGTCCGGGAGGGACGCTATCTTTTGGCCCTGAGGACCTTTTCGAAGGCGTACGGTCTCGCGGGACTGCGGATCGGGTACGGCATCGGCTCCACGGAGATGGTGGAGCTTCTGAACCGGGTGCGGCAGCCCTTCAACGTCAACGCGTTGGCCCAGAAGGCGGGCTTGGCTGCCCTGGACGATGCGGCCCACCTCGAGGAGACGCTTCGAATCACCGAGGCCGGACGGCGAACCATGCAGTCCCGCCTCGACGAGTTGGGACTTGTCAGCATCCCGAGCGTGACCAACTTCATCCTGGTCAACGTCGTGGTGGAAGGCAAGGCGGTCGCGGACGCCCTCCTGCGCAAGGGGGTCATCGTTCGATCCATGGAGGGGTATGGTCTGCCCGCGTATATCCGCGTGACAGTGGGAACACCTCAGGAGAATAGCCGGGCTCTCCAGGCCCTAGCCGAGGTGCTCGGCACGGTGGGGGCGGCGGCGAGGTCCGGGGGTTCCGCGGGGGGGAGGAGCAAGAGATGATCATCGTCATGCGCTCTACCGCCACCCAGGCGGACATTGACCAGGTGGTGGAGCGAATTACCCAGCATGGCCTCAAGCCCCACATCTCCAGAGGGGTGGAGCGGACCATCATCGGGGCCATCGGGGATGAACGGGTCCTTCGGAATGTCCCTTTTGAGGCCCTGCCCGCCGTCGAAAAGGTCGTCCCCATTTTGAAGCCCTTCAAGCTCGCCAGCCGAGACTTCAAGACCGAGCCAAGCGTCGTGGAGGTGAACGGCGTGACGGTCGGTGGGGAGCGGCTCGCGGTCATTGCCGGCCCGTGCTCGGTCGAAGGACGCGAGATGCTGCTCGATACGGCGACCAAGGTCAAGGAGGCGGGGGCCACCCTGCTCCGAGGGGGGGCCTTTAAGCCGAGGACATCGCCGTATTCGTTTCAGGGGCTCGGCGAGGAGGGGTTGAAATACCTGGCCGAAGTGCGGGAAGTGACCGGGCTGCCGGTCGTCACCGAGCTGATGGACCCGCGGGATGCGGAGCTCGTGATGAAGTATGCCGACATGGTCCAGATCGGCGCCAGGAACATGCAGAACTTCCGTCTCCTCAAGGAGGTGGGCATCCACCGCAAGCCGGTCCTCCTCAAACGGGGGATGAGCTCGACGATCAAGGAGCTTCTGATGTCGGCCGAATACATCATGTCCGAGGGAAACTACAATATTGTCCTCTGCGAACGGGGCATCCGGACCTTCGAGGAGTACACCCGGAATACGTTGGACCTTTCGGCGGTCCCGTCGCTGAAGCAGCTCTCGCACCTGCCGGTCATCGTCGATCCGAGTCACGCCGCCGGAAAATGGGATCTCGTGGCCTCGCTGACCCTGGCGGCCGTTGCCGTGGGGGCGGACGGGGTCATGGTCGAGGTCCATCCGCAACCCGAGGTGGCCTTGTCCGACGGACCTCAAGCCCTGGTCCCTGCTCGGTTCGCCGCACTGATGGACCAGATGCGGGCCCTGGCGCCCGTCGTGGGGCGCACGGTATGAACTCGATGACCGATCACCGACGACCGACCGGTGCGTCACACGGAGGGTTTCGGGTGTTGGGTCTTAGGTGTTAGGTGGTGGACCTCGGACTTCGGACATCGGACTTCGAACTGTGAACTATGAATCGTGAACCGATCTTCCAGCGCATGGCGGTGATCGGCGTGGGGCTCATCGGCGGCAGCCTGGCTCGGGCCTGCCGGGGGCGGCTCGCCGCGCGCGTAGTCGGCCTGGACAGAGATCGGATCCATCTGAATCAGGCGATTGCCCTGGGCCTGGTGGACGAGGTTGGCGATCTGCCGACCGGGGTGGCGGGAGCCGACCTCGTGGTGGTGGCTGTCCCCGTCGGGGCCATCGCGGAAGTGGTCCGAGCCGCTGCGCCCCACCTGGCCCCTGGGTGTATCGTGACCGACGTGGGAAGTGTGAAGGGAGATCTCGTCGCCGAGGTGGAGAGAGAGATCCCTCCTGGCCGAGCCTACGTCCCTGCCCACCCTATCGCCGGGACCGAACGCTCTGGGCCCGAGGCCGCCTCGGCCGGACTCTTTCACGGGAGTCTCTGCGTGCTCACACCGTCGTCCCGCACCCCCGAGGAGGCCCTCAAGAAGGTCATGCGCCTGTGGGAGGGGGTGGGATCCCACGTGGTCCTGATGGATCCCTTCCGGCACGATCAGATCTTCGCCCTCGTCAGCCATCTGCCGCATGTCGTCGCCTACGCGCTCATTGGAACCGTGCTGAACCGTGGGGACGGGGAGGAAGAACTTCTGCGATTCAGCGGCGGTGGGCTTCGGGACTTCACCCGGATTGCGGCGTCGCACCCGATCATGTGGCGTGATATTCTGATCCGGAATCGAGGTGAGGTCCTCGAGTCCATTTCTCGATTCCGGCAGGTGCTGGAGCGGATTGCGGAGATGATTCGGACTCAGGATACGGCCGGCCTGGTCGAGGAGTTTCAGCGGGCGAAGGAGGCGCGCGAGCAGCTTCGGTGAGAGCGGTCTCCCTACCACGGCGTGAAGTGGCGGTCCTCATCGGGCTCAGGTGGCCTCACCAGTCCCGTTGGGACGCCGAGGATTCCCTGGAGGAGCTGGCTCAGCTGGCGATCTCGGCAGGGGCTGAGCCGGCGTTTCGCGTCCTCCAAGAGCGATTCCTGCCCAATCCCCGCACCCTGATCGGTCCGGGCAAGGCCGAGGAGGTCAGGGCGATCTGCGAAGAGGGCGTGGACCTCGTCATCTTCGACGATGACCTGACCGGTTCCCAGCAGAGAAATCTCGAAGCCACCCTTGGCCGAAAGGTGATTGACCGGACGGGGCTCATTCTGGATATTTTCGCCCAGCGTGCCCGATCTCGGGAGGGGAAGCTCCAGGTCGAGCTGGCCCAGCTCAAGTATCTGCTCCCGCGCCTCACCGGCCATGGGGGCGAGCTTTCCCGGCTGGGAGGTGGCATTGGGACTCGGGGCCCCGGAGAGACGCAGCTGGAGGTGGATCGACGGCGGATTCGGCGTCGGATCGTCAAGATCGAGGAGGAGCTGGAGAAGGTTCGGCGCCATCGGGCGCTTTTGCGTCGGCATCGGCAGAAGCGGGCCCTTCCGACCGCAGCGGTCGTGGGATACACCAATGCGGGGAAGTCGTCCCTGCTCAATGCGTTGACCCACGCGGCGCTCCCGGTGGCCGATAAGTTCTTTGCCACGCTGGACCCAACGCTACGGAAGGTGATTGTGCCCGGCGGACGGGAAATCCTCCTGTCGGATACCGTGGGATTCATCAGGAAGCTTCCCCATCAATTGGTGGAGGCCTTCAAGGCGACGTTGGAAGAAGTCCGGGCATCGGATCTCCTTCTCCACGTGATCGATATCTCCCATCCAGACTGGCAGAATCAGTCGCAGGCGGTGATGGCGGTCCTGGGGGAACTGGGGGCAGCCGCGAAGCCGCTGATCAACGTGTACAACAAGGTGGACAAACTGCCGCATCCGGAGGCGGTCGCCTTTCTCGCCCGTAGGCCGCGGTCCGTCGTGGTCTCGGCGCGGACCGGGGCGGGGCTCGATGACCTCAAGCACGCCATGGCCGAGACCCTGAAGACCGTCGAAGACGCCACGGCCGTCGCGAGAGACCTTTCGGCAGGCGCGGGAGACGAGAGGCAGAGACCGTGATCATCAATCTCCCCAACGGGCTCACCCTTCTTCGACTGGTGTTGACGCCGGTGATCGTGCTGCTCCTCCTCCGGGAGGATTTCACCTTGGCGTTCCTCGTCTTCCTCGTCGCCGGGATCACCGACGGGCTCGACGGATTCTTGGCCCGCTCCTTGCGGGAGGGGACGGAGTTCGGGAGGATCCTCGATCCCGTCGCGGATAAACTGCTCTTGAGCTCCTCCTTTTTGACATTGGCCTTCGTGGGGAGGCTCCCCTTGTGGCTGGTGCTGATCGTGGCGGGAAGAGATCTGCTCCTGATTCTGGGCTCGGGCCTTCTCCTCATCGCCACTGGCCGCCCTGGGTATCCGCCGTCGATCCTCGGAAAGTTGACGACGGCACTGCAGGTCCTCACGGTCCTCGGCGCCATGACGGTGGAGGCGGGGAGTGCATCCCTGGCTCCTGTCCTATGGGCGACAGGAGCGTTCACGATCCTCTCCGGCCTCGATTACCTCTGCCGGGGAGCCACAGCGTTGCTTTCCCGGCGTCGGAATGCCTCACTCGTGTAGCGAAGGCGCCCGCCCACCTCTGCCTTGCTGTGCCGTGAGGGGATGGAATTCGGCAGGACCACAAGGGAGCGGACTTCATGAGGCAGACCAGTAAGGTGAGCTCAGTGAGGAGCCGGTTCACAGGGGCCCTCGCCACGGGCCTCTGCCTCCTCGTTTTCGGGAGCGCGTTCGGCGAGGAGTTTCATCAGGGGGTAGGGAGAGTCGTTGCCGTCAATCCGACCGGGGGGATGGTTGTCCTCGACCACGAAGAGATCAAAGGCTTCATGCCTCGGATGATCATGCGCTTCCCGGTCGCCTCCCCGGAGGTGCTCAAGGACCTCAGGCCCGGGGATCAGGTGCGCTTCACCCTCAAGGCAGAAGGCCCGGCGGGCGTGATCACCGAGATCGCCAAGGCCGACAGTAAACGGGTTGCCGTGATGGCGCCCGACTTTGCCCTTCCGGATCTCACCGGGAGGACTATCTCCTTCTCGGAGTTGAAGGGAAAGCCCGTCCTCCTCCACTTCTGGGCGACCTGGTGTCACCCCTGCCGGACCGAGATGCCTTCCCTGGAGCGGGCCTACCAGGACTACAGGGCAGCCGGGCTCGTGATCGTCGCGATCAACGTGGACCAGGGTCCCCAGGCCCAAGTCGAAACCTTTGTGAAGGAGTCCAGCGTAACCTTCCCGGTCCTGGTTGATCCGAAGTGGACGGCGGCCGAGGCGTACGACGTCTTTGGAGCGGTTCCGACGACCTACCTCATCAACCGGGCGGGACAGATCGTCGCACGCGTGGGGGGGGTTGACTGGACGCAGCCTGTGGCGCGCAACGCCTTAGAAGCCCTCCTTCGCTAAACGGCTGTCGATCTCCCCCAAGCCTCCTGCCCGCCCTCCTCTCGACAAGAGCCCGCACATGTGACCGAACGGTTGCCGTGTCCCCCCATTCGCCAATCCTCCTCGTTGCGCAGTCTGGGGGGATAGAATATGATTGGAGTGCACGCACCCAGTGAGGAGATGCTGACCATGGTAAAGGTCCCCACCATCGCCATTGTGGGTCGCCCCAACGTGGGAAAGTCCACCCTCTTTAACCGGCTGGTGGGGGGGCGGCGTGCGATCGTCGAGGCGACTCCCGGGGTCACTCGGGACCGCAACTACGGCACCGTCGAGTGGCGGGGGCGATCCTTTCTCCTCGTCGACACCGGCGGCTTCGAACCCAAGACCCCTTCCCGCATCGCCCAGCAGGTTGCTCTGCAGGCCCAACTGGCCATGGAAGAGGCGGAGCTCATCCTCTTTCTGGTGGACGCCAGGGAGGGGCTGACTCCTCTGGATGAGGAGATCGCCCTTCTGCTCAGAAAGAAGGCGGAGAAGCCGGTCATGCTTGTGGCCAACAAGGTGGATACCGCGGTGAGGGCCTCCGAGACCGTTGAGTTTTATCGGCTCGGGTTTTCCGAGGTCCTCCCGGTCTCCGCCGAGCACGGGACGGGCGTGGGAGAACTTCTGGATCGCGTGCTTGCCCTTGTGCCGCCGGCGGAGAAGACGCCTGCGGCCGTTGAGGGCGTGACCATCGCCGTGATCGGACGGCCCAACGTGGGGAAGTCTTCCCTGGTCAACCGGATATTGGGAGAGCCGCGAGTTATCGTCAATCCTGATCCCGGAACGACGCGAGACCCCATTGATACCCCCTTCACGTACCAAGGACAGCGATATGTGTTGGTAGACACGGCGGGGATTCGCTCCAAGAGCCGGATGAGCCATCGGGTCGAGTATTACAGTATCCTCCGGGCGGTCAAGGCCGTGGAGCGCTCCGATGTGGCCCTTATCCTGCTCGATGCGGTGACCGGGGTGGTGCGTCAGGACGCGCGGATCGCCGGGATCGCCATCCAGGCGGGATGCGCTTCGATCCTCGTGGTGAACAAATGGGACCTGGTGGAAAAACGGGCAGGGGGGGCTGACGAGCATCTCCGCCGAATTCGTGAAGAGCTAGGGCATCTGGACTACGCTCCAGTCCTCTTTGTCTCGGCGCTGACGGGCCAGCGGGTCTTCAAGATCTTTCCCGTGGTGGAGCGCGTGCTGAAAGAGCGGGACCGGCGCATTCCACCCGACGAGCTTGATCGTTTCATCGGTGAGGCCGTGGCCGCGCATCCTCCCCCCTCAGCGCAGGGGCGGCCGGTCACGATTCGGTCTGCCACCCAGCTCGGCTCCAGGCCACCGACCTTTGGCGTCTTCGTCAACGATCCCAAAGGCATTCCCCCGTCGTATGTGCGGTACCTCGTGAATCGCCTTCGGACGGCGTACGGGTTTGAGGGCAACCCGATCCGCCTTCACTTCCGAAGAGGGCGCCCCTTCCGGCGGAAGAACCCCCATGCACCGGGAGATTGACTGCCTCATCGTCGGATCGGGAATGGGCAGCGTGACCTGTGGGACGGCACTCGCCCAGCGTGGCTGGCGGGTCCTCCTGCTCACCCCCGGGGCGCTCGAGGATTCCTTCTACCGGATCCAGGACAGCTTCGAGCATGATCGATCCCCGGATCTGCTCTGGGGTTTGGAGGAGGGGGGATTTCTCCATCCGTTGCTGGCCACAGAGGAGCAGCCCCCGGTGGTCCGACTTCAACCGGGGGTCCAGGTGGTCCTTCCCTGCCACCGCGTGGGACTGTACGGCCCGGGTCCCGACTGGGAGCGGGAGCTTCGACGGGAATTTTCGAACTCCTGGTCTGACATTCTCATCTGCGTAGAGGGCCTGTGTCAGTTCTCCGAAGTGATCTGGGCGCGGATGGAGAGGCCGCTCTGGACCATGGCCCGCTGGAGTGGCAGCCGCCTCGACGGCAAACGTCAACTCCGGACCTTTCTCCGTCAGCGCGGGATCACCCCCCCTTTTTGTGACATGGCCGAGGCGGTGGCCGCGGCCTGCTTCGGTGTGGACCCGTCACAGGCCACCGTGGCCATGGCCGCGATGGCCTTTGGTCACGCCCGGAAAGGTTTCTTCGCCCCCCGGGGTGGAAGCAAGGCGTTCATCGAGCGCCCCATCCGTCGCTTCCAGGCCCTAGGGGGAGAGGTCCGGGGTGGGGCGGTGCGAGAAATCACGGTCAGATGGAATGCAATCCGTGAGGTCGCGACGGCGGATGGGGAAGTGGTGTCTTCTCGATATGTGGTACTGGAACCCGATCCGGGTCCACAGGATCGGGTCCTGCATCTTCTCGTGGACGAGGCGTGGATCCCGGGGGAGATGGGGAGGAATGTCCTCCTGGTCGAGGCCGAGCGGTCGGGTGAGGCTCCGCCGGGTCTCCTACATCTGGCCTTGGGAGTCGTTGGGGATGCCGGTGGACGATCGTCCCGAAAACGAGCGGTGGCGATCCGCGTTCTCCGGGCCCCGCGTCGAGATCCGGTGAGCCTTCTCGACGAGGCCTTCCCGGGCTGGGCGGGGGCCCAGACCTGCCCGGTTCCACCCAGGCAAGCGCGGCTGGAGTTTCCCCTCGCTTCACGGAGGCTCCGACCGCGAAATCTCGCCGTCATCTCGGCCGAGAGCCCACTGGGACGTGGACGCTCGGCTGCGGCCTGGAACGGCCATCGCATCGCCACCCGCCTCCTCCGCCGCGCTTGACGTCCCCTTCAACCCAGTTGCGGGCGGCGGCTGGGAGTTACGCCGCGGCATGATCACCTGTTCCGATAGCCTCCGAGCACGCCCGTTCATCGACGCCTAACGGCAGCATCAGCCGCGCGAGCCGCGTTGAGACTGTGAACTGCCAGAGCCGTGTGCGGCGAAGCGTCGGCTGCTACAGTGTTAGCCGCAGGCTCACGTGCCGGGCATATTGTAGCCGAACATCCGCTCAAATGGACCAATGAACCGATGATTGTCTGACCAATCCGTGATGGCGAATACGATTTGAGCAAAGACACCCTTGTAACGAGTCGTCAGCGCATCATGGAAAAGCTCGGCCATCTCAGTCGCGTCATTCCCAAACGCGCCACAACCCCACGCACCCAGAATCAGTGTGTCGTGTTTGTGCAACGCCGCTATCGACAGAACCTTGCGAATCCGGCTTTCCATAGCAGGTCGGATTTCGGGTTGCCGCCCAGGACTACGCTCCAGCAAGGCCTTCGTGTTTACGGCCGGTGAGGTCAGAAAGGAACACAGATATGGGCTATCAAGCAACGTCCCCTCGTCCGTGCGAATGACCGGCACATCCGGCGAATAGATGACGTAGTCGGTATATACGGGGTCGTGTCGGGCGCGATGGAAAGCGTACATGGGATTGTTGACAAGGCACGCATACAAACCCGAGGAGCGCGCCAAGGACTCTTCTTGTGCCCGTGCCCCGTTGAGGAAACCACCGCCCGGGTGAGTGGCCGACGCGAAATTCAGTGCGGCTACGGAGAACCCCCCAGTGACTAAACGTTGAGCGGCTTCAAGTGTCGTCTCGTTTCCGACTTGAATATCAGTATGTGATACTCTCGGCTGGGCTGTCGGAATTAGTGCTTCGGGCGGATAGGAGATCGTCGCGCTGACCGCTTTGCTGAGAGCTTCACGAATGTCCACCGTGGAGCCGGGAACAGTCTGATAGCTGGCCTGGTGAAGAATGCGGACGGTATCGCGGCCTAATTGAGCCGCACGCTCACGATCGATTTGCATGAGGGTGTACTTTGGCTGCGCCCAAGGGCTTGCCGCTCACCCGCAGGCCGTAAAGCGGACTGTCGGGCGCAGCGGTGAGGGAAAAGAGGATAAGTCCAACTCTCTCGCCGCCCTATTATTTCCGTGCCTGAACGCCAAGCCTAATGACGTATCCTGTCCCCGGCAATGCTTGTGAC
>Ga0209869_1000129_pt1 | contig 10317 bp, 14 predicted proteins | sample GWRWS1_50_60_FD_187238 | JGI IMG/M metagenome (GOLD analysis project Ga0209869, IMG submission 187238) | Riverbed sediment microbial communities from areas with vegetation nearby in Columbia River, Washington, USA - GW-RW S1_50_60 (SPAdes)... | ecosystem: Environmental > Aquatic > Freshwater >...
CCATCCGATACCACTGGCACGCCGAAGGATTTCGGCCTGAACCTCCGGGGACGAACTGAGGAACAGATCGCGCAGGTCATTGGAGGCCGCGTGCTCGTCAAGGTAGGTCTTACCGGTCAGATCGTGGGCAAACTTGAGGACGACCGCTTTGGTACCGAAGCCGAAGGTAATGAGTTCCTCGGCGAATTGCCCGGCGTATCCAAGAATCGACGGCTTGTGTTCGGCCTTCCAGTTCTCGATCTGCTGGTCCGTCTCGTCACCGCGTGCTTTCAGAGCCGCTTCGTACTCGGCCTCCGAATGATACTGTGCGTCTGTGCGAAAGTTCTTGCTGGACAGGGGAGCCGTGGTATTGACGATAGCGTCTTCTACGACCACGCGCCGCTTATCGTAGAGCGACGCCAGATTCTGCGCGAAGTTGCGGTCATTCTCGCGCAGCGTGGCCGCCACTGCGCTAGCAAACTCAGCGTCGCCGATTTGGGCTGCGTTTTCCCCGAGCTGTTCAAGTTCCTGCCGGCGCCGATTGTAGTGCAGACCGTATCCACGCTCGATAGCCAGGTACGGGCCTTGCATCGACAACTCGACCTTGAGTTGCGCGGCGTCCTCCCCAGTAGCCGCCTCATGGATGGCTATCTGCTCGTCAATACGAGTCGGCGGAGGCGGCGGCAATGGAGTGCCGCCTTGCGGATCAAATCCATAGCCGACTTCCTCCGCAGGCTCAGGACTAAGCCCGTAGCCCTCCACCGGGGCCGCACCCGGTTCAACCGGCTCCGGCAGGGCGCCACCAGCCTCAGCAACGCCTGGCGTGAACGTCTGCGACGTCAACTCGTCAGCCATTAGGTGTAATCCACAGGAGTCCAGTTACCGGTACCGCCCGGAGGTGTCGTCTGGAAGAGTTTTTCGTAGCCCCCGCCCGCTGTGGCGATATTCCCCGAAGTCGTGGCCACTCCACTCGCTAGGTCTCTGAAGATCGTGGTCCCTGCGATCTGTCCCGCGACGCGGGCCTGGTCGCTGGCCTGGCCGAATTGAGCCTGTTCGCCGGCGGCCCGGGCACTGAAGAGGGACTGCTGACCGGCGGCCTGACTGGCGACGCTTGCGATTCCTCCCAGCTCCCCGGTCGATCCGGTCGTCCCGGAGATGGCTGCTGCGTTCGCGATAGCTGCGGAAGCTAAGCGTTGTTTGCGCGCGATTTCGCGCTGCGCCCGCTGGTTTTGAATCTCAGCGAGGCGAGCCTGGGTCTGCGCACGAGTGCCGGCTTTCTTGGCCTCTTGTCGCTGGATTTGCGCGGTACGAGCTGATGCTGCCGCACTAGCCAGACTGGCGGCGATTACGACGATGGCTTCGATACCCATTTGCTACCTTCCTTTGTGAAACCGAGGCGTGTGAGGAATTTGTCACCGATCGCGGTATTTGATCCGCTTGTGGCGTAACCGTATTTCTTCCAACGCGTGTAGAGAGTGCGCTCTAAGACGGACTTGGTGAGCCATCTCCTAAAGCCTTCTGGCTTGATACAGGCGTGGATCTCAGGGCCGTACATCAACACAGCTCCGACCAGTCGCCCGTCCACTACAACCGGCTCTACTTCCCAATTAGCCATGGCCGCAGCAAACTCGTGCCAGGGCCAGTCAACTCGCTCGTGTGTTGATTCCCAGGCGGCATGCAGCGCCTGCTCACGGGAGAAATGTGCGCTTTCCACTGGCGGGTGCACGTGTTGTCAGGTGGCACCAGCCCCGCGTTGCAGCCGGGTGCTCACGGTATAGGCCGTAGTCTCGCAGAATATCGTCGGTGAGCCAGTCGTCAAATGCTCCATCCGGGTCGTATACATCGACGGCCATGCCTTGTTTGTGAGCTGACTGCGGTGCCCCGATCGGACACGTCTGCGGGCGCCAGCCGCCGTCTCTCATGCCGGATACGAGTGAACCTGTGTTCGGGCTGCTCTTAAGAGCCACACCCTTGGTAAGGGCGTGCCCCAGGAGCTTGTTCACCAGGACCAGCATCCCAGCGGCTTGGCTCCGGTGGAATTGGCTGATCTCCGGGTGATCGTGATACCCTGCAAAGTAGTCCTTCGGCGTGATGTAGTCCATTATGGCATACCCGTTCCGGTATTGTTGACTTCCCAGCCGATAATCTGCATGTCCTTACCGGGTTCCGCTTTGAAGCGCAGCTTGAGTGCGCGTCCCCGGCCACGAACCTTGTTCTTGGTGATGACCAGTTCGCTGCCTGTATCGTAGGGCGTCTGCACAGACGTTACCGGCGGTACATTCAGGATATGCCGATAGACCTGGTGGTATTGCGACCACTTACCATGCGCAGCCGTATCCGCAAAGTCCCATCGAGACTGCATAAGCACGCCGCCTGGATTGTCGATGCGAAACAGTATCGCCATTATTCGCCACCGCCGTCATCGTAGGATTCAACACCGGTCTCCGTCTTCCGCAGGAATACCGTGACGTAGTGATTCTGGAAGCGCTTATCCGCGCCGATGCCGTCCTCTTCCCACTGGGTCTCGACAAAGGACTCGAAGCTGGTGCCCTGGTTGTCAACGCTGAACCAATCATAGAACCGCACCGTCCCTAGCAGATCACTGTATTCGCGTATCATGAGGTCGGCAGCGGTAAGTTGGAGCGTCGTGCTGCCGGTTGGAATGTAACTCAGAAACTTGAGAACTCGGCCGTTGGACGCGAAGGTCGGTATCGAGATGACGACCTGTTCGTCGTTGCTGTCAACCACGAACTCGGGTGTACTGGTGACGACTTCGATGTCTACCTCGACGCCGCGCGAGATCGGCCGCGTGACGATCATCCCAAACGGAAAGGCACTGACGGGGATCGCCAGATTGCTGTCGCTAAACTCGAACGGATACCACGCCGGCAGGCGCAGATCCAAGATTAGTGCCTTGGTCTTCTTCCAGTTGTAGCTCGCGCCACTCGGGATACCCCCATTGTACAGCCAAATCACGAGCTTCTCGTCCGAGTGGTAGAGGCCTGTGCTGAATTTCTTGGACAAGGCGTTAATGGCTGTGTAGAACGTGGCTATCGTTGCATCCGTCACAGGCGTCGCTTCGAGCTGCCCGGTCGAGCTGGTGCTTGGAAGCGTGACCTGTAGGATCGCGGCATCCGACCAATACAGGATGCGATCGTTCACCAGGACTACCGAGTCCGCGTTCACGCTGCCAATGGTCGATACCCGGCTGACGCTGTAGTCGGTAGCTGTGAAGGCACCACCGGCGCCGCCACCTGCGATCTGCCAAACACCGTTGTCGGCGATAACCACAAGCATGTTTTGGTAGGACACGAGTTTCAAGATCGTGCCGGCCTCGTGGATCGTTATCACGCCGCCGTCGCTATCAGCGATGCTGCTGTCGTCCGAACTGGTCGGATCAGCGGCCTGGTAGCAGTTCGCAAAAGTGCTCGGATCGTCGCCAACCTGGCTGAATAACAGTTCCTGCCCCTGTTCACGACCAATGATGCCACTGTACCAGACGCGTCCAGCGTGAAACGTCACGGTAGTTGGGCGCGTATACGTAACGGAGCTGGTCGGCAGACCGACTACGCCCGAGACCGTCGTACGGTCTTCCCCGAACGGGCTGATCAGGAATCGGCCGCGCGGTGCCCGTGTGATCGTCTTGCCGCGAAGGGTACGTACACCTACAAAGCTCCAGGCATACGTGATGCCGCTCGCGCTATCGGCGCGTGTCACAAGCATGCTATTGTCGCCCCACTCTTGCCGGTCGGTGTTGGCCGGATAAGTGCCTGCACCGGTGATGGTGACATCCGGCTCACCGGCGGCTTCACCGAATGGTACGCCAGCGTGGTGAAAGTAACCGATATGGGCCTCATCCCAGCCCTGGTTAAGCAGGTTGTAGTGATGTGCTGGTGTCAAGGTGGCCGGCTCGTTGCGCAAGCCATCACCGACAGTGTTGTCGATGCTTCCATCCAGATCGGGGAAGACGCCCTTAAAATCGCGGATCCTGAGGGCTAGCTCGGTCACATCGATACTAGACTCGTCTTCGCTGAGTGTGACCATCAACGGAGTGATTGCCGCACTTACAATGAAGAAACGTCCGGTGCCCGATGCATAGGAGCACGGCACAAATTGGCACGCAAGCGGAGTACCTGGTACCTGGTAGTCGTTGAGATCGATGCTGAACAACGGTGCGCCAGATACGGGTTCGATGTTCTCGCGAAAGTAGACCATGTTCCCGGACTGGACCGCCACGTAATTCAGCGCGCCATCACCCGCTGCGGACATCCATTCGCCAACCGAGGTGGCTTGCAGCGCGACGTCGGCTGCCTCAACCGTGGTTATGGTCCCACCGTCGGCCTCTTTATCGATGCGCGTACGGCGCACGATCGAGCCATCGATATTCGGGACCATGTTCAGGCCGTCGGCCCATGTGTTTGGCACGGGCGCGAGATGGCCTGACTCCGTGTTGAGTCCTCCGACAAAACGTAACTGCCGCTTGTCTTGGCGGGTAGCCGGCAAGAGAGGCCTCCGGCTTACTTCTTCTTGGCGCGGCCGGCTGCGGCTTTCTTCGCCATCCCGGCCTTACCGTACTTCTTGCGGCCGATATACGCGGCCAGCGCATCGGGGTTGGTCACGCCTTTGCGTTTGCCGAGTTTGTTGGACAGCTTGCTGAACTTGGACATATGAAGCTCCGTATAGAAGTGTGTGGGATGCGGCGGTAGGAGTCGAACCTACGTAATCCGGCTTATGAGACCGGGTGGAATCCCATTCGCGCCGCCACTAACGTTTGTGCGTCTTGAACCACTCGATCATATGCAGGCGCTGCTCCGCCTCACTGCGGGTCTTATAGACTCTGCTGAGATTCTTGCGCTTACCCGTTGTCTTGGTCAGGTGTTCGCTTACTACCTTCCACCCTCCGGGAACCTTTACGATCATCGATGGTCTCCATGGATTCACTCAGCTTTGCGAGGAAGTCTTTCTTTTCGATCTTGGCATCGCCGCGTTCAGTAAGGTAATGGGCGATGGCTTTGTTGGCACGATCCATTGTGGTGAAGCGCCCCGCCAACGTGACAGGCAGCGGGCCGCTCTTGGCCTGGATCGCCACGAGACCGATAGGTAGGCGTGTAGCCCAGAATTCCGGCTTCGGGGCTTCAGGGGCGGCCTCGGCTTCGAGGTCGGCAAGGGTCTTTACGATTGCACGGGGCATATAGTCCTAGTAAGGGCGGCAGGGATGACGGAGGATGGAGTTGGTGAGTCGTCGCGCTTCGTTGTCAAAACCGTGTTTGCGCAGCCACACGGTCTCTTGCACGTATGCTTCGTTCTCGCGGCACGACAGTTCTTGCCAAACGTTTTCACCCTGCATGTCGTAGGACATCGGGCCTTTGTGGACGAACTGCAGGAAGTGCCAGAACTCGTGGTATACGATGGACCGCCCAAGCGGTGTCTCGTAGTCGTAGGACTCGTCGAACACCGTGTCGAACTCCTTCGGCCAGTTGTCACACTGCCCGTACTCCCCGCATGTAATAGCAAGTGCGCAGTTCGCCTCCTTGTCCTCATTCGCTAAGATGCAGATCCCTTTCGGCGTAGTGAAGCCGTACTGTGGAGCACGCGGTGCTTTGGGCGCCTCGGGGTGTGCTTTGGCGTAGTCGGCCTGGGCCTCAGCCCATATCGATTCGGCCGTAGCTGTTTCGAGATGATGCTGGCCTGGCGTATACGTCCAATCCTGCGCAAATACAGATCCGATGAACAGCCAAACGATAACAACCAGAGTGACGATCCCGAGTACCTGCACCTTTGGGCTGAGCACGTTACTTTCTCCCGAAGTTCACGCCCTGGTTGGTTTTGGTGTCGGCTGCGCGGACGCGCTCGCGGCCTTGACCTTGGGTCCGGTTGACTCCACGCTTTGCACGGCGCTCTTCGCGCGGGTTGGTCGTCTGTTTGAGGATCTGCCAGGCGTCCGCCTTTGCCTCTGATAGCAGCGCCGGGAATAGGTGCTCAGGGAGAAGCGGAATGAAGTCCCCGTCGTCGTCGGTCCAGACCGGTGTATACTCCGCCCATATCATGGAATTCGATGTCTGGAGGGTGGCTTCCTCGTCGCTGTCGTAGGCATCGAACACGATGAACTGGTCGTCAAACGTCGTCCACCACTGCGGCGCCCGGTCATTGAAATACCCGTCAACCGTTGTGATCGAGTCGGCGGCGATGATACGGCCATCCAGCAGCTTCTGGAACGACAACGGATCGCGCCAATGCACCGGACGGTTGTTGTAGCGAACCCACAACAATCGCTTGACGTCGCTCGGGATCTCCATTGTCGTCGGCTGATCGGTGTCGCCGAGCCCGGTCAAGGTTCCCTTGGCTCGAAGCCATGGCTGGTCGCTTTGCGTCGCCATATCGAGATACGCATCGCGGACAATATGCTTGACCGAGACTGCTTCTGGAGTCTCGTCCAACTCGTTCACCGGATCCGCTTCGATGCTCTGCAGGACCGCTTGAACCATTTCAAGAACCGTCATCTGCATGGCGCTTATACCGGCACGAAGCTGAAGGTAATGACGACGCCACCGCTGGTGTCATTGGTACTACCGTCGATATCGACCTTAAGGCGATCAGCCTGTGCGAACACCAGTCCTAGGCCAGACATATCGAAAGGATAGTTATACGGCTGGGTAACATTCGGCGGCACGTTGAACTGTGTGCTAGTCGCGTTCTCGTCCGTAAAATTGATAGCAAAGGTGGCATCCATATCAGGATCGCTGATAAGACTGATCGTCGCTGTACCCAGGGTTGCAGCCACGGGCACCGACAAGTATCCCGACGGCGGCGTAATGCCGTTAACATTCGAAATCTCCATCGACAAGAAGAACGGCACACTCGCGGACTGCGTGATCGCACCGACGTTAATGACGTTCTCGCTGTCCATGTCGAGGTTCGCTTCCATGTTGTTGGGAGCGGTACCATCCCGCGACAATGTGTTTTCGACGGCCGCAACTACCGCATCGAAATTAGCGTTTAGGGCCGACAGGAACGTCGTTTCGTTGCCCGTTTGCGTGAGAGTGCTGACTACTAGCTTAGCCATGATTTCGTTACCGTGTGATCGTCAGTACGAGATGAATACGTGGGGCACCGCCCGCACCACCACCCGCGACTGCAAACTTCACCGCAGACCCGGCAGAAATACTGTTCAGCGCCGAGGGCGTAGCGGAATCAACATCTCCAGCGGCACTACCGGCTGTCGCAATGGTAACCTGGCCATCCGTAATCGAAACACCGCCAATGGAGGACGTCACAGTAATATCAGCCGTCGATACCACATCGTCGATCACCGTACGGATCTTGCTGACCAGACCATCAACGGGGGACACCACATAATAGCTTGTATCAGCGCTGCCATCTGCAATGTCGAGCGTGAGATGAATGTCGTTGAGTTCAACCGCCGTGGCCGTAACTCCATCGAGGATGTTCAATTCAGCCGTGGTGGCCGTGATACCGTCGAGCGTGTTGACCTCCGCGGCCGTGGCTGTGGTCGCCAGGACGGGATAGGCCGTCCACGCGCCTGAGCCGGCGCCGTCGGCCGTGTAAATCTCATCCGCGTTGGCGCCCGAGATTCCGATCGGTTCGTGCAGTTCCGGGTCCGTAAGAGCCGCGTGTTGAATTGTCATGCGTCAGCCTCAGAAATGGAAAAGGGCCGCGCCGCAAGCGCGGGACGGCCCTGAGTATTGCAAGGAGAAACAGATTACGCGAGAGTGGCAGTCGCAGCCACGTAGATCCATTTGGTAGCAGCCCCCCCGATCAGGACGAGGTTATCGCCTACATCGTCGAACGTGGCGGTCTCGGCAGTATGTCCGGTGACGTTTGTGAGCGCGAGAGTGACGGCACCGTTGTCGACGGTCATCTCGATCACTTTCAGGCGGCCGACCATTGAGGCGTCAGGAGCCGCCAGGGTGTAGGCACCGGTACCCGTGTCCTCCAACTTCGTGAAGGTCTTGAGTACGCTGATGGCGCCATCGGCGGTCAGTGTCTCAGTTTGCGCACTGATATCGGTGGCGTTGAGTTCAGCGACGGTCGCACCCAGGCTGGTACCAGCGGGGTCTTTGAGAACGCCGTAGGTCAACACACCGGTCGCCGGCCAGGTGTAGTCGTCGCCACCGTCAAGCACGACGGCTTTGGAAGCGGCACCCGTGCCCAGGACGGCGATATCGTTGTAGTTCAGTTCGGCGGCTGTCGCAGTAACGCCGTCGAGGATGTTCAATTCGTTGACGTCAAGAGTGGCGCCATCGAGAATGTTAAGTTCGGCCGCGCTTGCGGTCAAGGTGCCGACGAAACCAGCTACATCGGCCATGTCGCCAGCGTCGAACTCCACACCATTCGTCTCAAGCGCGTCGCACTTGATCGTCAGACCAGTGAAGTCGATGGATTCAGAGTTGATACGAGCCATTTGTTACTCCCATGTTGCTATAGGTCGAAACCCATACCCACCCCAGCCACCGAAAGTGGCGGGGATGGGCTGGGGAAATGTGATGACTAGACCGCCGCTACGCTTTCAACGAACCCGCGCACGACCAGTCGGGCAGAGCCCGCGCTGGGCGCATCGCCAGCCGTCGAAAACACGACGTCGATGGTGTCAGCCGTAGCGTACTTGAAGGGGTTGCCCCGGTTGTCCGAGTTGTCGCCAACTGCGTAGGCGCCAGCAGGAACGTGAACGGTACCAGCTGTGAGGTTGGCTTCGGTCAATTCCGTGGTGGTGAACCAGCCATTAGCGTCGCCGCCGTCACCGATCTCGATGGTCGCGGTACCGCTGGAAGTCCAGGCAGTGCCGACCTCAAGAACCATGGTATCAACGATGAAGCCGGCCGGAACAGCCAGAGCCAAGGTCGTGGATGCGAAGGTAAAGTCCATGACCAGCTCGGTGTAGCCGTCGGCGCCTTGCTTTACCGCAGTGGCTTCGCGTTCGCTGTAGTGGTTGCCGAAACCGACTTGTAGACCGTCGGCGTTGGCCCAGGTGGATTTGCGAGAAAGAGTCATGTCACATGCTCCTTAGATGGTGGCCTTCGAGAGCACCACAACCAGGGCTTCCGGACGGTACAGCTTGAGGCCGTAACGACCATTCATGACGTACTCGTCACGACGCTTATCCTTGTTGCGCTCGAACTCGACGCGGATCATCTGACGCCACGCACCCTTGAAGGGCGTTTCGTCGGCACCGACGCTCATAAACAGGTTCTCAATCGCAGCCGAGGGGCTGGTGATGGAGCCGCGAGAATCGGCGTTGATGGCTTCCGTGCCAGAGATGGCGTTGAGGTAGTTGCTGACGTAGGTGTCGAAGCCGTAGATGTTCTTGACGAAGCGCATGCCGGTCGTCGAATTGACGAAACCTTCCTGCACGATGCCATCAAACATCGGGTTATTGGACACGTTCACCAGGTTGGTCAAGGTGTTGAACTTGAACTCCTGGGACGGGTCAATCACGGCTACACGCCGCTGCGTGACACCGGCCTTGTCCATCGCAAACTTTGCAGCCGCGAAATCTTCAAGCGCCAGCGTGGTGTTGGTGTCGCCACGCCCAACGAAGCGGTGAGACGCGCCGTTGATCGTGTTCGGGTCAGCCAGCGTCTGGGAGTGACCCAGCGTGAAGATGTTGGTTTCGAGGTTTTCCTCGATGGCCCGGCGCATCTTCGGCTCAAACGCAGCGATCAGTTGCTGCGAGTAATACGAGTCCTGCTTCGCCTTGTCGGTGATATACGTGGCAGATTCAACGTAGTGGTTGATGCTGAATTGGAACTCGCCGGTATCCAACGCGTCGTACACGACATCCTGGCCTTCCACAACTTCGCGCATCGGCAACTCGCCGATAGACGGGATGGTGAAAGTTTCCCCATCGGGGAAATTAGCCATCCAGTTCACGAACTGCTGACCCATCAGGATGTCCTGAAGGACTTCCTTGAGTGAGTCGGACCAGACTTCGGTACGGACTAGGTTGACATCGACGGCTGTGAAGTCCATGCCGCTCATGTGACCAAATCCTTGTGCTTAGGGGTTAGCGACCGAAGAATTTCCTCGGATCGCGCTCAGCCGCAGCTATCTTCTCCGTTTGCAAGGCACTCGACCAGTATTTCTTGGGGTCTGTCTTACGCAGACGCTCGTAATACTCACGCGTACCTGGCTCTGTTGCGCGGCCCGAATTGGGAACCGAAGCACCAGTATTCACCGTAGAGCGCCCGCTCGTGGGAGTAGGCGTCGGTGAAACAGCGGGTCGGAAGAATGCGACCATCTTGTCGGGGTCTACCTCGGCAAGCTGCGTCAAAACGCGCTGCACGTCAGGTGTTTCCCGCTCGAATGTCTCCTGGGCCTTGG
>Ga0209869_1000131_pt1 | contig 10281 bp, 12 predicted proteins | sample GWRWS1_50_60_FD_187238 | JGI IMG/M metagenome (GOLD analysis project Ga0209869, IMG submission 187238) | Riverbed sediment microbial communities from areas with vegetation nearby in Columbia River, Washington, USA - GW-RW S1_50_60 (SPAdes)... | ecosystem: Environmental > Aquatic > Freshwater >...
GGCTGCCCCATCAGGATGAATTGGTTCTGGATCTCGACCTCTGGCAACCGGTCTCGGATCTGGAGAACATTCGTGATCACTGCGCGGGCCTCGTGGGCCCAGCGACCGGTCGCCTGGGCCGGGACGATGCCGCGGGCGATCACGGTCGCCGCCGCTGACAGTCGCCCGGTGTCGCGGGAGAGCAGGGTCCAGGTCGGATAGTTGATGACCCGGAGCCTTCGAAATTCCTGAGGGGGGATCACGGCGCGCCACCATTCTGTCCGGTGCGGAAGACCTCCCCAGAGGTCCCCCCGGTGAAGCCGGAGCACTTGGTGACGCAGACGATTCTCTCGGACGCTGGCCAGGATCGGCCTCCGGATCAGACGCGAGGAGAGATCGAGGCGCTTCAGGGCTGCAATGACCCGGGGACGAAAGCGGGGCGAGGAAAGCTCTGCCTTGAGCCAGCAGGTGGCGACGACATCGGGGCTCACCCGTTCCAGGAACGTCATACGGGTTTCGTGGGTTCTGCTCAGCGCCGCCGGGGCTTGGCAGGGCGCATTTCGATCCGGGTGCTCATCGTGCGCGGCGGTGACTTGAGCAGATAGACGACCATGTCCGCGATGTGCTCGGGGAGAATCGCCCATCCCGATCTGTCGGTGCCCCCGGCGGAAAAATCCGTCTCGACACTGCCGGGCATGATGTGACTCACCCGGATCCCATCGTACCGAATCTCCTGGAACAGGGCCTCGCTGAACCCGAGGAGACCGAACTTGGAGGCGTTGTACGCGGCCATCGTCGGGTGGGCGTTCGCACCGGCGAGAGAGCCGATGTTAATAATGTAGCCACCCCCACGGCTCCGCATTTTCGGAATGGCCTCGTGGCAGCAGTAGAAGACCCCGGTCAGATTGGTGTCGATGATCTCCTGCCACTCCTCGGGCTTGAGATCGGCGACGGAGGCCGTGGTGGAGACGCCGGCGTTGTTCACCAGGATATCCAGGCCTCCGAACTCGCGGACGGCGAAGTCCATGAGCTGCTGCACTTGGCGGTACTCCCGAACGTCGCAGGCAAGTCCCGCCACCTTTCCCTTTTCCCGCCGCCGGCACTCCTTCACCGCCCGATCGACGTCGTGTTGGCGGCGGGAGGAGATGACGACGGCGATGCCTTGATCGATCAGGGCCTCGGCGATGGCCCGGCCAATGCCGCGCGTGCTCCCTGTTACCACCGCGACCTTTCCCTCGAGCGACATGCCTCCTCCCTCCGGGTTCATAGGGTTTATTGGGTTCATTATAGACCCAACACCCAGACACCGACTATAGCCGGGATGGGAAATTTTGGCAAATCCCTGAGCGATGTCAGCCATTTTGTCCTGGGCAGTGTCGGTGGCGGGCTGGCTCCAAAGAGGGTCGCGCACGGCCCTGTGAGCAGGTATTGGCACCGACCCGGGGAGAGGAGAAGCGAACGAAACGAGCTAATGGGAAGGTGCCGTCGATGGGAATGGGGAGGAATCCAGCGCGAGGGAGATCTCACTGCACAGGCGATCGACGAGAGCGTTGATCAAGGCGCCCTCTGCTGGCTTGGGGTCGAGAAACTGGACCCCCATCCCGCTGGGTGCGTCTGGTTTCGCCTCATCCGTGTGGTTCCATACCACGCGGGCGAGCATCGAGAAGGTGTGCGAGAGGTTCGGCAGGTTGAAGGTGAGCGCAACCTGCGATCCCGGCGGTGCGGGATGGGGTGTCGCGACGAACATCCCGCCCCGGCTTAGGTTGACGCAGGTCCCGTGGCCCGCCGTCCCCGCCTGGCCGTACTCGACGGGGAATCGAACCGGGACCCGGGCGTAGGCCTGCCGATCGCCCCGATACACCCACTTGTTGACGAGGGCCGGATCGACCGGTTGCTCGAAGAGCACTCCATGGGCCACTCTGGTCCCCGCCGGGGTCGGCGTCCCCTGGTCAGCCCAGACGACATGGGCCCGCAGCGGGTCTCCCTGAGCGACCCGGACCATCATCGGCGTCCTGAGCGGCAGGGTTTCTGGCATCAGAATTTCGAGGCCCGCGGCGCTGACGAACCGCGTCCTGCCGGCGATGAGTCTCGCCGAGGGCCGCCCGGGGATCGGGGCGGCGCACTCCACAGGCAGATAAGCCTCAAACCGGGGGTAGTCGGCGTGGGTTATGTCGGGAGTCATGAATCGCCTCCAGCATTATTTACTCCAACTGTATTCGCAAGGATCGTGCCAACCTTCCCTTTACAATCGCCCCTGAGTGTGTTACGGATAGGGCATGAAAAAGGTGGACGCCATCATCAGACCGCTGAAGTTGGACGAGGTACGGGACGCCCTCGCCGCGATCGGGATCCAGGGGATGACGGTGGGCGAGGTGCGCGGCCACGGCCGGCAGAAGGGGCATTCCGAGCTGTACCGGGGGGCCGAGTACGTGGTCGAGTTCATCCCCAAGATCCGCATCGAGATCGTGGTGGACGATGACGATCTGCCCAAGGTCCTTCAGGTGCTGCAAAGGGTTGGCCGAACCGGGCAGGTCGGGGATGGAAAGGTCTTTGTCTACCGGGTTGAGGATGCGGTTCGGATTCGGACGGCGGAACGAGGGGTGCGCGCCATCAAGGAGCCTTCCCACTGATCGGCGTACGGTCATGACCGCCTCGATCACTTGACGTCCCTCTCGCTGGCTTTCCCGATCTTCCTCACCCTTGCCGCTTCAAACAGAACACGCAGGGTGTCAGCTTTACGCCGGATAGCCAGTACGTCCTGGTCCAGAATTACGTGGAGCAGGGGCTGGCGGCGTACACAGTGAGTGGGAAGGGGCCGGCAGGCGGGTTACGCGGGGCTGAGGCGGCGGGCGATGATGAAGAAGCCGGTGTGGGCGACCATGCGCAGCGCCGGCCGCACGCTGAGTCCCTGGATGCGCCAGGGACGATGGACCGTTTCGAAGACCTCCTGAAGCTGTAACCGCGGCTCATTCTCGATCGCAGCGGCCATCTGCTGCACCTGCGGGACCGTCGGGAAGAAGGCAACGAGCAACCCTCCGGGTCTCAAGGCCTGGGCTGCATCCTTGACTGCCTGCCAGCCCTCCGCCAGATCCAGCACCACCCGATCGACCAAGGTTTCCTCGATCCCCTCATAGATATCTTTGTGCTTCAACAGCCAATGCGGGACCTTCCCCAGGAAGGCCTCGACATTGACCCTGGCCTGCCGCAGGAAATCCTCACGCACCTCGTACGTAATGACCTGGCCCTTCTCCCCGACCGCCTGAAGGAGGCCGATGGTGAGCGCGCCCGAACCACCGCCTCCCTCGACGACGGTGGCGCCCGGAAAGATATCTCCCCAGATCAGGACGGTCGCGATGTCCTTCGGGTAGAGGACCTGGGCGCCCCGCTTCATCTTGAGGACGTACTCGGCAAAGGTGGGGCGAAAGGCGACAAAGAGGGCCCCTCCGGATGAGCGCAGGACGGCCCCTTCCTCGCGGCCGATGATCTCGCTGTGGGGGATCGTCCCGAGGTGGGTCGAGAACTTATCGTGAGGCCGGAGTGTGCAAAGGTACTTGCGCCCTTTCGGATCGATCATGAGAACCTTCTCGCCGGCCTCCAAGGGTCCACTACGCATCATCGGCCCCTCCGGGGGCCACTCTATCACAGAGACGCCCTACCCGAAAGAAAGCGTCATGCTTATTTCGCCCGGACGCGTAGAAGCCTCAACAGCCGAAGGTCCAGCGTCTTCTGCCTGCCAACAACCTCGCCCCTCCCTCCCCCAGGTTGGCGAGAGCCGCCTGTCGCCCGGCCTTTTTCTCAGGCCGGCATAGCCGTGCCGGACGCCAAAGACCTCTCATCGTCGATCCAAGCCCGTCCGGACGACGGCGCGGATCGCCGCGTTCATGCCGGGCGAATCCCCGCCGCTCGTCAGAATAGTGAAGTCCGTAGGCTATCTCCCACAAGGAGGGTCGGCCCGCCGGCAACAATCGGCGACGGCTTACTCCTTCAGTTCGCGGTCACGGGCAGTCACCCGCGACGAGTACCGCGCCTTGTTGCGGCGGACAACGAGGGCCACCTGAATGTTCTCGACCACCGTCAGCTCGTTAAAGATGGCATGAGGGGCCTGTCGACCTCTCCGACCGACAACGGTTTTCAAGGGGGCAGGGTCGACCAGGGGCGCCTGGCGCGCCTGTCCGATAGAGAGGTGACACCCGGATTGGACGGAGGACGGGGCAGCACCCTTGGCTAGACGTCGCTGGGCATGAGAAACAAGGGCTGGCGGATGAACGTCTCGTACTTGGGCCGGAGCCGGTCGGGGTTGTAGTACTTGTCGACATCGACGACCTTCTTGCGCCCCGTCACGACTTCGATGGGGACGTTGTCATAGACTCCGTTGCGCGCGCACACGAGACGTCCCGAGGTACCCGAAAGTACCAGATCGAGCGCGAGATTGCCGAAGGCCATGGGCACAATCGAATCGAGCGCATCGGGATTGCCGCACCGAACCAAGTAGCCCAGCCGCTGGTTGACCACGTTAATTCGCCGGCCGTGGTTGAACTTGGGGGAGAGTTCCTTGAGATGCGTCGCCACCTTGTCGCCGATTCCCCCGAGCTTGCGGTGCCCATACTGATCGGTCTCGGTGCCCTCATAGGACATCTTATCCTCGTGCGCCATCCGCGCCCCTTCAGACACCAGGAGGACCGCGTATTTGCTCGGATGGCGGTTCCGGTCGTGGACCAACAGCTCGGTCAGGTGCTCGATGTCAAAGGGGTACTCCGGAATCACGCACCGGTCGGCAGCACCGGCCATCGTCGGGAGGAGGGCCGTGTAGCCGGCATCCCGCCCAAAGACCTCGATGACGAGAAAGCGCTCGTGCGAGCCAGCGGTCGTTCGAAGCTCATGGGTCAACTCGATCGTCCGGGTGACACAGGTGCTAAAGCCGATGCAGTAGTCGGTCCCGGGGACATCGTTGTCCATGGTCTTGGGGATCGCCACGACCTTGATCCCCTCCTGGTGCAGGCGCTGGGCATAGCTGAGGGTGTCGTCCCCCCCGATGGGGATGAGAAAGTCGATACCGAGGAACTCCAGGTTCTTGAGGACGTCAGGGGTGAGGTCGTTGTATTCCGCTGCGTACCTGCTCTGCAGGTGCTCCGGGACGACGGCTTTCGGAAGGCGGCTCGGTCGCGTCCGCGAGGTATGGATGAAGGTCCCGCCCGTCCGCGCGGCCCGATTGACGACCTCCTCGGTCAGGATCTGGATGTGCGCACTTTTATCCTCCTCCTTGTCCGGGACCAAATCGACCAGCCCGGCCCAGCCGCGCCGAATCCCCAGAACCCGATATCCCTCATGCAGCGCGCGAATCGTGATGGCACGAATGGCGGGGTTTAATCCCGGCACATCACCTCCGCCGGTCAGAATCCCAATTGTCCCTTTGTACGATGCCATAGCCTCAAGCCTCCTGGCCTCTTCGTGGGGCGAACTCCATCTCGGCTTCGAGGTCCAACGAGGGGTCCGCGTCCCTGTCTCCCGCCTCGAAGGGCCCACGAATTATAGTATCCCCCCAAAAGATCACCGTAAGCAACAACCGTGCCTTGAACCGGCATCCTGGCCCGATAGGTCGCCATGTATGTGTGTTGCGATATCGGGGGCTATAGCCATCGCGAGATTGCCACGCGATTCCAGGCGGGCAGCTACTCGACCGTCAGCTCGGCGTGCGCGCTACTGAAGAGGTCCCTGGCCGACGACAGCAATCTCCAAAAGCAGGCCGGGAGGATCCGCCGACAGTTAATCGGGGAGTATGTACAACAAGCGACTTAACTCCGCGGCCCCCGACCACGGCGGGGATCGCGGCGTTCATGCCGGGCGCGTCCCCGCCACTCGTGAGCACGGCAATCCGTTTCATGATCTGCTTCCTCGTCGGGCACCCCTGTGGAGCATTCCCTCTCCTCCGCTGTCTCCGGGCTTCGTGCTCTCTTCCCGTCCCGGCTGCACTTATCATGCCCCGAATGGCCGCCGGTGTCAAAAAACAGTCTACCCGTCACGGCAAAGAGGGGACAGAACGTACAGAAGGTACAGGAGGTACAGAAGGTGCAGGGGGTGCACGAGGTGCAGGGAAGGCTTCACCGACTCCGCGCCGCCGCCGTGCGCCGGGCCAGATCCATCATACGGCAATAGGCGCACGTCTCGGTCGTGGTGGTCTGGCCGCAGGCCTCGCACTCCTTCAGTTCGACCCCATCCGTTTGGGCGGCGAGGAAGGCCGGGCGACCCTTCTTGAGGAAGCCAAAGTAGAAGCTCTGCTTTGCCCCCGGCGAGGCGTGCTCGAGCTGGTTGAGCAGGTCCTTGTAAAACAAGGAGGTCGCACCGACCGCGTTCGGGCACTCGTCGTCGTGGTAGTCGATTCCGCGGAGCATGGCGTACGCCAAGGTCTCTCGCTCGCTGAGGCGGATCAGGGGCTTGACTGTCTTGACCAACTTGGGATGGGTGGCCTCCAGCGCGGGTCCCATCCGGCCGAGCTGCGGCGTCTGCCAATGGAGCAGGTTGCCCAGGAGGGTTGCGGCGGCATCGTCCAGGTTGTGCCCGGTGGCGAGCACCGAAAAACCTCCCTCAAGGGCCGTCCGGTTCATCAGGTACCGCTTGCTGAGGCCGCAGGCCGAGCACGGCACGCGACGGGTGTATTCGGCCAGCTCCGGGATCGAGAAGTCGTACTCCTCCTTGACGTCGGTGACGATGAGGGGGAGGCGGTTCTTGTCGGCGTACGCCTCGACCGTCGCGCGCGCCTGAGGGGAGTAGTGGTCGATCCCCAGGACGATGTGAAAGCCCGTCGTGTGATAGCCGAGGCGCCGCAGGACCTCCCACAGGGTGAGGCTGTCCTTGCCACCGGAGACGGCCACGAGGACCCGATCATCCTTCGACAGCATCTTGTCGCCCTCGATGGTCCTCTCGACCTGCCGCTCGGCGTGGACGATGAAGCAGTCCTTGCAGAAGGCCGCATTATGCCGCCTGATATCGATCACCGCCTTGCCGGGACAGGTCTTACACTTCATAAGCCGATCCTCCCGAGATGGCCGGGACCACCTCGACGGTCTCCTCGTCCCTGACGAGCTCATCCGGGGTGAGCAACTCCTGGCCCCGGACGACCAAGACCGATTCCGGATTGATCTTGAGCTCCTGGAGCAGATCCCGGACCCGTCGGCTGCCGGGCATCTCGACCTCGCGGCGGGGGCGGCGAATGATGACCTTCATGCGCAGGCTCCATATATAGATGATGCAGGCCTACTCTATCAGGAATCACCGGGCCTTTCAACCCGGCCGGGCTGTGGTTAGAAGCCGGCCGCGTGCAGGGCCCGCATGATCTCCTCGATCGCGATCTTGGTCCTCCGGTACCTGATCCTTGCGGAGCGCCGCTCCAGGTCCACGTGGACGTCCACCATCCCGGGGAGCCCCCCCAGGATCTTTCCGACCTCGACCGCATCGGCTTCGGATTTCATCTGGGCCATATGAATCGTGGCCTGCCCCAGCAAGCGGCCTCGCAGGAAGCGGACCAGCAGTAGCACGACACATGCCACGATCGTCGCCACAACCACCCACTTCATCCGCTTGCCTCCCTGTTGGCCACCCGGCTACAGTAACGAATGTGCTCTCCCAAGTCCAGGATCAATCCGGCTGCTCTCAAGCCGCAAATTTCCCATTGACAGGCAAGTATGCAGACCTAGATTTAACAGTAGAAGGGGGAGTTTCCACGAAGGATCCTGGCTTCACCGCCACAAGCGGCCGAAAAGACCCCGCTAGACCTCCCTCCGGCAGTCAACCCTCCCCTACGAGTTCATAAACGAGAGGCGCGAGGTCTTTTGTCTTTGCCCTTTACGGGACCGGGCCAGGAGGAGGTGATAAAGATGGTGCGCGCACCGAGCTGCTCCACATGCGGATCCTTCCTCACAGGCTTCGAACTGGACAAAGAACTCAATTTCTTCATCCACTTCTGCCCTGAGTGCAGAAGTGCGGAAGAGAAGACTGCTCGGCTCAAGGTGAAAGAGGAAGTCGCCGAGGGAGAGGTGCAAAAGGAGGCGGCCTAGCCTCTCGCAGGTGATGGACAAAGTCTAAGGGCCCGGTCCCCCCAGCCCCGGAACGCAGAGGGTCGCCAGAAATGGCGGCCCGTTTTTTCTGCGCCAGCTTGCCAGACTGCTGCGGTATCATAACCGGGTGAAACTCGCAGTCCTCAAGGCGTTTCGCGAGCATCCGGAGGCGCGCCGGGACGACGTCGGCCTTGGACTTCACCTGGGCCATAACCGAGCGAGCTGAACCTGCGCCATGGCTCTGTTGCAGAACCTAGGCCGTACTGCGTGTGACGGCGGTTGCCTACCGATTCCGATTTGAGTATGCTTGGGGCGGCCCATCGAAATGGTGCTCTGAAGCAAGGCCCAGAGAGGATCTTCATTCGCTATGGTCTGGCCGCTCGTGAACATCTGCACTGGCCTGTTCCTCCTCGCCCTTGCCTTCAAGCCTGAATGGTTTGGGATGGACTTGAAAACAGAACTGGCGACGAGGCCAAAGCATGTGACTGTCCTGAAGTGGGCCGGGGCTATCGTGCTTGTTGTTGGTCTGTTGGACTTCCTTGCCAGGTTCCTCGGCTTCCTGTGAAGATGGTTGGTCCTGACTTGCCATTTCAATTCCTTCCTTGCCAAGCGGGCTTGAAACCACTATATTTATCCTCGGCTGGAGTGGGCCGGGTGGTCGCTCTGATCGCAAGATCGGGGAGGAAAGTCCGGACTCCACAGGGCAGGGTGGTGGGTAACGCCCACCGGGGGCAACCCCAGGGACAGTGCCACAGAAAAGATACCGCCACGCCGGCAGCCCTTGCTCTCTTTCTTGTTGAGGGCTGTCCGCGGGGTAAGGGTGAAAAGGTGCGGTAAGAGCGCACCAGCAGCCCGGCGACGGGCTGGCTTGGCAAACCCCACCCGGAGCAAGGCCAAATAGGAGGGCGATCCCCTGCGTGAGCGGGGGAGAAGGGTGGCCCGCCCGGAGCCCTCGGGTAGGCCGCTAGAGTCCCGCAGCAATGCGGGACCCAGAGGAATGACCACCCTTCGCCGCGAGGCGAAGACAGGATCCGGCTTACAGGTCCACTCCAGCCTCTTTCTCTTTCCCAGATCGCCGCTTCGTGGGACAGAGGTATGTCCAGAGCGAAGAAGTTGAGAGAGCTATTCGCCCGGCCCGGCCTCGTCCGGATGGTCGGGGCCCATAACGGCCTCGGGGCCAAGCTCGTCGAGCGGGCGGGGTTTGACGGGGTCTGGTCGAGCAGCCTGGAGGTCGCCGCGTCCCACGGCATCCCGGACGCCAGCCTCCTCTCCATGACCCAGTACCTGGAGGCGGCTCGGAGTATGGTCGAGGTGACCTCGATTCCCGTAGTCGTCGATGGGGATACAGGCTACGGCAACGCCAATAACGCTTTCTACGCGGTCGAGCGGTTTGAGGAAGCGGGTGTCGCTGGCATCACCTTCGAGGATAAGAAGTTCCCCAAGGATAACAGCCTCCTGCCCGGGGGCCGTCAGGCCCTCGCCGGGGTCGAGGAGTTCGCGGGCAAGATTGAAGCGGCCAAGGCCGCGCGGCGGTCCCCAGATTTCGTGATCATCGCCCGGGTCGAGGCGCTGATTGCCGGCTGGGGGCAGGAAGAGGCTCAGGGGCGGGCGAACCGCTATGTTGAGGCGGGCGCCGACGCCATCCTGATCCACTCCAAAGCGCCAGACCCAAAGGAGATTATCGAGTTCGTGACCCGGTGGCAGGGCCAGGCGCCGCTGGTCCTGGTCCCGACGACCTATCCCAGCCTCACCGAGAAGCGGATTGCAGAGCTCGGCAAGGTGAAGATGGTCATCTACGCCAATCATGGTCTCCGCACCGCCATCCGCGCCATGGAAGAGGTCCTGGCCAAGATCCGCCAGGACGGGGGCATCCACGACCTCGATCACCTGTTGGTACCCATGAAGGATGTCTTTGACCTGCAGGATGTCCCCAAAATGAAGGAGCGGGAGCAACGGTTCTTGCGCGATTGATGGTCCCCGAAAGACTCCCCCCGAAGCATTTTCAGCCGCCCCCCCCCAAGGATCCAATTCCCTCCTGACCTTGAAAGCCTTGACAAATCCGCATTCTATGGTACAAGGCGTCAATAGGCCTCGTCTGTAATTCTGGCCTTAAAAATGCATACTAAGGCTATGAGTGATGCTGTGCATTGCTGCATAGCGTAGTAGGCTAGCCCGGATTTCGACTCCGCCCCGCGCTTGCGGGGCGTCGCTCAGGGCTAGCCACCAGTGCTGGGTGCAGGGAGGACACGCG
>Ga0209869_1000134_pt1 | contig 10105 bp, 9 predicted proteins | sample GWRWS1_50_60_FD_187238 | JGI IMG/M metagenome (GOLD analysis project Ga0209869, IMG submission 187238) | Riverbed sediment microbial communities from areas with vegetation nearby in Columbia River, Washington, USA - GW-RW S1_50_60 (SPAdes)... | ecosystem: Environmental > Aquatic > Freshwater >...
GTGGGCTGTATGGTGAACGGGGCCGGGCTGGCCATGGCCACCATGGACATCATCAAGCTCGCCGGAGGCTCCCCGGCCAATTTCCTGGACGTGGGCGGGGGCGCGAGCGCGGAGCAGATCAAGAACGCTTTCCGCATCCTGACTTCCGACAATCAAGTGAAGGCGGTGCTCATCAACATCTTCGGCGGGATCCTCCGCTGCGACCGTCTGGCCGAGGGGCTCATCGCTGCGGTGCGGGAGCTTGGCGTGAAGGTGCCCATCGTGATCCGCATGGAAGGGACGAACGTCGAGCTGGGGAAGAAGATGCTGAGCGAGTCCGGGCTCAACTTCACGACCGCCGCCAGCATGAAGGAGGCCGCCGACCGCGACATCAGCGTCAGCGGCCCCGGCCTGGCGCAGCACGCGTTCCGGGCCGGACTGGTGGACGAGGTCCACCTGTTGGTGTGCCCGGTCGTCGTGGGCGGCGGCAAGCCGGGGCTGCCCCGGGACGTCCGGATGGACCTCGAGCTGCTCGACGAGCGAGGGCACCGGGATGCGGTCTATCACCTCGGCGCCGAAGGCATAGGTCAGCAAATTGCGCGCCTTGCCGTCGGGCAGTCCCCGGCTCCTCAGGTAGAACAGCTGCTCGGCGTCGAGCTGGCCGACGGTCGCGCCGTGCGAGCATTTCACGTCGTCGGCGAAGATCTCGAGCTGGGGCTTGGTGTCCACGTGCGCCTTGCCCGATAGCAGAAGATTGCGGCTTTGCTGCGCCGAGTCGGTCAACTGGGCGCCCGGCCGCACCACGATCCTGCCGTTGAACACCGCGTGCGCCGCGCCGCCGACGATGCACTTGTGCAGCTGCTTGCTGCGGCCGTTGGGCCGCGCGTGGTCCATCAGGGTGTGGGTGTCCGCAAGCTGGCGGCCGGAAACCAGCGCCAGACCATCCATGCGCACCTCCGCTCCCTCCCCTTGCTGCTCGACATGGAGGTTGTGGCGCGAGATGCGCGCCCCGAGCGTGATTGCGTGCGAGGCGTAGTGAGCGTCCTTCGCCACCGCCACGGCGCAGGTGGCGAAGTGAAACGCCGAATTCGCCTCGCGCTGGAGCTTCACGTGCTGCACGCGCGCGCCTTCGCCCACCACGACCTCGCTCACCGCGTCGTTGAAATAGACCGCATCGCCCAGACTCACGAAATCCTCGATCAGCGTGCACGTCGAGCCGAACTCCGCGACCACCAGGCAGCGCGGGTAGGCCGCCGCCTCCTTCTGGGTCGAAACGTAGAGTAGCTGCACCGGCGTCGGGCATTTCTGATTGCGGGCAACCCAGATGAAGGCGCCGTCGCGCAGGTAGCACGTGTTCAAGGCAGCGAATACTTCCTGATCGAATCCCGCATGGCGTGCGAGGTGCGGCTCGATCACCGCTGCATGCGTCGCGAGCGCCGTGGCGAGGTTGGCGACGACGACCCCGTACGGCAACCCGGCGTTGGCCGACAGCCCGGGAGCGAAGATACCGTCCACGAACACGAGATGGGCGGTCGCCTCGGGCGCGATCAAGGGTGCGATGTCCGCCATCGCGAGCCTCGGCGCTGAGGCGACTGGCCGGAAATGGACCTTGGTGAGCGGCGAGATGTCGGTGAAGCGCCACTCCTCGTCGCGCGTGGTGGGCACCGTCAATGCATTGGCGCGCTCGAGCGCCTGCGCGCGCCGCTCATTGAGCCATGAAACACCACCGTGTGGCGTTTCATAACCCTTCAGCAACGCTTCGATATAGGGATGAACAACGGTATTCATCTGCGTTAGGCGGCTACTTTGACCCAGTCGTAGCCGCGCGCCTCGAGCTCCTCGGCGAGGGCCTTGCCGCCGGTCTTGACGATGCGCCCGCCCTCCATGACGTGGACGTAGTCGGGCACGATGTAGTTCAACATGCGCTGGTAGTGCGTGACGAGCACCACCGCGTTATCGGGCTTGATGAGGCGATTGACGCCGTTCGCCACCACGCGCAGCGCGTCGATGTCGAGGCCGGAGTCGGTCTCGTCGAGGATTGCGAGCCGCGGCTCGAGCAGCGCCATCTGCAGGATCTCGTTCCTTTTCTTCTCGCCGCCGGAGAAGCCGTCGTTCACCGCACGATCGAGAAAGCTCGCGTCGATGTCGAGCAGCTTCATCTTCTCGCGCAGGGTGTCGTCGAATTCCAGGGGATCGAGCTCGTCTTTTCCGCGCACCGCCTGCACCGTGTTGTAGGCGAGCCGCAGGAAGGCGCTGTTCGAGACACCGGGAATCTCGACCGGGTACTGGAAGCCGAGGAACAGACCCGCGCGCGCGCGTTGTTCCGGCGCCAGCGCAAAGAGATCACTGCCGTCGTAGGCGGCGGTGCCCCCGCTCACCTCGTAGGCGGGGTGGCCCGCGAGCGCCTTGGCGAAAGTGCTCTTGCCCGAACCGTTGGGGCCCATTACGGCATGCACCTCTCCCGCGCGCACGGTGAGGTCTATGCCCTTGAGGATCTCGACCCCCGCGACCTTCGCGCGCAGGCCTTTCACCTCGAGCAGGACCTTGGCGCCGGCGCGGATCATCCGACGCTTCCTTCGAGCTTCAGGCCCAGGAGCTTGGTCGCTTCCACCGCGAACTCCATCGGCAGCTGCTGGAACACATCGCGGCAGAAGCCGTTGATGATCATCGAGACCGCTTCCTCCGCCCCGATGCCGCGGCTCGTGAAATAGAACAGCTGGTCCTCGCCGATCCGTGAGGTCGTGGCCTCGTGCTCGACCGTGGCGCTGTTGTTCTGCACCTGGATGTAGGGGAAGGTATTGGCGCCGCTCTTGGAGCCGATCAGCATCGAGTCGCACTGCGAGTAGTTGCGCGCGTTCTCGGCCCGCGGCCCGATCTTCACCAATCCGCGGTAGCTGTTGTTCGACTGCCCCGCCGAGATGCCCTTGCTGATGATGCGGCTGCGGGTATTGCGGCCGATATGGATCATCTTGGTGCCGGTGTCGGCCTGCTGGTGGTGGTTGGTCAGCGCCACCGAATAGAACTCGCCGATCGAGTTGTCGCCGAGCAGCACGCAGGACGGGTACTTCCAGGTGATGGCGGAGCCGGTCTCGACCTGGGTCCAGGAGATTTTTGAATTCCTGCCCTTGCACAGGCCGCGCTTGGTGACGAAGTTGTAGATGCCGCCGACGCCGTTCTCGTCTCCCGCGTACCAGTTCTGCACCGTCGAGTACTTGATCTCGGCGTCGTCGAGCGCGACGAGCTCCACCACCGCCGCGTGCAACTGGTTGGTGTCGAACTTGGGCGCCGTGCAGCCCTCGAGGTAGGAAACCGAGGCGCCTTCCTCGGCGATGATGAGCGTGCGCTCGAACTGCCCGGAGGATTCGGTGTTGATGCGGAAGTAGGTCGAGAGATCCATCGGGCACTTGACGCCCTTCGGGATGAAGCAGAACGAGCCGTCGGTGAAGACCGCGGAATTGAGCGCTGCATAATAGTTGTCGCCGGTCGGCACCACCGACCCCAAATATTGACGCACCCGCTCGGGATGGTTGTGCACCGCTTCCGAGATCGAGCAGAAGATGATGCCGACTTCCGCCAATTTCTGCTTGTAGGTCGTCGCGACCGACACCGAGTCGAAGATCACGTCCACCGCGACACCCGCGAGCTTGGCCCGCTCGTTCATCGGCACGCCCAGCTTCTCGAAGGTGCGCAGGAGCTCCGGGTCCACCTCGTCCATACTCGCGAGCTTCTTCGGCTTGGGGGCCGAGTAGTAGATGATGTCCTGGAAGTCGATCTTCGGGTACTTGACGTTCGGCCACGCCGGCTCCTGCATGGTAAGCCAGTGCCGGTAGGACTTGAGGCGGAAGTCGAGCAGCCACTCCGGCTCGCCCTTCTTCGCCGAAATGAACCGGATGGTGTCCTCGTTCAGCCCCTTCGGCGCGGTGTCGGCCTCGATCGGCGTGACGAAGCCGTGCCGGTAGGGCTGGTTGACCAGGTTTTCGAGTACCGAACTCATTACTTTCGCTCCGAGCAGCCAGCCATGAGCTGTCAGCTATCAGCTTTCTCCTTGATGCTGAAAGATTCGCCGCAGCCGCACGTCGCGTCCACGTTGGGATTGGTGAACTTGAATACCTGCTTCAGGCCTTCCTTCACGAAATCGAGAGTGGAGCCGTCGAGCGTTTCGAGGCTCTTCGCGTCCACTACCACCTTCGCGTCGTGCGCCTCGATCAGCAGGTCGCCCGCGCGCACTTCGTCCGCGTAGTCGTAGACGTAGGCAAAACCCGAGCAGCCTGCGTCCTTCACCCCCACGCGCAGGCCGATGCCCTTGCCGCGCTGGGCAATCTGCTTCTGGATCTGCTTTGCCGCGTTTTCCGTCAGTTGTATCGCCATAACCTGCCTCTCGTTACTCGTTACTCGTTACTCGTTTCTCGTTTCTCGTTTCTCGTTGCTCGAACTAGACAGCCATTGCCGTCAGGCTCCTGAGGCGCGTCACGACTGTTTTCAGCGTCCGCAGAAATGCATCCACCTGCTCCATCGAGTTTCCCGCGCCGAGCGAAAAGCGCACTGCCCCGTGCGCAAGCTCCGGGTCGACGCCCATTGCGAGCAGCGTCGCCGAGGGCTCGGGATTTGCGCTCGAGCACGCGGCGCCCGGGGCGACGGCGTAGCCCGCCTTGTCGAGTTCGATCACCAGCGTTTCGCCCACGATGCCCTTGAACGCGAAGTACGACGTATTGGCGACGCGCGGCGCTGCTTCTCCGAATATCACAGCCCCCATTTCGCGCAATCCCCGCTCCAGCCGTGCGCGAATCGCTTCGAGCTGCTGCGCGAGCCGCTGCATCCGCCCCCCCGCGAGCTCGCAAGCCGCCCCGAAGCCGACGATGGCGGCCACGTTTTCCGTCCCGGAGCGCAGCCCCTGCTCGTGACCGCCGCCGTGGATGATCGGCCGCAGCTGCAGGCGCTTGTCCATCACGAGCGCCGCCGCGCCCTTGGGTCCGTAGATCTTGTGCGCCGAGATCGTCATTGCGTGCACGCCGAGCGAGGGGAAATCCACCGCGATCTTGCCCAGCGCCTGCACCGCGTCGGTATGCATGCACGCCTTAGCCGCGCGCGCGCGAGCGGCAACCGCTGCCACGTCCAGCACCACGCCGGTCTCGTTGTTGACGAGCATCACCGAAACGATGCCGGTCGGCTCCCGGACCGCCGCATCCACGTCGGCGAGCTCCATCTGGCCGTCGCGCGTCACGGCGAGCTTCCTCACCTTCCAGCCTTGGCGCGCAAGCTCCTGCGCAGGCTTCGCGATGCAGGGATGCTCGATCGCGCTCACCGCAACCTGAGACGGCCTGAGATAGCCTGCCGCGCCCTTGATGAACAGGTTGTTCGCCTCGGTGCCGCCGGACACGAAGATCACCTGCGACGGCTGGGCGTTGACCAGCGCTCCGACCTGCTGGCGCGCCCGGTCCACTGCCCGGCGCGCGACGGTGCCGAACTCGTGCCGGCTCGACGCATTGCCGAACTGCTCACGCAGGTACGGCAGCATCGCCTCGAGGACTTTGTCGTCCACGGGCGTGGTCGCGTTGTGATCGAAGTAGACGCGCTCCATTTATGCAGTAGCCAGTGACGAGCAACGAGCAATGCGTCTAGGCCGACACCGGGGTCGCGCGCTTGTTCACCGTAGCGCGCATGTCGTGGATCTGGGCGGCTCCGGTTTCGCGCGCCGCCTCCTTGGCCTTCTGGCTCTCCACCAGCTGGCGCAAGGTTACCGACCTGAGGTACTCAAATATGCGGTCATTCAGCGCCGCCCACAAATCGTGCGTGAGGCACTTTTCGCCTTCCCTGCAGTTCTCCTTGCCGCCGCACTGCGTCGCATCGATCGGCTCATCTACCGCGAGGATGATGTCGGCCACGGTCATCTCGCCCATGTCGCGCGCGAGGTGGTAGCCGCCGCCCGGGCCGCGCACGCTTTCCACCAGGTGATTCCGGCGCAGCTTGCCGAACAGCTGCTCCAGATACGACAGCGAGATCTTCTGCCGGCCGCTGATTTCTGCCAGCGTCACCGGCCCGCTGCCGTGATGCAACCCGAGATCGATCATCGCCGTAACGGCAAACCGCCCTTTTGTGGTCAGTTTCATCGGCAACCTCTAAAATGTTATTTAAATCAATGTGATACGAAGACGATAAAGACTACTAAATTGATCAACTATAGCTTTCCCGACAAAATTAGTCAACCATTTTGTTCAGGGGGTTTGCATCGAGCTGATGCGCCTCCTGCTCGTCGATGCGCAGGCCCAGGCGCTTGAGCTCCGCGAGGATGTGCTCGATGCGCCGGTCGAGTTCCGCGCTGTGTCCGATCAATTCGTGCAGCGCTCCTGACATCGGATCGTTCAGGTCCTTAACCACGGCGTAGGCCGCGAAGCGCCCGTTCTGCGCCGCCTGCGCTTCGATGATGCGCGCGGGAATGCCGATCGCGGTCGCTCCCGGCGGTACGTCCTTCACCACCACCGCATTCGATCCCACGCGCGCGCCATCGCCGATGACGATCGGGCCGAGGATTTTCGCCCCCGCTCCCACCACCACGCCCTTGCCGAGCGTCGGATGGCGTTTGCCCTTGTTCCACGAGGTGCCGCCCAGCGTGACGCCGTGGTAGAGCGTGCAGTCGTCGCCGATCTCCGCGGTTTCGCCGATGACGACACCCATGCCGTGATCAATAAAGAATCGGCGCTGGATCGTTGCGCCCGGGTGGATCTCGATGCCGGTCAGCCAGCGCGACCCGTGCGAAACCAGGCGCGCAAGCCACTTGAGACCCAGGCCCCACAGCCAGTGGGCCAGACGATGGAACAGCATGGCGTGGAATCCGGGATAGCAGGTGATGACCTCCCAGGTATTCCTGGCAGCCGGGTCGCGCTCGAATACGACTGCGATTTCTTCTTTCAGTCTTGCGAACATCGTTTACGAATCAAGGCTAAGGGCCGGCAGCTTACGATCCCCTAGTAATTTAGTCAACTATTTACCGTCGGAGTTCCGACCGGAGCGAAACCGCTCCGGCGGATCCGACTATGCGCGTTCGAACAGACGAGCGCCGCTGCTCAACGCGCAACGGGGACGATTAAATCTTCCGCGATCGCCGTGCCTTCGGACTGACGAGTGCCTTAATGATGCCGCGCAGGATATTGACTTCTTCGCGCTCGAGCTGCGCCCGGTTGAATAGCCGCCGCAACCGGGGCATGAGCTTCTTGGGGTGCTGGGGATTGAGGAAACCGTGCTGCACCATCGCGCGCTCGAGGTGCTCGTAGAAGCGCTCGAGTTCCTCATGGCTCGCCCGCGCACGCGCCTTGCCGACCGGCGGCCCCGCTCCGAGCGCCGCCAGCCGCAGCTCGTAGGCGAACAGCTGCACCGCGGCGGCGACGTTGAGCGAGCTGTATTGCGGATTCGCGGGTATGGTCGCGAGCAGCTGGCATTTGCCGACCTCGACCGCGGTGAGTCCGAACGTCTCGTTGCCGAACACCAGTGCCGTGGATTGCGAGCGCGCAACTTCGATGATCCGCGCCGCGGCTTCCCGCGCGCTCACCATCGGCGCCGCGATCTCGCGCGGGCGCGCCGTGCAGGCGACCGTGAGCGCGGAACCGGCTAGCGCGTCATCGAGGCTCGCGTGCACGCGCGCGCGGCGCAGCAGGTCGGTCGCGCCCGAAGCGAGCCACTCAGCCTGCGGATCCGGGAAATGTCTGGGCGCGACGAGATGCAGCCGTCCGAGGCCCATGGTCTTCAGCGCCCGCGCGGCCGCACCGATGTTCCCGGGATGCGCGGTTTCGCACAGCACGAAGCGGATATTTTTGAGGGAATCGGCGGCCATCGATCACCGTGGTGCGGAAATGCATGATCCGCATTTCCGCGCCGTTCTTTTCCCCTCGCCCTCAGGGAGAGGGGGAAGGGGTGAGGGTGGGACTGGAGATATTCTCACCAGGAAGCCCGATACAATATGATGATTCGAGCACTTGATAGATGCCGATCATGCACCCGATGCTCACCATCGCCGTGAGGGCCGCGCGCCGCGCCGGCAATGTCATCAACCGCGCGACCCGCAACCTGGACGCTGTCGTCTTCCGCGAAAAGGCCGTGAACGACTTCGTCTCCGAAGTGGACCGCGAAGCGGAGCAGGCGGTCATCCGCACGCTGCTCGAAGCCTATCCGGCGCATTCGATTCTAGCAGAGGAGAGCGGCGCCTCCGGGAAATCGGAGTACCAGTGGATCATCGATCCGCTCGACGGCACCACCAATTTCATCCACGGCTTTCCGCAGTACTGCGTGGCGATCGCACTCAGGCACCGCGGCATCGTCACTCAAGCGGTGGTCTACGATCCCTCGCGCAACGATCTCTTTACCGCGACGCGCGGGCGCGGCGCGTTCCTCAACGACCACCGCATGCGGGTGAGCAAGCGCATCCATCTCAGGTCGAGCCTTATCGGGACCGGCTTCCCGTTCCGCCAGCTCGAGCACCTGGACGCCTATATCGCGATCCTGCGCGGCATGATGGGAGGCGCGGCCGGCGTGCGGCGCGCCGGCTCCGCCGCGCTCGACCTCGCCTACGTCGCGGCAGGCCGGCTCGACGGCTTCTGGGAGTTCGGGCTTTCGCCGTGGGATATGGCGGCGGGCGCGCTGCTCATCACGGAAGCCGGCGGACTGGTGGGGGACCTCGCCGGCGAGAACGGCTACCTGGAAACGGGCAACATCATCGCCGGCAACCCGCACATCTTCGTCGAGCTGCTGCGGGCGATGTCACCGCATCTCACGCCCGCGCTCAAGCGCGGCTGAGCCGGAGCCGACCTCTGACCTTCTGGGTCACGCAAGCCCTGAACGGCGTCTCGTTCGGCATGCTGCTGTTCCTGCTGGCGGCGGGACTCTCGCTGATCTACGGGCTCATGCGCATGCTGAACCTGGCCCACGGCTCCTACTACATCCTCGGCGGATACGTCGGCCTCGCCGCGATCCGGCTCACCGGGAGCTTCGTGCTGGCGGCGCTCGCCGCCACCGTGGCGGTCACGCTGGTCGGCATCGTGATGGAGCGCTTCTTCCTGCGTCGCTTCCCGGAGCAGGAGCTGCCGCAGGCGCTCCTGACGTTCGGGTTTCTGCTGATCTTCGCCGACCTCTCGCTGTGGCTCTGGGGCGGCACGCCGCAGACGCTCCCGAAGCCCGAGATCTTCGAGCGATCGATCCGGATGGGCACCATCGTCTTCCCGAGCTATCGCCTCTTCGTCATCGGCGTCGGGCTGGTGATCGGTCTCGGGCTCTGGTGGCTCCAGGAGGGAACGCGGCTTGGCGCGATGATCCGCGCCGGCGTCGACGACGCCGAGATGGCTCGGGGCACCGGGGTGAACGTCGGCCTTCTCTCCACGGCCGTGTTCGCCCTCGGCGCCTTTCTGGCCGCCCTCGGCGGCATCATCGGCGGGCCTTTCGTCGGCGTCTATCCGGGCGCCGACTTCGAGATCCTCGAGATGGCGCTGGTCGTCGTCATCATCGGCGGCCTCGGCAGTCTCAAGGGCGCGTTCGTCGGCGGGCTGCTGGTGGGGCTCCTCGACAACTTCGGCAAGGCGCTCTTCCCGGAGCTGGCCCTCTTCACGGTGTTCGCGCCGATGGCGATCATCCTCGCCATCCGGCCCACGGGACTGTTCGGCGTCCGGTGAAGACGCGCATCTCGATTCGATGGGCAGCGGCGCTCGCGGTCCTCATCGCGCTGCCCGCGGTCCTCTCCTCGTATCAGCTCGGTCTGCTCACGAAGATGCTCATCTTCGGCATCTTCGCGATGAGCCTCGATCTGTTGATGGGTTACACCGGCCTCGACTCGTTCGGCCACGCTGCCGCGTACGGGCTCGGGGCCTACACCGCCTCGCTGCTCCTGCTGCATGCCGGTCTTTCGCTGCCGGTGGCGGTCCTGGCCGCGGCGGCGGTCACCGCCGGGATCGCGCTCCCTATGGGCTGGATCTGCACTCGCGCCACCGGCGTGTCCTTCGCCATGCTGACCCTGGCCTTCGCCCAGCTCCTGTACGCCATCGCGTACAAGTGGCAGAGCGTGACCGGCGGCTCGGACGGGCTGGCGGGTGTTCCCCGAAGCCCCGGCCCCTTCGGGCTCGCGTGGTTCACGTCCCGGACCGGCTTC
>Ga0209869_1000136_pt1 | contig 10072 bp, 10 predicted proteins | sample GWRWS1_50_60_FD_187238 | JGI IMG/M metagenome (GOLD analysis project Ga0209869, IMG submission 187238) | Riverbed sediment microbial communities from areas with vegetation nearby in Columbia River, Washington, USA - GW-RW S1_50_60 (SPAdes)... | ecosystem: Environmental > Aquatic > Freshwater >...
CAGGCGAGGTCCCACACCTCAGGGATGCGAGCGCCTGAGCCATTGGCCACGGACATTAGCGATCTCAGTGCGCGTATCTGATACTCCCCGACCGGAGTTACTTGCGCGCCGCGCAAGTAACTCGTTCTGATTGAGTGAGCATCAAGAAGCTGATACACCGCGCGTGGCTGGAGCCGCCGGTTTCGCTCGCGCACCCACGTCGAGAATTGCGACCGCGAGGTCGGATCGACAGGTCGACCACCTCGCGCGGTCTTCGCCGTCTCGGCTCGCTGCGCGTTGCGCTCGTTCACCCACCGCTGATCGCGGTAAAGGAGATCAAGCGTCTCGGCAACCTTGAGGCTGTCGTGCTGGGCAAGCCGGTCGGACTCAGCAAGTCGCCGTTCATACCCGGCAAGCTCCGCAAGAGCCGCTTCGTACTCGATGTCGGTCAGCGCGGTCACGAGACCTTCACCTCGATCTGGATCCGGTCGGCGAACCACTGCCGAAGAATCTCGGCGCTTACGTCGATCTTGGTCGAGTCCCTGATCTCGTCGGCGATCAAACGCCAGGGCGTATGCGGTCGCCGCGCTGCGATCAGCTCGGCAAGCGTGCCGTCGAGCCGCTCCTCGATGAGCCGATACAGGCGGCTCGGTTCACTCATGCGCTAAAGGTTGTCACAGACAACTACCCGTGCGCAAGACAACGAGCCGACTAATTTCCGCCCCTATCTAGTTGGGATGTCACAACAGCTTGCCCTTGGCAAACTGTTGTGAGTGAGTCAGGATGTCTGCATGGACGAGCAGCAGCGAGAGGGCCGAGGGGCTTTCATCTGATCAGGTGAGTCCGGTCAGCGACTTGAGCAACCACTGGTCCCCGTCGTCGGTGACCACGCAGGTGAACCGCATCCGCAGTTTCGCGCCGAACGAGTTCTCCGCATCGACGTTGCCGGTCACCGTCCAGGTCGGGGCCGATCCGGTGTGGTCCACGTCGGAGAAGTCGGCGGTACTCGGCGCCTTGAGCCGGTTGCGGACGAAGTCCTTGCAGATGATCTCCGCGTCGATGCCGGTGCTCGGTTGCCCGACGGTTGAGGGGTCGCGGTTGCTGTACCAGAAGAATCCTCCGCAGCACAGCACGACCACGACGCCGGTCAGTATCTTGCCCCAGAGGGTCAGCTCGGGGATCTTGCGTGTGGGCTTGCTGCTTGCGCTCGGCTCGGGTTCGGTCATGACCGCAGGGTGACAGATCGACTACCGCCGCGCCGTCGGATGATCGGGTATTTTGCACCGGTGTTCTGTAGTAGAATGGCGGGCGTGGGTGACGTGAAACTGTCCGCACCCGCCGCAGCCCGGCGGGTCAACATCGCGCTCAAGACGTGGTGGGCGTATGTGCTTCGCGACGCCGCGCCGCCGCCGGATGGCCGGGAGGAAGTGTCCAACCGGGCGTGGTGGTGGGCTTCGACGGTGGACCGCTGGCAGCAGACGCGGCCGGGGGTGCCGGGCCGGCCCCGCAAGCGAACCGACTAGTGTCCAGATTGCCCCGATGTTTGGTGCGGCAACGCTCTGACCTGCGGAAACGTATTTCCGTGTCTGGTTTGCCCTGGTTCTATGCAGAGTGACAAACTAGGGCAACCCGCCGCGTGCCCCAGTTCGTCCCCTTAGCGTAGTTTGCCTATGCCAAATCGTTATGATCCAGTGTCCGCTTCCTCCGTGACAAATACGGGCATATCCTTGCGGCTCTAAAAGTCGTCCGGTTTGTCCCTTGACACGCTCTGACCTGCGGAAACGTACACGCCGGCGCTCTGACCTGCGGAAACGTAGGTCCATCTCCCCTGTATTCACAGAGCCATTCTGCTATACTAGGGGCAGAAGGACAACTACAGAGCACAGGCCACTAGCCAGGAACCGGGACCCGCGAGGGCAGCAGGAGGGCTATCGGGACAAGACCCGCGCCAACGTGCGCGGGACAGGGGCTGCGGGACAGCAGCACGGGCACGCTGATCGACCACTGAGCGGTAAGTCCCCGCGGGATGGTTCGACTCCATCCGAGCCCACGACGTCAGAGGCCAAGACGATAACAGGGCCTTAGGGAATCCCGCCGAATCCAGGGAGGCCAGCGCGCGGCGAGTACAGCGCGACCGAGAGTGCCACTGAGGACAAAGGCAGGCGGGGCCCGGACCGCCGATACAACCGGGCACTAAGACTTCCGCGTCGAGACCTCACGGGCTCCGCGGCGCGAGCAAGAACACGGATGCTGCACCCGGCGGTTCGATCCCGCCGGCTCGCGCTCCCGCCCTCCACCCAGGAGGGCCAGTGGGAGGGAGACCCACATGTTCCAGTACCTACGCAGTCTCACTGCGTTCCAGCGAACCCGCTTCTCGACGACGGGCATCATGCTTGTCGCGGCGGCGGTGTCCTACGGCCACCAGCGCCAACTGCTGCTGTCGTGGGGGGTTGACAACACGGCCGCGATCGCGGTGCCGCTGACCGTCGACCTGCTAGCTATCACCTGCAACATCGCTCTGCACATTCCCGACGTGGCCCGTCGCGGGTTCTGGACCTCACTCGTGGTCCTGATCCTGGCGGTCGCGGTGTCCGGTACGGCGAACTTCATCGCCGGTGGGACGCTCGGAGCGAAGTACGCGAACCTGTGGACCGTCGTGGCATACCTCCTCTCGGAGTTCGTCACCTCGGCGGTCAAGGCGCGCACCCGGGTAAAGGACCCGGTGCGGGTGGAGGCGGGCAGGAAGTCGGCAGCGACCCGCAAGCAGTCGAGTCGCAAGCCCACCACGCGGAAGCCGCGGGCGCCGAAGCTACCGGCCACCGACGTCGAGGCGAACAGGATGCTCGCGGCCGCAGGAGCGGCGCCGGTATCCCCGGCACCTGCGGGACGCTGAAAGGTGAGCTACCGACCCGACGGGTCCCGGTAGCCCGCTCGGTACGATCAGCAGGAAAGGGGCCAGACGCTTCTACCGGGGGCGTCTGGCCCCTTTTTCATTGTCCGCTTTCGGCCAACCTCTTTGCCCAACGACAGAGCGAGCCCCACCAGACCCGTGAGGATCTGGTGGGGCTCTTTTTTTGTGCCCTGGCTCCTGCGCCCGCCGGTCGGTGGCGGACGCAGGCTGTGCTGTCTGTATGCGGCGGGCCGCGTTTACCCGTCCTCGAGCCGACCGGACATCCCGGCACCTCGACGCGCCACCGTCAAGGCCGCGGCCCTATGGGAGCTTGTGTTGGCAGTCTACTTGTCGCCCGTGACCAGCGACGGCGAGTCCGGGTCACCCGACAGCCGTGCCGAGCCGATCGAGGTGAGCACCGACAGGAGCGTGGTGAATGCGGCCACCGATAGCGCCTGCTTCCAGCCCACGTCGAGAAACCCGGTCGCGCCCGTGCCCAGCGTCACCAGCAGCGACTGGGAAAAAGTCTTGGCGGCCCGCTCGGCGAGGGCTTTGAGAAACTGCAGAGACATGGCCTACTCCTTCGGTTCGTCGTGCACAGTGACCGTGAGGTCGGCCAGCTCGGCCCGCAGCGTCACCTCGGTCGCCCGCAGGTCGGCGACCTCACGCTCCAGCTGTTCGATCTGTCCACGTAGCCGGAGCACCTCCGCCTCGGCCACGGCGGCCCGCATGTCGGAGGCGACCGCACGGGCTTCGGCGATGCCCAGACGATGCTCGGCCGCGGTCAGCCGTAGGGTCAGCGGTTCGACCAGGCTCCTCGCTGCGTCGGACACCGCCTGGCGGGCCCGGTCGTCGGCCCAGTCGGTCTGCGCCTCGATATGGCCGGCCTCGGCGAGTCGAACCCGACGGCCGGCCACGAATGTGCCTGCCGCCACGGCCGCCCCGATGAGTGCTACCACGATTGTCGGGTCCACTCCGTCTACTCGGCGGCGTCGGCGGCGACTGTGCGTACCGCCTTCTCGGCCGCCGCCTCAAGGGCGGCGGTGAATGCCGGATCGGCGACCAGGGCAGCGGCGAGCGCGGCCACGTCGACCGGCGTCGGCTCCACCGGGGGCCGGTCATACACGCCGAGCAGAGCTGAGCCGGCTGAGATCGACCGCTCCCCGGTGTCCAGGTCGGAGTACCAGACGGTGCTCTTGATGTTCTTGAGGTCGTCGCTGGTCAGCATGTCATCTCCTGTGTTTGGCCCCCATTGGCCGTAGTCGGCCGTGAGCGCCCGGTCTAGATCTACGTTGCCGCCAGCGAGGGCGACGCCGTTGCGGTACTGCTCGATGTGGTTGCCCGGCGCCCACCGGCCCTCGCTCCATGCGTATGTCTGCCAGAACCAGGCGGCCACGCCGTCGCGTCGGGCCCAGAGCATCACGTCGTACGAGCCGTACACGCCGACCCGGCCGACACCGCCGAGGACCGATGCGGCGCCGCGCAGCGCGTCGGCGACCTTCGGCCACTGGGCAGCCGTCACGTCAACGTCGGCGGACAGGTAGATGGGACGAGTCGCCGGCATGCCGCACGCGCGGAAGTGGGTGTCGGCGCTGCGGGCCCAGGACGCTCCGGTCGTGAACCCGCCGAGCATCCCGTCGGCGGCACCTTCGGCGTTGGCGCAGATGGCGATGCCCGCAGCGATCAACGCCCGGGCCTCGGCCTTGTCGAGTTGTTTGCCGGCGCTGCCCGGGCCGCCGTAGCGGCAGGTGAACTTTTTGCCCGCGGTGACGAGCCCGGCCACGGTGGGCCGGGCCCATGCGTAGTCGACGCCTTCGATGCTCATCAGGAGATCCCCCGCCTCAGGTGATCTCGTAGGTGACGGACCAGTAGATCCGGTCGGTGTTGGCCCACGTGTGCGGAACCGTGTTGGTCACATCGCCACCGGCCGCGGTGATCAGTTGCATCGTCGTCGAGGTGCCGAAGACACACATGCCTCCTCGTTGGGCTGTGCCCGAGTCGAGGTAGAAGGTGACACCCACAGTCTGGGCCTGGGAGCCGGCAGTGGCCGCAGTCGGAACCGACACGGAATAGGTACCGGTGCCGAACGTGGTGGTCGAACCCATGGTGATCTGGCCGCGGACCCAGATCGTCTTGCCGTGGGTCATGGACGCGCCGGTGATGGTGCCGTTGCCAATCGCGGGAGCAGTACCTGACGACGTCCAGGCCGGAACGTAGGTGGTCCAGGCGCCGACGGACGTGACCGGCACCCACGCGGCCCCGTCCCAGATGAGCAGCCTGTCGGTGTCCGTCTCGTAGATCGTCATACCCTCGACCGGCGAGGCCGGCCTAGTGCCCGACGTGCAGACGATCACGACCTGCTTCATCAGCATCGTGTTGGCGTCGCTGGCGGTGAAAATCTCGCCCACTGTGAAGACCTTGAAGGCCAATCGTCACTCCTTCGCCGTCTTGGTAGGGTGGTCACCGCTGCGGCGGCCTGCACCGTCTGCCGTAGACCTGGTGGGAGACCGGCCCAACGATCGGGGCAGAGAACGGCGCGTGGGGTGAAAGCTTCACAGGCGAGACGAGTTAGGTTGCGCGACGGCTTGTTCGCTCGCTAAGTCGGACGGGTTACTCCGCGACCAGGGCCTACGGGCGGCGTCAGATAGAGCGGCCAGGTCCAGCCGGGCGAGCCACGGTGTCGGATCTGCCGGGTCATGTGCGCGACGCCGGCTGTATCGACCAGCTCGACGTTCGGGTTGGGCCAATCGACCAACACCGGCGAACCGTCCTGGTCCAGGACCTGGACGGGCAGGCCGGTGGCCGGGTCGGTGCGCCACCGCCACACGTTGAGATCTCCCGGATCGCCCATGTGGACCGCCGCCACCGTCACCGACCTCGGCGGTCCGTCGCATTCGGCCACGAACAGGAGCGTGTCACCGACGGCTGGCAGCTTCGGGTGCGCGGCCGACGTGCAGGTGTGGCCCATTAGTGTCGCCAGCCAGTGCCGTCGTAGTACCGCCAGCCAGTGCTGTCGTACCTAGTAACGCGCTCAGTGTCAGTTTCGTAGATGAGCATGTCCGGTGCAGGCGTCGTCGGTCGGGTGCTCGACGTACAGACGATGACAACGTGTTGCTGCGTCCAGTGCCACGCGCGATCCATTCAGAACCCCAACGCGTTCTCGCCGATCTTGCCGAGAGTGTTGTGGTCCAGCACCATGAACGACCACCGGGCGGCCGACTGCAACGTGAACACGGTGATCCACTTCCCCTGTTCGATGCTGTGAGTAATGCCGCGAATGAACACCTCACGGGTGATCGTGCCGCCGCCGGGCGGGTTGTAGGTGATACGAATCCGGTCGCCGAAGTCGAGCCCCAGCACTAGCGGATACAGGTTGTCCGGGTCGGCCTGCGGGAGGATGACAAACGACGTAAGCCGAAGCTCCGGGTCCTTGGTCTGGTGGAGCAGGAACCCGGCGTAGTCGAGCGCCACCGCGTCGGTCTGCATGAGCAGGTCGGTCGACGGCTTGTGGGTTCTGATCAAGTTGAGCTGCTGCGAGGCGGCGTCCTGAGCCACCTGTTCGGTGCCACCGACGCGGGTGACCCGGACCATGTTGGCGATCGTCGCGTCGGTGTAATCCAGTGTCACGTCGGCGGCAGGTAACTCGGGCAGGCGACGGGACGAGGACGCGTGGGCGGTGCCGTCCCACTCCGAGAACGCCTGAGCCCCGTCGCAGTAGACGGTGGCGGTCACGCCTTCCTCGACCTGGAACCCGTCGGCGTAGCACTGCTGCCCAGCGGTGGGCGGCGTCAGCGGCCATATCTGCATCGCCCAGCCGGGAATCACAACCCCGGTGTAGGTGAGCCGCACCCACTGGTCTTTCAAGCTGGTGGAGTCGCCGAAGCCCTGGGTGGAGGAGACGATCACCACGTCGGGCGATCCGGTGGGAACGAACACGTACACCGACATGGTGTAGGTCTTGCCGACGGTGACGCCGGTGGGGATGTAGCCGAACAGTGGTAGGACTCCGCCGGTGCCCCAGGTCGCCAGTAGCGACTTGGTTCCGAAGAGTGCTTGGGCGCTTGACTGCGAGAGGGTCGGCGGGACGCTGCCACCCGCGCCCCATCCTGCCGTGTCGGTTTCAATCGACGGGTTGGTGACTAGGTTGATCGTCGTCGTCACGCCCGTGACGGCGTTGCCGCCGAACAGGGCGTTGGCGTACAGCGAGCGCATCGACTCCAGCGCCGACTGCCGGTTACGGAACACGACCCGCCCGGCCCCGTCGACATAGACCTCGCCGATCTCGGTCTCCGCGACCAGCTGCAGCTCGGTCCACGCTGGACCCTCCAGCGTGGTCGCCTGCAACGTGGTGTCGCCGACCGCGATCACCCGGTCCGACGCTGACCACGAGGCTGAGTTGAGAATGCGGGTCACCCGCGCCCCGGCGTTCTCGCCCGCGCCGACCGCCGACACGGCAATCCGGTCGTTGCCTTTGAGCACCTTCATCGCGTCGGTGGCGAGCAGCCGGCACAGCGAATAGTCGGCCCCCTCGTAGTCGATCTTCCACTCGTCGGCGAAGGGCCGCATCAGGTCGTAGGTGACGCCCTTCCACACAGCTCGAATCCGAATCGCCCGCATCGGCGTGATCTGCGTAACCCCGGCCGACACGTACGGGCCGGACAGGTTGGTCGGGTCGAACCGCCTGTCGCTGTTGTTCAGGTCGACGCCGGCTGTACCCGCCTCGTATTTGATAACCGGCGATGTGATCCGGTCCACACCACGGTTGGTGGCGACCCGGTGCACCCATTCGCTGATGTTCTCCCACACGTCGTCCGGGCCGAGCGTGGCGGTGCCGATGATGCCGCGGGCAATGTCGTCCAGGTGCAGGTAGTCGGCGGTCGAGGCGCCACCGGCGAAGGCGGCCTCGACCATGATGGCCGGGAAGTCGGGCTGCTCCTCGCACAGCGGGTTGGTCATGCCTTCGCCCAGGTTGTGCCGCCACCGTTCTCGAAGGACCGGAGGTAGCGCATGATCTCCCCGCCGATCTCACGCGGATGCGACCCTACCGGGGCTGTGACGTTGAGCTGGTACGTGTTGCTCACCATCACGCCGCCTGCACCCCCACCGCCGTACCAGCCCTGCTCGCGCGGCGCGACCCGTGCCCCATACCAGGCGGCGGCCTGCGACAGGATCGACATGCTGCGGCCGTAGTCGCCGTGCTTGGGTACAAAGGCTTCCCCGCCGGTGCCGGGTTCGGCGAAGGCATAACGAGCCGGGGTGCGCGGGCTGAACATCGCGGCCTCTCGCAGCAGCCCCGACTGGGCATGCTCGTACACGCCGCCGAACCGGTTGCCCCGGTTGAGCCGCAGAGTCGTGGTGAAGGTGCCGCCCAGCATCCGGCGCAACTCGCTGGCGGTCTCCCGAGCATCCCGTTTGGCCTGCTCGTCCTCCAGCCGGACCTTGGTGGCGAGCTCATCGGGAATCTTGTTCAGTTCCGCCGCATACCTATGTGCCTCAGCCCGGCTGAACCCCATCGACACCAGGGTCTTCTCAAGCTGATCGCGGAGCCCCTGGGTCGATTTGCCCTCAGCGGCTGTCTTCTCAATCAGGTCCTGGTAGTCACGGGTCAGGCCCCGAACCGACTCACGGTTACGACGGCCCGCCTCAGTGTTGGCGTCCAGGGAACCGGCACCCTTCTGGTGCTCTTCGCGTTGCCGCTTGATCTGCTCCCGCAGGTCGGCGATCGAGTCCTTGACCCGGTCCTGCGCCTCCTCAAGTGAGAACGCCTTCTCAATGTTCTCTTCCTGTTGGTCGGCGAGTTTCTTGAGGTCGGTGGCCGCGCTGACGGCCTCCGTGCCGACCTCGGACTCGGCCTTGGCGAGGCCGGTCAGCGTACCCACCGCCGACGGTCCGTCGCCAATCAGGTTGTCGAGAATGCCGCCATCGCCGAACATGCCCCGCCATGTGGCGAACAGCTCCCGATCCTCAGCGCGCCTCTTCGAAATAAGGCCCCATTTGACAGCGACGTTGTCCAAGGAGTTGCCGAACTTGTTGAGAGTGTCGTTGCGGTTGGCGGCCTCCACCGCGGCCAGCGCCAGGGTGATCGCTCCACCGGCGCGGAGCGCGACGCTGCCGAGCGTCGACAGGGCGACGGCCGCCCTCGCCGACTTGGGCCCGACCTCCGTCAGTTGCTCCAGCATGTCCCTGGTCGCGCCGCGCATCTTGACGAACGCGGAGAACGCCAACAGTCCCGCGCCCGACAGCCCGACGATGATTGTGCTCACGGTCAGGACCGGGCCGGGGATGCCGGACACGACGTCGACCAGCCCGGTCAGCCCTCTCACCAATGGGCGTATCCCGGTGTTCACCCCCGAGCCGCTCGAAATGAACAAGCCCTCCAGCGCACCCGTCAGCTTCTCGACATCCCCGATCAGGTTGTCGGTCTTCCTGCCCGCCGCCTCGGCTGCCGCGCCCTGATCATTCACGCCAGTGATGTACTTGCGGATGCCCGCCTCGCCCTCACCGAACAGGACCGTGGCGGCCCTCATAGCGTCGGCACCGAAGATCGTCGCCAGGGCCTCGTTGCGCTGCTCCTGGGTCAACGTCTTCAACTGGCTTTGCAAAATGCCGGCTAGGCGGGCGACGCCGACGAAGTTGCCCTGCGCGTCGAACGCCTGGATGCCCAGCTCCTTCATCCGGTCCCGGGCTTCCTTGCTCGGCGCGGCCAACGCCTGCAGCATGGTCTTGAGCGAGGTGCCGGCATCACTCCCGATCAGGGCGTTGTCGGCGAACGCCGACAGCGTGCCGACCGTGTCCTCCAAGGTGAGCCCGGCGTTCGCCGCGGCCAGACCACCCATCCGCAACGCCATACCCAGCTCATGCACGTCGGTGGCGGACGTGTTGGCGGAGGAGGCGAGCACGTCGGCGATGTGCTCGACATCCTTACCCTTCAACCCGAAGATGTTCATGGCCTTCGCGGCCACATCCGCCGCCTCAGCCAGGTCCAGACTGCCGGCCGCCGCCAGCGACAGCGAGCCGGTCAGCGCGCCGCCGAGAATCTCCCCGGCGCTCAGCCCCGCCTTGGCCAACTCGGCCTCGGCCTTGGCCGCCTCGGTGGCGGAGAACACCGTGTCCCGGCCGGCCTTGAGCGCCGCCTCCGACAACGCCCCAAGCTCGCTCCCGCTCGCGTTGGCGACGGCGTTAACCTCGGACATCTGCTTCTCG
>Ga0209869_1000144_pt1 | contig 9852 bp, 10 predicted proteins | sample GWRWS1_50_60_FD_187238 | JGI IMG/M metagenome (GOLD analysis project Ga0209869, IMG submission 187238) | Riverbed sediment microbial communities from areas with vegetation nearby in Columbia River, Washington, USA - GW-RW S1_50_60 (SPAdes)... | ecosystem: Environmental > Aquatic > Freshwater >...
AGCGAGTCTCGCTGAAGGTGAGGGCGACCGATGACAGCAAGGGAGAGCGGATCGACTTCGCAGGAGGCTTCGCGTTCCCCTTTAACAAGAATGAAGCCACGAGCAGTATCCTGGTCGACAACGGGGCGACCGTGGTCATCGGCGGGGTCAGGAAGCGAAGGGAGTTCGCTTCCGAAGATCGCGTTCCCTTCCTGGGCGAGGTCCCGGTCCTGGGATGGCTCTTCAAGCGGCGGACCGAGAATGTCGAGCCCGAGAACCTGGAGCTGTTGATCTTTATCACCCCGCGGATCCTCGATGAGCCCCGCCAGGCCCGGGGCTATTAAGCAGCCTGTTCCCCGAGTCACGAAACGCACCCTTTCGGGGTGCGTTTCTGCTTTTCTGGCCGCTCGTTTTCCGTTACCATATCGTGAAGGAGGTGTGGCCAATGTTGCGTATCAGTCCCATCCGAGTGCTGGTGGGCGTGCTCGTAGGTCTCACCCTGTCGCTCCACCCGGCGGCAGCAGGGGCCGCCAAGCTCATCCTGGCCCTGGGTGATGATTCCTACATCCCGAGCAATGCCGTCCAGGGGGCCGAGGTCAAGAAAGAGCTCGGGGAATATGAGCTGGTGGAGTTCGCGGTCGTGATCCTCTCAAACGTGTCGTACGGTGGGCTGCCGGCCGCCCTGCAGGGAGGCCTCTCCGAGTACCTCGGCCGCGGCGGGTCCCTCCTCATCACCGGGGGACCGAATGCCTACGGCAGCGGGGGATACCGGGCGATAGCGGATATTCTGCCCTTCGAGATTCGGGCCGAGCAGGATTGGCGAGCCGCCCCCTTCAAGCCGGTGATTCCCCTTCAGCCGGGACATCCGATCCTGGAGGGGGTGACGTTCCGGACCGTGGGGACCTTCAATGATCTCAATCCCAAGTCTGGCGCGGTGGAGATTGCCCAATACGCTGGCGGAGGGCTTGGTCGAGGCATTGGGGGTGGGCCAGGTGGCGCAGTGTTAGGTGGCGGCACGTACCAGTCCCCGATGATCGCTGAGCGACGAGTGGGACAGGGGACCGTGGTGGGGGTCGCCTTCGATCTTGGGCAAGAGGCCCGGAGTGGCTGGGCCGACGGCAGCCGCTTCGTCAGAAACCTCCTCACCTATCTGGTGGCGCTTTCCCCCCTGGAACCCAAGCCGAGAGAGAAAGAAGAGAAAGAGAGGGGCGGGGACGAGAGGAGAAAATAGGCAACATGTTGCGGTATCTCACGGCAGGCGAATCCCACGGCCCCTCCCTGACGGCGATCCTGGAGGGGATCCCCGCCCGCTTGGCGCTGAGCACCAAGGATATTGACACGGAGCTCAGCCGGCGGCAGATGGGGTACGGGCGGGGGGGGCGGATGAAGATCGAGCAGGATCGGGTGGTCATCACCGCGGGAGTCCGGCATGGCCTCACCCTGGGCGGCCCTATTGCCCTTGCCATCACCAATCGGGATTTTGCAAACTGGCAGGAGACGATGGCGCCCGAGGCCGAGGCCAGGGCTCGGGACACCCGACCGCCGGTCACGCGACCCCGTCCCGGTCACGCGGATCTGCCGGGGGCGATCAAGTACGGGCACCGCGATGCCCGAAACGTCCTCGAGCGGGCCAGCGCCCGGGAGACCACGGCGCGCGTGGCAGTGGGGGCGGTGTGCAAGCGCCTCCTCCGGGAATTCGGCATCTCGGTCCTGAGCCACGTGGTGGAGATCGGTGGGGTCCGGGCGAAGATCGGTGATCTCTCACCGGAGCAGATTCGGGCGTTGGCCGAGGCCTCTCCGGTCCGATGCGCGGATCGGGAGGCGAGCGAGGTGATGGTGGCTCGGATCGACGAGGCCCGGAGGCGCAAGACTACCCTGGGAGGGATCTTTGAGGTCATCGTGGAGGGGGCACCGGTAGGTCTCGGAAGCTATACCCAGTGGGACCAGAAGCTCGATGGACGCCTGGCACGGGCCCTGATGAGCGTCCAGGCGATCAAGGGAGTTGAGGTGGGCCTCGGCTTCGAGGGCGCCCGCCGCTTCGGGTTCGAGGCGCACGATGAAATCTTCTATGACCAGGGGCGGCAAGCCCCTCACGGCCTGAAGTTCTTCCGAAAGACGAACTACGCCGGCGGGCTCGAGGGGGGGATGAGTAACGGAGAGGTGATCCTCCTCCGGGCGGCCATGAAGCCCCTGTCCACCCAGTACGCTCCCCTCCGCTCTGTCGACCTCGAGACCAAAGAGCCCTTCGAGGCCACCGTGGAGCGGTCCGACGTCTGCGCCGTCCCTGCCGCCGGAGTCATCGGAGAAGCGGTCGTGGCGTTCGAGGTGGCAGCCACCCTGCGCGAGAAATTCGGCGGGGACAGTCTCGAGGAGATGAGGCGGAACTTCGATGCCTACCTGGACGTTGTGCGGGATTTCTGAGGAGGTTCCGTCGAGGTGATCGACATGCGGAATATCGTGCTCACCGGGATGATGGGGACAGGGAAGACCACGGTGGGCCGCTACCTGGCGGAGCGACTGCAGATCCCTTTTTACGATCTCGATGAGCTGATCGAACATGAGTCAGGGCTGAGTATTCCTGCCATCTTTCGGGAGCAGGGCGAGCCGGTCTTTCGTGCGCTGGAGCGCGCGGTCGTGTCCCGCCTCGGCCAGCTCCAGGGGTGCATCATCGCCACCGGCGGTGGGACGATCGTCGACCCGGAAAATCTGCATCAGCTCATGACGAATGGGGAAATTATCTGTCTCGCGGCGGCGCCGGAGCGGATTGTGGAGCGCACTAAGGGCATGGAACACCGTCCCCTGCTCTGGCACGCGGATCGATTGGAACGGATCCGCGAGGTCATGCGAGTGCGTGCCCCCGTGTATGCCCTTGTGGGTCAACCGATTGACACGACCGATCTGAGCATCGAAGAGGTGGCTGCCCGGATCCTGGCACGGATTCAGCTCCGCGAGGTCCCCAAAGGATAGCCGATGGAGCGCGTGACGGTAAACCTCCGAGACCGCAGCTATCCGATTTACATCGGGGCGCATGTCCTCCCCGAGGTTGGAAGCCTTGCCCGGCCTTTCGGCCTTTCGGGCCGGGGCACCCTGATCACCAATCCTCTGGTCGGTCAGCTCTACGGTCAGCAGGCGCTCTCGGCCTTTGAACAGACGGGTATCGCCCTCACCCTCCTCGAGGTCCCGGATGGGGAAGAGTTCAAGAGTCTCACAATTGCTGCAGCTTTGTACGAGAGACTGCTCCCCCTCGGACTCGACCGTCGATCTCCGATCATCGCCCTTGGCGGAGGGGTGGTCGGGGATCTGGCGGGGTACGTGGCCGCGACCTTTATGCGTGGCCTTCCCCTGATCCAGATCCCGACGAGCCTCCTGGCCCAGGTGGATAGCAGCGTCGGCGGAAAGGTCGGGGTGAACCTCCCCCAGGCCAAGAACATGGTGGGGGCTTTCTACCAGCCATGCTTCGTCCTCAGTGACGTCTCTCTTCTCGGCACGCTGCCGCCCCCGGAGTTTCGAGCCGGATTGGCCGAGGTGGTGAAGTACGGAGTGATTGCGGACAAACCCTTCTTCGAGTGGCTCGAAGAGAATGTGGCGGCCATTCTGGAGGGGCGAGAAGAGGCACTGATCCACGTGGTGAGGACCTCCTGCCGCATCAAGGCGGCGATCGTAGAGCAGGATGAAAAGGATGAAGGAATCCGAGGCGTTTTGAACTTCGGCCATACCGTCGGGCATGCCCTCGAGGCGGCGACTGGGTACGGCGTGTTCAGGCACGGGGAGGCCGTAGCGATCGGTATGGTGGCGGCCGCCCGGATCTCGTGCCAGGTGGGGCTCTGCAGCGAAGAGGTTCCTGCAAGGCTTCGGGCGCTCCTGCAGCGGATCGGGCTGCCAACTGCTCTTAATCTTAAGCCTGAAAAATTAAAAGAAACAATAGGATATGATAAAAAGATAAAGCAAAACATGAGCTATTTTGTCTTGACAAAGGATCTTGGGAGCGTTACAGTCGCCCCTATCTTTGACCCCTTGGAGGCCCTCGAAGGTCTGTCCGCCACCTGATCCTTGCCTAAGAGGCGCATGGTGCCCAGAAAACTGCATGTTGAACAGTTACAAGCAAAGCTCGCGAGCGATCCTCACTCCACCCTCTTCGCACAACTGGCGGACGCCTACCGAATGGGAGGGAAGTTCGAGGAGGCGATTCGAGTGTGTACAGAGGGGCTGAGGCGTCGCCCGAAATATGCCGGCGCCTACATCGTGCTGGGTCGGGCGCATCACGAAAGTGGGGACCTGCTCGCAGCACGGGAGGCCTTTCAACAGGTCACCCAGCTCGCGCCGGACAACGTGCTTGCGTACGGGTTCCTTGGGCAGATCGCAGAGGCCCGGAATGAGATCCCGCAGGCACTCGATGCCTATCGGATGGCTCTCACCCTGTACCCCTTTGATAAGCAGATCCGGGCAGCGGTTGCGCGACTCCAAGCACGGGTCGGGGACGAGACACAGTCCGCCTCGCTGGCGGTGGCGGAAGCCCCCGCCGCCCCGAAGGAGCCCCTGGCCAGCGAGACGCTGGCGGAGCTCTATGCCTCGCAAGGACTCTACGAGCGCGCAGCCCAGACCTATGAGCGCCTCATGGCCGAGGCACCGGGGCGGGCCGATCTTCAGGCGAAGTACCGAGAGGTCGCGACCCATCTCAGCCGGGCACCCAAGACGGGGGTCCCGACTTCTGGAGCGAGAGGCGACGCGCTCAGGCTGCTCGAGGCCTGGCGCGACGCGTTCCGCCGGGTGAGGGAAGGGCAACGAGGAGGAACCGAATTGCTCGAGGCGTGGCAGGCCGCCTTCCAGAAGTTGCGGGCCAAGCCGACGGGGGCCATCGGCGTCCTCGAGGCCTGGCGCGACGCGTTCCGCCGGCTCAAGGCCGCGGCGGGAGGGGAGACGACCTGAAGTCGTGAGGGTGCCCCAGGTTTCTCGGCGTGAATGCTCCTGTGACGTGGAGGAGATCATCGTGCGGGTCCTTGTGCTCAACGGTCCGAATCTGAATCTCCTGGGGGGGAGAGAGCCGGAGATTTACGGCACCGTGACCCTCAGTGAGCTCGAAGAGGAGATTCGCCGGGCGGCCGAGGCGCGGGGAATCGAGGTGCAATTCTTCCAGTCCAACCATGAGGGAGGCCTGATCGACCGGCTTCAGCAGGCACGCGGCTGGGCCGACGTGGTGCTGCTGAACGCCGGAGGCTTCACCCACACCAGCGTGAGCCTGCGGGATGCCGTGGTGGGGGTCGGCATTCCCGTCGTGGAGATCCATCTCTCGAACATTCACGCGCGGGAGACGTTTAGACATCGCTCCCTGATTTCGCCGGTGGCGGTGGGGCAGATCACTGGCTTCGGGCCATTCAGTTACCTCCTCGGCTTGGAGGCAGCCATTCATGTGGTCAAGCAACGGGGCCGCAACCCCTGACCCCGACCAGCCCTTCTCGAGGAGTGCACTCGATGATCGTGTCTAACGACCTCCGGCCCGGGACCAAGATCGAGCTGGACGGCACGCCGTACCTCGTCGTCGGGTATCAGCATCACAAGCCAGGAAAGGGCGGGGCCATGGTCCGCACCAAACTTCGGAATCTGAGGACGGGGGCGCTGATCGATCGAACCTTTCGCCCCGATGAGAAACTCTCCCCCGCCCCCATTGAAGAGCGGAGAGCCCAATTCCTCTATCGACAGGGTGACGACTATGTCTGTATGGACGTCGAGTCCTACGAACAGTTTGGCGTCTCGGAGAAACAGTTGGGAGAAGCCGGGGCGTTTCTGAAGGAGGAGATGGAGATCACCATCCTCTTTTACCACCAAGAAGTGATCGGAGTGGATCTGCCCATCACCGTGGAGCTCACGGTGGTCGAAACCGAGCCCGGTGTCCGGGGGGATACCGTCTCGGGCGGCTCCAAGCCTGCCAAGCTAGAGACAGGGGCGGTCATTCACGTTCCGCTCTTCATCGACGTGGGGACCCGGGTCCGCGTCGACACCCGGACAGGCACCTACATCGCGCGCGCCTAGCTCCGTTCCAAATGGTTTGCCCCGAACACCGGCAGGAAGCCGCCGACCTGCACTTGACACCGCATACTTCTGGACTGAGTGAGAAAAGCCGGAACGGCACCAGTGGATCGATCGATCGCTGCTCCGAAGGGCCCGTATTCCCTCTGCGTGATCACCGACGAGCAGATTTCGGGCCTCCGTCACCGTGAGGTCGCGGCCCAGGCTCTCGCAGGCGGGGCGACGATGATCCAGCTTCGGGACAAGGGGGGGGACGTTCGCTCGCTCTACGAGGAGGCGGGGGCCATTCGGCAACTGTGCCGCCGGTACCGCAGGCTCTTCATTGTGAATGACCGTCTCGACGTAGCGCTATTGGCGGAGGCGGACGGAGTCCACCTGGGGCAGGAAGACCTTCCCGCAGGGTTGGCGCGCACCTTCTTGCATCCGGGGATGCTTCTTGGCATTTCCACCCACTCGGTGGAGGAGGCGCGGGAGGCCGAGGCGGCAGGCGCCGACTACATCGGATTCGGTCCCGTGTTCCCGACGGCCACGAAGACCGGGACCAGGCCGACCGTAGGGCTGGACGGGATCCGTATGGTCAAGGCGGCCGTTGAATTACCGGTCTTGGCCATCGGGGGGATCACGCTCGAGCGAGTGCCTGAGGTGGTCCGTGCGGGGGCGGACGGGGTCGCGGTCATTTCGGCCATCGTGGGATCGGGAAGGATCACCGCTGCCTGTCGTGAGTTTGTCATCGAAATCCGCAAGTCGGCAGCAGAGGAAAGGCGTTGACACAGGGAGTAGAGAGGACCTATAAAGGACCCGCGTAAAGTTTCGCAGCGTGGACGGCTCGGAAGAAACAGCGGGAGGGGGGGGCATGGGAGGGTGGCGGAAGGGCATTCTGGCGATCGTAATCTCACTGCTTTCTGGAATTTCGGGCGTAGGCGATGCCCAACAGGCCTCGAAGGGGATCATCAAGATGTACACCAGTTGGCCGATGCAAGGGGCCATGATCCCGGAAGGGACCGCCATGAAGCGGGCCGTCGACCTCGCCGTGGAGCACTCCGGAGGGGTGGTCGCCGGCTACCAAATCCAGGTTGTCAATCTCGATGATGCCTCCCCGGTCACAGGGACCTGGGATGGGACCATTGAGGCGGAAAATGCCCAGAAGGCGGTAGCCGATAAGGAGGCCATGGCCTATATCGGAACGTACAACAGCGGTGCGGCGAAGGTGAGCATCCCCATCACCAACAAGGGCGGGCTCGTCATGATCACCCCAGCCAATACGTGGCCTGGATTGACCAAGCCTGGCTTCGATAAGGGAGAACCAGACATCTATCGGCCCACCGGCACGGTCAACTACTTTCGCACCCACCCGGCCGATGACCTTCAAGGAGGGGCAGGGGCGGCCTGGTCGAAGTGCCTCGGCTTCAAGCGCGTCTATGTCCTTGATGACCGGCAGCTCTATGGGAAGGGGATCGCCGATGTCTTCGAACAAGAGGCGCGCCGTCTGGGCCTGCAGGTCGTGGGCCATGAGGGGGTCGAATCGACGGCCATCGACTTCCGGGCCCTGCTGACCAAGGTCAAGGCCGCCAAGCCTGACCTCGTCTACGGGGGGTTTGTCATTGACTCCGGCGGGGTCCAGATGATCCAGCAGATGAAAGCGCTCGGGATGTTCGACGCAGGGATGAAGTTCATGGGGCCCGACGGCCTGTACAGCCCGGGCTTAGTGGAGCAGGCGACCCCTGCGGCGGTGAACAACTATGTCTACCTCACCTTCCCCGGCCTCCCGCCTGATCAACTGCCGGGCGATGCCGCGAAGAGGTTTTACACCGACTACAAGACAAAGTACAAGGAAGAGCCGATCGGCTGGTCGCTGTACGCCTACCAATCGGCTACGGTCATTCTGGACGCCATCAAGCGGGCGGGCGTCAAGGACCGGGCCAAGATCATCGACGCGGTTCGCAACACCAAGAACTTCCCCGGGATCACCGGCACCTTCAGCTTCGACAAGAATGGAGATACCACCCGGACCGATATGGCGGGGTACCTCGTGAAGGATGGAAAGTTTCAGTTTCTCCGGGTAATCGCGAAGGATATGAAGTGCTGACGAAAGTCGGCGTCCATGCATGACAGGGCAGCGCGGGTGGGGAAGGGGGTCGGGAGCGTTCGACCCCCTTTCCTGTGTTAGGACCCACCATGACGGCCCACGAAGTCTTCCTGCAACAGCTGATCAACGGCTTCACCACCGGTTCGTATCTTGCCCTGATCGCGTTAGGCTATACGATGGTCTACGGGATCATCGAGTTGATCAACTTCGCCCACGGTGATATCTACGCCCTGGGCTTCTTCATCTCGTTGAGCCTGTTAGGCTGGCTGGGAATCACCTCCACCCTGACCGGTGGGCAGCTCCTCTGGACGATCCCGGGGGTCATGCTCCTCACCATGCTGGTCACGGGGCTCGTCAATGTGAGCGTGGACCGCATCGCCTACCGACCCCTCCGACACGCTCCGCGGTTAGCCCCACTGATCACCGCCATCGGCGCCTCCTTCGCGTTGGAAAACATCATGCAGAACTGGTACGGCCCGGGTCAGGTCTATTATTACAACATCTTTCCCACCATCAATCTGGCCCCTGCGCTCCTGGGCCCCCAAAGCGAGATCCTGTTCACGACCAAGGATATTTTCCTCTTCGCCGTCACGATCCCCCTGATGGTTGCCCTCACCCTCTTCGTCAAGCACACAAAGATGGGCAAGGCGATGCGAGCGACGGCCCAGGATCGGGAGACCGCCGCCATGATGGGGATCAACATCGAGCGCATCATCATGACGACCTTCTTCATCGGCGGGGCCCTGGCCGGGGCTGCCGGGATGGTGGTCGGCATCTACCTAAACACCGGGCGGTATCTCATGGGCTTTGACGCCGGGCTTCAGGCGTTTACCGCCGCCGTGGTGGGGGGAATCGGCAATATCCCCGGCGCGGTCCTGGGTGGCTATCTCATCGGCTTCCTGTCGGCCTTGAGCGATCAGTACCTTTCCGCCGCCTGGACGCGGGCGACCGTCTTTGCCCTGTTGATTCTGTTCCTGGTCTTTCGCCCCTCCGGCATTCTGGGGGAGCAGATCCCGGAGAAGTTCTAGACGGCGGAGCAACAGACCACAGACTACAGACCCATGAACAGCATGTTGAAAGAAGAACAGCACCTTCGGCCCCTCGCTCCGGGCCTCCCGCGGCGACCCTGGGCGGCGGCTTCCGGCCTGGGTCCCTCCGTGTTCACGATCCGTGCAAAGGAAGTCTGGCACGGCTCGGGGAAAGGCCTCCGCGTCGTTGGCGAAACAGCTTGAGCGTGTCGCTCGTCCGGGCGTCTCGCACATCGCGATGGACACTCAGAGTGTTATCGGACGATGGTGCGGCGCAAGCTAGGGCTGTGGTTTAGCGTATGCGTCTCGCGTTCAAACCTTATTCGACGGAGGCGCGGGTTTCGCCGGCCTCCGCGGTCGACCTTCCCCCTCGCCGGCGGGGAGGAGCGGACCGTCGCCTGCCGGGGGACCCCGCCGCTCCCGGCGATGTCGCTCGGGGCGTGCAGGCGCTGCCCAAGAAAGCAAGACGGGTGTCTTCGGGAGGGCGAGGGGAGCTGGGCCCTGGACGCGGTTCACGGTTCACGGTTCAGGGCTGGAGGATAGCGCCTGCCAGCCAGAATAGGGAGTGAATACTTTTCGGCCAAATCCATGAACCATGAACTATGAACCGTTCGTCGGTCGTCGGTCATCCGTCGTCGGTCAGCGGGTCGGTAGGGAGGGGCCGAAGGTGCTGCCGGAGAATGACTTCCCGAGCCCGTCAGCCTGGTGGCCGGAGGGCCCGCTGGCCAGAATGAA
>Ga0209869_1000145_pt1 | contig 9783 bp, 10 predicted proteins | sample GWRWS1_50_60_FD_187238 | JGI IMG/M metagenome (GOLD analysis project Ga0209869, IMG submission 187238) | Riverbed sediment microbial communities from areas with vegetation nearby in Columbia River, Washington, USA - GW-RW S1_50_60 (SPAdes)... | ecosystem: Environmental > Aquatic > Freshwater >...
AAGAGGGCACGGTCAGCCCCGTTCCCCTCGACCATCGGGATCCGGTACTTCTCGGTCACCGGCGCGATCGCCTTCGTAACACCCGAGCTGTACGGGCCCAGCATGAACTTGACCCCATCCTGATTGATTAAGCGCTCGGCGAGCTGCGCAGCGCGCGCCGGGGTCGACTCGTCGTCGTAATAGAGCACCTTGATCCTGTAGTATTTCCCGCCGACCCTGACACCGCCCATCTCGTTGATGCGCTTGACGCCGAGCTCGTAGCCGTCCTGCGTGTTCTTGCCGTTCGTCGAATACTTGCCGGTCAGCGACACCGCGGCACCGAGGATGATGGTGTCTCCTTCGACCTTCGGGCTCGCCGGCCCGACCGCGGCGAGCACCAACGCGACTCCACCTAACACCGCCCACCGTCGGTTCTTGAGCATCTTCAACATCGTTTTTCTCCTTGCGCTCCTTTCCCCTGCGACCGACTCCGGTAGAAATCTCGTGACGCTCTGTACGATCCTTCCCTCTGCTGCGGAAGTGGAGATTGCGAGTGTCGTGCCGAAAGTTTCTGTCTTATTGCTTACTTAGCAAGCGCCGAAACGAGCACAGTTGCGGAGGCAAAATGGCGCGGATCCAGTGAGAGCGTATCCGGTAAGATGGTCTGATGTCAAGTCACCGATTATTCGGCTCTCCACGGTGGGAGGCTCCCGTCGGGGTCAAAGGTCACCTCGTGTGGGTCCGAGAGTGGGGAGAGGTCCCGGCGCTGCCGGACCTCGGGCAGGAGGGATTCGGAGATCAGGATGGTCTTGAGCTCGAGGGTGTTCTTGATCCGCACGATCCGGGCGCTCAAGGGGTCGCTCGCCCGGATGGTCTTGAGGACGGTCTCGAGGGCCTCCCAGTCGGTGGAGAAAGCCATCGGCAGGCGGGAGTGTTCAGGGGTCCGGGCCGCCAGCGAATTGATATAAGTGACCCCTCGATCCATCTCCCTCAGGAGGCGCTCCGTGGTGGCGTCGGCTAACCCGATGCCGTTGGCGTTCCCCTGGGTTGCCTTCGTGAGGCCCCGGACGAAGATCCGGCCGATCCGCGGCCGTGCGAGAGGCTTTTCGATCAGGCTGAACCGCCGGCCGATCACATTGGTGTCCATCCCGGTCCCCGCGATATCCTTTCCCATCTCATCGACGATCAAGAGATCGATGTCATCGAAAGGAAGCCGCGGCGCCCACCGGCGCGCCCGCAGAAAGAGCCTCACCTCTCCGGAGACCAGTCCTTCGGCAGGAAGGGCAACCACCTGGGCTAACCCCCCGTCGCTGTTTTCGAGGATGGCCAGCCCGCCCAGGATCCTGGCCCGAGCGAGGACCACAGCGCTGACGGCCCGGATGACCCGCTCGTAGCCGTGCTGCATGACGGCCTCATGGCAGGTCGCCGCTCCTTGGTGGTTGCCGAGCCCGAAGGCCGTCATCTTGAGGAGGCCACTGCCGATCCTGCCGGCGAAGCCGGTGTGGGGCTTTATGCGGTTGACCAGGAAGATCTCATCCGCCTTGGTTGCCTCTGTGTCGAGGACGACGGGAATCCCCTCGGGTGTGAGACCGAGGGGTGTGACGTCCATGGAGGAGAGGATCGACGCCCCCATCGTCTCTTCAGAGATCCCGTACATGCGCAGGAGCTGCCGTTGTCCCTCGGCCGTGCCGCCTCCGTGGCTCCCCATGGCCGGGATGATGACCGGTTCTGCCTTGAGCTGGCGCAGGGCGGCGACGATGGTCTTGGTGATGGTGGCGATTTCGGCGATCCCGCGGCTGCCGGCGGTGATCGCCACCCGCCGTCCTGGACGGATCCGCCCCGAGAGGGCAAGGTCTGTGAGGGCTCGTTCGGTGGCGGCCGCCGCGTTGGCAAGGGTGGGACCCCGGCGCTTGACCTGGATCAGAGTCATCCGTGGAAAGGCCATCAATACGCCTCCTGAGGGATGGGCGGAATATAGGCGGCACCCGGAGGCAGTGTCAAGGCCTTGACAGGTGTTGGTCGTGTGGCTACCCTGAACCCTTGCCCGAGCCTCTTACGAAACGACATTGAGGAAGCGGGAATGACACTCACAGCGGTCTTTTTCGATGCCGGAAACACGCTCGTCAGCCTCGACTACGCCGCCATCGTCGATGTGCTCGAGGTGGAAGGGTTCCGGGTCACCCGGGACGAGGTCTGGAGGGCCGAGTGTCGGGCCCGGGTCAAGCTCGACCCGTTTCTGGCGCAGGCCGAGGTCCGAGAATCTCGCGAGGTCTTTTCCCGCTATATGCGTTACGCCTGTGAAGAGATGGGAATCCCCTGGGGCGAGAGGGCCGAGCGAGTCCTGGAGCGGCTCAGCGAGATCAACCGACGCGAGGGCCTCTGGCGGGGAGGGGCGATGCCAGGGGCCCGCGAGGTCCTGGCCGGGCTGAAGGGGAAGGGCTACGTCGTCGGGGTGGTCTCGAACTCCGATGGCCGACTCGAGACCCTGGTCAGGGACGCGGGCCTGGCAGGGCCACTCGATGTGATCATCGATTCGCGGGTCGTCGGCGTCGAAAAACCTGATCCGCGCATCTTTCACTTGGCGCTGGAGCGAACGGGTGTCGCACCCCACGAAGCGATCTACGTGGGAGATTTTTACAGCCTCGATGTGGTGGGGGCGCGCCGCGCCGGGCTCGAGGCTATCCTCCTTGATCCGCTCTGCGCCTGGCCCCAGCTCGACTGCGTGAAGGTCCAGGACCTCTTCCAAGTTCCCGGTCTCGTCCTCCCGAATGACGGGAGGAATGCCCCTCCCGGGGATTGTTTGACACCCGCCTGATCAGTCCCGTATAGTCTGGCCGCAGAGATGAAGAGGAGATCCGCGCCCCGGGCGCGGCGAGAGGCGCTCTGGGAACAGCATAGGGGATGGGGGATGGAGAGACGGGTGGCCTTGATCACGGGGGGGGCTCGTGGGATCGGGCGGGCCATTGCCCTTAACCTGGCAGCATCCGGCTGGTCCGTCGCTATCTGCTATCGCAGCAGCAAGGCAGAGGCTGAGGAGACGGTTGAGGCGATCCAGAAGGAGGGGACCCGTGGCCTGGCGATCAAGGCCGACGTCTCCGATCCCGAGGCCGCCCTGGGCTTGGTCCGTCAGGTAGAAGGGACCTGGGGACGGATTGATGCCTTGATCAACTGCGCGGGGCCCTACCACCGTATCCCCCTGCTCGAGGAGACGATCGAGGGCTGGCATGCGATGTTCAGCAATAACCTGCATCCGGTCTTTTACCTGAGTCGGCTGGCGGCGCCCGGCATGATCGAACGAAGGTGGGGTCGCATTATCACGTTCAGCATGGCGAATGCCGATCAGCTCATCGCGCAACCGCAGCTCACCGCCCACTATATTGCCAAGGCCGGGATCCTGATCCTCACCCGCACGCTGGCCCGCGTCCTGGCCCCCCACGGGATCACCGTCAATGCGATCTCGCCTGGCTTCATTGCTTCTGGGAGCGCCCCAGCAGAAGAGCTCAAGGCGATGGAGAAGAAGATCCCCGCTGGATACGTCGGGACGGTGGATGATGCCGTGGCGGTGGCGGGCTTTCTCCTTTCGGACGAGGCGCGGTACGTCAACGGGGCCAATATCCATCTGAGTGGGGCCTGGGGGATCTGATGCGGTGTCCGCTGCCCCGGACGATCCAGCGGATGATCGGGATCTCCATCCTGACCTTTCTCTTCACGGTCCCCCACGCCGCGGAGGACTTCCTGCACGGAGAGCCGGCCCGCCTGGGACTCAGCGACAGCTCGATGGCTTTTGTCCTTGCCGTCGCGTATGCGGTCCAGGGCCTCGCCGTCGCGCTCTCGGCCTGTCAAAAGCCCGCCGGCCATTGGTTGCATCTCGCCGTTGGCCTCGTGTGGGGTCTCGGGGCGGCGGTGATTCACCTTCCGGAGGTCCTTGCCCCCGGACCATACCGCGAGGGGCTCGCGTCGCACGCCCTCCTCTTCGCCCTCATGCTCTCTACTGCCGCTCTCTCCGTCGCCTCATTCCTTGCCCTCCGCCAGGAAGGATACGGGGTACGACGGGCCGGGCGAGATCCGACGGTCCAACACCACCTGTCGCGGCCGGGGGGTTGACAAGGGAGGGGACGCCCCACCTGTACCCAGGATCCCGACCTGAACAGGATCGACGGGCAGAAAAGTAGAGACGCGGTTTTAGAAATTTGCTATGCTAAAACGGTCATGGACCATGTCGAAAAGCGCCAGGACCCCCGGCTTCTCCTGCGGATGCCGGTTCGTTGCGAGGGCCCGGCCGTCCCCTCTTACCGCACGCTGGGCTTCACCAGGAATGTCAGCAGGAGTGGGCTACTGCTGGAGGCCCCGCAGGTTATGGCCCGGGGTGGCACAACGTACCTCCGTCTGCTCACCGGGACCCGGATCGTCTACGCCGAGGCGGTGGTCATTTGGGCGTCCGAGGCTTCCCCTAGCCGAATGGGTTTCCGATTTGCCAAGATGAGCCGGGCCGATGCCTTTGCCTGGGAAGAGCTGCTGGCTTTCCAGGGAGGCCCCACCCCTAGGTCCTCGCTGCGCATTCCGATCGATCTTGAGGTTACCTGTCACGTCCCCCCGGACACGCGCCTTCAGGGCAGGGTCGAGAATCTGAGCGATGGGGGCCTGTTGGTGGTCCTTCCTCAGGCGGTTCCGCCCCGGACGCGCGTCAGTGTGGCCGGGCCCGCCTGGCTTGCCCTTCCGCCGGTGGAAGCGGAGATCGTGTGGACCCGAGAGAGCTTGCAGAAGGAGGGCGCACTGCACGGTCTTCGCGTCCTCGCGGACGAGACGGGGAAAGAGCTCTTCACCATCGGCGCCATCCTCCGGAGCTTCTTCGGCTAGTGCCGCTTCAACTACCTCAATACCCTCCTCGTATCCTTGACCTGCGTCCAATTTCCCCGTACGATTTCGTGTGGGCATGAAGAAACTCCACCGGTCTCAGACGGACAAGATGATCGCCGGCATCTGCGGCGGCCTCGGCGAGCTGTTCGGGTTAGATACTACTGCGATCAGGCTGGGTCTCGTCTTCGTTGCGGCTGTTCTCGTCGTGCTGTACCGATCTGCGGTGGGGATTCTCCCCGTTGTTCTCGCTTACGGAGTGGGATGGATCATCATTCCGGTGGCGCCGGCGGAGGCCGAGCGCCGGGAGGCGGGGGCCATGAAGCGACTGGTCCGGTCCCGGACCGACAAGAAGATCGCCGGCATCTGCGGCGGCCTCGGCGAGATGCTATCCGTTGATCCGACGCTCATCCGGTTGGCCGTGGTCTTCATCGGGCTGGTGACGGCGATCCTCCCGATCCTTCTCGCGTACCTTGTCGGATGGGCTATTATTCCGATAGCCCCGCCGCAGGAAGAGGAGCACAAGAGGAGTGTAGTGCCTGGCGGCGGAGGTGGCTTCGAGGGTGATAGACGGTGATCATCCGGGCCGACGACCGTGGACTGACGCTTATCCGTCAGACAGAGCACGCCCGCCTCTGCGGGGAGATGGCCCGGTCATGGGGCAATGAGCATTTCGAACCTGTAGAGCCCCTGGAGCGGGTCGCCTGGGCTGCCGCCGAGCACGACAACGGGTGGGCCGAGTGGGAGGAGGCGCCGAGGCTCAACCCGAAGACGCGGCGGCCGTACACCTATACCGACATCCCCATCGACCAGCACCAGGAAATCTACCGCCGGGGCATCGGCCGGGCGATCGCCCACGACCGGTATGCTGGCCTCCTGGTGAGCCTTCACGGCTCGTTGCTCTACGCCCGATTCCGGTCGGGTCAGCCGGGTGCCCAGGACTTCCTGGAGGAGCAGCGCGGCGTACAGCGCCGGTTGGTGGATGAGATGCGCACCGATCCGGCACTCCGGAGCTTCTGCGAGGAGCCGCGTCTCAGCACGAACCGGGACCTCGTCTTTGGGTGGGACACCCTCTCTCTCTTTCTCTGTCACGACGCCGCGTGGATGGACCACCTCGAGCTGCCCGCCGGCTACCACGGGCGTCGGGTCCGGGTGGCGGTCGCGCCCCGGAGGGAAGGATGGATCCTGGACCCCTACCCGTTTCGGACAACCCCGCTCGTGCTGTCGGCTGCGGCGTTCCGCATGGAGCGAACGCACTTCGCCAGCAAGTCGGAGCTCTGCGAGGCGCTCGACGCCTCAACAAAGATAGGGCTCGACTTCGTGATCGAGGCGGTCGGGGACTGAGCGGAAATAATAAGGAGAAGGTATGGAGACTTTACTCAGCATCGGTCTGGGAATTGGCGAGGACAGAGCTTCGCGGGCAAACTGAACCCCGATCGGTGCGAAAATCTCTTGAAACCGGCCCTGCCCGATACTACCATTACTGGTACTCGGTGATTGACGGGCCGGGTTCCAGATTCGGAGCTTCAGTCGTGCTGGAAACGCGGAACAAAAGGAGGCAAGATGAAACGAATCGTGGCAATGCTGTTGGGGGTGCTGCTGGTCTTTCAGGGTGTCGCCTGGGCGGAATCGAACTCGCAGGAGAGCACGGGGGCGAAGGTCGGCTACGGGGTCGGTAGCGTGGTGGGGTCGGCGGTCTACTTCCCCTTCAAGGCGAGCTTCTGCATCCTGGGGGGAATTGGCAGCGGCTTTGCCCTCCTCTTTGCCGGGCCGAACACAGCCGATCGGGTGGTCAGCACTACCTGTCGGGGGACCTGGGCCATCACACCGGACGTTGTCAAGGGAAATGAATCGGTCCACTTTGTCGGTGATGCCCCTGCACCTGCCTCCCAGGCCAGGCAGTAATCGTGCGCGTCGCAGGCAGGTGATGCGCCCACGGTAGGGGGGCGCGGCGGAGGGAGGAACCATGGCGACGGCAATCGTTCTCGTCACCGCCGATCCGGGCAAGGACCGGAAGGTCGCTCAGGAACTGAAGAAGATCAAGGGGGTAGAGGGGGTGTGCCTCGTGAGTGGCGTGTATGACGTGGCGGCGACGGTCCGAGGGGGAAGCCCGGAGGATATTCTGGGGACTGTCTACGACAGGATCCGAGCGCTGCCGGGCGTCCGTGGCAGCCATACCATGTTCTGCCTCGAGGTTTGAGCGCGGATTGGCATGGAAATCTCCATTTTTCCTGCCGTCAGCGGGGGCTCGGCGGTCCGCGTCCCGCTGGCAAAAGACCTTGCGTCTGGGCCTTCGTCGTGGCATGCTGCGCCCACGGCCAGAGGCTCCCTCGAATCGACGCTCTCCGCGGAGTGAACCATGACGACAAATGCGTCGGTACGCCGCTGGGTCAAGGAGGTCGCGCGGATGTGCGGCCCGGCCGACGTCGTCTGGTGCGATGGTTCTGAGGCTGAACGGGAACGATTGCTGGAGGTGGCAGTCCGTGCGGGAGATCTTATCCCGTTAGACCAGCGGAGGCTACCCGGCTGCTACCTCCACCGGAGCGACCCCAACGACGTTGCCCGCACCGAGCACCTCACCTTTATCTGCTGCCGGGAAAGGGACGATGCCGGCCCCACCAACCACTGGATAGCCCCGGCCGAGGGCTACGAGCGCCTGTCCAAGATCTTGAGCGGCTCCATGGAAGGCCGGACGATGTACGTCATCCCCTTCGTGATGGGACCCCCCGGGTCCCATTTCAGCAAGGTCGGCATCCAGGTCACGGACAGCGTCTACGTGGTCCTCAACATGCGGATGATGACCCGGATGGGGACGGTGGCGTGGGAGCAGCTGGGCGGCTCGGACAGCTTCACCCGCGGCCTGCACTCCACGGCCGATCTGAACGCCGATCGCCGCTACATCTGCCACTTCCCCGAGGACAACACCATCTGGAGCGTGGGGTCGGGCTACGGCGGTAACGCGCTCCTCTCCAAGAAGTGCATGTCCCTTCGCATCGCCAGCTATATGGGTCACCACGAGAGCTGGCTCGCCGAGCACATGCTGATCATCGGGGTCGAGAGCCCGGACGGTGAAGTGACATACATCTGCGGCGCGTTCCCCAGCGCCTGCGGCAAGACCAACCTCTCCATGCTGGTCCCGCCGGCCTCCATGAAGGGTTGGCGCGTGTACACCCTGGGGGACGATATCGCCTGGCTGCGCGTCGGTCCCGACGGCCGCCTGTGGGCCGTCAACCCCGAGGCGGGGTTCTTCGGCGTGGTCCCGGGCACGAGCTCCAAGACCAACCCCAACGCCATGGCGGCCATCCAGAGGAATACCCTCTACACCAATGTCGCGCTCAGGCCCGACGGCAGCGTGTGGTGGGAGGGCCACGACGATCCGCCGCCACGTACCGCGCTCGACTGGCGCGGCCGTCCATGGACGCCGTCGCACGAGGAGCTAGCTGCCCACCCGAACAGCCGATTCACGACGCCGGCGCGTCAGTGTCCCTCCCTCTCGCCCGAGTGGGAGAACCCCAAGGGGGTCCCGATCAGTGCCATCCTCTTCGGCTCGCGGCGCCAAAAGCTCTTGCCCCTCGTCTACCAGGCCTCGAGCTGGCAGCACGGCACCTTCCTCGGGGCTACGTTAGCGTCCGAGACCACCGCCGCGATCACCGGCGCCGTGGGCGTCGTCCGCCGGGATCCCATGGCCATGCTCGCCTTCTGCGGGTACAACATGGCCGATTACTGGGCCCATTGGCTCTCGATGGAAAAGCGGGCTTCACATCTCCCGAAGGTCTTCCGGGTCAACTGGTTCCGGAGGGATGAAAAGGGCAGGTTCCTCTGGCCCGGCTTTGGCGAGAACCTGCGGGTCCTCAAGTGGGTGATCGAACGCTGTCGAGGCGACGGCGAGGCGGAGGAGACACCCATCGGATACGTCCCCACGCCGTCCGCCATCGGCGGAAAGGGGCTCGATGTCTCCGAGGATGTCCTGGAGGAGCTGCTCAGGGTCGACCGCGAAGGGTGGCGGACGAACCTCCGCAACCAGGCCGAGTTCTTTGCGAAATTCGAGGACCGCCTGCCCACCGGCATCCGTGAGGAGCACGAAGCCCTCGCCCGCCGCCTCAAGATGAAGTGAGACCGGACCGTTGGGAAGGAACAGAGACGGGACGGTCGGTCCCGAACCGACGTGTGCACTGGTGGCGGCGAACCGAGCCGAGTGGTCCCTGCCCGCATGCGGTCTGTGCGTCACCCGGCCCCTGATGCGTCCAAGGATGCCGTTCAGTAACGTCTGGGTTATTGTGCTGCTGGTCGGGGGGGGCTACGTGGCGCTCGTACTCATCCTGTTCTTCTTCCAATCCCACCTCCTCTACTTGCCGAATGTGCCCTCCCGTGCCGTGGTCGTGACGCCGGACGACGCGGGGCTTGCCTACGAGTCGGTGACGATCAGCACCGAGGACGGCGTGGCCCTGGACGGCTGGTTCGTTCCCGTGAGCCAGGCGCGGGGCCTATTGCTATTTTTCCACGGCAATGCCGGGAACATCTCTCACCGGCTCGACTCCCTGAAGATCTTCAACGAGTTAGGTCTCGCCACGCTGATCTTTGATTACCGCGGCTACGGACGGAGCGAGGGTGAGCCCTCGGAGGAGGGGACCTATCGAGACGCCGAGGCGGCCTGGCGCTTTGTGACCGAAGGGCGGCACATTCCACCCCGCGAGGTCGTGCTGTTTGGTCGTTCGCTCGGGGCCGCCATCGCGGCGCATTTGGCGACCAGGCACACCCCGGGGGCGCTGATCATCGAGTCTGCCTTTACGTCCGTTCCCGACCTGGCGGCGGAGTTGTATCCCTTCCTGCCGGCGCGATGGTTGGCCCGATTCCGCTACAGCACCCAGGCCGATCTTGTCTCCGTGTTGTGCCCTCTCCTCATTGTGCACAGCCGGGATGACGAGATTATCCCCTTCGCGCATGGCCAAC
>Ga0209869_1000148_pt1 | contig 9685 bp, 12 predicted proteins | sample GWRWS1_50_60_FD_187238 | JGI IMG/M metagenome (GOLD analysis project Ga0209869, IMG submission 187238) | Riverbed sediment microbial communities from areas with vegetation nearby in Columbia River, Washington, USA - GW-RW S1_50_60 (SPAdes)... | ecosystem: Environmental > Aquatic > Freshwater >...
GGGGATGTCGAGCCCCTCCCGGAGGAGGTTGATCCCGACGAGGGTATCGAACTTGCCCAGGCGGAGGTTGCGGATGATCTCATTGCGTTCGAGGGTGTCGATATCCGAGTGGAGGTAGCGGACCCGGATGCCGTGCTCGGCGAGATAGTCGGTGAGCTCCTCGGCCATCCGCTTCGTGAGGGTGGTGACGAGGACCCGCTGGTTGTTCGTGGCGCGAATCCGAATCTCATGCATGAGGTCATCGATCTGGCCCCGGGTGGGCCGGACCTCGATCGCGGGGTCGATGAGCCCCGTGGGCCGGATGATCTGTTCCGCGACGAGGCCGCGGGTTTTCTGGATTTCATAGGGGCCGGGCGTGGCCGAGACGTAGATCGCCTGGTGCACGCACCGCTCGAACTCGGCGAACGTGAGCGGGCGGTTATCGAGGGCGGAGGGGAGGCGGAACCCGTACTCGACCAGGGTTTCCTTGCGCGACCGATCTCCCCGATACATGCCGTGCAGTTGGGGGATCGTCTGGTGTGACTCGTCGATAATGACCAGGGCATCCTTCGGGAGGTAGTCCATGAGGGTCGGTGGGGGCTCTCCGGCCGTCCGCCCCGTGAGATGGCGGGAGTAGTTTTCGATGCCCTTGCAGGTTCCGATCTCGCGCATCATCTCGAGGTCAAAGAGAGTCCGCTGTCGCAGGCGCTGGGCCTCCAGGAGCTTTCCCGCCTTCTCGAGCCAGGGGGCCCGCTCTTCGAGTTCCTCCTCGATGGCTTCGAGGGCCCGCTGTCGCCGCTCTTCGGGCGTCACATAATGATTGGCGGGGTAGATCGGGGCCCGGTGGAGTATCTGGAGCTTTGCCCCGGTCAACGGGTCGATCTCCCATAGACCCGCCACCTCATCCCCCCACAGTTCCACGCGGACAGCGGTGTCCGCGTAGGCGGGGAAGACCTCCACCACATCTCCCCGGACGCGGAAGGTCCCCCGGTGAAAATCGTAGTCGTTCCGCTGGTACTGGATCTCGACGAGCTTCCGGAGCATCTCCTCGCGTTGGCACCATCCCCCCTGTTCCAGGAACACCATCATGCCGTAATAGGCCTCGGGAGAGCCCAGCCCGTAGATACATGAGACCGACGCGATGATGATCACGTCCCGCCGCTCGAGCAGGGAGCGGGTGGCCGAATGGCGCAGCTTGTCGATGTGCTTGTTGATCATGGCGTCCTTTTCGATATAGGTGTCGGAGTGGGGGATGTAGGCCTCCGGCTGGTAATAGTCGTAGTAGCTGACAAAATACTCGACGGCATGATCGGGGAAGAAGGTCTTGAACTCGTTGTAGAGCTGGGCGGCCAGCGTCTTGTTATGGGCGATGATCAGGGTCGGCCGTTCGCTCGCGGCGATGACGTTGGCCATGGTAAAGGTCTTGCCCGACCCGGTCACGCCCAGGAGGACCTGGTGCCGCTGCCCCTTGGCAATCCCCTCCGTGAGCTGCTCGATGGCTCGCGGCTGGTCCCCTTTCGGTTCGAAGTCAAAGTGGAGCTTGAAGAGCGACATGTTCCCCCCTGGCTTGCGGTCGTGCGTCTCCCTACAGGGATTATCGCTGAAAGGGGGAAGTGACACAAGAAGGCGTGTCCCCGGCGTCACGAAGGATTCGTCGCCTGGGACAACGCTAAAGGCCTGGCACCCCTGGTGTGCCTCGAGGCGCGGGGCGGATGCTATCCCTCTTCTTTCGGGGGGGCCGCCGGCCTCTCGGGTGCGGCGGAAGGGGTGCCCTCACCGGGAGAGGTTTCCTTTGGGGCTGCGGGACGCTGCCCTGGCGCCTGGAGAGGGGTGAGCTTAGCGGCAGGGGTCAGATCGCCGACCCGACGCCTCCACTCGTTGTACGGTTCGCTGGGGTTCCAGTTGGGCGAAAGAGAGATGCGCAGGATCTGGCCCGGCTGGATCACGCTCGGGTTCTGGATCCCATCGCGATTCGTGCCCAGGATTTGGACCCACTGACGGGCGTCCCCGTAGTAATAGGCCGCCAAGAGGTGCAGGTTATCGTTCGACTGAACCTGGTGCAGTGCCTCGATCGGGGTCGCCGCCTCGGACGGGGTGCGCGCCGGTGCCTGAGCGTGCAGAGGGGTGACGACGACGAGGATCAGAAAAGTGGTGAGGGGGATCGGCCATCGCCATTGCATGGATAGACCTCCTTGCTGTCTCCGTTGCCTGTCAGAGACCCGACCGCCTCGGCGGGCAGGTACTTCTCCCAGACATGCAAATGGCGGGCCGATTGAGCCAGGACCGTGAGATACAGGGCCGAGAGTGGCTTGGATGGCTTGCGGATCAGGAACATCCCGGCCTGCTGGGGGGTCCGGCTGCCCTTTCGGGTGTTACAGGCCCGGCATGCGCTGACCACATTGTCCCAGATCGTTTTCCCCCCCAGCGCGCGAGGCACGATATGATCGATGGTCATCCGCTCGCCGCCGTTACGCCCGCAGTACTGACACGTATACCAGTCTCGTTTGAGGATATTCTTCTTGTTGAAGGAAAGGGCGTGGCTCCCGGCTCTCCTGATATAGCGCTGGAGGCGGATGACCGAGGGGATCAGCATGGCGAGCGAAGGGGAACGGATGAGGTCTGCCGTATCCTCGACCCGCTCTGCCCGACCGGTAAAGAGCAGGACGATGGCCCGGCGCACGTCGCAAACCTGAAGCGGTTCAAACGATCGGTTCAGGATCAGAACTTTATGGGGCTCCATACACGGCCCTCTGAAGGGGCTTCAGGACATCACCTTTGGTACCACAGCCTCTCTCCTTTGTCAAGACCATCGGCCGCCCCTGGACGCTCCTCTCTGTGTGGCTTCGGGTGGCAGGGGGTGTGGCGACACTCTCCTGCGCATGGTGTCGTCTGTAGCGGGCTACGGCGGGGGTCTTGTGCGACAACGATAGGGCCAGTCCGGAGGAGGTTCACGAACGCGTTGGTCACGGGAATGGAAAGGGGGAGAGGACCTTCGCCCCTCCCCCTTTTTCGTGGATGAGCCGGTTAATACCCCGGCTTCGCCGCGGGCGCCGTCGGGGCCTTCACCCCGAGCTTTTCCAGGCCGGCCGTCAGCTTGGCAGTTGCCTCATCCTTCTTGCCTTCGCTGAGGGCCTTGTCCCCATCACTGCAGAGCTTCGAGGCCTCTGCATTCGGGGTCTTCTTCAATGCGTCCTGGCACTGCTTGGAGAGTGCCTGCGGGTCTGCCTGAGCCCAGGCCGCCGGGATTGCCACGAAGCTCGCGATCGTCGCCACAAGGATTGCCGATACAGCCTTCTTCATCTGGATCTCCTTTCTGGGACACACGTTGGCGGTTTTCTCTTCCATCATGAAACGCACTGCTTCTCCTCTGGTTTCTCACCCCCCTTCCCAAGTGCGGACCTGAGGGTCGGTCCATACGATCGAGGGTAAAGGTCATCTAATGGCAACCTCCATGCCATGCCGGGAAGAAGGTTGACGGTGGCGGGCGCGATTCCTCCGATCTTCCTGGTTTTATTGAGGAAGCCTCAGTGCCCGCGTGAGAGTCGGACGGATAGTTCTTGGCGGGCGAAGATGTAAGGTTTACACGGTGAGGGGAGTAAGAGTTACCGGCTAAAGCGGCAGCACACCCCCCGTGCATGTCCGGCCGTTCGCGCATGGGATTCCCTATGGCCCGTGCCAGGTGAGCCTCCCCGCGTGCCCGATGAGGGTCAGGCGCGGGGTGCCGTCAGGCAGGACCGCGAGCTCGGCGCGTTCCGTCGCCCCTTTGTCGGAGAGGATCACGCGCACTTCCCCGTCTCGCCCCAGGTCGAGCGCCGCGCGGAGCTTTGCCGTCGCGTCCACGAGGCCGACGGCCGGCTTGCCGTCAGGCAATACGAACAGCCCGACGCGTCTTCCATCCCTGTCTATAAGGCTCACACTCGGCAGACCGTCCGGCCCCAGCTTCAACTGGACATAGGCCTTCCCTTCCTTATCCGCCAGGTCGAGGCTCGGGGATCCGTCCGCCGAGACGTAGAGCCCTCCCCGGCGCGTCGAGCCCTTGTCGTACAAGGCCAGCCCTGCGCTGCCATCGGCCCGCACATACACAAAGGCGCGGCTCTTTTCGTCCCTGTCGGCGAGGGCTAGATTCACCGAGCCGTTTGCGGTCTCCAACCAAGCACGGGCGTTTCCCCGCGCATCCCGGAGGACGAACTTCTCGGCCTCGACCACCGGTGCCACTGTGGGGGGCGCGGACTGACCCGTCAGCACGGCGGTAACGATCCCCCCCAGGACGAGGGCGGTCGCCCACCTCCACCGGCGGTTGTCCCGCTCCACTCGATTGAGCCTCCTGACCAGGGTCTGCATCGTCTGCTCGTTCATCGCTTTCTCCGTTTTCCTCTACACCCTCCGCCGCGTTGCCGTGTCCATCCTCACGTCGAGAAATTCACCGTAGCGGGACCGGTAAATCCAGCCTTCCACCCGGAGCCGGGTGGCGGTGAGTCCGAGCATGAGACACAGCCCCCACATCTGGTGCCGTTCCGGTTCCGGGAGGTCGGCAGGCGAGCGAAGGTCCGGGTAGGGGGAGGCGAGTGTGCGGAGGGCTTCGAGCGTTCGGGCGTGGACGGTCGTGAGGAGGGTCAGATGCCCCTGAAGCAGCTCCGGAGAATTGTACGTGCGGAGGTCATCGGCGATGGTCGAGGCGAGGTGCCGCTCGTACGTCCAGCCATCTTCGGGCCCATGAAGAACCCGGTGGGCCTCCTCGAGGATCTCCAGATTGTTGGGGAGCAAGCGGTCGTTTTTCAGGAACCATCGGATGAGGGAGGGCAGGTCCTCGGGTCCAGCGGAGGGATCGCTGGCGAAGGTGTACGTCATGAGGGATTGAGGCGGTGGTCTTCGAGTCCGCGGTGCTGATCTGCGCGGGGCAGGCGTGGTGGCATCTCCTGGCGGTGCATGGGGTACAGGGGGTACAGAAGGTGCGGGGGGTGCGGACGGCGGTGTGTCTGCTTGTGCGACAGGGATCACATCCTCCTCGTGGCCGTGATGGAGTTTTCTCAGGATGTAGATATCCGTGCGGACCCTGGTTCCCTGGAGGGCCTGCTGCAGGTCCGCCATCCCTTCGGGTCGAAGGACCATGTAGCAGTGCGGGCAGAAGGAGCGTTCGAGGGGAAGCGAGGTTTCGCAGGCGGGACACCTCGGTGAGCGGGTCCCCCCCTTGCTCAGCCAACGACTCAGAGTCTCCCGGAAGTGCACCATGGTCCCCTGTGTCCGGGATTCCCATGTCCACTCACGATGAGGCACCTCTCGACGCTGATCACTCTGAGCAGGGACGATACACGCAAGTCCTCTTTGAGTCAAGTCCCCTCGCCACCTCCCCCTTTTTGCGTGAAGATCCGTCTCGCGAGTGCCGGTTTGCGGGGTCCGCCGGGCGCGGCGAAGGCGTCGAGATCGTGGCCCCGCACCGTCCATGTCATTTCGGCATACAGCGCCGCGCGCGTGGGGGCAAACGCCTTGATATTAAAGGCCGTATCTGGAAAGCCTGAAAGGCGGCCTCAGGGGCACAGGGGCCTCCCAGGGCAGACGAGAAGCGAGGTTACATGGCGGCGGATCCAAGAGCGACCTCCTGTCGCACGGGCGAATCAGGTCCGGGCACGATTCTTGCTCGGGTTACAACACCGGCACCAGTGGTGTCCCATCCAAGGCTGGGAGGAAGCCGATCATGGGGAAGGGCAAGAAACTGTGGGGGCGTGACGAGGTGGCGACCTGCAAGCTCTGCGGGACCCAGCTCAAGGAAGGGGATCTCACCTGTCCGCTCTGCGGTTTTCTGACGGGCGCTGATTCCAACGTCTTTGTCATTCCAGGGAATGCCGGGGGCGCTGCGAAACAGAAGGAGATCCGGCCTCCCGCGACCCCCCCTCCCGCGCAGGAGACGGCTGTCCCCGATGTGAAGGAGGCCGCGCCCCCAGAGGTGGAACTCGAGTTGGACATCGAGGAGGAAACGGCGCTGGCGCTTCAGAAGAAGCCCGAGGCGAGTACCCCCGTCTTCACCCTGGATGCACCGGGACTCCGAAAGTTGCTGGCCAGACAGCCGGACCTGCTCGAGCCAGGACTGAGGCTGGTGGCCGACAAGAAAGGCAAGCCGATCGGTGCGGGACTTTCCACCGCGGTCGGCGAAATTGATCTCTTGGCCCGCGACGGGAGCGGAGGCTTTGTGGTCGTGATGATTGCCGGACGGGGACAGCAGGGGGAGAAGTTCGTCGCGGAGATCCTGCAGCGGATTGGCTGGGTCCGAAAGCACCTGGGGAAGGGGAAGGAGCGGGTGCGAGGGATCGTGCTGGTGGAGCAGGTGCCCGAGGACCTCGGCTACGCCTCGGCCGCTGTGGCGGAGACAGTGGTCATCAAGACGTATCGGGTCGGCCTCGCAATCGAGGACGTAGAGATCTGATGGCAGACAGCAAACAAAGGAGGAGTGCTTCGATGAAGAAGGCAAGATGGACCGTGTTCTCTCTTCTCGTCGTTTTCGCAGGGGTGACGGGATGCGCGACGACGGAGGGCGTCGTGAAGTCCAAGGAGGACGGGACCACTCAGGTCTATCAGGTCAGTTCCTCTCAGGCCTGGGAGATAACCAAGACCGTCTTCCGTTGGCACGATAGCGACGCCATCGAGGAGCATCAGCGTGAAGGGTATATCCTCGCCCGCAATGGCAAGAACTGGGTCCCGTGGTCATCGATGATGGTGGCGTGGGTGGATCGCGTTGACCGAAACAAGACCAAGGTCACCGTGGTGACGAAGCGGCGCGTCGGGGACGTGGGGACGGACTCGAGCGAGACCACGTTTCACAAGCACTTTGCCGAGGCGGTGAAGATCGTCAAGGCAGGGAAGGCTCTTCCTCCCGAACCGCCGGAAGCGAAGTAACTCGACACCAGCGCGAGGCCGCCAAAGGATCATCCCTTGGCGGCCTCGGTCTTTTCGCCCCCGTTTCTTGTCCAAGCGTCTCCCGCCCCGTCGGCGCTTCGGGGTCGGCGGCAGCGTCTTCGTCTCACATGTCTCACACGACGGACTTTTCGGCAGTGACGACCTCGACCCGGATGGTGAAGGTCCGGACCTCTGCGGGGCCGAGGGCGCCGACGCCTACCACATGGCGTGAGATCACTTCCCCTTGGTCGTTCTGCACTTGCACCAGGACAGAGTACTCACACCGCTCCGCGATGCCGGGATGGCGGACCGTCCCCTCGACTTGCAGAGGGCAAAAGATGGGCGAGGTCAGGCGCGCCAGCCTGTCCGGATCAAGGCGCACGTACCGCTGGCAGGCGGGGCAGACCGCCGCGCTGATGAGGATCGTGGCCTTGCAGTGGGGGCATGGCCTGGTCCGTCCGGGAAAAGAGGGCTGGGGCAGGGCCATCACCGCGCCTCGCCTTCGTCGCCGATGCCGGCCTGAGTGGTCGCTTCCTCTTCCCAACCGAACTCGACCTTCCCTCGCATACGCGACCCCGCCGCCACCGTGAGCGAGCCTGCCTTGACGTCCCCGATCAGGGTTCCTGATTGCAGAAGTTGCACCCTCATCGTCGCCTGAATGTTGCCCTGCACCTCGCCCCCGACATTGATGGTTGCTGCCCGGAGGTCTCCCGTGACCTGAGCGCCGGTTTCGATCGTCAGATCGCCCTCCACCTGTACGTCTCCCTGAAAACGGCCCGCGACCTTCAGATGCCCGACCCCTTGGATTTTCCCCTCGACGGTCAGGCCGGCGGCGATGATGGAGTCGTTCTTTGGGGAACCCTCCTGCACCGGACGGCGCGACTCGGGAGACTGCGGGACGCCCTCGGATTGCTTGGCAGCCGTGCGACCTTGGTCTTTCTCCAGGTATTCCTTCCACAGTGCCATAGTGAAATCCTCCTTACCTGTGGTCATAGGACCGCCTCGCTGATTGCCTGTGTTCCACTGGCTTCCAGCCATTGCTCGGAAAACAACGCCCTCTCGGGACATAGTTCACCCCGGGAGGGCGTCTGGCTGCTTGGTACGCCGTCGATTGTGCTGCAGGTGGGCTTGAGCCTGTGCCTACCCCGGTTCCATGCTGCTACTGCCTACGGGAAGCTAGCCGGTCCCTCCGTTACTGTTTACCCTCGCGACAACCCGAGGGATGCTCGGGAGGTGCCTACAAGGCAGATTCCATGCCAATTGGGGGTGCTCCACCCGAGCCCGGTGGCATGTTCCCGATTTTCCTTGCTTCGCTCAAGACGCCCGAAGGGGCGTTGAAGGGCAGCCTCCATTCCTGGGCTTGTACAAAATGTAAGCCTTACATGGAAGAGAATGTAAGGATTACACCGTGCGGAGGGTCAGTTCAGCCAAGGCGAGCCTTGCCGCCACGAGGTTTTTCTCTTTGGGGATTCTATCCCCTCTTGAGGCGAGCCTATTCGGGCTCAGCCCGGATGTCGTTCAATTCGCGGAGGAACCGCCGCCAAGCCTCCAGCATTTCCTCCCGGAGTTCCTGTGGATCGGGGCGTCTGCCTAGAGGCTTGAGTTGCCGAACTTCGCCTTGCAGTTGCCCCGCCGTTACCCTCGCGTGGTACCTCCAGATGTCGTCTTGTGCCTGACGGTTCAGGTTGACGAATGCCACCCCGGCTCGTCCTGGGGCCGTCCACCTCACGTTAGCCATAACTTGAACCGAACGGTAGGTGATGGGGAGTCGGAAGCGGAGGTCCAGGTCTGCGCCGGCAGAGGGGATCGTCCCCTGCGTCGTGACGAGCCCCCCGCCGGTCCCAATGTTCGTTATCTGCCCTGGCCCTGCCCAGGAGCGGCCACCACGGACCGTGTACTCCATCGGGAGGTCACAGGTGATCCGGGGCGAATGCCGCTGATCGATCAGGTCAGTCATCGCAGTGTCCTCGACCGCGGGCGCTCCGCCAGGGGAGAGGCATTGTCAAGGGATTGAATCCTTCCAGGGTCCTCTTCCGGTCTCCCTTGTCCCTGCTGCAGCTTCAGGAATAGCGAGAAGTACGGTCGTGCGGTCGGTTAGCGGGCCCTTGAGGCCTTCGGCATGGCCGCCTTGTGTGTCAAGGTCCTGGTGTTATGGGTGGGGGCATGGGTGCTTCTTGTGGCTGCCGGTTGCTTCCCTGTCGACCCGAGGGTCCGGGCGAATTCGATTGCGCCTTGGCCTTCTCGTTCTCGTGGACGAGGAGACCGCCCACGACCCCGGCAGCGCCTCCGACAGCGGCACCAATGACTGGGCTCCCTCCGGTGATCGCCCCGAGGGCCGCCCCGCCTGCGGCGCCGATGGCACCGCCGGATAGCGCTCGCTGCTGCTGGTCAGTCATTCCGGCACACCCCGCACTCAAAAAGAGCAACGCGAGAGCCAGGAGCGCGCGCATTTTCATCCTCATGACACCTTCCTTTGGACGCCGCCTAATTGTCGAAGGCGCGTCCCCACGATCGCCTTCAGCTGCATGCGGTTAACCGGCTTTTCGAGGAGCATCGCCACATTCAACTGCTCCACGTGCGCTCGTACCTCTCTGCCCGCCTGCGCACGGCCGCCCTCTTGCTTTCCCCAGTTCCTGAAGAACCGGAAGAAGACAGTCCCTGACGGCTGTTACTCAACCCTCGCCTCCTTGGACTGGGGGGACGGTCGCGGTTCGCCTACGAAATGGACCGGCTCCCTTCCCTTCACGACGTCGGGAGTGATGGCCCAGGTCCCGCCACAAGAGGCACTGGCCACCTTGTTGGCCGACTCGGGCCCGGC
>Ga0209869_1000153_pt1 | contig 9615 bp, 9 predicted proteins | sample GWRWS1_50_60_FD_187238 | JGI IMG/M metagenome (GOLD analysis project Ga0209869, IMG submission 187238) | Riverbed sediment microbial communities from areas with vegetation nearby in Columbia River, Washington, USA - GW-RW S1_50_60 (SPAdes)... | ecosystem: Environmental > Aquatic > Freshwater >...
CTTGCGCCCCGCCCCCCGGCAGTGGCGGATCCCGGCCCGAAGATCCTCAAGCTCCTCCAAAAAATTGGCCTCGTAGTCCCGGCAGAACGGATTTCCCAGATAGATGGCATCGTACGGACCGAGATCCGACGCCATCAGATCTTTCATATTGGAGATGCCGGTGTTCAGCTCGAATGATTCACGCGCCATGAAGCTCTCCAGAGGGAGTCCAAAGTCCAACGTCCAAGGCCCCACGCCGCCAAGAGCGAGGAGGGGGTCCCACAATCCGAAATTCGAATTTCGAAATTCGAAATGTCCACGGTCATCGGGACGTTCGGCTGAGCTCAGTCGAAGCCTCGTCGGTCATCGCTCATTCAGCGTCCGACAACCACCCACGATGTCGGGAGGCCGACTGGCTCGGCGTCAAGGATCTGCTGTCCGTTTCGGGCGCGGTCGATAGCACCCCGGAACTGCCGGACTAACGAGAAGAGCAGCTCTACGGGGAGGCTTCTCCCCTGAAGCTTGATCACATCTACCCCGGCCTCCAGGTAGGCCCCGACCTCGGGTGCCCGGCTCACCTGGCGGGCGGGCAGCACGCGCTCATCTCTTTTCTCTCCGTCGAGATACAGGCCCCAGGGATGCTGGCATACCCTAAAGCAGACCCCCGCGCCCCCCCGCTTGATCGATCCGGTGAGCCGCTCACCGTCGGCCGGCATCTCCGGCATCAAGGCAGGATTCGTCCGGTAATAGCTCGGCATCCAGCACTTCCCGAGCTGGTGAAATTCATCCACCATATGGATCATGACCTCGATCCGGGCCTTGACATGCGGCCGGATCTCGGCGATCTCGGCAGGGTGGAGCGTCCCCGGGAGGACCACGCAGCTCGCGCCGATCTCCCCAAGGAGCGCCACGTCGTGAACATTCAGGGCGCCGCACCCGATGCTGGCGGTCAGCGACAGGTCCGGATAGCGCCGGTGAACACGGGCAAGGATGCCGGGGTCATTGAGGATGACCCCTGCGATCCCCCATGCACTGAGCTCTGCAAGGCGTTCAAGGAGAAAATCGACCTCATGGCCTCGCGGGATCGTGTTGAGGGCGAGCTCGACCGTCGCCCCTCGCTGGCGGGCGAGGGTCAGGACCTCTTGCAGTTCTGCCGGGGTGAGCTCACCCCGGGCGCCCCCTCGACTCCACCCCTTGAGCCCCACATAGATGGCATCCGCCCCTGCCTCCAGGCTGGCTTTCGCCGCCTCCACACTGCCAGCCGGAGCCAGGAGAGTTCCCCGATCCTTCATGGCCATGGCATCCTCGTCCGTTCGACCAAGCGAACGAAACGCCAGCACGATACCACCCACATCTGGACCCGTCAAGGGGAAACTCACTAGCGGGCCTGCCCCCCGATGACCCGGGTGATGAGCCCGGCGACCTCGCGGAGCTTCCGCCCACACCGGGCGAGCCGGCGGCGTGGGAGAAGGGAGGCAAAGCCAACCACGCCCAGGGCAAGGGTCACTTGACCGCGGTGGTCGAGGATGGGGGCCGCGACGGCGTTCACGCCCTTGGCCACTTCTCCAAAGCTCTCGGCAAACCCGCGGCGGCGCACTTCGGCCAAGGCCTTCTTTATCTGCGGGTACCGCTGCTCCCTGCGGCGCTCGGGCCGTTCCAGGACTCCTCGAGACCAGAGCCGATCCAGATCCCCCTCGGGCACATAAGCGAGAAAGCACTGACCTAACGCCCCCTGACCCAGAGGGAGCGCCTGGCCGATCGGGATCGTGATGCGGAAGGGATCCTGGGCCTCCACCCGTTCCACGATGATCACCCGATCCTGAAACCGCTGGCCCAAGAGGCAGGTGAGCTTGAGCTCATCAAACAGATCCTGGAGGAACGGTTTAGCCACATCGGCCCGACTGGTAGCCGCCGAGGCCGCCCCTCCGAACTCGATGAGGGCCGATCCCAGGCCGTACTTCTTCGTCCCCCCGTCGTAAGAGACCAGGCCATGCCGGGCCAAGGATCTGAGGATGTTAAAACAGGTGCTCTTGTTGAGTTCAAGGGACCGGCTGAGTTCGGAAACACCCCAGGGCCGGTGGTTCCGGTCTTTCAAGAACGTGAGGATCCGGACCGCGCCTTCCACCGCCGGGACCTGACTGTGTGCCATGGTGAGACCCCTCGAATGTTCTCTAGGTAGAACACAGTTCTGGTCATTAAACGATGTCTCACCAAAGCTGTCAAGAGAAAAAGGGGCGCGCAACAAAAGAGGGGATCCCGACATCGTCGGGACCCCCTCTCTTTTCTTCGCTGATTTTCGTGCTGTCGCGAGACTACCTCTTCGCCTTTTCGGCCTCCTGCTGCCGGAGGACGCGCCGCAGCAGCTTCCCCGTCCCCGGACCGCCAGGCCCAGGGGCGCGGGGCATCTTGTCGATGAACTCGACCTCGCGTGGCAGCTTGTAGATCGCGACCTTGCCCCGGCAGAACTCGACCAGATCCTGCTTCAGTCCATCCGAGCCCTGCTGACCCGCTTTGAGCTGGACAAAGGCCTTGGTCTTCTGGCCCATCACCGGGTCTGGAACGCCGACCACCCCCGCATCCGCGACGGCGGCGTGGGTGACCAAGACATCCTCGATCTCCTCCGGGCCGATCCGGTAGCCCGAGGACTTGATCAGGTCATCCTCGCGCGAGAGGAACCAGATGTACCCATCTTCGTCCATGGTGACCATGTCGCCGGCCCGGCACCACCCTTCCTTGACGACCGAGCGCTGCTTCTCGGGATCCCGCCAGTACATGGTTCCCGTAGGTCCCCGGGCAACAAGCTGTCCGGTCTCTCCGGGTTTACAATCCTTCCCCTCCTCATTAACCACCCTGACCTCGTATCCAGGGATGGCGGGACCGATGGAGCCGGGCTTCACCTTCTTGGTGGCCGCCGACGAGATGAAGACGAACATCATCTCGGTGGTCCCCAGCCCCTCAAAGATCTCCTGGCCGAACTTGGCCTTCCAGTCGTGGTAGGTCTTGGCCGTGAGCGATTCTCCCCCGCCGGTACAGACCCGGAGGGAACTCAGGTCGTATTTCTTCTCGGCATCGGGAACCTGGAGCATCTTGCGATAGGCTGTGGGGAGGGCCGAGAGGATGGTCGCCTTGTGCTTCTGAATCTGGTCGAACATCCCCTCCGGTGTAAACCGGGGGAAGATGGAGACGGCGGCCCCGAAGCGGTACGGGATCGTCGCCACGGCGGAGTAGCCAGCCGCCATAGAAATGGGGGCGGCGCTCAGGATGACGTCATGCTCTGTGATCCCCCAACAGTACTTGCCGAAGCCGTCGGGAACGATGAGCGCCTCCTCAAGGAAATGGGCCGTCCCCTTGGGGAGGCCCGTGGTGCCGGAGGTGTAGAGGAGCACCGAGACATCCATTCGATCGCGGCGGACCGGATCACACTCCGGCTTCCCGCCATCCACCAGCTCCTGGTAGAGAAGATACCCCTTCTGCTTGAACGTGGCCTGCTCTTCGGGGGTGCCGCCGATCACGATGATGTGCTTGAGCGTCTTGAGATCGGGCCTGGCCTTCTCCAGCTCCTCGAGCAGGGCCGACGCGACCACCACCGCCTTGACCTCGGCATTGTTAAACACGTGGGCGATCTCGGACCGCGAGAAGAGCCCGGAGGTCGGCAGGAAGACGCCCCCGATCTTCAAGACGGCGAAATTCGCCACCAGGGCGGGGGGGATATTGGGGGCGCGCAGGGACACCCGGTCCGCCTCCTCGATGCCCAACGCCTTCAGGCTGCTCCCGAGCTTGTTGACCATGCCCAGGAGCGCCTTGTACGGGATCTTGCGATCCTCAAAGAGGATGGCCGGCCGATCCCCCTTCCCACCCGCCACCTGCTTGTCGATGAGCTCTTCGGTGCTGTTGAATTTCTGCGGGTAGGCCTGATACTCCGGGAGCTTGTAGGCCCGGGTCGGCCAGAGCTCCCTCGGGGGGAGATATCCTTCCGGGATCTTTCCCATGGCGCCTCCTCCTCTAGGCCTTGCTCAGCAGTTTTTGCAGGGCCTCCTCCACGCCGATCAATTTGTTCTCTTCCTTATCCATCCGGGGATACACCTCGGTGGGATACCGATCGGTCTCCTTGTCAAAGACGAGGAGAGCTGGAACCGCCTTTCCGAATTCCTCTTCCAGCGCGCCCTTCGTCCCAAAGACCGCGCGCTTGGCCGCACTGGGCCCGGTCACCGCCGCATTATAGGTCATGAAGGCGGCCGGCTGCTCCCCGCAGTCCTGGATCTTGATGTTGACCCCCTTCCCCTTCAGTTGATTCGCAAGATCCACGGCCTTCTTGTTGTCACACGAGTACTGTTTCGCCGGCTCTTGCTTGCTGCTGTAATATAATTCGACCTTCATAGCTTATTCCCCCTTCTTGTCAACGCCCGGATCGCTTCACAAACTATTACAAACGCATTTCATTTTCTGACAATGGAGCATTAGACCATTACACCTCAATGGAGCACCCTTGCCCTATTATGCCATTGGTCCATTGCTCCATTGCTCCATTGCTCCAAAGTGAACGCACTTAGTGCGTTTACTTTGGCTCACCCTACCATGCTCTCTTCCTGCCGGTCAAGGTCATCTCCCGAGAAAAACAGGCCACGGCTGCTCATCACAGCCGTGGCCTGTCTCTACCTTCCTGGATCGCCACAAGGGTATAAGCTACTTGCCCTTCCATCCCTTGGGGATGATCCTCCAGTAGGGCCAGTCGATCTTGGTGCAGTAGCCGTCGTACGCCTTCTGGATGTGGGCGTCGAGCGCCGGCTTAAAGCAGTCAGGGCTGTTGTGGATCGGACAGTTCGCTGCTGCTGCCATCCTGGTTGCCTCCTTCCTCTCGATGGGCGGGGCAGGTTTAGGGGCTGCGACCTGGGTCCGGGGAACAGGAGCGGGCTTGCCCGCCCTCTGGGCCGGCCTTGCGGGCGTTCGTACCTTCTTTTTGGCGGCTACCGGCCTGCCCTTTGGAGCAACCGGCTTCATCGCTTTCGCCTTGGGCCTGCGACCCTTCGCCGCCTTCTTTCCCGCCCGAGCAGGGCGCCGCCCCTTTCCCCCCCGTCCCTTTGGATTCGGCTTCGGCACCTAATCGCTCCTATGTCTTATGTTTCCCCTCCATGATAAAGCGCGGCCGGCTCCCCACCAGGTCTTCGGCCTTGAGAGGCGCGCCGCTCACCGGCTTGCCCCGGATGCTCTTGGTGATGGGGATCGGCTTGCCGACGAAGTCCGCCCGGGCCATAACCGGCGGGTTCACCTTGGTCGTATCGGTGATCTTGGTCTTGTAATCCTTGGACTGGGCAAAACCGGGGAGCTTGTCATGGGGTGCCTTGTCCTCGGTGGGACCCGAGACGCGCGCCCCGTTGTCGATCTTGAGCCGCCAGATCGCCCCGCACCCGGCGCACTTCACCTTCCCGTCAAAGAACCAGAAGGTGAAGGGGTCCAAGTAGTTGACGATCTCGCACTTGCCGCACTCCAAAAGCAGCGAGCAATGCTTGAAGTCTGCCATTCACCTACCTCCTCGTCAGCCCAGGGGGGACCGCCCTTCGCGGCCCCCCTACCCGTCGCTGACCTTTAGATGATATCGTTCTTCTCCAGCTCCCGGATCTGGTCCAAGCCGTAGCCGCAGTACTTCTGGAGGATGTACTCGTTATCGGCCCCGACCGGCTTGAAGACCCACCGGTGCCGCGCAGGGGTGTCCGAGAGATGGTACGGCAGCCCCTGGCTCAGGACGTCGCCGAAGGTTGGGTCATCCATCCAGTGCATCTCGTCCCGCAGGTGGAAGTGCTCCTGCTGCGAGCATTCCTTGTTGCTCCACACCGGCTGGCTGTTGATGTCGTTCTTCTCCATGATCTGCCAGACTTCCTCTTTGGTCTTGTCCTTGGCCCACTCCTCGAGCGCGGTATAGATTTCGGTCTGGGCCTTGGGTTGAACCCGATCGTCGTACTTGGCGTACTTGCTCGCCAGCGCCTTCAGGTTTGGCACCACCTGGCACAGCTTGGCGAAATCGCCATCCTCAGGGGCGGAGATCAGGATCTGCCCCGGCTCCGCTTCCAGCGGGATCTTGGACCCTGGGTAGGACGGCTTCCCGCACTGGACAATCCCGTGGACGCACAGCTGCCGATCCCAGTTCCCCCAGCGCTGCGCGACGACCCCGTAGCGGGCAAACAGAGGGATGGTTCCCTCGATGATCCGGGTCGCGCCGTGGACCTGGCTGTACTCGATGAACTCTCCGGTCCCCGAGATGTTATCCCGCCACCACAGCGCGGCGAGGCCGGCAAAGCAGCCCATCATGCCCCCCCAGTAGTCGGCCAGCCAGATGGTGTGCTTGGAGGGGAGCCCGATGGCGGGGTGGCCCTGCCCCGGGCCGGGCATGCCGGTGATGGAGAAGGTTCCGCCTTGGGCCTGGCCCAGGATGTCGTACGAGGCCCGGACCCGTCCCGGCCCCCAGCCGCCAAAGCCACCCATCCAGATGTAAATCAGGCGGGGGTTGATCTTGGCGGCCTGGCGATAGCCGATCCCCCAGCGGTCGAACGTTCCAGGCCGGTAGTTCTCAGCCTGAATGTCGGTCTTGGCCTGGATGCGGTGGACGATCTCGACCCCTTCGGGCTTGTGGAAGTCCACCGCGAGGAAATACTCGTTGTGATTCGCGCCAAAGAACCCGAGGCCCGTCCCCTTATCCGGCATCCACCTGGACAAGGGATACAGGAAGGGCTCGTTGTAGGGGGTCGTGTGCCGCATCGGCTCGCCCCGCCGCGGCAGCTCGATCTTGATGGTCTCCATGCCCAGCTCGGCGAAGTAGTTGGCGCAGGAGGGGCCGAGGATATACTGGGTCGTGGAGATCGCCGTATACCCCTTGAACGCCTCGGGTTTTTCGAAGATCTTCTTGGCGTCGAAGACCGTGCGACAGTACTCTTCAAAGCTCATCGCCTTGAGATCCTTTTGAGTCATGCTGCAGACCTCCTTGTCTCAGGCGTTTTAGATGGTCCCCTTCTTCTTGAGGGCGTCGATCTCGTCTTTCTTGAACCCGAAGTACTTGCGGTAGATCTCCTCGTTGTCGAACCCGGTCGGCCGGCCGAGCCACTTGATCCGTGGCGGAGCCTTCTGGGCCAACTGGGAGGGCGGGCTGACGACGACCTTGCCGTACATGAGATCGTCGACCTGCATCACGTGACCCCGGTACTTGAAATGCGGGAACTCCGCCACCTCGTCGGCAAAGGTCACGCCGCCCGAGGCCACCTCTTCGGCCTGCAGCTTCGTCTCGGCCTCAAGCCGCGAGTTGTCCTTGAACCACTCGGACAAGGTCGTATAGGTCTCGACCTGGGCATAGAAGGGGAGCCGGTCCACCACGACCTTCAGCGTCGGGTCCTCGACGATGTGCTGCTCCAGCTCGGGCCGGTCCTTGCCCACCGTCTTCCAGATCCGGTACCAGAGCCGGTCGTGGCCACCACCGACCATGATCTGGCCATCCTTGCAAGGGTTCACGGCATAGATATTGATGGCCAGGTCCCAGTTGCCGAAGCGGGGCCGGATGCTGCCGTCCATCCCCTGCCAGCCCCAGTTATAGTCAATGATCCGCATGATCCCGGCCGCGCCGGTGGCCTCGACGAACTGGCCGCGGCCCGAGATCCTGTCCCGGTAATTCAGCGCTGCCATGATCCCATTGGCCAGGCAGGTTCCGCCAACGTAGTCGCAGACCCACATGCCGGACCGGGTGGGCCGACCGCCGAAGGCGGCCGGGGCCCCGGTGCCATGGGTAAACCCACAGGCGTTCTGCCCCGTGGGGTCATACATCCAGGGCCTGTCCTTGAGCGGTCCCCACTGCCCCCGCTGCCCGATCCAGCCGTAGACCAGGCGGGGGTTGATCTCGGAAAGCTGCCGATAGCCGATCCCCCACGCGTCGAACTGCCCGGGGGGGTAGTTCTCGACCAGGATGTCCGCGTCGACGGCGAGCTTTTTCAGGAGCTCGCGGCCCTCGGCAGACTCCAGGTTCAGCGTCATCGAGAACTTGTTCCGGCACTCGTGGAGGAAGTTTGCCCCCATCGCCTCGCCGGTGACGTTGTCCTTGAACATCCACTCTTTGCGATTGAAGGGAGTGAGTCGCCGGGTCGGATCGCCGCCGGGGGGCTCGACCATGATGACCTCGGCCCCGTGCTCGGCGAAGAGCGAGGTGGCCCAGTGGCCGCCCATGCTCTTCATGGTACAGTCGAGGATCCGAAGCCGGCTGAGCTTCTCCGGCTTTTTCCCCACATCCCGCCAGTGGACATTGGCTTCGAGCCAGTTGGGGTATTCCCGGGCTGCCTCACTCAGGCCCTTATAGACCTCATCGGGCGTCATAAGGGGTACCGCAGGCCAGGGCAGCACGGGGATGTCGGAACTCTTTATTTCTGCCATGCTCTCCTCCTCCTACTGGAATAACGGTGATGCCTCTGCTTGCACGAACACCACCACACCGGGACGGTATCTACATTTTGTTCTCTCTCACCTCCCTCTCTCCGTTACCGCGTTACCGAGCGGCCAAGGCGCCTACTTCGTACCCCAGGCGCTGTGAGAGCTTGCTCGCCGCCTCCTTCACGAGGGGGACCAGGTCCTTCTCGATCCGCTCCAGGGAAAACCGCGGGACCGGTCCCGAGAGCCCCACACCGGCCACGACCCGGTGCGAGTAATCCCTGACCGGCGCAGCGACACACCGGACCCCCTCTTCCAGCTCCTCGTCATCCACCGCATAGCCGAGCCGCGTGACCTCTTTGAGATGGGTGACCAGTTTGTCAAAGTTATCGATGGTGTGTGGCGTGTGCTTCTTCAGGACATGGCCCTCAAAGACCTGGGCCAGATGGTCCCGGGATTCGTAGGCGAGCTGGACCTTGCCAGAGGCAGTGCAGTACGCGGGCAGACGATGTCCGAGTCGCGGGACAATCCGAACCGTCTGGGAGGTCTCATGCATCAGGACGTACACCACTTCGGGACCATCCAGGATCGCCAGATACGCGGTTTCGTCACACCGATTCACCAGGTCCTCCAGGATGGGGCGGGCCTGCCTTCTCAGGCCCAGATGGTGGACGAAGATATTGGCCACCTCGAAGGTCTTGAGCCCCAATCGGTAGTTCCCGGTCCTCTTGTCCTGCTCGATATACCCCCGGCACTCCAGGGTGGCGAGCAAACGAAAAACGTTGTTCTTGTGTAGCCCGAGCTTCTGGCTCAGCTCGGTAACCCCCAACTCCTCTTGCTCATAGTTAAAGGCCTCCAGGATATCCAGCGCCCGGTCGACGGACTGGACGATGTACTCTGATTTTTCCTTGCGGCGATGAGCCATCCGTCCGCCTGGGTGCCAAACGGGACTTGGCTCCGTGAAGGCTCCCGTTACCGGGATCTCGTTTACGGCGATCGGACTTTCTGACCCTAGAAGGATGTGTCTCCCTATGCAGGCGCCTCGTGCCCGGTGAAGCTAACAAGGCGAGGCTAATCTAAAATATCGTTCTATTCTTGTCAAGTAAAAAATGAAACCGGGGGAGCGGGAGACCCCAGGAGCCGTTCGGGGGGCGTGCCCTACCGGGGGAGGCCAAAAATCCCCTGCGGGACCTTTTTCCAGTCGGCCAAAAACCGTTCGAGCCCGACGTCGGTCAGGGG
>Ga0209869_1000154_pt1 | contig 9603 bp, 16 predicted proteins | sample GWRWS1_50_60_FD_187238 | JGI IMG/M metagenome (GOLD analysis project Ga0209869, IMG submission 187238) | Riverbed sediment microbial communities from areas with vegetation nearby in Columbia River, Washington, USA - GW-RW S1_50_60 (SPAdes)... | ecosystem: Environmental > Aquatic > Freshwater >...
CTTGATAGGTTTGTGGGCCGAACTGACCATCGACCGGACCGGGATTGTAGCCTTTACTGATTAGAGCCAGTTGCAATTCCCGCACATCCGGGCCTTGACTCCCTATCGCAACAGTGGCCGATCCCAAGTGCATGTTATTTCTTTCGCCCCCCCATCATCGTCAACACGAGCAAGACCGCGCCTCCACCAAGGACCCAGGGCATCATCGCACCCCAATCGAATCCTGCTGCTCGATACCCATAGCCGATCATGCCCGGAGTCAATGGTTGTTCTCCATAGCGGGTCAGATAGCTGGGTTCGATCCCGATTCGACGCAAATAGGACGCCGCGCCTTCGACGTTTTTGGCTGGGAGTAATTGCTGTAAGGTCTGCATCGCCGTTTGAGGATTGACCCGAATCCGAATATCCTTCAAGGCTTGGGGCCGGTTGTTCCACATGTTCAGAAGATTATCAATCAAGCCCGGCTCTTCTTTTTTCGGTTCGGCAAACGGCACGGTAAATTCTTTCGGCGTGACTTGATAAGTCGGCACCGTCAGCGTTTGCCCAAGTCCAGTCTTATACGCTGTGAATCCAGGCCGTGTTTTGGACTTCGCGTGCAATCGCCCCATGTACCCGCGCATGCCTCCACCTGGTCGCTGTGAGCGATATTCTTGAAGTGCAATGGCTCGGGTAGTGAACCATCCCAGTTCGCGTTGCGGATACATTATTTCCTCCGTGTTCCGGTGAGTAACAGTAAGGCTCCTACTCCAGCCGCGCCGAGAATGGCTATCGGCATCCAGTCTACGCCTTTTTGCACCGGTTGTCGAGGCTCAAATTGTGGGATCGCGGCTGGCATTTGCGGTAACGGGGCCGTGACTAACGGCATCGGAGGAGCCGCCACCGGTTGCGGAACCGCAGGGGTGACTGGAGCCGGAAGTACACTTTCCACTTGTCGAATGAACGGAATCACGCTCGTAATGAGATTGTTGGCTGGAGCCTTGACCGGATCGGGATTGAGTGTTTTCCACGGAGCCTTGAAGTTATACTTATCCTCAAAGACCTGCATGTTTTTTGCGATTTCCACCGGATCGGCCACGCCGTCACGAATCGTAATGACCGGATAGGGCACCGTGACATTCGCCGCTTTGGCTAAGATCGCAAACACTTCTTGGGCCTGTTGACTGCCCATGCTCGCTTTCTCATCCCCCGACGTAAGTTTCGTCACGTCAATATATTCGGTCGGCCCACCTAGGTTGTAATACGCCATACTTATCTCCTCAGCAAGACCACGCCTCCGAGTAAGGCCGCGCCCCCGACCAATGCTAACATGGTCCAGTCCGTCTGCGCCGCTTGGCCTTCAATGCCCAGCGAAGGTCCGAATCCCATCGCTTCACGACCAAAGCCGTAGGATGGATCAACCGGCACTTGGGACGCGACATAATTCGGGTCCAGCATCCCTCGTTCAATCGCCGCAATTTGCTCGGGCGTAATCGTGTCGGAGACATATTTCTGACCTTGTGGACTGAGCGATTGAAAGAACGGAAGAAACTTCGTGAGCGAGCCCGCCGCTTTACCCAGCATGGCACCTGCGGCAGCAAGTTTTGGCCCAATGACAGCGGCCACCGCCGGACCGAAATAGATCGCTCCGGCCACCGCCGCCGCTGCCGTCACACCCATCCCGACTTGTTTCATCAGCTTGGAATTCGCGCTAAAGACTTTCGGAGCGAGGGCAGAGGGGAGAATGGCTCCAACCGGCCCAGCCACGGCAAATCCAGCCGCTGCCGAAGCTACCGATCCGACCGCTCCAAAGAGTTTCTTTGGCTGAAACGATGTTTTCGTAAACGTCACGGCTCGCTTAACTGCCTTGAACGGGTTAAAGCCTTTTCCTAAGCCGTCCTCATCATCAGTGCCAAGATGGTAGAGCACATTTGATTTTGGGCGAATCGCCGTCCTGGTCTGAATCAGTCGCCGCCGGTTTTTCATCCAATACGGCTGATAGATCAACTTTGGGTGTTGCCAGTTTTCCGTACCGTTTTTCCCTAACCGTTCTTGATAGTGGGGATGCTGCCAATACGGAATATAGAGTTCTTTGTCGGTTCTGAACCAGACCGGCTGCGTCGCCGGATTAATCAATTCTCCGAGCGGTTGATACTGGCACAAAGCCTTGGCCCGCTCAGAAGTCACATCCGGGACCAAGTACGGGGCTCGTAATTCATTCGTGGTTTGGCCGGTTAAGTAATACATCTCACACCCGTACCGGAATGCGACGTTGTGCCAGAAAGGGTTGCGTCCCCATTTGCTCAGTCGGATCGACCGGGACGCTATTAATCGTCACGTAGACATGATGGAATTTGTCTTTACGTCCGACCACCTGAAAGGTGGGTTGCAACCCAATGGATTTTGCCAACGCGGCGACGTACATACTCATATCGTCACAATCCCCGTAGACGGTCCGGCCTTCCTCGACCGCTTGCGCCATAATCTGCGGCGTCGCCAACCATTCATGCTGCAAAGGGTCAGGCACATAGCGGACATGATTCCGCACCCATTCCCCAATTGCCAGCGCCTTGCATCGAAGATCCCACCGGCCACATAGAGCCGTCGCCTTGACCGCTTGTGCTCGGATCAGGGGAAACGTAATGGCATTGTTCACGTAGGCGCGCATGAGCGCCACTGTTTGCACGATGCCCGCATCACCCGGAAGTTGTGGAATGCGGATCATAGTCCGCTTCTCTCCAGCATTGGGCGAAGCCAAAACCAATAGATCGCGCCAAGAATGAAAATGGCCCCTAGGCCCAATGCGGTTGGGGCGACCGATACCGGCATGATTTGTTGAAACTTCTCCCAATAGGCTTTGAGTTCAGTAATCGGGGCTCCACGGAATTCAAAATGCGGCTTATCCGGGGTACTCCACCGTCCACCCCAAGAGAGCCCTAACGATTCCCCGATTGCTCCCAATTTCGGCCAGAGTGCGCCCTCTGGATTCCATGTCGGATGATTCATATAGGCTTTAGGTACAACATCAAAGGCGAGACCGTAATTATGGAATGACAACAGCGCCGGGGCTTTGGTCACCCCAGCGCCGGACGTATAGAGTTTGGTTTGTTCTTGCGGAGTACGAAACCCTTGAACAATGTCCGCGTCAATACCTTGTTCAGCGGCTAATTCAAGGAGTCTCGTCGCTAGAGGCTGAATCGACGGTTGAAGGCTTGCTATGTAGCTCAGGCTGTACGTTCCGAACGCCATCGGTCGTTATCTCCGTCACCGCCGCGATCAGTCCATGCCGGAGCGCGGTCCACCAATCCGCTTGAAATCGAATCCCCGGCTCTAGTGCTGCTATCTGATCGAGGCAATCAGGACGGCTCAACCAGTCTAGGAGTCGAGTATACGCTGATTCCGGCACCTGGTCAAGTACCACATCCACATAGGCGTCCGGGTCTGCGTTACGGGTAGCCCCGTTAATCAGAAATGGGAGCAACGCCCGCAATTGAAGCTGAATCAGTTTGTCTTCGTCAGTCATCGGCTCACTCGGGACCTGAGTCGGTGGCGCTGGAGTCGGTTGGCCAGGAACCGGATGGTTGACTTGAACCGGCTTCGCCGCTCCAAACGGATTGACTTGTTTGGGGGGTGCTTTCATGGCAAGTTGCACCGTATCCAATGCTTTACTGAGTGGTTCTTTCAATTCCCGAAGCACAAAGAGCCACGGATTCTCAGATCCCCCTTGGATATTGCCCGCCATCTCAATCCCTTTCTGAAACATCGTCAAGGCTTGTTCGATCGGGGTATCGGATTTTGACGCAAACAGATCCTTGTAGATTTGCAGCTTTTGGAGGAAGTGCATTTCAGAATTATCCCGTTGCGCCACCAGGGACTTGAGAATATCGCCGAGAGTGTTTTCTCCGGCGAGTTCCTTTGCGGGTTGCTCCACGGTGAAGTTCGCCGGAAAGCCAATCGACGGACCGGCAGAGCCCGGTATCTTTGGCTGATACTCTTGCGGAGCCCGCCGCACCGGGAACGGGTCACCCTCGATTTCAAACGGGCATCGGATCTTTTGCCCGTTCTTATACTTCGCCCGCGCAAAGTATTTACCACCTCCGTATTTCTCCGTGACTGCCGCAAACGAGAAGGAAGCGGGGGTCATCTCCTCTAAGAACAGCGGACGCCCACCTTTAAGCGCGTTGATCCGAAAGAGTTCAATGCACGGCTCATTTTGCGGAAATCCGGCAAAGACTTCATCTATCTCCGCGTCCTCTTCGTCATAGATTTCTTCCGGCTGTGGTTCCTTCACCCAGGTCTTCGGGTTATCCGGGTCCACGTCAAGAAGTTTTTTCTTGGCCATTACAATAACCCCCTAATGAGTAAAATCGTCGCACCCAGGCACCAGAGCACTAGATAACTGAAACTTACCCATTCTAAGATTTGAGATGCTTCCATTTCTCAAACCCACACGTGGTTTTGCACTTCGAGCAACGCCAGGAAATACTCAGGGCACTTTCCATCCGCGTGTCCGGGGGATAGTCATGGTTGCATGCCGAATCCCCACCCGTATGCCAGCGTGTCCGGGGATCACACTCTTCCGGGATCAGAATTTTTCGCGGAGGCCGCTCAGTCATGCTTTCCGAATCCCGAAGCGTTGCTCTGCCTGCATCTGTGCGATATTCAGTTGACTGACCCGGTGCGCGATAATCGTAAAGGACAACCCAGGAGCCCCGTCCGGCATGACATGAGCCGCGGACGTGAGTACCGTCGAGACAATCACCATCTGTTCTTTCATGGCTCGATCAGACAGACGCCGGTAGGCGAGGCTCAGAAACTCTTCTAACTCTTTCACCTGGTCAGCCGTGCCGATTTCCCCCATGACGATTTCGACATCATGACTTTTCGTTAAGCCGTTGTCTTCCGGTCCCATCTTCTCCTCCTTGTGTTTCGTACATGGCGATTCCCAGCGACAACCAGTACCATTTGACTAACCGGACCGAAGGGAGTTCAACAAGTAATCCATGCCCGTTCAACTCCCAGTAGGGGCCATAATAGAGTTCCCGATACGGTCTCCACCACCATTGACCAGTTCTCACCGCGACATGAACCCGTTTCAGGCCCCACCGCCACGCATAGACCCGACACACGGAGCGAGCCCGTTGCACACTGGTCAGAAACTCTTCGTACTCATTCGGCATCAGTCCGGCACCTTTTTGACCGGCCACTTATTCATCTCTTCACCAATCTCCTCCGCTCGGATGGTTTTGTGGACTGGGGCTCCGGCTCTCGTCGCGGCTGCGACCCATGCAATGACCGCTTGACCGGACACAATATCTTGACCGCGAATGATGAAAATCGGCTCTAGCCCCTTCCCTTCGTTAAGCATCTTTTTGAGGTAGTCAATCCCTTCCGCTGGGTGCATGAGTGTTAACCCTCCGTGAAAACGGAAGGGATGGAGGGCATCGTAACTCCACCCCCTCCGTGCTTCGTCATCAGCGGGTGGGTCGCCGGACGCCAGCCCTAAACGACCCTCAAAGGCCGACCCGCCACGGCCCGTTCTGATTAGCTGGCGTGCAGCTTCGTGCTCTGTCCACTCTTCCGCACGATCTTGAGCGCAAACAACTTCACCGGGTTGAGGCCCCGCTTGGTCGGCTTCTCACCGAGGAAGATGATCGCCACTCGATCCCCCATTTGTATCGGAGGATACGCCGAATCAAAGAGCCGATCCAGCGCGGCTGATCCCCACACGGCCACCGAAATCGGATCTTTGCCCTCCCCCTGAAACGCCGCGATTTCGTACAACCGCGAATCGTTCGGACCGACATGATCCCGAAGAACCACGAACTCCCCGAACAAGGCTTGCCCCGGTCGCTCCCATTGCGGGCTCGGAGGAAACCCGGAGAGCGTTTCACCCTTACGGTACTCGTCGGGGAGCCCTTGAATTTCCTCTAGGCTCATGCTCTGATCCACCAGGGTCACCGGGTGAATCGTGACCGGGCCGGACACCGTGCGATTGTCCTCGACCGTCGCTACTGCGGTTGTCTTCCCTTTCGGGTTGACTTCCTTGGCTTTCTTCGGCATGCGACACCCCCTTGAAATGAGGAGGGGCTTGGCTCAGGTCAACCCCTCCGGTTAGTGATAACAACCTGAGCACACCCGTTTCAACCCATTGCCTAGCGGATAGTACATTTTTAGAGGCAAGGTACTTAACCCACAACGCCGCTCGAATAGGTAACGCAATGGTTATCCGAATCACCGCCACGTTACCCTCCAAACAGGGCCGACACCGTAATCCCGATCACGGCTACCCATAACATCACGGTGACGGTTCGCATACCTTGTTCACTGGTTCGGAACACGTCCGGGTTCATGCCATCACCCCCTTCATCCGTTTGTAGATTGTCAGCATCGCGTTAAAGGCTTCATTGCGGGACTTATCTTTTTCATCATAGACCAACCGGAGCAAGCACTCTTTCTGCGCCCAGGTCAACGGTAACTGTGTTTGCCGCTCGACTTCGGCGAGCCGGTCGAGGATCGTCATGGCTTCACCTGCTCAGAGCGGAGCATACACGAAGCATGGGCTAAAAGATGTTCGATCGACTGCAATTCCTCATCAAGACCCAAGGCGCAAAATTCGCTCTCGTTATAGCACCGCCTCAGCATTTCAACACGGATCTGAAGAGCCTTCACTTCCTTCACCAATTGCTCTTGTGCAACCCTCATCCGTTGCTGCCGTAACCGCAGTTCTCTTGCTTCGATCATGGCGTCCTCCTAGGTGATAGGGTGAAACTAGGTCTTATGATAGCATAAAGATTCCGGTCTGTCAAGCGCAGGAAAACCGCCTATCGGACCGCTTTTCGACTCAAAAAGCACCGTTTACACAAGGTCAGATCCAGCGTATCGAGGTAGCGCCGGAGGGTGACCACATACACCGACTCTCCGAACGGCACCGACTTTAGGCATTGCTCACAGACGGTCCGCTGATCTGTAACGGCCATGTGCGCCCATCCTTTCGGACTTCCCGCTTGTCATAGGAAGCCTGGAGTTGTTTCGTCACGGTATGCCAGACGTTCGGCTGTTCCTTCAACTTCTTGGATTCAAGCCACCGATAGGGCTTCAAAAATTCAGCCACGCCATCGTAGAAAAACTCACGCTTCAACCGGTCTGGATCGGTTTTGCTGTGCCGGTCCAGCGGGACCCCTTTGGCCTTAAAATGCTCATCCACAACGTACAGCTTCGGCAATTTGAAATGTGCAAACGTATATGTACCTTTATGGGCCAACGCACCCAACTCTGCTGAAGACCGGAAAGGTGGTCGATCTGCCCGCACAAATACCGAATCCGTGTCCACATAGAGCAGTTCTCCTTTCTGGCTCGCTTCCATCATGTACCGGTAGAGATTCAACCGCCCGTAGGCCAGAATGTACGCCGCCCAGACCATGTTCGAATGCTTCGGGATCGTCCCTAGTTGGTGCCGCTTTCCACGTGAAATAATTTGCAGATCCCCTTCCTCGCCGAACTTCCCAAACGTCGCATTCATCGCAATTTTGAGCGTATAGGCCATGAGGGGATCAGACTCTTTGACTTCCTGCCGCTTCCGGTAGAGAAAATCAATGTAGGCACGAAACGGACTGTCCATTGAATCGAATTCAATCGCTCCGTGATACGCCCGGATGGAATAGCCTTGCGCCAACGCCGCGCGGATTTCAGGGTAGGTCCAGGTGCCAGTAAAACTGCCCGTAGGGAATAAGAGTTTGCCATCATCCATTCGTCTATACGGGAGAAGTGGGAATTGAGAAGATGGAGCGCAGATTGAAAGCGAAGCCACGCCCTCACGTGCAAAATCAGGGTCCTTGGGGTACAACTGAATCGTTTCAAGATCAGGAAACCTCTCGGTCCGCATGGCAAACGGATAACTGCTATTGAGATCATATTCATAGACTGTGCTTTTGATCGGCTTGGTATAAAATACTTCACAACGCCCCCCATAACGAGCCTGAGCGAGAAAATCCCACACATGTCGGTCCGGGTGTCGCTCATGATCCACTTGACAAAACTGATCCAAAAAGAACCGAAGTGCCGTCCCTGGTAAGGTCGCCTTAATCTCCTCCATGCCTAATTCGTGATAGCGTGTCACCATCTCCCGAATAAAAAAGAAGGTAACTTCACAGTCGCGTTTGCAGTAGTCAAGATTAGTCGGGTCAAACGGGAGTTTAGGGAATCCCAGCCGCTCACCCATTTCTGCCACACTGATCGGCCAATGCCGGAGCGTGTTGAAAAATTTAACCGGTCGTCCATAGAGGGTGGCCTTGAGCAACCCAAAGCCAGCGTAAGTAAGCACACACAGCTTATCAAGCAAAGGCCCGAACAAATTAATAAGATCGTACTCAAGATTGACCGCCCAAAAGTCGCCAGACTGATCCAGAATCCATTCGATGGCCCGGTGTGGATCGCTGAACGAGACATGTTCGACTCCATTATAGAAGTTGACCCAATAGACCTGACCGGCTGAGTTGTCTTCCGTGTCAAAAACCCACATACTCAGACTGCCGTTGCCGTGGCCTTCGACCATCTAGTTCATCGTGACACGTCATACAGAGAAGTATGTATGACCGTCGATGCCGGAGCACGTCATAATACCGATGAAACTTCCCGCGTCCGTTCCCTTTCAACCCAGTCGGCTTCACATGCGCGAATTCTAACTCCTCCGTTCCCGCGCACGATTGGCACACGCCCCCAAACTCCTCGATCAGTTTCACCCACTTTCGGCGCAACCAGAGACTCGTTCGACTCATGCCAGTTTCTCAATCCGTATCGTCGCCCGTTTCAGTTGCCGACTCTTCTTCTGCTTTTGGATCGCGTCTGCCGCCCATTTCATCCGTTGCACCAAGCCGCCGCGTTTCTCCGGCTCCGTGAACTCCATCATTTCCGACATGCCAGCCAGGTTCCGACGCAACGCTTCAATCCGTCCGCGACTATGAGCAGGACCAGATAACCGAAGGCCGCGCCGACGAAGATTAGAAAGCACAGCACCGACAAGAAAACGCTTAAAGGCTTCCTTCCCATGTGTCTGCAACTCCCATTGACTCCGCTTGAACGCCAAGTGCATCACGTGTTTGACCCGCCGCCCTTCGGATTCTCCGCTGACCGTCATGCGAATCTCGCCACCCCAATTCGTCCAGAGCTTCTGGTACACCTTGGATCGGGCAAACGTCTGAACCACGGACTGTTCGGAAAAGTCTTTGAGAGGGAGAATCTTTTCTTCTTGAGTCAAACGAGCGGCTTGCTCGATCTGACCGGCCTTGCGACCGGCTTCCGGTCCACGTAACACCATCAACCACCGTTCGGGATGAATGCGTTTCTTGAACCGTTTGGCTCGCTGAGGGGGAATAAGCTGACCAGTACGGGGGTGACGATAGAGGAGCCGAACCACAACTTTCGACGGCATCGCTCGCGGTCCTCAAATTCAGGACATCGCTGACTTGACCGAGCATAGAAGAAACCTCCCCTTAAAGTCAAGCAGATTATACTGCTACCATAGGGGTCTTGTCAAGCCTTCCATGATTATGCTATCTTACGGGCATGGAGCTACAACCAGGACCCCTCACCCTGCCGCACTATAGCTGTAACCGGTGCCAACATAAT
>Ga0209869_1000157_pt1 | contig 9472 bp, 10 predicted proteins | sample GWRWS1_50_60_FD_187238 | JGI IMG/M metagenome (GOLD analysis project Ga0209869, IMG submission 187238) | Riverbed sediment microbial communities from areas with vegetation nearby in Columbia River, Washington, USA - GW-RW S1_50_60 (SPAdes)... | ecosystem: Environmental > Aquatic > Freshwater >...
GGAAGTAGGCCGGGGTCTCGGCAAGGACGAGGCTTTCCTCCTGGGCCTCTTCGATGGCGCTGACCCTCCGGATCGAAACAGCGCCGTCACCACTGACCTCACCCTGAACCAGGCGCGCGATCTCATCCACGGTGTAGACCATAGATCTTCCTCCTGCTGAATCTTCCTCGCCACTCACTCGACACCCCAAGTCTCCCCATCCGGGAAACTCGGCCTCCCGGATCGAAAGTCCCTTATCGTTCCCGAAACTGAAAGGCGTGGATCTCGTCTTGGAGCTCGATCACCAGCCGCAGCGGATACGCCGGCCGCGCCGATGCCGGTTGATAAAAGTAGACGTACCCGGAAACCCCGGCGCCGGGCCCGAGCGTGATCTCTTTCAGCAGCACACCGAGCGCCACCTCAGACCCCTTATCGAGGGACAAGGTCCGGCGGTCAGCCTTCTGAGGTGCCAGAAAGGTCGCCTCCACGAGCTTCGCCATCTCTTTGGCCACCTCGTCTCGCTGGGTGTTCGTCAGGGGCGGGGCTGCATACGCGACCCCACCGAGCATCACGTTCGCAGACGGAAAAGCAGGAATCGCGTCGAGATCGGGGACAATGGGATTCCCGCGAATGCTGGCATCGTAGTACCCGGGCAGCCATTGCTCGGAGACGCGGAGGATGAGTGTTCCTCCCGCGTCGGCCAAGTACACATGCTGGGGTCCGAAGGTCAGGGGTGCACCGGTGCGATTCTTGACCGACACCTGCGTCAGAAAGATGCGGTCCTTTCTGCCCGAGACGCCGGCCTCGCGCAACGAGATCTCCCCGGCGAGAGATCCGCTGGATGGTCGGGCCTCGCCTGCGTTCGGCAGGCTCTGCATAATCACGTCAAGCGACGACGCACACCCGGCCAGGACCAGGACGACTCCACACAGCCATCTCACACCTGCCCTACAATCCCCCTTCATTCGCACCCCCATCCCTCCTCTTGCCGAGCTTTCTAACACTCCTCCGACCTTCCTGCCAAGGGAAACTTTGGCGGGAGGGCCGGACCCGGCAGAGCTATGGCTCGCGGAGCGTTTGGCCATCGCCGAGCGGGTCGAGAAGGGGAGCTGTGCGAAGGGAACGGCGATCGCCAGATGAAGGAGTTGAGCGCGCGCATCCGGAAAAGGATCGAACAGGGGTAGGAGAGGCTGAAGGTGGAAGGGCGTTGTGGCCCGAGGGACGCTCACGCCTCTCCCGGTGTGCACGGAGTGAGTCTAAAAGTTTACGCGTGTCCCGGGGGACTCGTACAGACGCCCTCAAGCTTCAGGATGTGGATTCCAGGGCGCCACGCAGCAAGTGTCTGCACCGCCTTCACAAAATCTGGGGCGGAAACCTCTACGAGTTCCGTCTCAGAGCCTGCGTCTCCCCGCACGCTGAAGAAGAACACTGGCATCGGCATCGTTTTCTTCCCTCACACACCCACAATCTGGGTTCAGGCTCTAACTTCAGCATATTGCAGCATAAACCGTGCCAATACGGCAGACGGACCGTCGAGCACCATTATTCTTCCCAATTCTTCCCCGGGATTCCCCTACTCGTAACCCCTTGTTTTCTCTGGTGCAATCGGGGTCCTTGGCCGTGACCCTTCGCGAGCCCTCAGTGAGACAGGCGGGTCCTCAAGATCCAGGTGTCTGGTTTGTCGACAGGCGTCCCAAAAGGATCTGCCTCTTTCCTGTGCCCTTCTCACACTGTCTACGCGCAGATTTCAAGGGACGCGGCTATGGCGGAGATGTCGTGGAGAGATGAAGCGCCGGAGATCGGCGAGGGCGGCGAGGGCGGAATTACGGCCTGCTGCCCCGATGATACCGCCGCCTGGATGGGCGCCGGCGCCGCAGAGATACAGGTGTGCTATCGGCGTGCGGTAGCGTGACCACCCCGGTGCAGGACGGAGCCAAAAGAGCTGATCGAACCCCATGGCACCATGAAAGATATTGCCGCCGGTCAGGCCAAAGATCCTCTCGAGATCGAGGGGGCTGAGAATGTCACGCGCGAGTACCGAGGCCGTGAACCCCGGGGCGAATTCCTCAATGACCCGAAAGACCTGGTCTGCAAAGGCCTCCTTGATCCCCGGGTCATCCCACGTCCCCTGGGCGAGGGTGTACGGGGTGTACTGGACGAAGAGGGACATCACGTGCTTGCCTGGCGGGGCCAGCGTCGGGTCGAGAGACGAGGGGAGCGTCATTTCGATGACCGGTCGAGTTGAAGGACGCCCCGCAAGCGCATCCCGGTAGGCCACCTCGATCTCCTCCATCGCTGAGACCAGGTGGATGGTCCCGTAATGCTGTGGCCCTGGCGCGTGTCCGGGGTGCGCCCTGAAGCTGGGAAGGCGATCGAGCGCAACATTGATCTTGGTGACCCCGGATGAAAAGTCCATGGAACTGATGCGATCGCGGAACTCCCCGGGGAGGCTCTCTGCCGGAAGCAGCTTCAGAAATGTGACCTTGGGATCGGCGCTCGAGAGGACCACGCGCGCTCGGATCGTCGTTCCGTCTTCGAGGATGACACCCGTGGCTCCGTCGGCTTCTATCAAGATTTTCGCTACAGGACGGCCGGTGAGGATTGTCGCCCCGTGAGCTCGTGCCGCGCCGGCAATCGCCTGAGCAAGTGATCCCATCCCGCCACGGACGTATCCCCACACCCCGCGGACGCCATCGGTCTGCCCCATGACATGGTGAAGGAGGATATATCCGCTCCCCGGGGTCGACGGGCTTGCCATCGCGCCGATGATGGCGTCGGTCGCAAGCGTGGACTTGAGCGGCTCGGACTCGAACCATCGGTTGAGGATGCGTGAGGCCGGCGCAACACACATCTCGAGCAACGGCAGGAGGTCCCTGCCGAGCTTCACCGCTCGCCACACCAGCCTTGCCAGGTCACCGATGGTCTCGGCCCGCTCCTTCCATCCCGTCGCCGCGAGGTCGGGCGGGGCCATGTCGAGCACGGGTTCGACAAAGCGCGTGATCCGGTCAAGCGTCGCCTCATACTGGGGGAATGCCTCCGCATCACGCGGCGAGAACTTCGTGATCTCCCGGTGATTCAGCCCCGGGTCTGGCCCGAGCAGCAGGAAGCGGCCGTCGAGCAGCGGAGTAAAGGACGAGGGATTGCGTGGAATCACGGAAAAGCCGTGATCGGCCAGGCGCAACTCGCGGATGATCTCGGCCCGGAAAAGGCTCAGGACATACGCGGCGCGGGAGAATTTGAACCCGGGGAGGATCTCTTCGGTCACGGCCGCGCCGCCGACCATCTCGCGACGCTCGAGCACCAGGACCTTGAGCCCCGCTCGCGCCAGATAGGCGGCGGCCACAAGTCCATTGTGACCCGCGCCGATGATGACGGCATCGAAGGACCGTGGCCCTGCTTCAGTCAGCATCGTCGGCCAAAAATCGCAAATAGCAACGCTATTCGTGATCGCAGCATAACACGAATCATGGGCACCACCGCATCGAAATGGACAGGAGAGCAGGGGATGCCGTATTATAGACCGCCAGTCTCGCTGAACCCACGACAGGCAGATCAACGACGCAGGGAACTGAGAAAGCGTCCATGCGAGCTCGAGACGTTGCAGGAACTGCCGAGGATCAGTCTTCCAAGGCGCATCGGCCAGGCAGACAGCTGGGGTTCTTCGATGCGGTCTGCATGATGGTCGGGATCGTCATCGGCGTTGGGATCTATGAGTCCCCACCGCGAGTCGCGGCGAATGTTTCGGATCCCACGGCCCTGTTGATGGCTTGGGCCCTCGGCGGTGTGCTCGCCTTCATCGGTGCGCTCTGTTATGCGGAGCTCGCCACCGCATATCCCCGATCCGGCGGGGACTATGTCTACCTGAGCCGGGCGTACGGCTCGTGGGTCGGCTTCCTCTACGGGTGGGCGGAGTTGCTGGTGATCCGAACGGGGTCCATCGCCGCGATGTCTTTCGTGTTTTCCGACTATATGACCCGCATCGCTCCGCTTGGGCCGCGGTCGTCAGTCGTGTACGCCGTGTGCATCGTCGGGCTGCTGTCGCTGGTGAACGTGCGCGGCGTCCGCGAAGGCAAGTGGACGCAAAATGCCTTGACGGTGAGCAAGGTCCTCGGAATATCGATAATCGTGCTGATCGGAGTGTTCTCCACGCTCACGCCTGGCTCGTCGCCGTCCGCCTCTTCGATCTCTTCCGGCTCGTTTCCGCTCGCGATGATTTTTGTCCTCTGGACCTACGGCGGGTGGCACGAAAACGCGTATATCGCCGCGGAGGTGAAAGAGCCTCAGCGCAACATCCCCCGGTCCCTGCTCTTTGGCACCGGCCTCGTCACCCTCATGTACCTCGCCATCAACTGGGCGTTTCTCCGGGGTCTCGGGTTTCAGCAGGTGAGAGCCTCGCAGGCAGTCGCAGCCGATGTCCTCTCCCTGTCGTTCGGGAGCGCCGGCGCACATCTCATGGTGATCCTTGTGGCGGTGTCGGCGCTCGGCGCTGTCAACGGCCAGATCTTCACGGGGGCACGGATCAGTTATGCGCTGGGGCAGGACCACCGGGTCCTGTCTCGGCTCGGGACGTGGAGCGAGCGGTTCGGGACACCGACGTGGGCCCTCATCACTCAGGCGTTGATCACCATGACGCTGATCGTGACGATTGGCTCCAGGGACGGATTCGAGGCGCTCGTGAAGTATACGGCGGCCGTATTCTGGTTTTTCTTCCTCCTGACCGGCATCTCGCTATTTATTCTACGCTGGAAGGACCGGGAGCGGGCCCGCCCGTACCTGGTCATTGGGTATCCGCTGACACCGCTGGTCTTCTGCATGTCCTCGGCATACATGCTCTACGGATCGTTGTCTTATGCGCCCCAGGAGTCGTTGTTAGGCGCAGCGATCGTGCTCGTTGGGCTCCCGCTCTACTGGCTTTCATCCGCAAAAAACAGGGAAAGGAGAACCGCATGAACGGACCCCTGAGATTTCGACAGGTCGCCGTGCTGGTCGCGACCCTGGGATTGGCACTCTCGCCCGGGGTCTGGTCTGGGGCCGTCCACGGCCCGTTCGCCCAAGTCGCGACCGATCCCAAGCTCGCGCCCTTCGTCCCGACACCTCAGAGCGTGGTAGAGATGATGCTGACGATGGCCGAGGTGACAAAGAACGACGTCGTATACGACCTGGGCTCGGGCGACGGGAGAATCGTGATCACCGCCGCGAAGAAGTACAGGGCGAAGGGGGTCGGGTTTGAGATCGATGATGACCTCATAAAGGAGGCTCGGGAGAAGGCCCGCAAGGAAGGCGTCTCGCACCTCGTCGAGTTCCGTAAGCAAGACGTGATGACCGTCGATCTCTCACCAGCCACCGTCGTGACACTCTATCTGTTGCCCGAGGCAAACCTCAGACTTCGTCCGCGGATCCTCTCCCAGCTTCGGGTCGGGGCCCGCGTGGTCTCGCATAACTACGATATGGGTGATTGGGCGCCGCTTCGGGCTGCAGAGGTCCGGGACGCAGAGTCGAGCCACTCACTCCACTGGGTCTATCTATGGCGCATCGACGCCCAGCGCCCCAAGCCGTAGATTCAAGAGGAGCGTTACTGGTGGGCAGGGGCGGAATTGAACCGCCGACACCGGGATTTTCAGTCCCGTGCTCTACCGACTGAGCTACCTGCCCGATTGGTGCTTGACCGAGAGCGGCGAGTGTTTTGGAGGATACCAGATTGCCGTATCAGTGTCGAGGGCTATCCAAACGGCGACGGCTTGTCCCGCAACGAGATCTAGGCTATCGTAAGCCGAACTGAGCGTCCCCGAGGGGATCCGATGGGTCGGTCAAAGCAGGCACCGTATGCCAGGGCCGGTGTGGATGCGGAGAGAGCAGGCTCCGCCCTCAAGGATCTCACCGCCCTGCTCCGAGAGACCTTCGCCTTTCGCAAGGCTATCGGCCGCGTGATGCTCCCCTTCGGGTACTTCGCCAATGTCATCGCCCTCGGCGAGAACCTCGGCCTCGCGCTCTCGACGGACGGCGTCGGGACGAAGATCCTGGTGGCCCAGATGCTGGGCAGGTTCGATACCATCGGCATCGACTGCGTCGCCATGAACGTGAATGACCTCCTCTGCGTCGGGGCGGAGCCGCTCGCGCTCGTTGACTACGTGGCGGTGCAATCGCCCAACCGACGGATGTTCCGGGAGATCGGCAAGGGCCTACACGAGGGGGCGCGCCGCGCCCGGATCACGATTCCCGGCGGCGAGATCGCGCAGCTCCGCGAGATGATCCGGGGGGTCCACAGGGACGATGGGTGTGATCTCGTCGGGACCTGCGTGGGCATCGTCCCGCTGGATCGCATCATCATCGGTCAGCGCATCAAACCGAAGGATGTGGTCCTAGGACTCCGGTCGAGCGGCATTCACAGCAACGGCCTAACGCTCGCCCGCGATGTGTTCTTCCGACGCCGGAAACTTCGCCCGGATCGGCACATGCCCGAACTGGGTCGGACCATCGGGGACGAACTGCTCGAGCCGACCCGCATCTACGTCCCCGAGGTCGTCGAAATGCTGAGGGACGAGTTGGACCTGAAGGCCCTCATCCATATGACCGGTGATGGCCTCCTCAACCTCAGCCGGGTTGCTGCACCAGTCGGTTTTGTCATCGACTTCTGGCCGGAACCGCACCCCGTTTTTGGCCTGATCCAGGCCATGGGCCGGATAGGCCCCGAGGAAATGTTTCGAGTCTTCAACATGGGGATCGGCTTCTGTCTCGTGCTGCCGGATGACTCTCGCCAGATCGACCGGGTCATGGCCATCGCCAAGAGGCATGGGGTCGAGTGCTATCGGCTGGGATACGCCATCCGGGACGCCGAACAGCGGATCTCCCTGAAACCGCATAACCTCGTGGGGCACGGGAGGGGCTTCCGTCGAGGTTCAGGGTTCACGGTTCAGGGTTCAGGGAAAGGCCCGGGGAAGCGATCTCTTTGATCAGCGATCTATCGTTGTTTGTCCTGAGAGCCCCGGACGAGCTTCTCCAGCTGGCCCAGGGCATTGGCCGTCTCCTGGCGGGCATCCTCCAGTGCCTGCTGCAGACTTTCCACGCGCTCTCGAAGCTTTAAATCGGCTCCTGTCCGCTGATAGGCCATCGTCGCCAACACAAGCGCGGCAATGCTGATGAGGAGCGCCAGCAAGGCCAACCCTCGACCCCCCTTCGCCTTCTCAGCCATATCGCCTTCCTCCCAGCGTCACTGCCCGCCTCCGGCATCGACCAGAACAACACAGGTTCCGGCCAAGAGATCATGAAGCCCCCGCCTGCGCGGATGAAGGAGGACCACGATCAGCCCCAGACCGAAAGGGAGCAGCGCGATGAAATACCCTACCCATCGCAGGAGGGCGCGTCCGTATCCGATGTCCCCGCCATCCCGCCTCACCACCCGCACCCCCATCAGCATCATTCCGGGGGTCTGACCCCCCTGCCCCCAGCACAAGACGTGGTAGGCGAAGCTCACCGCAACGCCCGCCACGAGCGCGGCACCTACCGCCAGAAGCTGGACCTCGAATGTCAGCTCCCTGGCGACCATCCCCCCCAATAACGCAGTGACGTAGGCGAGAATCATGGCCGGAACTGTCAAGACAAGGGAGAGGGGCGCATCGACCAGGGCAGCAACCGCCCTCCGTAAACAGCCCGCATAGACCATTGCGGAACCCGCGGAGACCCTGGCCTCCTCCGTCTCGTCAGGCGTCTTGAGCTCCGCCGGCAAGGTGAGACGACTCCAGTCCAGTTCCTCTTCCAAGGCCTCCCCCTCGACCAGGAACCGGTCCAGAAGCCCCAGCCGCGTTTCTTGAACCGCGACCGGGGAAGCGACGGCTGGCAGCGCGATCATGGGGGCCGGCGCAACATGCGGGCGGATCGGAAGGAAGGGGTTGGCGCACCGCCGACACACGGTGAGGCTATCAAAGCTCACATAGCCACAATGATGGCACCGCATTCCACCCTGCTTAACATATTCCCCAAGGGACGGTCAAGGCAGAAGGGGGGATTGGCAGCACCTGCAGGCCCCTCCCTCCTGGCCTCTCGCGGCGACCCCGTTCGGCCAACGGGTCCTGTCGTCGGCCACCCCATCCGTCCTCGGAGACTTCACGCACCATTCCATCAGGGGGGAAGTGGTGGCGAAATTCTCCTGCGGGCGGATGGGGTCCCGGCCTCCGCCACCCGTTGGCCGAGCGTCCCCCCGCCGCTCCCGGCAATGTCGCTCGGGGCCTACATGTGCTGCCCGGCGGGAAGCCCAGGGAAGGCTTGACCGTTCACGCTGAGTTGCTAGAATCGAGTGTGTTGCTGAGGGGGGTCCCCATGCCAATCTACGAGTACGCCTGTGGCGACTGCCGCCGCACCCTGAGCCTGCTCATCTTGAATATCCACAATCCGCCGCCGCTCCGCTGTCCCCACTGTGGAGGCGAGCAGCTTGACCGCCTCCTCTCCCGCTTCGCCCGGCTCCGCACCGAGGAGCGCCTCGACCGGCTCGCTGATCCGAACCACCTGAGCGATCTCGATGAAGAGGATCCCCGGAGTGTCCGTCGGTGGGCTGCGCGAATGGGGAAAGAGCTTGGAGACGATCTGGGAGAGGACTTCGAGCCGATGATGGAGGAGGCGTTCCGCGACGAGGGAGATCTGGAATCGGCCCATGATGAGGAGCCCTGATCCAGCAGAACACTGCTCACCGGAATGACGTAGAACGGGAGGACGACTAGAGAAGTGAAAGCCGAATCGGCTATGAGGTCTTCTCCGCCACCTCGATGCGGATCAGGGCCCGGGCGAGGGACGCCTGGGCGCGCAGGACATCGATCGACTCATCTCCCCATCGGGCCATGCGTTCCACGGCCCGATCCCGCGCTCGCTGCGCCCGGGCGATATCGATCTCCTCGGCCTTCTCCGCCGCTTCGGCGAGGATGATCACCGTCTGAGGAAGGACCTCGGCATACCCCCAGCTGATCGCCAGATATCGCCATGTGCCATTCTTCCGGTAGGCGAGCTCCCCACTCTTCAGCGTGGACATGAAGGGGAGATGGCCTCCGAGGACGCCAAAGTACCCCTCGGCCCCCGGAGCGATGACCTCTTCGACCTCATCCCTCACGACCATCCGGGTCGGAGTCACCACCTCCACAGTCACCGTCTTCGGAACCCCTTCGACTCTCGCCACGATTGCCCCCTGGGCGCGCTAGAAAGCTGGAACGCTAGAACGCTTGGACGCTCAAACAACAGATCCGATGCGTCCTAGCCTACTAGCCTTCTCGCATCCCAGCAGCCGGCGGCTGCCTGGAAGCAGTCGCCGGCTATTTGCCGGCAAGCTGCTCCGCCTTTTCTTTTGCCTCTTCGAGCGGCCCCACCATGTAGAAGGCCTGCTCCGGCCACGCGTCGCAGTGGCCCTCGAGGATGTCCTTGAATCCCTTGATCGTCTGCTTCAGCGGGACGTACTTTCCGGGGGTGCCGGTGAACTCCTCCGCCACGAAGAAGGGCTGCGAGAGAAACCGCT
>Ga0209869_1000167_pt1 | contig 9056 bp, 22 predicted proteins | sample GWRWS1_50_60_FD_187238 | JGI IMG/M metagenome (GOLD analysis project Ga0209869, IMG submission 187238) | Riverbed sediment microbial communities from areas with vegetation nearby in Columbia River, Washington, USA - GW-RW S1_50_60 (SPAdes)... | ecosystem: Environmental > Aquatic > Freshwater >...
AAATGGGAATCCTGGCACCCAGCAATCGGACTCCCAAAAATGTAAAAAGAATGTTGCATCAAGGTCGGCACCGGAAACTATCGGCGCTAATGTGCTCTCCAAGACCGATCACAATGGATTCACTAGTTCTAACGCAAAGTGATTTGGTCTACGTGTTTAAGCTTCCGAATCCCAAAGATCGTCGTTACGTTGCTGACGTGATCGGATGGGAACCGGAAGATTTCGACCTAGCAGTGAGAGAACTAGGCGATCACGAGTATCTCCGGTATGACGATAGCGAGTCTGAAGAAAGTGACATGAAACTCATTTCCCTACCGCCATTGCCAGAAGAGGAAATAGCATCGTGACGTACGGCCCGGTGGCATTCCAGGCCAAACCTGAAAGGCGAGCAAAGATGAACGGAAAGCAAATGCTTTGGACTGCGGCAATCGCTCTAGGCGTCGTTGTCGCGTACAACATGGCCGTTGCACGCGGAGTCGGAAGGATGCGCTAAACAATGGCTAGCCAAGGCGTCAAGATCGGTGGATATCGTTTAGGCTTTTGGGTGGCAGTCGGTGGAACCAGCATCTTGAGTCTGTTTGCACTCAAGCTTGCCGCCACGAAATTCCCCCATCCGGGCCTTGTCAAGTTCTCTAATTTCGTTACTTCGAGCAACGGAGCGTAAGGTATGACCGTTCAGGTTGCGGAGCGTTCGGCTCCAGTGATTCAGGTTCTACAGGGAATCCCGGTTGAACGTGCCGTGATCGACCCTGCTACTTTCTACCCAGCTACCCGACGCCGTAGGTTCCTTCAGAAAAGCGCAAGCTTTGCCGGCCTCGGACTCACCGATCAGTTCTCACTGTTCCAAGATGGAATCATTGGTTCCATTCATGTTCGCGTTTCTGGCACCGTTACCCTTACCCCTGGCACGGCTACTGCGGCCACTACTCGCCGTTGGCCGTACGATCTTGTCAAGCGGTTCAGGTTCTCCGCAAACGGCCAGGCCAACCTCATCAATGCTTCTGGGCTCAAGATCAAGGCCCTAGAGCACATGTATCCCGACCGCTCCGACCGTGGCATCGTTCAGGCAATCGGCGGAGCATCCCCAGGAACTAGCCGCCAGCAGGGAACGCTATCAGGGTCCAATGAAGTTTGGGGTTTTGGTAGTGGCGTGACTGGACTTTCTGGTGCTCAGCCGTTTGAATTGAATTACGTTCTGCCGGTTGCAATGGACCTTGAGCTACTGACAGGTGCCATTTTCGCGCAAACTCAGTCCACTGATCTTGTGTTGGCAATTGACTGGGCAAACTCCGCCGACCTCTTTACCCTAACTGGCACGGCTACTGCGGCTGTTACCGCTGCCATTGAGGCAACCGGGAAAATCTATTCTATCCCGATCGTTGAGGGTAGGCAGGTTCTCCCAGACCTTACACAGTTTCATTCCGTCATCGAAGGTCGTAAAACAGATGTTGCTGTTGGCGACAACGAAGTTCCGCTTCCCGGTATCGGTGTTGGTCGCGCGCTACAGCGTGCCTACTATCAACTTTGGAATGGCGCCACTGAAGCCCCACTTGCCATGAATGCAACAAACTTTGGTCCGCAGGAATGGAAGTATGGTGGAGCCGATATTCCAGAGCGATACCCCACCGGTGCAACGCTCGCTCACGAAAACGAACAAACATTCGATAACGATTTCTCTACTCAATGGGGTTTTGGTATCCATGATTTCAGCGCAAAGTTTGCGTTGCGTGATGCCGTTGACGAAGGTGCAACGCCCAACCTTCGCTTGAATGTCAACGTTGCATCCGGCGTTACCGTGGTAAACCCCAAGCTTGAATACGTCCAGGAAACCATGTTCCTTGCTCCAGTGAGTGCATAGGAGAATCCTCCATGAAATATGTTCTGGTTGTTGAGGAAGGTTCTACCGATCCGACGCCGGTTGCCGTTGTCGCTGGTGAAGGTGGATTTCTACAGCTAGTCGATTCTGATGCTCTTGGGCACGAGGAAGAGCCGGAGGAAGAGGAAGAGAAAGGAGGCTTCTAGGCTATGTCCGTTGCTGGGATTGATCCTTACCTAGCCTCCAATCGAACGGGCCTCTTTGCCGTTCCGCCAGTATCGGCACAAGCCACTACATCAACACTGGCAGCCGGCCAAGAATTCGCTACCGGAGTTTTGAATCCGCAGAATCCGCTATTCTGGTTTGGCGTCGTGCTAGCCGGAACACTCGGGCTCGTGGCCGTTTCTGGTGCGATCAGGGTTGGACCCGTCAAGGCTGGGGCCTCAATCGGAAAGACGTAATCATGGCCGTTCCGGCAAAGAAGATGGCCGGTAAAGTTAGCCGTGCCCGTCGCTCAACCAAAGCAGGTTTTGCGACGGGCACGAGCGAGCAAATTTCGCGTGCAAAAGATGGGGAACAAGTAACTCCTGAACAAATTAGAGCTACTGAGGAATCATTCGATAAAGATGTCAAGCAAGAACGTTCCAAGCAACGAAACATAGGAGCAAAACAGCAACGACGAAAGACGTTCTCTAAGAGAGCGTACGAAGGAATTGCCGGTTACGAGGTAGGCGGAGTCTCCCTAGAAGATGGAGCCGGCCTAATTCTCGGATTCATGGCTTGGGTAGTGGTGCTTCGCTATATCAAGGACGGTCCGCAAGGAGTTAGGGACCTTCTGAAAGCCAAGTTTCTCAACAAAGGGCCGGATGGGAAAGAGCTACCATGAATGCAAGAGGAATCGTTCTGTTCATTGCTGGCCTTTGGGTTCTCACTCAAACATTCGGCGGCAAGGCACTTGTGCGCCTAAAGATTGTCGAGGAATAATGCGTGGATGGCGTGGATTCCTCGGAGGGATTCTAGGACTTTCCGTTCTCTACGCTCTAACAAGCGACAGAGGATCAAAACAGGCCGGCAACCTGTTCGATGACATTGCCGGTTTGATAGCAAGAGGAATGGACAGAATTTCAAATCCCAACGTTGCCGGCCTGCGTGACTTCCGACAAGCACCATTGAAAGAACCTGCATACAAATTCAAAGCGGCTGGTGGTCCTGCGCCAAAGGAACCGGCCTCTTCCTGGCAGTCCGCTGGGGTAGCAAAGCTCCAAGAACGCGGACTCTATCGACCGTAAGGGGAAAGCATGCCAGCGTTCAAGACTGGAATCCGCTACATGGCAATTCTGATCGGGGTTTACCTCGTGACTGTGCGCGCAACGGGAGCCGGCCGGTTGATCGACAAAACTGCGTCCGGGGCTACAAAGGTTGGCATTGGACTTACTAAGGCTTTGCAGGGACGGTGACATATGTGGCCGTTCCGACGCGGAGAAACAATCCCTAATAACGAACAATTTGTAAACACACCCGTCTACGGTGCCGATCCTCTCGGCTCTGCTATGGTGCATGCGCTCGACTATGCACACTCACTTACCTATGGCTACCAGCTCAATAATCCTCAACCGGCCTGGAAACCATCAGGAGAGAGGGAACGTAAGTCATCTTACGATCTAGGTCCGCTCCAAAATTTCCAAGGCGGGGCTATGGTCAACAAGGTGCTTGCCCGTCAGTTTCACTTGCAGCGGCTAGGACTAGCTCAACCGCAGATAATGACGGAAACCGAGGCAATGGTTGCCTCTGCTATGCAGTTTCGGCTAGGAACACCCGGAGACATTACCCGACCGACCGCTACGCGAGTCCCCACGAGAGCAGGCTAGAGCATGGCTACGAATGAGCCTCCTAAGCCTCCTGGCAAGGGCAAGAAGCGAGTTTGGTGGAAAGACCCTACCCTCCTTGTGGTTGGCGGCGTAGGCGCCGCAGCGGGGCTCCTAGTGCTCATGCGGAGCCGTGGTGGTGGTGGTGCTACCGATGCAATCGGAACGGAAACAGCCGGCGTATCTGGCGTTCCTTCCTATTCATCTATTGGGCAGGATATGTATAACGCCGTTCAAGACTCTACTGAAACTTTACGGGAACAGCTAGCAACGTTATCCGGTGACGTTGCTGACGTAAATCTACGTCTACAGCAGCAAATTCCCACGAGGCCAGGGCAACCTAGCCTCCCTACTCGCCGTGCAATTTGGCATGGAACAAAGGTAACGCAAAGACAAAGCCTTTACCGTTTCGCACAAACGCATGGTGGCACGCTGCCGGAAATCATTGCTCATAATCCTTGGTTGAAGGGTAAGAAGGGTAGTTACATGGTTCGACCTGGGCAGATCGTCCGCGTAAGGTAATCATGCTTTCCGCTAAGGAAGTTTACGCGGCTGCTCGTCAAGGTGGCTTCTCTCCGGTAGAGGCCATCATTATGACAGCCATTGCTGGTTTCCGTGGTTCCGCCAACCCTGGGGAATCCCACGGTAATCCTAAAGCGCATAACTATAATCCGGCTACAGGCGATGATTCCTGGGGCCTTTGGCAGATTAACATGCTTGGCTCAATGGGGCCTCAACGTCGCGCACTGTTCGGAATCACGAGCAACGAACAGCTACTCGATCCTATAACAAATGCCAAAGCTGCCCACTCGGTTTTCAAATCCCAGGGATACAACGCTTGGAGTGCCTTTAAGAATCGCAATCATACTGCTAATCTTGCGAAAGCTACGGCAGCCGGCCAGGCAACGGAGAGTCCGGCTACATGGAAAAGGATTGCAGCCGGCCTAGCGAACCCTACGGGATTAGCAAAGAACATTTTGGGTGGAGTTACGAATCCTGTAGAGAATGCAATCTCCGAGGCAACCAACGAATTAAAGCGAGCAGCGTTTACGGGCCTCTTTGGCTTGGGTGGAATCGCGTTAATTGTTCTTGGCATTCAACAGTCAATAGCCCCTACCATCCGACGTGCCGTGAGAAATACCGTGGGAATTTAGCATGCCAGTCAACCCCAGGGATCAGCCGAATACTGCTCTTGCAATTCAGTTTGCAGAGCAAAAGTGGGGTTTAAAAGCTTTCGGATGGAGAGCCCGGGGAAGCGTTCCCGGTAGCCTCCATCCACTCGGCCGTGCGCTCGACATAATGACTACAAGCGTTTCAAAGGGTAACGAAATTGCAAACTGGTTTATCCAGAATGCGAATGTCTTTGGAACAACGGAAGTCATTTGGCGCGGCCAAATCTGGACAAAGAATCAAGGTTGGCATGCTTACACTGGCCCTAGTCCGCATACAGACCACGTTCATATCTCTCTCGGTATCATCGGTGCCGTAAAGAACTTCCTTGGGAATCTCCCAAACCCATTGGAGGCTGGTCAAGAAGCCCTAGCTGGTGCGGTAAGTGGAGCGGCTAACGAACTAAAGCGAGTAGGATTCACGGCATTATTTGGGCTAGGTGGGATAGCCCTAATTGTGCTAGGTGTGCAGCAATCTGTTTCCCCTACGGTTAGAAAGGCGGTTGGTATCTAGTATGGGAATTCTTACCGGACAAGCAGATGAAGCCTTGGAACGTCTAGCAGCCGTAGAAATTATCCAACAACTAAAGGATTTAGGAATAGCCATTTCTGGACTCCGTACAGCCGCAGTCAATAACGTCTTAGCTACTGAGGCCGAGCTAATACCATCCGAGGGAAGATTTGAACGTAGCTATCCTACCGTCTATCGTTCCGTCGCCATCAGCAATCATAGTGCGGCGGGTACGATTACAATTACTAGTGCTCCGGCACAAACCGATGTACCAACACGAGGGATCGGCGTGCATCGAATCGGGCCAGGCCGTTCTGCCGTGGTCAACATGATGGGAAATACTTTAGCGGTTTTCGGAACACCCGGAGATGCTGTTTCGTTCCAAATCTTCGATAAGACTCAAGCCCCAAGCTACAGCTAAAGAAGGTGAGGAATGGCGCACATTGTCAAGAATGCCAAGACCGAAAGATTGATCGGTTATAGTCTCGTCATTGCGGGACTGTATCTCGTCTATGATGCATACGAAAAACGCGGCCAGCGTCGACCGTTCTTTGCGCGTCTCTTGCCAGGCTAATGCCGTACGTTATCCGAAAGAAAGGGCCAAAGAAATATGTCCTAGTGAACACTGATACCGGCAAAGTCAGGGGAACGCATGTAACGAGAGCCGGAGCACAACGGCAGAAGAATTTACTACAAGGCATTGAGCATGGTTGGAAACCTACCGGGAAACCCGCCCGGAAACCCAGACGGAGAACAAAGTGATGCCATCGCCAACGCTTGTTAGCCGAGAACGATGGGGAGCAAGAGACCCTAAAAGTATTACTCCACTTGTCCAGAACGTGCAACGCGGTACAGCATTGCATTACAGCGGTTCCCTTGCAGAAGTGAAAGAGGATCACGCTAACTGTGCCGGAGTGGTTCGAGGAATTCAGAATTTCCATATGGATATTCGTGGATGGGCGGATATTGCCTATTCATTTATCTGTTGCATCCACGGTGCGGTATTCACTGGACGCGGTAGAGGAGTGAGAACAGCCGCCAATGGAACCACGAACGGGAATTCATGGTATCACGCGGTTTGTTTCCTAGGCGGAGATAAGGTTGACCGTGCCGACGTGACAGAGGAAGGGAAAATAGCTCTTCGCTATGCTATCCATTCCTGCAATGAATGGAGCGGAGCGACAAGCGTACGGCCTCATTCATCATTCAAGGCTACCGCGTGCCCAGGTGACGAACTACGTGATTGGCTGCAAAAAGGAATGCCAGTCCAACGGGAGGAACCAGAAATGACGCCAGAGGAATTCACTACTGCAATGGAAAGTTCTAGGGTTCAGGCTGCAATCGCTAGAGCCGTTGCCGCTCCACTCAAGAAAGCTACTCCACTCGGAATTCTGCTCATTCGTAAAACTGGCGAAGCAGCCGTGTATGCGGATATGGGCAGCCATCTTGTCCATCTTGACAATCTTACTCGCTTTGGTGTCGTTTCTGGTGCCGAATCTGTTGCGGACGCCGTTGTTGAAATTGATGCCAGTGCTGATATTTGGCTACTGCCAACCTACTAAATGCCAACAGGAAGAGGCGGGATTGATCGGCGCCATTCAACAACAGATGGCCGCCGACAGATCAGAACAGGAAAGCATCTACGGCTAGTCACTCGTCTACAAGGTGAACTACGAAAACTCGGCCGATTGGGAGACAGAAAGAAGCAATGAAGGAAACAATGGAGCGATATGTTTGGGCGGTTGTTGTCACTCTCGGAATGATGGTGGCAGCATTTACCGCCCTTGTCATCACGAATCACTCGGCAGAAGTGCGGGAATTCCTCAGTCTTGCCGGCCAGGGAATTGCCGCTGTACTGAATATCTACGTCGTTTGGCGTGCGACTAGAGATACCGGAAGGCGTGTTGAAACAAAGCTAGATGAACAGACAGAACATATCGAGAACACGATTAACGGCCATCCTCAGCCGGACGACCGGCCCGGCCGGTCGTGACCTGTGCTACAATAGCTCTGCGCCCGGAAGTCTACCCCCAAGGAGGGAACCCCGATGGCGCAGACCAAAACCCCAGAGGCCCCGGCCCAGGCCAAGCGCGGCCGGAAGCCCGGCCAGGTCAGCATGCCAAAGGCCGTCAAGGAGGCCGGCCTCGGCTCTGTGAGCTTCTCCCAAGTGGAGGATGAGCACCAGCTCATCAAGCCGGCCAGTCGCTATACCGAACAGGTCGCATGGTCATTCGAGCACCAGCGTTGGCTACAGGCCCTTGCAACCGGCTATGAGGTTGCGCAGCCGGACGGGCAGCCTCCCGTCAAGGTGAGTCCCGCCGATCATGCCAAGGCGATCCTTGCGGAGCTTCGCAAGGCTGCCGATCAGCTAGGATGCGGACTGCGGACCCTACCATTTGCCGAGACTGATGATGGTATCGTGGTTCAGGTCAAGGCCCGGCCGCGCAAGGAGCGTAAGGAGGCCAAGGCGACCGCGAGCAAGTCCTAGTAGCCCGGCCGGGCCGTAGGTATCCCCCAACCTACGGCCCGGCCCTTGGCATGTTTGGAGGTAGGAAGATGGGGAAGCCAGGGATTACCGTCATAGAATTTCTAGTCTGTCATCACAAGCTAGAAATCAACCATCGGAAAGGAGAAACGCTGCCAAGGACAATTCATCAGCGACAAGCGGTTACGTGCAAGGAATGTAGCAAGGAGGCCCAAAAGGTCAGCGACGGTAGGGTCAAGACGATTCGACGGTTTTGGAGATTCGCATGAATAAACTCGTGATCTACCGGACTCACTCACAAACGATGGCACTATATCGGGAAACAGTGAACCGAGACGATACCCGTTCTTGGATGCTTCTAGACGTGTGCCACGTCAATAACTCTCGGAAGATTGGAGAATGGGAAAGGCATGGAGCTGTCCGTCAAGAAGTTAACACCATTTCTGCTCGTCCGCTGCAAAGAAAGGCATAAGCCTGATGGTAAAGTCTGGTAAACATTTGGGTAGGGTTGGTCGCAAACGCGGCCAGAAAGCTTGGGCCAGTGGTTCGCCACTTCCCTATACCCCTATCGTCAAGCCATCCAAGCCACCCATTCATAACACTGTGACATTCCGAATCGGCAAGGATCGGACCCGTCATCAGTGCTCAGAGTGTTCCTACGTCGCGTTCGTTGATTGGAGTGCTTTCCCGTTCACTCGTGTTGTGACAATGGCCTCTGATGGTCCCCACCCGGCCGTTTGTCATGTTGACCGACAGACGGTGACTGTGGGAGAATCCGCGTAGCGCGACCGACGCGCAAAGGAGGTAAGAAATGGCCGGACTCGCCTACATCTTCACTCCCCGCCCCGATCAAGAGCCGGGTGCCCACAAGGAAGTTATGGCGCTCGATTTCAACGGCACATGGTATGCCGTTGCTGGTGGCAAGTGGGGAGAGAATCTCACTCCGTTCTCGCTCCAAGCTTGGGCTTTTGAGTTTGAACAGCCCGAGCGTATGGTTTGTTGGGATGGTTGGGATGGCGGAATGTTCGCCCCAACTCTGGAAAGTGGAAAGGAGGGATAATCATGGCACATGTCCCCGCTGCCGAGTTTTCGCCAGACGCGAAGGATTCGCAGGGACGGCCAATCGTCGGAACCTACGGCGGTTACGACGTTGAGCTGATCGACTGTTCGCAGTGTGGCAGGATGCATGCGGACACCGAGAATGTCCGCA
>Ga0209869_1000168_pt1 | contig 9050 bp, 11 predicted proteins | sample GWRWS1_50_60_FD_187238 | JGI IMG/M metagenome (GOLD analysis project Ga0209869, IMG submission 187238) | Riverbed sediment microbial communities from areas with vegetation nearby in Columbia River, Washington, USA - GW-RW S1_50_60 (SPAdes)... | ecosystem: Environmental > Aquatic > Freshwater >...
ATCTGGCGTGAGCGCGAGCGTCTCCAGCGCGAGAGCAAGGCCGAGCTTCGCCGTGGCGCGTGGGAAGGCGGCGGCGATCGCCGCGCGCGCCCGGGCCTGGTCGAGAGCCTCGGCGGACTGAAAGAGCGTGTCGAGCGTGGCGGCGAGGTCCGCGGGTCGCACATGCCCGACCGCGAGCTCCTCGCTCACCTGACAGCGGGCAACGGCGTCATCAAGGCCTATTGCGAAGTCGCGGACTAGCCGAAAAAGCATTGGGGTCAGGTCTCGATTTTTCGGATTCCGAGCCGGAGCTCGCCCGGCTGACTTCGGCCGTCGCCGGGGCAGCTGCCCGGACAGCCGGGGAGCGCGCCGCCCTCGTCGCCATCTCCGGAATCGACGGCGCGGGCAAGGGCTACGTCGCCGCGAAGCTCGCGGCCGAGCAGAAGGCCGCCGAGGAAATCGCCCTCAATATCAAGGGTCAGAAGAAGGTGGTCAACCACCTGACGGTGGTGCCGAAGGCCGACCGCAAGGTGGTGGACCGGCAGGACGACCAGATCGTGAAGGACGTCGAGAAGGGTATCAAAAATGATGCCCGCCTGAAGGAGGCCGACATCGATGTGCGCGCGGACAAGGGGATCGTCACGCTCACGGGGAAGGCGCCGTCGCTCGAGACCAGCGTCCACGCCTCCGAAGTGGCCCGCCGGGTCCCCGGCGTGCGCGCCGTGCGCAATGAGGTGAAACTCGAGCGCAAGGGGTAAACCGGGCGGCCCGTGACGGCTCGGATACACGTCGGATGGCGGAGAGGGCCGCCGCCCCTAGGCGCTCCCTTGGAGCGGCGGCAAAAAACCACGAGAAGGTTCGACAATTTCTCCGAGAAGACACTGTCGCTTTTAGGGTCACCGGCCGCGCAATCAGGCTTCTCGGACCTGGCCAGTGAAAGCCTAGCCGGTCATGACCCTATGGCCCTGCCGGTGGTCCCCTGGCCCATCAGAGGTCGAGGGTCGGGTCTTGAATTAGCACTTTCGAGTCTCGCGCGAAAGGACAGATGCCCCAGGCTTCCCCACGAACCGCTTTTCAGAGCATACCTGATGCCGCAGCCTATACCCCTTTCCTCCCACGGTCGGCTGCAGCGCCTGGTTAGGGAGGGGGTCCTCAACGTGCGTTCTCCGTGATGCGCCTCTTCCCTTCTTCGGTTAGCTGAGGCACGGTCGTCACCCGGAGTATCGCCCCCCTCATCAACCACTCCCCTTTGCATTCGAACTCCACCCCGTTGATCTGCTTCTCTTCCAGTTTCTTGATCAGAGCGTCAAACTCCTTCTTCCTTTGGTCCTCCGCCTTGGGAAGGTCCCATGTAATGTCCAGGGGGGCCGAGATGCCCTTGTCGCTGACGGCGACGAACTTGGAGGGGGCGACTGCATCCCGCGCCACGCGGTATTGCAGCGTTACCTTTTCCGTCCGTCCGGCTTTCTCCTTCGCTTTCTCTTGGGCGGGAGCCATGGGGACACGGGGCCAGATGAGCGCGAGAGAGGCACAAACCGCAGAAAGAAGGAGCAGCCGTTGACTGTTCGGACTAGTCAGCATATTCCGATCCTCGGGGTTCTAAGGGATGCGGCGATTTTCGCGGGTTTCTAGGAGCTTGTCAAGAACGGGAACGAACGTCGGATGCGGGATTCGTCAGGGGCGGGCCACTGGAGGGATCGCGGCGACCTCGCCGCCCGAATACTCGGGCAGGAGCCTCGCGAGACTGGTTACCTTGCCAAGCGGTTGTAAAGCAGTGCCCAGAGGGCGCCGAACACCCAGGCGGTGACGATGACCACGCTCAGCGTTGCCACGAGGGCTCCTGAGCTCATGGACGGCGGATACAGCGAAGAGACATCGGCGCCGCCAAATTGACTATTGTACACAAAGTTAAATGCCCTCGGGGCGGTGAACCATAACCCCCAGAGGACGATGTAGAACAACGCTGTCGCCCCGGTCAAAGCATTGGCAAAGGGAACAACCTTTATCGGCATCGTGATCTTCCTCCCTGACCACTCTTCCGCGACGGTTAGGCGCCAATCGCCTTCTCCTTCACCGCGTTGGCCTCACGAAGGATCTCAAGGCCGCCCCTGATTACGATGGTGGCAATCGCGGCGCCAATGACCAGGTCAGGAAAGCGGCTACCCAGGACAATGACAAGCGCGCCGGAGAAAATGACTCCGAGGTTCGCAATAACATCGTTCTTCGAGAAGATCCACGAAGCCCGCATGTGAACGCCCCCCTGCCGATGCTTTGCGATGAGCAGGAGGCTCGTCACGTTCGCGACCAAAGCGACTGCACCCACGGCGATCATCAGCGCGCTGATCGGGTCGCTTCCGACCTGGAAACGACGCGCGACATCGCCCAGCACGCCGATTCCGAGGACGATCTGAGACACGCCGCTTGCAAAGGCCGCACGTGCTTTAGCCATAAGCGGCCTGCCCACGGCATACAGACCGATCCCATAGACGGTGGCGTCGGCCAGCATATCGAGGGAATCAGCTATCAACCCGGTGGATTCCCCGAGCCATCCAGCAACGGCCTCGACAACAAACATGGAGGCGTTGATGGCGAGCAGAGTCCACAGAGTCCTGCGCTCTAGCGCATCGGCTTCCTCAAGCTCACAGCCACAATCCGAAATGGTTGCCTCCATGACCGAGAACGCCTAGCTATTGAGTGTGCTGGTCAGCATGTTTCGGTCCTCAGGCTTCGACCTGATGCGCCGATTCTCAGTGCTTTCGCAGACCTTGTCAAGGTCCTCCGGAGCCTGCCGGTGTCGACAAACACTGGTCGGTATAATCCCTTACGGCTGCGACAAATTGAGCGCCAAGGTCAATGGATCCCCCCGGAATAACTGTAATGTTCTTTCGAGACAATATAACCTAAGCCATTGAAATAAATGATTGGATGAGGATCGCTGTGGCCTCGCGGAGCGAGGACTCGGGCGGGGGCAGCTCGATCCGTTGCAACAACTCTCCGACCTTGGTGCCGGAGAGAGTCACGCGCACCTGCGGGCCCAAGTTAAAACCAGCCTGTCCGTTTTCTTGATGCATGTTGGTCAACTCTTGCCTCCACGCCCTGCTCGCAAGGATTTCGTCGCAATGGCGTGACCGTGCTCGGCATCCCAGAGAAAGCCCGCTTCCGAGAAAGCCTGACGAGCATGACTGTACGCCACTACGCATACTGGCGGCCACCTCCACTGTTGATGCACCACACCCGTAGGCTCTGTTGAGAACCTGATGGTTCCACGCGTGCCTTCCAACTCAATGCGGCGCAGAGCATCGCGTATCTTCGTCGGTTCCGTGGTTCCTGCATCTTCGAAGGCATGGGCAAGTACAAGAATGGCATCGTACCCTTCCAGGGCAACGAAGGTTGGTTGACGACCGTACCGTTTCTCGAACTCCGGCGACATCTGCTTTCCCTGGCTGGTGAGATGGCCTGGTCGTGAGTACGAGAGAAACGGGACCTGTACGGCGTCGGTTCCGGCAATCTCCCACCAATCTGGGAACACCGCGCGTCCTGCCGGGTCTCCGAGGAAGCATGCGGGCGGGCCCAGGCCGTGCGCGCGGGCTTCGCCTACGACCGAGCGCAGTGGCTCCGGGTAGGCCATCAGCAGGAGCAGGATGTCTGGGGCCGGCGGCTTCGATTGCTTGGCCAGCACTTGTTGGATCCAAGACGCTGCATCCCCCATTCCTGGAGCGACCGAAAGCCGTGTGAACTGTACGCCTAATTTGCGAAGCCGAGCCTCTATGGCCCTCGAACCACTGTTCCAATATAGGTTATCTTCTTGAAGTGCGACGACGTGCTGAAAGCCCTCTGACGCCAAGAAATCGGCATAGATCCCCCAGCCATAGAACTGAGGTGGTGCCAGGCGGAACACGCAACTTAACCTACGAGCTGTGATGGCATCCAGCGTGGCGGACGCGCATACAAAGGGCAGACCGGAACGCTGCACTAGCTCTATGATGGCATCAGCAACCACGCTGTGGAACTCACCCGCAAAGGCATGGACCTCTTCCTCAAGCAGCATTTCGACAGCGGCGACACCTGCCTCCGGTCGGCCAGACGTGTCTTCAAATAGAAGCGCCAGTGGCCTGCCCAGCACGCCCCCCGAGTCGTTGAGCTGCTTCACAGCCAAAGCCATTCCGTCCTGGAGTTCGCGCCCTGCCCAGGGGATGCCGGGTAACGACAAGGGGCCAAGGCCGCCGATACGTATCATTTTCTCCGTCTCCATATCGCTACCGTCATACCCTGTGCTGTGACTCATCTCTAGATGGTGAGGGAAAAAGGCTCCTGCCACCTTCTTCTCACTCGTTCAAGGCCTTATACACAGAGCCGATGCGAACTAACTTTCCCCCGACCGATTTGAGGCAGGAAGCGTCCAGTCCGTTCCATGTACCCCCGATAGGCATCACCGAATTTGGTAAGCAAGAGTTCTTCTTCCTTTCGCGTTCGGATGACGATGAGGATGAAGAGGAGCGCGCCGCTTGCAAGGATGAACCAGTTGGCGGTCGCGAGAGAGTTGGCAGCGACGCACAGAGCGAGCGACACATAGAAGGGGTGGCGGACCCAGCGATACGGGCCGCTTGTTACCAGGGTGTGCTCTGTCCTGGTGACCACTGTGTCCGTCAGGTTCTTCCCGAGGCTGCGGAGGGTCCAGATGAGCAATGCTCCGGCATTGACGCCCACGCCGACTCCCGTCCACCGCGGCCATGCTGGCAGGGGCACCGACGACCATGCCATCCATGACGGATTGACCATGTAGGCGATGAGTCCCAGCATGCCAACGATGCCGACAGGCCGTAACGTGAAGAAGATGAAGAGGCCCTCTTGCCGCCTGTCGAGCTTCTCGCCCGTCGCCTGGGACTTGAGGCGATGGTACGCGGCGATCGGAAGGAGCACGCTAGAGCCGACGATGAGGATGACTCGAAACAGGTGATCGTCGTTCATCGCCAATGTGCTAGGCGGCACCGGACACGCGGCGGATCGCTCGCTCGGTCTCGCTGACCAGGGCGGCTACCAGATCACCGGCTGGCTGGCCGTCAGGACGCCGGGCCAACAACCCCACCGCCTGTCCCGCCCAGAGGGACATGAACTCGGGCCGGTTGGAGTTGGCTGCCGCCCGCCGGATCTCACCGGTCAGGGCGTTCTGCACCGGGTAGGCAGGAACCTCCTGCTGTCGGGCGTCAAGCCGCCGCATGAACTCGTTCACGATCCCTCGGGCGTACCGGCCGGTAAAGGCGCGGGTGACCCGGGTGTTTGTCTCACAAGCGGTGCGAAGGGCCGACCGATACCCTGGGGTGATAGGGGCTTCGGCGCAGTTCAAGAACAAGGTTCCTATCTGCACTCCCGCCGCGCCGAGCATGAGCGCGGCTGCAATCCCGCGACCGTCCGCGATCCCGCCTGCCGCGACCACGGGCAGTCGAACTGCATCCACCACCTGCGGCACCAGGGCAAGTGTGCCGACGAGCCCCTCGTCCAGACCGCCGAGGAAGGTGCCGCGATGGGCCCCGGCCTCGGCCCCCTGGGCACAGACCGCGTCGGCCCCATTCTCGGCCCAGGCCCGCGCCTCCGCCACGTTGGTCGCGGTCCCGAGGACGATCGATCCGGAGCGATGGAGACGCTCGATCGCTGCTCTGTCGAGAAGGCCAAACGTAAAGCTGCTCACAGGGACGCGGAGTTCGATGAGAGCTTCCAACTGCTCGCGGTAGTCCTGGCACCAGCGGGCCGGAGGCCGCCCCGGCGGGAGCCCGAGTTCATCACGGATTGGCCTGAGCAGCTCGAGCGCCCGCTCCACCTCGCCCGGGTCCGGGCTGGGCAGATCGAGGACGAACAGGTTGACGTTGAACGGTTGGTCAGTCAGGCGGCGGATCTGCTCCACGCCAGCCGTGATCTCCGCCGGGGACAGCAGCGCCGCCGCGAACGAGCCCAACCCCCCGGCGTTGGCGACCGCCGCGACCAGTTCGGGAGAGGTGAAGCCACCGGCCATGGGGGCCTGGATCAGTGGATATCTGATACCGAGCCGGTGTGAAAGCGTTGTTGTGTTCCAACGTCTCGCTTTGGTACCCACTTCTACCCTCTCCTCTCATCGTGTCAAAACACCTAACCATTGGGTATGCTGGCTGGCATATCGCGCTCCTCAGACTTGGACCGGATGCGGCGATTCTCGGCGGGTTCCCAGGACATGTCAAGGTCCGTTGCCGACAAAATATGGCTGCGATGGATTGAACACGAAGGTCAGTACAACTACGGCTTAAAGACCCCTGATTCCCCTCGGATGCTTCGGCCCCACCCCCGCGCCCGTGCGCTCGATCGCAAGGACGATCTCGTCCAGGTCGGCACCGGTAAGCTCGATGCTCGCCGCCCCGATCCAGCCGTCCACCTGCTCGGGCGAGCGCGCGCCCACGATCGCCCCCGTGACCCCCCGCCACGCAAGAGTCCACGCGACCGCGATCGCCGCGATTGTCGTCCCGTGGCGCTTGGCGATGGGCGTGAGCGCGTCCCGCAGCGCCAGGTTCTTCTCCAGGTTCGGCGACTGGAAGTCGGGCGAGTGGCGCCGCCAGTCATCCGGAGCAAGGGTCTTCGTCCGATCGACGGTCCACTTCTCCGTCAGGAGCCCCGACTGCATCGGGCTGTAGATGATCACGTCCGTCCCGTGCTCGGCGCACCAGGGGATCTCCCCCGCCGAGGCCTGGCGGTTGATCGTCGAGAAGGGAGGCTGGAGCGAGTCCACGTGACGGATCTTCTCGCAGCGCTCCAGGAGCGGCACGTCGAAATTCGACACCCCGGCCCAGCGCACCTTCCCCTCCTCCACGAGCCGGCCCATCTCGCCCCACGAGTCTTCGACGGGGGTGCCGGTCTCGTCGGGCCAGTGGAACTGGTAGAGGTCGATCCGTTCGACCCCGAGCCGGCGGAGCGACGCGTCACATTCGCGTCGAATCGACTGGGGACGCAGGGTTTGGCGGGGGTCTGCCATCGGATCCCTCTCGTCCCAGACCAGTCCGCACTTCGTAAAGACATACGGGCGATCGCTCGCCGGCAGCTCCTTGAGCAGCCGGCCCACGAGCTTTTCGGAGTGTCCGAGCCCGTAGACCGCGGCCGTGTCGATCCAGTTGATTCCCAGCGTGATGGCGTGGCGCATCGCCTTGAGCGAGGCCTCGTCGTCCTGCGGGCCCCAACCGTAGGACCAGCCTCCCCCGCCGATCGCCCAGGCGCCGAAGCCCACGCGGGTGATCTCCGGACCGTTCTTTCCGAGCTTGCGTGTGGGAACCGCGCTCACGTCTCAGCACCTCCATGAAGCGCGGCCGAATAGCGGGCACGTGAAATTGTTCATGACATCATCATTCGAATGCTTCGTTAAAGCACTTTCCGTATATTTCCATGTCGAGGACGACCGAAATATTCGGTGAGTCTAACGTGGCAGTTCAGGGGCGAGGTTCACTTACTGTCGCTGTGCCCCAGCGGCTTATCGGGCGCTATGCGATCCCTCACTAGCTGCTTCAACTCTTTAGACTCCGGAAACCGCCCCTCTTGGTTACGCGAGAAGATCACCTCTCCATCCACCCTCACTTCAAATATTCCTCCCGTGCCGGGGACCAAGGCCAACTCCCCGAGTTCATTCTCGAACGTGGTGAGCAACTCCTGCGCCATCCACGCGGCACGCAGCAGCCATCGACACTGTGTACAGTATTGAATCTCCACCCGCGGCGTCATTACTCTTCAGATCCTTGCTCGCGCACTGCTCAGGTGCTTGCAGCGAGCCCTGAGCGCAATCAACGTGGGTGCAAGGCGGGCCGTTACTGGTCGGTGTTGGCCTACTGGATGAGGATCTCGGCGACCTCGTGGCCCGAGGTCGGGTTGGATGCAGGGAAGGGAGGGTCAGGCCTTGAGCGCCTTTGTGGGGGCGGCCTCTTGCTGCCGCCTTGCCTCCGTCGCGCGGCGCGACGCGGGAAGTTCCTTGAACCACTCGAGGTGGTTCCGAAGCCGGACGACCTCTCCCACGACGATCACGGCAGGCCGGCGCATGCCCTGCGCCCTTTCCCGGATATCCTGCAGGGTTCCCGTGACGGTTCTCTGCCGGGGCCAGGTCCCCCACTCGATGACGGCGACGGGCGTCTCCGGGGCGCGCCCCTCCTCGACCAGGCGGGCGACGATCTGTGAGAGTCGGCTGACCCCCATGAGAAAGACCACCGTTCCCATCCCCGCGACGGCCTTCCAGTCGATTCCCGAGCCCTCCTTTGTGGAGTCCTCGTGCCCGGTCACGAACGCTACGCTCGATGCCATATGCCGATGGGTGAGGGGAATGCCGGCATAGCCGGGAACCGCGATCGCCGAGGTCACCCCCGGCACGATCTCGAAGGCAACGCCCGCCCCGGCCAGCGCTTCCGCCTCCTCGCCCCCCCGGCTGAAGATAAACGGGTCCCCGCCCTTTAGGCGTACCACGACCTTCCCCTCGCCGGCGCGTCGGACCAGGAGACGGTTGATCTCATCCTGCGACAGGCGGCCTGCGGACCCCGGTTTCGCCAGGCGGACTCGTCTTACGCCCGGCCGACCGTAGGCGAGGATGTCCTCGTTCACGAGATAGTCGTAGACGATGACGTCCGCCTCCTCGAGGCAGCGCTTACCTTTCAGGGTGAGAAGGCCGGGGTCTCCCGGTCCCGCCCCAACGATGTAGACCCGTCCGCGACGGTCCGCGGCTTCGTGTCCAGCATCTTCGACAGCGAACGAGCCGTTTCCCCGCCCCGGCTTCCGGCTTCGGCGGGCGTCCTGCGGCGGCCCGTCGGCTCCCCTCTCCCCGGAAAGACCGTGGCCGTCCCCGGTGCACGACCCAAGCTTCACGCGCTTGAGGCCCGCGACCACCTTGGTCAAGAACGCGAACACGAATTCAACCATTACTGCTCTCCCTCGAGGTCCCCTCTCTCTCCGTCTCACCGATCCCACCGCGGTGTCGGCGCGCGGCAGGGCCGACCGTCAGATCCGGTACTGATCGGTGTTCGCCCACTGGAGGAGGATCTCGGCCACTTCGCGCCGTGAGTATTCAGGCGGCGGCAGCT
>Ga0209869_1000170_pt1 | contig 8974 bp, 8 predicted proteins | sample GWRWS1_50_60_FD_187238 | JGI IMG/M metagenome (GOLD analysis project Ga0209869, IMG submission 187238) | Riverbed sediment microbial communities from areas with vegetation nearby in Columbia River, Washington, USA - GW-RW S1_50_60 (SPAdes)... | ecosystem: Environmental > Aquatic > Freshwater >...
TCAACGCCCTGCCCGGGCTCGGCGGGCTGCTGATCCTCGCCGGCGCGGTGCTGTTCCTGGCCGGTGCGATCCCCGTCTACTGGGCAAAACTCCGGGGCCGCGGCCCGGTCACCGGCTGGGTCTACGCGCTCATCCGACATCCGCAGTATGTCGGACTGGCAGTGATAGGTCTAGGAACCCTGTTGATCTGGCCACGCTTCCTGGTACTTGTCACTTACGTCACGATGCTCTTCCTGTACGCCGTTCTGGCCCACTGGGAGGAAGAGCAGTGTCTGACCCGATTCGGCGAAGCCTACCGTGCTTATCAAGCCCGGACAGGGATGTTTCTGCCGCGAAGCCTGTCCAAGCGGCTCCCCCGGATCCTGCCGGTATCGACGAGCAAGAGGGTTCTCGCAGTCCTTGGGCTCTACGCGGTGCTACTCCCGGCGACGATCACGCTCGGCTTCGGCCTGCGCGACTATTCGCTCTCAAAGATCTCAGCTTTTTACACGAAAAGCACCGCAGTGCTCTCCCCCGCCCTCCTGACCGACCAGGAGCTGGGCGCGGCGTATCGCACGGCGATAGCCGACACTAGAGTGCAAGAAGCAATCATCGCTGCCCGTCCGGCAAAGCTCATCGTCTACGTCGTGCCCGTGGAGTGGTACCTCCCGGATCTCCCTATCGAGACGGTCCACAAGTCCGGAGGTCATCACACGCGAGCCGACTTCAACCGGCGACACTACAAGGTGCTCTTCACCGCGGCACGAATCCACACGGTGGAGGCCACAGAGAGGGACATCATCACATCTGCCTACGGCCGGGACCCGATCGTGCTGGTGAAGGTCGATATTTCGGTCCCGGAGGTGACCGGGATCGACACACCACCGCCGCACGTGGTCTGGGGCGACATCCCCACCCCTATGTTCTGACGCCGCAATCTGATCCGATTCTGTTTGACTTTCCCCCGGTCGCTTCCCATAATTCCAATCCGCTATGCCGATTCCAGCCCCGAAGCGACTTGATCGGGAACGCCTTCGGATAGACGGACTGCCGGTTGCCTACGCCCGTGCTGGCAGGCACTGGGCCCCCTGGCGTGAGCGGGTGGTCCTGATTCACGGCAGTGGGTGCAGCGCCGACTCCTGGCGGTACCAGGTGGACGGCCTTTCGCGGAAGTTCGACGTGGTGGCCGTGGACCTGCCGGGGCACGGCGGCTCCAAAGCAGTGGACCGGCCCTCGATCAAGGGATACGCCAAGACGGTGAGCGGCCTACTCGAACGCGTCGAACGGCGAAAAGTCTTTCTCGGAGGGCACTCGATGGGCGGGGCCGTGGCGCTTCAGGTTGCCCTGGAACACCCGGAGCTGGTCAAAGGTTTGATCCTCGTCGCAACGGCGGCCTACCTTGATATGTTGGCCCTGACACCCGACATCCTCCTGTGGGCGGCGGCTACCATGCCGCATAAGTTCAAGGGGATGTTCTTCTCGAGTCTGGTCACGAAGGAGGCACTGGCCATGGCGCGAGATGATGTCCGGCGCTGCAGCCTGGAGACGATCCTGGGCGATTTCGCCGCCTGCCGCAACTTTGATTTCAGGGGTCAGCTCAAAGGGCTCAAGCTGCCAACGCTGATCCTGTGCGGGAGCGAAGACCGGATTACGCCGGTCCGTCACTCCAAGCGTCTACATCAAGAGATATCCGGATCCACGCTGAGGGTGATCGAGAAGGGGGGGCACATGCTCCCCCTTGAATCGCCGGAGCAGGTAAATGTCGCTATCCGGGAGTTCATCCGAAGGGTCTAGGACCGAGGTGGGTCGTGACTGCTATTTCGATCTCTTCTTCGGCTTGAGACCCAGGGCCTTGACGGCAGCCGCAGCGTTAATAACTCCGTACCCCAGGTCGTAGTCCCAACCGTTGCCCTCCAGATCGCGGGCGGTGCGCTGTAGCAGACCCTTCAACTGGGCGGGGCCGAGCTTCTTGGTGGAGACCTTCTGGCGAATTGCACCAGCCACCCCGGCAGCGACCGGAGATGCAGCCGAAGTTCCACCATCGGCCGGGTAGATGCCAGAGCCCCGGAAGTGGCTGTAGGCTGCGAGATCGGGCTTACGGTTATACAGCCCTCCCGGCCCCTGGGAAGAGTAACCCAACCGGCGATCGGTCACGGTCACGGCGGCCACGGTCACCACGTCGGGGTGCGAGTTTGCGCCATGGATGCTCGCTCCAGGGCCGGTGTCCCCGGTGCCACACCGGCCATCAGAGCATTCGGCGCCACAGTTGCCCGCCGCAAAGAAGACGTCTGCGCCCGCCGCCACCAGGCTGGCCACGATCTGGTTAAAGGGGTGCTCTGGATTGGCGCTATAGTTCTCCGGCGAGCCGATGGGCGCGTCTTCGGAGCGATCGAAAATGCCCCAACTGTTGTTGACGACCAGCGGACCGGGCTCGCGTTCCAGCTGATCCCTGAGATCGGCGAAGGCAGCGATGGCATCCGACAGAAAGGCGGTCCAGGTCCCGGCCTGAGACTGAAGCAAAGCGTAGTCGAGGATGCGCGCCTCAGGGGACGTGATGCGGACGTCATAGGCCACCATCGTCCCATGATCCGGAGGCGTAGAGCCGGGCACGTACCCTGGAAAGGGGGCCCAGCCCCCGGCGACCGGGATGCGGCTGCCATCGATGCCGGTGTCCACCACCGCCACACGCACCCGCCGTCCGGTGAGACCCACGTGGCGCAATATCGCAACACCCAACTTGCGGGCGACATCGCGGTCAGTGCCGATCGGACGGTCACCGCAGTACGGCGTGGGAAAGGGGAAGATCGAGGGATCGACAAACACCCCGATCACATCCTCCGCGCGGTCATGACGGAGGCGTGCGATCGCGTCTTCGTCCTCGAACTCACACCGCACGCTATACGTCGTGACCGCGTCAACGTTGCCATAATTGAAGCCTCGGGCGGCGGGGCGTTCCACGGGAGGGGCAATCCGACCCAGGATCCGAACCGGATGGTATCTCTCATCGAACACCATGCCGCTGACTTTGATCGCGGTCTCAAGCAGGGAACCGACCAGGGCAAACGATCGGCGGCCCCACGCCTGCTGCAATGGCTTCCGGCTCCGGAGTAACACGATGCGGCGATGCACCTTTCTCCTCCCAGCATCAATGAATCACGATGGCGATGGGTCAACGACTGTCTTGTGCACCTCGTTGTCCCGTGGGTCGTTGTGTACGCGAACCAGATTCCGCTACCGGGACAGCGGCTGCTGGCGGGTATCGGCAAAGAAACGGATCCCGGGGATCTGCTCGGCTTTCGATCGGGCCTCGGGCGTGGCCGTTCCGCGCACCACGTACCGCCCGAGCTTCGGGTCAATCAGGACGGGCCCGTAGCTGCTGTCGAGTTCGATGCCTGTCCCTTCGAGGAGGTCGTGGACGGCCGACATGTCAAGCCTCGGGCCCGGCCGGTCCACCTGGATGATGAAGCGCGTGACAGATTGGGGTTGATTCATCGCCTGACTTGTCGTTTCTCAGACCAACCAATCCATATACAGAAATTCGCCCCTCCGCTCATCGGCATTGTATGGTCGGCCGAGAATCGAGTCAAGCCGTCCCCGTGACGCAAGACACTCAATCGCGGTGAAGGGGTCGAGGTGCGAAGTTTGGGGAGGGGGTTCGGGTTTGGGGGGCCGGGGACCGTTCTTCACTCCACAGGCCGAGAGGAACCACGCGACCACAAGGAGGACGATGAAGACAGCCCTCATTTCTTTCCCATTTCCTTCTTGAGTTCGGCCCGGGCCACTTGAATGGCCTTCCGAACCTGTTCCGGCGCCGTGCCTCCCAGGACGCCGCGTCGCTTGAGAGACGCTTCGATGGCGATGAAACCGTGGAAGCCTTTGTCAAACAGGCGCGAGTACCGACGGAGTTCATGTACCGAAAGCTCTTCGAGCCGCTTCTTGTGCTCGATGCAGTAGCGCACGATCTTGCCGACGACCTCATGGGCCTGGCGAAAGGGAAGCCCCTTGCTCACGAGGTAATCTGCGGCATCGGTGGCATTCAAGAATCCTTCTTCCGTCGCCTGCCGCATGCGATCGGCATTCACCCGAAGGCCTCGGACCAACGGGGCGAGGACTTGCAGCGTCCCGCGCAGTGTGTCTACCGCGTCAAACACCCGCTCCTTGTCCTCCTGGAGATCCCGGTTGTAGCTCAAGGGAAGCCCCTTCATGGTGGTCAGGAGTGCGATCAGGTCGCCAAAGACCCGCCCCGCTTTTCCCCGGGCCAACTCGGCGACGTCCGGGTTTTTCTTCTGGGGCATCAGGCTGGACCCCGTGGCGAACGCCTCCGGGATATCGACAAAGGCAAATTCCGCCGACGCCCACAGGATGATCTCCTCGCAGAGACGAGACAGGTGCATCATCGTGATGCTGGAGGCCGCCAGAAACTCCACGGCAAAGTCCCGATCCGAGACGGCATCGACGCTGTTTCGCGAGACCTCGGGAAACCCCAGCTCCTCTGCGAGCGCGGCCCGGTCGATCGCATAGGCGGTCCCCGCCAACGCCCCGGAACCGAGGGGCATGACGGTGACGCGCTGAAGACCATCGCAGAATCTCGCCCCATCGCGACGGAGCATCTCGACATAGGCCAGCATGTGATGGGCCCAGAGGAGCGGCTGGGCCCGCTGCAGGTGCGTGTAGCCCGGCATGATCACATCCAAGTGCGTCTCGGCCTGGTCCAACAGGGCCGCCTGCAGTGCACGGATCTCGCGCACGATCTCACCGGTCTCGGCCCTGAGATACAGACGGAGATCGAGCGCCACCTGCTCGTTCCGGCTCCGGCCGGTGTGCAGCTTGCCGCCCACCTCGCCGATCTTTTCAATCAGCCGCCCTTCGATATACATATGGATGTCTTCATGGGCGGGATCGGGGTCGAGCTGCCCTTTATCCAGCTCTTTCTTGATCTCTTCGAGGCCCCGAATGATTCGCCCTGCCTCGACGCCGGTCAGGACGCCCGCCTTCATCAACGCGCGGGCGTAGGCGATCGATCCCTGCACATCATATGGGTACAGACGCCAGTCGAAGGGGATCGAGGCCGTATACGCCTCGACCTGCGTATCGGTGCCCTCCCCGAACCGGCCTCCCCACGCCTTCTTGGCCTTGCCCATCGCTACTTTTTTCCTCGCCGCCGCATAGCTTTGAGGCGCAATCGCAGGGCATTCAGCCGGATGAACCCTCCGGCGTCCTTCTGGTCGTACACCCGATCGGCCTCGAAGGTCGCCATGGCGGGATCGTACAGGGAGACAGGGGACTTTCTTCCCACCACGATGCAGGTGCCTTTGAAGAGTTTGAGGCGCGCGGTCCCGGTCACGTGCTTCTGGGTCTCGTCGATCATCCGCTTCAGGACCTCCATCTCAGGCGAATACCAGTACCCGTAATACACCAGCTCGGCAAAGCGAGGGATCAGCGCATCTCTCAGATGCATCACCTCGCGATCCATGGTGATCGATTCCACTGCCCGATGAGCCACCTGCAGCACCGTCCCACCGGGCGTCTCGTAGACCCCCCGGGACTTCATCCCCACGTACCGGTTCTCGACGAGATCCACGCGACCGACGCCGTTCTTGCCCGCGGCCTCGTTCAGCGTCGCGAGCAGCCTCGCCGGCGAAAGCCTCCGCCCATTCACGGCGACGGGGAGCCCCTCGGTAAAGCCGATCTCGACATAGGTGGGATGGTCGGGGGCCTTCTCCGGAGCGACGGTCAGGGTGAACATCTCCTGGGGCGGCTCTCGCCACGGATCCTCGAGCACGCCCCCCTCGAAGCTGATGTGAAAGAGATTCCGGTCAGTCGAGTACGGCTTTTCCGCGGTCACAGGGGTCGCAATGCCATGCCGCCTCGCATAGTCGATCAGGTCAGAGCGGGATCTGAGATCCCACTCCCGCCACGGCGCGATGACCCGGATCGCGGGATCCAGCGCCATGTAGGTCAACTCGAACCGCACCTGGTCATTCCCTTTTCCGGTGGCCCCGTGGGCGACCGCATCCGCCCTCTCCCGTCGGGCGATCTCGATCTGACTCTTGGCGATCAGGGGGCGAGCCATAGAGGTGCCGAGCAGATATCCTCCCTCATACACGGCGTTCGCCTTCAAGCACGGAAAGACGAAGTCCCGGACAAACTCCTCTTTCAGATCTTCGATGACCACCTTGCTCGCCCCGGTCTTCACGGCCTTCTCTCTCACCCGATCGAGCTCCTCGCCCTGACCCAGATCGGCGCAGTAGGCGACGACCTCACACCGGTAGGTCTTGATGAGCCAGTGCAGGATCACCGAGGTGTCGAGCCCCCCGCTATAGGCCAGCACCACTTTTCTAATCTGCTGCGTCATATCTCGTCCACGATCAAATCACGGCATGCCGCTTCTTACTCTCTTGAGCTTCACCGCCCCAAGAGGGCTGCCAGGATCGCCTTCTGGACATGGAGACGGTTTTCCGCCTGATCCAGAATGATGGAGTGCGGTCCGTCCATCACCTCATCGGTGATCTCCTCACCCCGACGGGCCGGGAGGCAGTGCATGACCAACACATCCTCCTGCGCGAGGTCCACCAGGGCCTGATTGACCTGGAAACCTTGAAACTCCTGCTTCCGGCGACTTCCCTCGTCCTCCTGCCCCATGCTCACCCATACATCCGTGTAGAGGACATCCGCACCCTCGGAGGCCCGGACGGGGTCGTGAATGACCTCGAGCCGCGCCCGAGTCGCCGCGGCCTCCTCCCGCGCCTTCGCCACCACGTCCCGGTTCGGTGCGTACCCCTTGGGGCACGCCACGGTGAGATCGACCCCCATCTTCGCCGCCCCGTAGAGCCAGGAATGGCAGACATTATTGCCATCGCCGATGAAGGCGACCCGGAGACCCGCAAGGTTGCCCCGCTTCTCCTTCAAGGTGAAGAGGTCGCTGAGCGCCTGGCAGGGATGGGTGAGATCGGTCAGCCCGTTGATCACCGGGACCGTCGCGTGCTGCGCCAGTTGCTCCACGGTGGCATGGTTGAGGGTGCGCGCGACGATCCCATCCACCCATCGCGAGAGATTCTTCGCGGCATCCTCGACGGTCTCCCGCGCCCCCAAACGGATGTCCTGCGGAGCCAGATAGATCGCATGCCCCCCCAACTGGGTCATCGCCACCTCGAAGGTCACCCGCGTGCGGAGCGACGGCTTCTCGAAGATCAGGGCTAATGTCCTGGCCGGCAACAGGGGGTGGGGTATCTGCTGATGAAGCCGTTGCTTGAGATCCGTCGCCAGATCGAAGAACCCCTCGATCTCTCCTCGGGTCAGATCGCGGATGGAAATGAGGTCTCGCTTCACGCGGTCACCTCCTGGAGGACCTTGTCCAGGATGCCGGCCGCCGCTCGCACCTCTTCCTCACTCACAATGAGGGGCGGCGCAAACCGGATGACCTTTTCACCCGCATTGCTCAACAGGAGTCCCGCTTCGAGACACCGGTTCAGGACCGGTCTCACCTCTCGATCGAGCTCCATGCCGATCAGCAGCCCCTTCCCCCGCACGGCCTTCACCGCGGCATGGCGGGCCTGGATGGTCTGAAGCTCCTGCAGTACTCGCCCGCCCATCTCGCCCGCCCGGGCGACAAGCCCCTGCTCCAGGATGCTCGTGAGCGTTGCGATGGCAGCCGCAGTGACCAACGGATTTCCCCCGAATGTCGCGGCATGGGTCCCGGGGGTGAAGCTCGCCGCCACCACTTCGGTCGCCAGCATGGCCCCGATCGGAAGCCCCCCGCCCAGGGCCTTGGCCAGCGTCATGATGTCCGGTGAAGCCCCCCAGTGTTCGTACGCAAAGAGGCGGCCGGTCCGGCCGATGCCGGTCTGGACCTCGTCGAAGATCAGGAGGGCTCCCGACTCATCGCAGAGCTTTCGCAGTCCCTGAAGATACCCGGCTGAGGGGACACGGATTCCCCCTTCTCCCTGGATCGGCTCGACCAGGATGGCCGCGGTCTCGGGACCGACAGCCCGCTCGACCCCTGCCAGATCATCGAAGGGGACATACCGGATGCCGGGAAGGAGCGGCTCAAAGCCTTGCTGATACTTGGCCTGGGCCGTGGCGGTCACGGTGGCCATCGTCCGCCCGTGGAAGCCGCCCTCCATGGTGATGATCTCGACCCGCTCTCGACTGCCGCGGTCCTTGGCGTACTTCCGGGCCAGCTTGATGGCCGCCTCGTTGGCCTCGGCGCCGCTGTTACAAAAGAAGACCCGATCGGCAAAGGAGTGCTGGCACAGGAGTTCAGCCAGGCGGATCTGGGGAGTAACGTGATAGAGGTTGCTGACGTGGAGGAGCGTCGCCGCTTGAGATGTGACAGCCTGGACGATGGCTGGATGGCAGTGGCCCAGGGCGCAGACGGCGATCCCGGCGACGAAGTCGAGATACTCCTTCCCCTCCACATCCCAGACCCGACACCCCCTCCCCCGCTCGAGGACTACCGGGAATCGGGCATAGGTATTGGCCAAGCACCCGCCCGCTCTGGCCATCCATCCTTCCGTCTCGGTCATCTCTGCTCCGACAGCCAGCACGCTAGGATGCTAGGACGCATTCCAGTCTTGAAGCTTTCTAGCTTTCTAGCTTTCTAGCTTTCTAGCTTTCTAGCTTTCTAGCTTTCTAGCCGCCTAGCATGCCAGCGCGCCTCTCAGGCGCACACTTCGGTCCCGACCCCCTCGGCAGTGAAGAGCTCTAAGAGCAACGCATGGGGGATCGTGCCGTTGATGATGTGGGTCTTCTTCACCCCGCCTTCCAAGGCCCGGAGGCAGGCCTTCACCTTGGGAATCATCCCCTGCGAGATCACCTGCTCCTCCAGCAGCTTCTTGACCTCATCCCGACTCAGGGTAGAGCACAGCCGTCCGTCCCGGTCCAGGATCCCATCGACGTCGGTGAGAACGATCAGCTTCTCCGCCCCCAGGGCCGCCGCGATCTCCCCCGCGGCCAGGTCGGCGTTGATGTTGTAGGTGGTCCCCTCCTCATCCGC
>Ga0209869_1000171_pt1 | contig 8968 bp, 7 predicted proteins | sample GWRWS1_50_60_FD_187238 | JGI IMG/M metagenome (GOLD analysis project Ga0209869, IMG submission 187238) | Riverbed sediment microbial communities from areas with vegetation nearby in Columbia River, Washington, USA - GW-RW S1_50_60 (SPAdes)... | ecosystem: Environmental > Aquatic > Freshwater >...
CCGCCCGGGAAGGCGTCTGGATGTCAAGTGCACCAACGATGCTGCCGGAGGTGGGCTAGGAGCTATCCCTACCCCGGTTCCATTGTCCCGTTCCCTCTTGGCTTAAGTATCGGCAGCCCTGGGGGGGATGTCAAGGCCGGCGGGTATTAGCAAAGGGTGTGCCAGAGGAGGGAAGGACCCGTGTTCGGGGCAATAGGTTGGAACGGCACTAGTAAGGGGAGTGCGGCGTCGCGGTTCGCTGTGGCTCGATGGTGCGCACGAAATGCCATGCGGCCGGGTAAGGATGGACAGGGCACCGGGGGAATTTACTGCCTTTATTCACGGCGATCACGTAGCCACAGTCCACGCAACGATACATCCCCGAGCGGAAGCTGACTTGATTCGGTGATCCCATGGCCTGGTTCCTCCCTTCCTTACCTCACCGTTCCAATACCCCCCCCTAATGAGCAAGTCCGGTGCCAGCGCTAACTCATCTAAACTAGGGGGCTGACCCCCCGGATGGCGGTGGGGATTTTCGTCACCCGCGTTGAAAATACCCCCACGGATCGTGCTATCGCTCAGCAGCAGCTCGATCAGATGCTCGAGAAGCACCCTCGGCCCCTCGCTCCGGGGCTCTCGCGGCGACCCTGGTCGGCGGCTTACGATCTGGGTCCCTCCGTGTTCACGATCCGTGAAACGAGATGAGGCACGGATCGCGCCTCGGTTTCCCAGCCCGTCGCCCGCCGAGGGACCCCGCCGCTTCCGCCAATGTCGCTCGGGACCTGCAGGTGCTGTTGCCGTGGCGGGACCTTGGCCAACGGGTGGCGGAGGCCGGGACCCCAGCCGCCCGAAGGAGAATTTCGCCACCGCTCCCTCGTTCCTGATGAAATGGTGCGTGAAGTCTCCGAGGACGGATGGGGTGGCCGACGACAGGACCCGATGGCCGTGCGCCTTGTGCCGTCCGTGGTAGGTTCCGGTGTGCGAGTGGCGACCCGCCAATGGAGCCTGGTGGCACCGGTCTCGGACTGCGGTCATCGGCGAGCGTTCAGCCGGTCTTGTCGCTGGAGAGCGGCTTGAGCGCGGGGAACTGCTCGATGAGGATGTGCGGGATCTTCCCGACGGGGAGGCCCAGGTTGGATTTCATCATGAAGGCATTGGCGGCCGCCTTGCCGCGAGGGTGGTTGTTGAAGAAGACGTAGGTCGTCCCCGTCTTCGACGCGAGGGCCTGGATCTTCGGGACCCATTCCTGGAGTTCGCCCTCCGAGTACAGGTAATCGTAGCGCTCGGCGGCCTCCTGATGCTTCCACCACTTCTCCGCGGCGCGGCCGTGGAACCGCACGTAGCCCACCTCACTCGTGGCCTCCACCACCTTGGGCGGGAGCCGGGGGAGTTCGGGCTCGTCCACCGCGCACAGGCCCATCCGGTGCGTGCGCAACAGGTCGAGGGTCGCGGGGGCGTACCAGGAGGCGTTGCGGAATTCCACGACCAGCGGGAGGCCTTCCAAAGCCTCGCGCAGGCGGAGGAGATGATCGCGGTTCTCCCTCGTGTTCCAGAAGCTATACGGAAACTGGGCCAGGACGCACCCGAGGGCCTGTCGATCCTCGAGCGGGCGCAGGGCCTCGCGGAAGGCCGGGGCCGCGGCATCGAAATTCTCGCGCCGGTGGGTCATGTCGCCATGCGCCTTGACGGTGAAGGTCATCTGGCCGCCCGCATTTCTGGCCATCGCCTCGAGCGTCTTGGGGCTCGGCACCTGGTAGTAGGTGTAATTGATCTCCAAGGCATCGAAGCACTGGGCATAGAAGGCGAGCATCTCCTGGTCGCGGAGCCGTTCCGGGTAGAAGGCCCCCTTCCAGTCCGCATACTTGAATCCCGACGTCCCGATCTTGATGCCGCTCTGGTTCAGGCTCTGCCCTCACTCTACCCGGACGTGCCAGCGCTCGTACAGGGGCTCGGGGATCTCCAGGAGGAACCGGGAGGGCTTCAGGATGAGCTCCCGCCGCCTCAGATCCGTCGTGCGCAGCGGGTGGCAGAGGGTGAGCTGATCCTTGGCCCTGGTGCACGCCACATAAAAGAGGCGCCGCTCCTCCTCGAGTCCCCCCTCCTCGCGAAGGGCGGCAGAGGAGGGGAACCACCCATCGACCAGCCAGATGAGAAAGACCACAGTCCATTCCAGGCCCTTGGCCTGGTGGATGCTGGAGAGGATCAACAGCTCATCCCGCGGTTCATCCCAGTAGACGTCCTCGCCGGTGATGGCGCCGAGGAGTGACAGTTCCGTGAGGAAGGCCTCGAGGGACTCGTAGCGGAGGGCGAAGATGGCCAGTTGCTCGAGGTCCTCCACCCGGGAGGCCCAGTTGGGGTACCGCGTCTTCAGGACCTCGCGATAGCCCCCCTCGAGCGCCGCGGCAATCATCTGGGCCGGGGCGTGAGGGAGGGCGAGGAGCGTTGCGAGCAGGGTCAAAAACTCGTGGAAGCCTCTGCGGGCCCTCGGTTGAAGTACCTGCGCAATGGCCCCGAGGGCGTCGAGATCGATAGGCTGGCTCTGCCCCGCCACCGCCCGCCAGATCTCGTCGGCGGTGGCGTTGCCGATCCCCGGATGGAGCTTGACCGCCCGCTTCCAGGCCAGCTCATCCCGCGCGTTGGCCACGATCCTGAGATACGCGAGGATGTCCTTGACGTGGGCCTGCTCGTAAAAGCGGAGGCCCGAGCGGATCTCGAAGGGGATGCCGCGCCTCGTCAGCTCGAGTTGCAGCTGGATGCTCTGGTAGTGGGCTCGGTAGAGTACGGCCATTTCGTGGAGCGGAATCCCTTCATCGCGAAGCTCCAGGATCCGTTGGGCGACGAAAGCGGCCTGCTCCTCCTCGTCGGTGAGGGCCGTCAAAGCCGGCCTCGACCCGGAGGATCGGACCGCCCGTAACGTCTTGTGGTGCTGGTGCACGTTGTGGGCGATGCTGGCGTTGGCCAGCTCGAGCACCTCGGGGGTGCTCCGGTAGTTGGTCTCCAGCTTGTGGACGGCCGCGTCAGGATAGCGTTCCGTGAAGCGGAGGATGTTGGCGTAATTCGCGCCGCGGAAGGCGAAGATCGACTGGGCGTCATCCCCCACGACCATGAAGTTCCGGTGCCCGGAGGCGAGGAGATCCAGGATCTCCCCCTGGATCGCGTTCGTGTCCTGGTACTCATCGCAGAGGACGTGGAGGAACCGCTGGCGGTAGGTGTCGAGCGCCTCGGGGTGCTCGCGGAGGAGGCGGAGCCAGAGCGAGAGGAGGTCATCGTAATCGACCAGGTTGTCCTTGCACTTCCGCTCTCGGTACCGGCGGGTGATCTCGAGGATCTCCGCCTCGAAGAGGGTGAAGAAGGGATACCGCTCTTCCAAGACCTTCATCAGCGACCGCCCGGTGTTGATGACGTTCGACAGGATGTCCTGGAGGACATCCCCGCGCGGGAAGCGGTGCCTCGTCACGGCGATCCCGAGATCGGCGACACAGGCCTGGAGAAGCTCCTTGGCGTCCTCGCGGTCGAGGATGGTGTAGCCGCCCGTGAGGCCCACGGCGGATGCATGGCGGCGGAGGATCAGGTTGCCGATGTGGTGGAAGGTGCCGCCCCAGACCTGGCGACTGTCCCCGCTGGCCACCTCGGCCACCCGGCGGAGCATCTCGCGGGCCGCCTTGTTGGTGAAGGTGACCAGGAGGATGCGGGACGGATCGATCCCCTGGTCGATGAGGTAGGCGACCCGGTAGGTGATGACCCGCGTCTTGCCGCTCCCCGCGCCCGCAATGACGAGATGCGGACCGGGGCCGGCGGTCACCGCCTGAAGCTGGGCGGGGTTGAGCCGGGCCTCGTAGGGCGAGAGGTCCACAGCGGCCTTGGCCGTCTTCAGCACGTATTCCTTCATGGGAGCTGCCTCGCGTCGGTCAGTCGAATCGGCCTGGCTCGTCCCGGCCCCTCGAGCATCTCAGCCGCCTGCCGAGCAGACAGGCCCGCACCGTTCGGCTGAGCAGCCCTGAGCGCGTCGAAGGGCTCACGGCCGAAGCCTTCCAGGATCACGAGGGTTCAGCAGGCGCAGTCGGAGGGAGCGATGAGGGGCGGGATCACCGTTTCCGGAACTGGTAGACGGTTTCCCCGGGCCGGACCAGCCCCAGGTCCCGCCGGGCGACCTCCTCGGACTGGGAGGGGTGCCGGCGCATCGCCTCGACCTCCTGCCGGAGCCGGGCGTTCTCCTGCTTGAGCGCTTCGATCTGCTGCTCCAGGTGCGCCTTGACACTCCACATCTGGTAGAGCTGGAGCAGGCTGCGATCGCCGAACAGCGACAGGAGGAGCAGGAGCCCCAGAAAACAGAGGAGGAGGAACAGGCCGGCCCGCGGCCGTCTCCGGTGCAACTCCAGGGGATCTGCCCCTTCGGCAGGCTCAGGGCGGTGACCCCGGTTGAACCGCTCAGACATCACCGCCCCCTCAACGGGCGAAAGGCGTCCACCCCGGGAAAGCGGGCCGCCGCCCCTAACGCCTCTTCGATGCGGAGGAGCTGGTTGTACTTGGCCGTGCGGTCCGTGCGGGATGCAGAACCGGCCTTGATCTGGCCGGCGTTCACCGCGACGGCCAGGTCCGCAATGGTGACATCCTCGGTCTCGCCGGAGCGATGAGAGATGATCGTGGCGTACCCGGCCCGCTTGGCCACGGCGATCGTCTCGAGGGTCTCGGTCACCGTCCCGATCTGGTTCACCTTGATCAGGATGGCGTTGGCGAGTCCGCTGGCGATGCCCTCGCGGAGGAGGGCGGCGTTGGTCACAAACAGGTCATCCCCGACGAGCTGCACCCGGTCCCCGAGAGCACCCGTGAGGAGTGCCCATCCCTCGAGATCCCCCTCGGCCATCCCGTCCTCGATGGAGACGATGGGATACTGCTTGACCCATCCCGCGTAGAACTCCACCATCTCTTCCCGGCTGAGCTCCTTCTTGGTCTCGGCCAGGAGGTGATACTGCTCTCCCTCGTAGAACTCGCTGGCCGCCGGGTCGAGCGCGACGAAGACGTCCCGTCCCGGGCGATAACCGGCCCGGGTGACGGCCTCGAGGATCAGCTCGACCGCTTCTTCGTTTGAGCGAAGATCAGGGGCAAAGCCCCCCTCGTCCCCGACGGCGGTGCTGTAGTCGCGCCTCTTCAACACACCCCGCAAGCTCTGGAACACCTCCACGCCGATCCGGAGCGCCTCGGCAAAGCGCCCACCGGCGACCGGGACAACCATGAATTCCTGAAAGTCCACGGTGTTGTCGGCGTGCCTTCCCCCGTTGAGGATGTTCATGAAGGGGACCGGAAGGTCGCGGGCATCGGCCCCCCCGAGATAGCGGTACAAAGGCAGGCCAGCCTCGTCAGCCGCAGCCTTGGCCACGGCGAGCGACACCCCGAGGAGGGCGTTGGCCCCGAGCCTTCCCTTGGTGGGTGTCCCATCCAGCCGGCACAGGGTCTCGTCCACGCGGGACTGGTCGAACGCCTCCGCGCCGATGAGCGCTGGGGCGATGAGGGTGTTCACATGCTCCACCGCCTTCTGGACCCCCTTCCCCGCGTAGCGCCGTGGATCGCCATCCCTGAGCTCCACCGCTTCGCGCTCGCCCGTGGACGCCCCCGAGGGGACTGCGGCCCGGCCAAAGGCTCCGCTTTCCAGGCGGACGTCGACCTCGACGGTCGGGTTGCCCCGGGAATCCAGGATCTGGCGCGCATGCATGTGAAGAATCTGACTCATGGGGACGATCTCCTGGGCCCTATCATCGGGGCTACGCATTGTACACGAGTTCCCGGCTCGCCTCGATGAGCCGCTCGAGATCCGTGGCGTTCTTGGCTTCCACATAGAGCCGGACGACCGGCTCGGTCCCCGACGGCCGGATCAGGAGCCAGCTCCCATCCTCGAGCAGAAGCTTGGTTCCGTCCTTCCGCTCGACCGCTGCGATCCTCCGGCCGATCAGCTCACGCGGGGGTTCCTCCAGCTTCGTGAGGAGGCGTGCGCGCTCCTCAGGCCTCAGGGTGAAATCGATCCGTCGGGAGAGGATCGTCCCGACCTGGGCGTACAGCTCGTCGAGCAGCTCCCTCAGGGATGCCCGCCCCCGGTGCGCGACCATCTCGGCCACGAGCAGACAGGCCAGCACCCCATCCTTCTCCGGGATGTGCCCCCGAATGGTGAGCCCGGCACTCTCTTCGCCGGCCAGGATGACCTTGTCCTGCAGGATCAGCTCGCCGAGGTACTTGAACCCGACCGGGGTTTCATACACGGGGACGTGGTAATGACGGGCGACCGCGTCGAGGAGATGCGTGGTCGCCACCGTGCGCGCGACGCCCCCCGGTGCCGGACGCGTGGTGAGCAGGTGCTTGAGCAGCAGGGCCAGAATCTGGTTGGCGCTCGGGACCGTGCCGTCGCTGTCCACGATGCCGAAGCGATCGGCGTCTCCGTCCGTGGCGAGGCCGAGGTGGGCGCGCCGCTTGACCACCCGTTGTGTGAGCTCCTGCAGCCGCGTCGGGGTCGGGTCCGGAGGGCCGCCCCCGAAGAGGGGATCCCGCCAGTCGTGGAGCATCTCGACCTCGCACCCTGCCTCCCGGCAGGCGGCGTCCAGGACCCCCCGGCCGGTCCCGAAGAGGGGGTCCACCACCACCTTGAGGCGGGCCCGGCGGATCGCCTCGTAGTCCACGAGACTCTGGAGGTGCGTGAGATAGGGCGGGAGCGGATCGATCATCGTGAGGAGTCCCGCCTTTTCTGCCGCCTCGATCTCTATGGTCTCCACCTGGGCATTCGGCAACCGCGCATTCGCCTGGGCCTCGATGAAGCGGGTCACTTCGGGCAGGGCCGGGCCCCCGGCGGCCGTGGAGAATTTGATGCCGTTCCACTCCGGCGGGTTGTGGCTGGCGGTGATGGTGATCCCTCCGCCCGCCCGCCGGCGCCGGATCTCGCAGGCGACCACGGGGGTGGGCGTATCCCGCTCGCAGAGGAAAACCCGGATCCCGTTGGTGGCAAGGAGCTTGGCCGCTTCACCCGCGAAGCGTTCCGACAGGAAGCGGGTATCGTACCCGACCACGATCCCCCGCCCCTCGAGCCCCGCGGCCTTGAGGTGGTCGGCGATGCCCTGGACGACGGCCATCGCTCGGGGCAAGGTAAAATCGTCGGCGATGACGCCGCGCCAGCCGGACGTCCCAAACTGAATCCGCGTCATGGCCTCCTCACACACACGTGCGGAGATTGTCGGCAGTATAGAGACGGTCCCTCGACACTGTCAAGGTGAAATGACTTGCGAGAAGCCCTGGAGTTCATTATACTTACGAAATCCGCGGAGCGGTGGGACCGCAGGGGGCCGGGAAGTGGCCGACGAAAAGATTTTGATCGTCGATCCTGACCAGGCCGCGCGTCGGCGGCTCGCAAAGGTGCTGCGCCAACGGGGTCTTCAGCCGGTGGAGGCCTCCGGCGGCGAGGAAGCCCTGAAGGAGCTCGCAAAGGACGAGTACGCGATCGTCTTCCTTGACCTGGGGGGGGCAGGACCCAAGGGGGTCGAGGTGGTGGGGCGCATGATCGAGCGCAAACCAGAGCAGGCCATCATTGTGCTGGCGCCTCCCGCGAGCACGGGTGCCAGCGCTGCCCTGGCGAAGGGGGCGTACGCGGCCCTCGCGACGCCTCTGCAACCGGCCGACCTCGAGATCGGGCTCAGGAATGCCCTCGAGCGATATCAGCTGTTTTGCACCAACACCCGTCTCCGCCACGAGACGCTGCAGGATGACCTGACGGGGGTCCTCAATCGTCGATATCTGGATCGATATCTCGGCGAGGAGATCGAGCGGTCCCGCCGGTACAAACACCCCTTCTCTCTCCTCTTTTTCGACCTCGATCACCTGAAGCATATCAACGACCAATATGGGCACCTGTCGGGGAGCAAGGTGCTGATAGAGGTGGTGAAGGTCATCATGAAGCAGCTGCGGCGGACCGACAAGATATTCCGGTTTGGCGGGGATGAGTTTTCGGTGACGCTGCCCGAGACCGATCAGCGAGGGGCGGTGGAGACAGCCCACCGCCTTCGCCAGGCGATCCGGGCCCATCGGTTCCACCCGGTGGAAGGGGCCGAGGTGTCGCTCACCGCCAGCTTCGGGGTTGCCACCTATCCTGAGGACGGGGAGACCGGAGAAGATCTCTTGCGCCACGCCGACGAGGCGATGTATCTCGTCAAGACGGGCACCAGGGACGGGGTCGGGATCAAGGAAAAGCGATGAAGCGCCTGAGCGTCCTGGGCTCCACCGGCTCGATCGGCATGCAGGCCCTGGAGGTGGTCCGTGCCCACCCCGAGGCCTTCGAGGTGGTGGCGATGGCGGCCGGGCGGCGGCTGGATGTCTTTGCGCAGCAGGTCCGGGAGTTTCGGCCGCACCTGATCTCGGTGGCGAGCCGGGACGGGGCGCAGGAGCTCCAGGAGAGGCTGCGCGGCCTTCCCGTGAAGATCTGCTTCGGGGAGGAGGGGTTGAGCGAGGTTGCGGCTTACTCCGATGCAGAGCTGACGTTGCTGGCGGTCGTGGGGGCGATGGGACTCAAGCCTGCCCTGGCGGCGATCCGAGCCGGCAAAGACGTGGCGCTCGCCACCAAGGAGGCCCTCGTGATGGCCGGGGCACTGCTGACGGCTGAGGCCGCGGCCCGAGGGGTGAAGCTCTTGCCGGTGGACAGCGAGCACTCCGCGATCTTCCAGTGTCTCGAGGGGGGCGGGTGGGGGGCGCTGAAGCGGATTATCCTGACCGCCTCGGGGGGAGCGCTGCGGCAGGTCCCGAAGGAGCGGCTGGCCTTCGTCACCCCCGAGGAGGCCTTGAACCATCCGGTCTGGAGCATGGGGAAGAAGATCACCATCGACTCGGCGACGCTGATGAACAAAGGGCTCGAGGTGATCGAGGCGCGATGGCTGTTTGACATCGACGCACAGCAGGTGGACGTGATCCTGCACCCCCAGTCGATCGTGCACTCCCTCATCGAGTATGTGGACGGGTCGGT